>Ga0208753_100181_pt1 | contig 30053 bp, 32 predicted proteins | sample LakWasMet37_LOW7_2_FD_183877 | JGI IMG/M metagenome (GOLD analysis project Ga0208753, IMG submission 183877) | Freshwater sediment methanotrophic microbial communities from Lake Washington under simulated oxygen tension - Sediment Metagenome... | ecosystem: Environmental > Aquatic > Freshwater >... | reverse complement strand
ATGCACAGGCGCGAATTGGTATCGACATTGTTGGTGCCGATCAGCCCCTTGGCCAGCTTGTTGAAGACGTAGTAGTCCTCGGTCAGCAATTGGCCGCTGATGTAGAAGGCGACGCTGTCGGGGCCGTGTTCGGCAATGGCCGCGGCGAACCTGTCCGCGGCGTGATCGAGGGCCGCATCCCAGCTCGCGCGCTCCCGCCGCGCGGCCTTCTCGCGGCGCAGCTGCGGATGCATGAGGCGCTGTGCCATGACTTGAGGCGTCATCGTCAGGTGCAGCGTGCCGCCCTTGGTGCATAGCCGGCCGAAGTTCGCCGGATGGTCAGGGTCGCCGCGCACGCCGGTGATCCACGTTTCATCGTGCTCGATGATTACGCCGCAACCTACTCCACAGTAAGGGCAGGTGGAACGGGTTTCCATGATGGTTAGCGGCAACGGCGACTGACAATGAATGATTCGTCGTCCCCGCGAAAGCGGGGACCCAGCGGCGTCAAAACGCAACGACACTGGATTCCCGCTTTCGCGGGAATGACGGAGCAAATTCCGAAGTTCTCAGGCATATTCGCGAAGCTCGAGAGTCGGCGCCGGCGGCACGGCGATCAGCTGAGCTGCAGCCACACCGCGCCGCCGTCGAGCTTGACCGCGAAGCGGCGCGCGCAGCCCTTGTCGGGCGCCACGGCTTCGCCGTCCTTGAGGCCGATCTTGAAGCCGTGCAGCGGACAGGTCACGGTATCGCCATGGACGATGCCCTGCGACAGCGGCCCGCCCTTGTGCGGGCACTTGTCGTGCAGGCCGAACACCCGGTCGTCGGCGGTGCGGAACAGCGCGATGTCGCCCTGGCTCGACGCCACGACGCGGCTGCCCTGCGGCGCGATCTCGTCGAGCGCGCAGACCTTGATCCAGTCGTTCATGCCATCACCTCCGCCGCGACTTCCGCGATCCTGATGACCTCGTACTCGCGGCGCACCGCGGGCTTCTGCACCGCGGCCTGCCACGGATCCTCGTAATCCTGCAGGGCGAACAGCAGGCGCTCGAACAAATCCTTGCGCCGCTGCGGATCATTCACCACCGCCGCCTTGACGTGGTCGAGGCCGACGCGCGCGACGTAATGGCAGGTGCGTTCGAGGTAGAACCCTTCCTCGCGGTAAAGCTGGAGAAAGGCGCCGGAATATTCCATCACCTCCTCGTCCGACTTCACCTTGCACAGGAACTGCGCGACCTCGGTCTTTATCCCGCCGTTGCCGGCGACATAGAGCTCGTAGCCGGAATCGACGCCGATCACGCCGATGTCCTTGATGCCGGCCTCGGCGCAGTTGCGCGGGCAGCCGCTGACCGCGAGCTTGACCTTGTGCGGGCTCCACATGCCGAACAGCATCTTCTCCAGCTTGACGCCCATTTCCATCGAGCGCTGCGTGCCGAAGCGGCAATGCTCGGCGCCGACGCAGGTCTTCACTGTGCGGATGCTCTTGCCGTAGGCGTGGCCGGAAACCATGCCCGCGGCGCCGAGATCGGCCCAGACTTTCGGCAGGTCCGACTTCTTGATGCCGAGCAGGTCGATGCGGGCACCGCCGGTCATCTTCACCGTCGGCACCTCGTACTTCTCGGCGACGTCGGCGATCACCCGCAGCTCGGCCGGCGTCGTCAGCCCGCCCCACATGCGCGGCACCACGGAATAGGTGCCGTCCTTCTGGATGTTGGCATGCGCGCGCTCATTGACGAAACGCGACTGCGGATCGTCCTTCGCCTCGCCGGGCCAGGTGGAGATCAGGTAGTAGTTGAGCGCCGGCCGGCAGGAGGCGCAGCCGTTCGGCGTCTTCCATTCCATGTAGTGCATCGCGGCGGGGATGGTGAGCAGATGCCGCTCGCGGATGGTCTGGCGCACGACGCCGTGCGAATGGTCGGTGCAGCCGCAAATCGGCTTGTCCTTCGATTCCGACGGAGTGTAGGCGCCGCCGACGGTGGAGGCGAGGATCTGCTCGACGAGGCCGGTGCAGGAACCGCAGGAACTCGACGCCTTGGTGTGCTTGCGCACGTCGTCCAGCGTGAATAAACCTTGCGACTTGATCGCCTTGACGATGTCTCCCTTGCAGACGCCGTTGCAACCGCACACCTGGGCATCGTCGGCCAGGGTCGCGGCCAGCGTCTTGCCGGCATGGCCACAGTCACCCAAACCCGCGCCGCCATGACTCTGGCCGAACATCAGGTGGTCGCGGATCTCGTGGATGTTCTGAGCGTCCTTGACCAGCTGGAAATACCAGGCGCCGTCGGCCGTGTCGCCATAGAGCACGGCGCCGACCAGGGTATCGTTCTTCACCACCAGCTTCTTGTACACGCCGCCGGACGGGTCGTTCAGGACGATCTCGTCGGTACCCTCGCCGCCCATGAAATTGCCGGCGGAAAACAGGTCGATGCCGGTGACCTTAAGCTTGGTCGACAACACCGAACCCGTGTAGCGGGCAATGCCGAAATTCGCCAGGTGGTTGGCGCAGACCTTGGCCTGCTCGAACAGCGGCGCGACCAGGCCGTAGGCGATGCCGCGGTGGGCGACGCATTCGCCGACGGCGTAGATGCGCGGGTCGTAGGTCTGCATCGTGTCGTTCACCACGATGCCGCGGTTGCAATAGAGGCGCGCCGACTCGGCCAGCGCCGTGTTGGGGCGGATGCCGGCCGCCATCACGACGAGGTCGGCGGGAATTTCGAGGCCGTCCCCAGGGTCGAAGCCCGGGGCAGGCTTGAAGCGCAGCGCGCAGACGCGTCCCGCATTTGTGTCTCCTGTGCCGCGAATCAGCGCCTCGGTCTGCTTCTCCAGCAGGAACTTGAGGCCGCGCGCTTCGAGCGAGGTCTTCAGCATGTCGGCCGCGGCCCTATCGAGCTGGCGCTCCATCAGCCACGGCATCAGATGCACCACGGTGACGTCCATGCCGCGCAGCTTGAGGCCATTGGCGGCTTCGAGGCCGAGCAGGCCGCCGCCGATCACCACCGCATGCTTGTGCGTGGCGGCGGTGGCGATCATCTCGTCGGTATCGCGGATGTCGCGATAGCTGATAACGCCGGGCAGGTCGCGGCCGGGTATCGGCAGGATGAAGGGCGTCGAGCCGGTGGCGAGCAGCAGGCGGTCGTATTCTTCCTCGGTGCCGTCTTCGGCGATCACCTTGCGCGCGGTGCGATCGATTTTCGTCACCGTCTTGCCGACATGCAGTCGGACGCCGTTGTCGGCATACCAGCCGAGCGGGTTGAGGATGATGTCGTTGATCGTCATCTCGCCCGCCAGCACCGGCGAGAGCAGGATGCGGTTGTAGTTGCCGTGCGGCTCGGCGCCGAACACCGTGATGTCGTAGAGGTCGGGGGCGAGCTTGAGCAGCTCCTCCACGGCACGAATGCCGGCCATGCCGTTGCCGACGACGACGAGTTTTTGCTTTCTCATGGCTATGCCGCTTTCTTGAGTTGTTTGCGGTAGAGGAATTCGAACACCGCGGCGCGGTAGTCGGCGAAGCGTGTGTCGTGCGCCAGCGCCAGGCGGTCGCGCGGGCGCTCCAGCGCCACTTCGACGATCTCGCCGATGGTCGCCGCCGGGCCGTTGGTCATCATCACGATGCGGTCCGACAGCAGCACGGCTTCGTCGACATCGTGGGTCACCATCACCACCGTGGCGCCGGTCTTGGCCATCACGCCGTTGAGCTCGTCCTGCAGCGCGGCGCGAGTCAGGGCATCGAGGGCGCCGAAGGGCTCGTCCATCAGCAAAATTTTCGGCTCCATGGCGAAGGCGCGCGCGATGCCGACGCGCTGCTTCATGCCGCCAGAAATCTCGTGCGGGAACTTGTGCAGGGCATGTTCCATGTGCACCATCGCCAGCGCCGCCTCGACGCGGGCCTTGAGCTTCGGCTTGCCCTCCTTGCGGCCGAAGACCTGCTCGACGCCAAGCATGACGTTCTCGAAGCAGGTCATCCAGGGCAGCAGACTGTGGTTCTGGAACACCACGGCGCGCTCCGGCGCGGGCCCCGCGATCTCGCGGTTGTCGCAGAGCAGCAGGCCGCTGCTGGGCAGCGTGAGGCCCGCGATCAGATTCAGCAGCGTGCTCTTGCCGCAGCCGGAGTGGCCGATCAGCGAGACGACTTCGCGCGACCGGATGTCGAGGTTGATGTCGCGCAGCGCGGTGAATTTTCCGCTGCGGGTGTTGAAGGTCTGGCCGACTTTCTCGATCTTGACCAGTGGCTTGTTCATGGCGGTCTCCGTTCAGCGCGATTCGTAGGTGAAACGTTTGGCCAGCAGCAGCAGCATGGTTTCCAGCGTCAGGCCGACGATGCCGATGACAAAGATGGCAATCACGATGTGTTCGACCTTGAGGTTGTTCCACTCGTCCCAGACCCAGAAGCCGATGCCGACGCCGCCGGTGAGCATCTCCGCGGCGACGATCACCAGCCACGCGGTGCCGATCGACAGGCGGATGCCGGTCAACGTATAGGGCAGCACGGCCGGGAAGAGAATCCGGGTGATCACCTTCGCTTCCGGCAGGCCGAGCACGCGGGCGACGTTCAGATAGTCCTGCGGCACGCGGCGCACGCCCTCGGCGGTGTTGAGGATCATGGGCCAGATCGAACAGATGAAAATGGTCCAGGTCGCCGCCGGGTCGGCCTTCTGGAACACCAGCAGGCCGATCGGCAGCCAGGCCAGCGGCGAGACCGGGCGCAGCAGGCTGATGATCGGCTCGAACATGCGGTTCATGAAGGTGAAGCGGCCAAGCACGAAGCCCATCGGGATGCCGATCAGCGCCGCGAAGCCGAAGCCGATGCCGACGCGCTGCAGCGAGGAAAGCACGTTCCAGCCGATGCCCTGGTCGTTCGGACCGTTGCGGTAGAAGGGATCGGCGAACAGCTTGAGCGCCGCGGCCCAGGTCTTGTCCGGCCCCGGGATGTTGCCCGACTTGATCGCGACCAGCGCCCAGATGCCGATGAGCAGGATAATCCCGAAAACCGGCGGGATTATCCTGCGGAGCAAGTCACGCCCGCCCTCCCCCAGCCCCTCCCGCGCGGGAGGGGTGACTGCTTGCTCGCTGCGCTCGATTGCCACGGGGCGCTCCGCAATCGCTGCGGCAGGAGTCGGCGCCGGCGGGACGGCGGCTGTGACGGCCGCAGGTTCCGCCGTAGCCGGGGCGTTGACCAGCTTCAATGCTATGGCACTCATGTCGTTCTCCCTTTCCATTCCGGACTATCGATCAGGCATGCACCTTGAAGGACGCGGCGTATTTCTTCGGGTCCTTGCCGTCCCACACCACGCCGTCGATCAGCTTGTGGCTGCGCATGTCGCTCTTCGGCACGCTGACGCCGGCGGCGGTGGCCGCCTGCCTGTAGATGTCGATGCGATTGACCTTCTTCGCCACGGCGAGGTAATCGGGATCGTCCTTGAGCAGGCCCCAGCGCTTGTGCTGGGTCAGGAACCACATGGCGTCCGACAGGTAGGGGAAGGTGACCGCGCCGTCGTTGAAGAACTTCATCGCGTTCCTGTCGTCCCAGGTCCTGTTCTGCGCGCCCGGCAGGCCGTTGTTGTAGCGGCCGAGCATGCGCGCAACGATCACGTCGGCATCGGTGTTGACGTAGGCCTTGCTCGCGACGGTGTCGGCGGTCTTCTGCTTGTTGGCCAGCGAGGCGTCGATCCACTTACCGGCATCGATGATCGCCGCCGTCATGGCGCGCGCGGTGTTCGGGTTCTTCGCCACCCATTCGGCCGTGGTGCCGAGCACCTTTTCCGGGTGGTCGACCCAGATGTCCTGTGTCGTCACCGCCGTGAAGCCGATGTTGTCGACGATCGCGCGGTTGCCCCAGGGCTCGCCGACGCAGTAGCCGTCCATGTTGCCGACGCGCATGTTGGCCACCATCTGCGGCGGCGGCACGACGATGGTCTTGACGTCCTTGAACGGGTTGATGCCCTGGGCCGCCAGCCAGTAATAGAGCCACATGGCATGGGTGCCGGTGGGAAAGGTCTGGGCGAAGGTGTATTCGCGTTCCTTCTTCGCCACCAGCTTGGCCAGCGACGCGCCGTCGATGGCGCCCTTGTCCCTGAGCTGGTTCGACAGCGTGATGGCCTGGCCGTTCTGGTTCAGGGTCATCAGCACGTTCATGTCCTTCTTCGGTCCACCGATGCCGAGCTGCACGCCGTACACCAGGCCGTAGAGCACGTGCGCGGCATCGAGTTCGCCATTCACCAGCTTGTCGCGCACCGAGGCCCACGACGCTTCCTTGGTCGGCATGATCTTGATGCCATACTTCTCGTCGAACTTCTGCACCGCTGCCATGACCACGGACGAGCAATCGGTCAGCGGGATGAAGCCGATGCGCACTTCCTTCTTCTCGGGCGCATCGGAACCGGCGGCCCAGGCGCCGGAACGTACACCGGGCGGCACCAGGCTCATAAGCGCGGCTCCGCCGGCAAGCTGGAGGAAGTCGCGCCGCGTGGGTCCCGCAGCGGCCGGGGCCGGAAGCTCGGCAGTCTCGGTAGCGACGCTGGTCGCGGGCAGATTGGAAAACTTGTCTTCATGGTTCATCTCGATCTCCGTCTTGGTGCTGCCCCCTTCGGGGGTACCGTCTCCGGCTTTTGGCCGGAGACATAAAAAAACGGCGCCTGTTGCGCATCTCCGGAAACTGATCCCTGGAAACGCAACAGACACCGTTGTCTTTTTGCACCGAACCGCCATTGATCCGGCACTCAGGCTTTAGTTAGCAACCGCTGTGCCAACCCCGCGCAAAATGCCGGGAGGGCACGTCAACACTGGGAATCATTGTTGAAGGTCGGCGCCGGCGGGACGGCGACCCGAGGATTTGCTGCACCGCGGCAGCGCATGCGGCAATGACTGCGCACTGAAATGGAGCGCTGCCGGCGTCCGGTTCAGAGCAGCAGCTTCGCCATCTCGATAAGGTCGCCGGCGACCTTGCCCAGCGGCTGTGCGCGGTCCATCGCCAGCTTGCGCAGGGCGGCATAGGCCCTGTCTTCGTCGAGGCCGCGCGTCTTCATCAGGATGCCCTTGGCCTGCTCGACGAGCTTGCGCTCCGAGAGCTTCCTGGTCGCTGCCGCCAGCTCCCGCTTGAGGTTCTGGTGCTCCTCGAAGCGCGCGATCGCCACGTCGACGATCGGCTTCAACCGCGCCAGATCAAGGTTATCAACGACATAAGCCGAGACGCCGGCCTTGAACGCGGCGCGCATCACGACCGCGTCGCTCTCCTGGGTGAGGATGATCACCGGACGCGGCATGTCGCGGTTCATCACCGCCAGGTTCTCCAGCGTGTCGCGCGAGGGCGAATCGGTTTCGATCAGGATTACGTCGGGCTTGATATGCTCGATCTGCGCCGTCAGGTCAAGCGCCGAGGGCAGCACTGCCGCAACCTGATGGCCGGCCATGGCCAGTCCCGCGCAGAGTTCGGCGGCACGGGCGCGGGATTCGTCGATGATGAGTATGCGCAACATCCGCAACGTACACGCAAGAGGCGTGCCGCTGGGCGTCGAAGCCGCCGTTCGTGGCCCCCGAGCCTCGGACCGTCACACCGTCACGAACTTCGCCGCGCTAGGGAAAAGCGCAATGAACATTGGAGCACGACCGGCGGCGCGGCACCTCGCCGGCGAGGTAGCGGTCGATCATGGTGTTCTTCAGTCTGATGCAGCGGCCATCCACGGAGATCAGGCCGTCCCTGGCGAGGTTGCGCAGCTTGCGCGACAGGGTTTCGGGCTGCATGTTGAAGCGGGCAGCCAGCAGTTGCTTGCTCACGCTGAGCGTCACCAGCGTTTCGCCGCCCCGGTCGCGACCCGGCCCGGCCTGGCTCACCAGAAAGTCCAGCAGCCGCCGGCTGGCGGAACGGATATCCGTTGTCGCGAGTTCCGCCTCCATTTCTAGCTGCCGCTGCGCCAGCGCTTTCATCAGGCGCATGGCGACGCGCCCGTCCATCGTCATGACGCGACAAAGGTCTTCCCGGGCGATGCCCAGTACCTGCGACGGCCTTACCGCCACGGCGTCGGCACGGCAGGGATAGGGACTGAACAGCTCGGCTTCGCCGAAACACCGCCCGGCTTCCACCACGTCGATGATCTTCTCGTTACCTTGGTCGCACGATAGCGCCAGCTTCACCTGGCCCGATAACAGGACATACAGCCAGCGCACCGGATCACCGGCCCGGTATATGGCCTGGCCCCGCAGCAATGACGTCCTCCGCGCGCCCCCGACCAGTTCGCCGAGATGCCCGGGAGCAAGATCGGCAAACAGGGGGAACTCCTGCAGAGCCCGTTCGATGGCGATGTCGCCTTGCGTCGACACGCAATCGTCCCTGTCCCGGCAGGCCCGCCGTCAGCCCGTGCTCCAGCCGCGCGGCCGCCGCATGCCGGCGATGCGGCAGGCCTGCTTGACGTAGCCGTAGGGAAACAGTTCGAAGATCAGATTGCGCGAGCCGCCGATGTTTGCGGCCAGGTGGCGGGTGACGAAGCGCACGTCCGGGATGACCTGATGCTCCTGGTAGAAATCGCGCATGAAGCGGATCGCTTCCCAGTGGGCGTCGGTCAATTCGATGTTTTCCTTGGCGGCCAGAACCTCGGCCAGTTCTTCGCTCCATGCGGCCGGATCGATCAGGTAACCCTCGTCATCGGTCGCCGGCATTCTCGTTGTCACTTCCATCGAGCCTCTCCAGAAGGTTGGGGAAAAGAATACGAATCAAATAATACATCACGCCGTGATATACGCACAATATGATACTTTATGTCTGCCGCCGATATCCCCTTTGGGGTATTGCCGTAAACAATTTCGGATGTTTCTGACATGGCGAGACCGGCCTTGAGCAAGAGCGAATTTGAAGCGCTTTCCCAATTCCGCTACCAGTTGCGCCGCTTCCTGCGCTTCAGCGAGCAGGTGACGCGCCAGGGCGGCATCACGCCGCTGCAATACCTGCTGCTGCTGCACATCAAGGGTTTCCCGGGGCGCGAATGGGCGACGGTGGGAGAGCTCGCCGAGCGGCTGCAGGCCCAGCACCACGGCGTCGTGGCGCTGATATCGCGCTGCGAGAAGCTGGGCTGGGTGTCGCGCGAGCAGGGCAAGGAAGACCGCCGCGAGGTGGAAGTCCACCTCACCGCGAAAGGCGAGCGCATGGTCGCGCGGATGGCGCAACTGCACCGCGACGAGCTGCTCAACCTCGAAGGCAACTTCCTGCTGCCGGAACTGCACGCGCTGCAGCAGGAATGATCACGAAGGAGGGCACGCCGTGACCGACCCGACAGCAATCGCCCAAGCCGTGCGCAGCGCCTGCGTGCAGGCCGCGCTGGAAGGCTACGAACAGGCGCAGATCGCCGGCTTGTGCCGGGAGGGCGCCTGGGAAGTCGCGGTCGACGCGATACGGCTGCTCGACCTCAAGGCTGTTCTTCAGGCGATGACGGAGGAACAACAGCCTCCTCGCGGGCCTTCTTCTGCCTGAGGCGCTCGTTCTTGTCGTCGTTGGCGAAGACGAAGCGCCCATGGAGGACGCAGCCCTTCATGCCCGGATCACAGGGCAGATTGTTGACCTTCGAGCAAAGGTCGTTCGCTTCGTGCGGGCAACCCCAAGAACCGGCCATGACTCGTCCCGAAAATTTTTCGACGAAAAAGCATAACACGCGAAACGCCTGCTAAAGATCCACGGGCTTAGCTTCCGGATCGGCCGGCTCGCTGCGTTCATCAAGTGCCGCAAGCACCAGATCCGGATTCATGGACTGCTTCAGTGCCACCGCCTCGGAGTCATGACGGTTTCTGACATTGGGCAAGTCGCGCCGCAATTCTTCCATCAGGTCGATGAGCTTGGCTGCCTTCTGCTCGGTCAAGAGATTCACCTTCAGGTCCAGATGCGCCCGCTGCTCCTCGAGCTTGGCGAGCCGGTTCTGTTTGCCCAGCACCACCGTCGTGATCAGCAAGGCACTCAGCGCGATGATTCCCTGCAGCCAGAAATACGGAGCCGGATCGAATTCGGCGCGGCCAAGCTCTCGCAGGGCGATATTGGCGACTATCCAGAGCGTCACCGAAAGCAGAATGATGCCGAGAAAGGCCGGCTGCCCGACAAAACGGCTGATGCGCTCCATGACCCGTTGCGAGCCGGTCATCTTCTGCTCTTCACGCGTGTAGAAGTCCAGCACCGCCTCGATGTTCTGGCTGATCTGGTCGCGCTCGGATTCGGCGGGAATGCCGCCGGGATGCTTGCGCCGCTCCTCGCGAAATGCAGGTTCGGGTTTCATTGCGGCGATTTGAATTTCCTTTCGACAACAGGCCGGCGGCTCGAGGTGGAGGCAGCCCGGTACGGACAGTACGCTGGTCCGGCTCACCGATATGTTCGGCAGCGAACCAATGCGGCCCCGGGTTTCATGCGATGATTTCCCGCGACCGCGGATGTTGCAGCGGACCCGACCTCATCATCAAGGGCACGCGCTCACGGTTTCAGGATTCGCAACCGTAGCGAGGCGCGGATCGCAGCGAAGGAGGCCTCATGGAAAATTCATTTCACCGGCTATGCGAGCTCTTTCAGCAGTTGGGCTTGCCCGCCGACGTCGCGTCCATCGAGCGTTTCATCCTCGCGCACCGGCCGCTGCACAACGCGGTGCATGTCGCGGACGCGCCATTCTGGACACCGAGCCAGGCGCAGTTCCTGCGAGAGGAAATCGGCAAGGACGGCGACTGGGCCGAGCTGGTCGATATCCTCGGCTCGCTGCTCAGCAGGTAGCGACGGCCGCTGAATCGCGGCCCGTCGCGTCGCTGCGCGCTAGGCGCGCGCCAGCAGCATCTTCAGGCCGCGCGGCGAATGCACCAGGTCGGCCAGGGTGTATTCGTCCAGCGCCGCATAAAGCGCATCGAAGGCGCGCACCAGAATTCCCGATAGCCGGCAGGCCGGCGCGATGCGGCAGGTGCCGGCGCCTTCGGACAGGCATTCGACGATCGCCGCATTGCCTTCGCTGGCGCGCACGATCTGCCCCAGCCGGATGGCTTCGGGCGGCTGCGCGAGGCGGATGCCGCCACCCTTGCCGCGCACCGATTCGATGACCCCCGAGCGCGCCAGCTGATGCACCACCTTCATCAGATGGTTCTCCGAGATGCCGTAGGCGGCTGCGATCTCGGGGATCGTGGATAGCCGGTCGCGATTGAGCGCGAGGAACATCAGCACGCGCAGGGTGTAGTCGGAAAAGGTCGTCAGTTTCATGTCCGGCAGTTTACGCCCATAAGCAGTAAAAAAGATATTGCTTTAAGAAAAAGGCGGTGTTACGATAAAGCTGTATTCTTTTTACTGCTTTAAAAAGCCATGACGAAAGAAGCCGCCGCAGCCTCACAATCGCCCCCTGCATCCGCCCTCGACGAGCAGCAGGTGCGCGACGTCCTGCGCCAGGTCATCGACCCCGAGGTGGGCCGCGACATCGTCTCCCTCGGCCTGGTCTATCGCGTCGAGGTCTCCCCCGGCAGCCTGGTGATCGAGATGACCATGACCTCGCCGGCCTGCCCGATGGGCGACATGATCGTCGGCGACGTCCATGCCGCACTGGCGAAAGTCCTGCCCACCACGATCGAGCCCGACATCCGCCTGGTCTGGGAACCGCCCTGGAACCCCTCGATGATGGACGAAGCCACCAAGCAGCATTTCGGCTGGACCCCCGAATAACAACAGCGACGCATCCCGAACCCCATCCGCTTTCAACCCGCCACAGAGGAGCACTACCATGACCACGACACAGAACTTCAAGGCCACCATCGACGTCCGCCACATCATTCCCCGCGAACGCCACCCGCTGATTTTCAGCACCTTCGACCGCCTGGTTGCCGGCGAGTCCCTGCTGCTGGTCAATGACCACGATCCCAAGCCGCTCTTCTACCAGTTCCAGGCCGAATCGAAAGGCGAGTTCACCTGGGATTACCTGGAGTCCGGCCCCGAAGTCTGGCAGGTGCAGATCGGCAAGCCGACAGCCGATAAGGCAGCCGCGCCCGTCGGCGGTTGCGGCTGCAACCACTAACGCTCATGCTCACTTGAGACCACCCGCAGACGATGAAATACGCGAAAGGCGAATTGATGGCCCGCCCCTCCCGTCCGCTTCGCGGCCCACGGCTGGCTTTGCACAGCCAGCCGGCTGCGGCGGCGCACCGCATGCGTTGCGAAACCCCGCCTCGCCCCCTCGCGGGGAGGCTTCTTTTCGGCTCGCTTCGCTCGGCTATCAGCCGGCGCTCCGAACGAGCCATTTCACGCTAAGGCTGGCTCCCGACCATGGCTGACCTGCGCCCCGCCGCCCGCGTCCCGCTGCTGGTGCTGGGCATGCTGTCCCTCGTGGGCGGCGTGCTGGCCGGTCTGGCGCGGCTCGACTGGGGCGTGCCGGCGACGGCGGCCAACGCCGCCGGCTGGCACGGGGCGCTGATGATTTCCGCCTTCCTCGGCACGGTCATCAGCCTCGAACGGGCCGTCGCCCTCGGACGCGGCTGGGCCTACTCGGCGCCGGCGGCGGCCGGCATCGGCGGCATCGCCCTGCTCGCCGGGGCGCCGCTGATTCTGGCGCAACTGCTGGTGGTCATTGCGGCCGGCACGCTGGTGGCCGCCAGCGTCCAGGTCCTGCGCCGGCTGGTGGCGCCCTTCACCCTGATCCTCGGCGCCGGCGCCGTGTGCTGGCTGGCCGGCAACCTGGCCTGGCTGGCCGGCGGCGCGCTGACGGCCGCCGTGCCGTGGTGGCTGGCCTTCCTGGTGCTCACCATCGCCGGCGAACGGCTCGAACTGACGCGCTTCCTGCCCACGCCGGCCTCCGCGCAACGGCTGTTCTTCGCCATCACCGGCGTCATCCTCGCCGGCGCCGCCCTCAGCTTCCGGCAGGAAGACGCCGGCCTCAGGCTGTTCGCCGCCGGCCTGCTGGCGCTCGCCCTCTGGCTGCTGCGCTACGACATCGCGCGGCGCAATGCGCGGCAACAGGGCCTGGTCCGCTTCATCGCCCTGTGCCTGCTCTCCGGCTACGGCTGGCTGGTGCTGGCCGGCGTGCTCGGCATGGCCGGCGGCTTCCTGCCCGGCCACCCTTGGCGCGATGCGACGCTGCATGCGGTCGGGCTCGGCTTCGTCTTCTCGATGATCTTCGGCCACGCGCCGATCATCTTCCCGGCCGTGGTGCGGGTGAAGATCCCGTATCACCCGGCGTTCTATCTGCCGCTGCTGGTGCTGCACGCCTCGCTGGCGCTGCGCATCCTCGGCGGCCTCGGCGACAAGTTTTCGCTGCGCAGCGAGGGCGGCCTGCTCAATGCCGTCGCCCTGCTGCTGTTCATCGCCACCCTGCTGGCGAGCGTAGCGCGCGGCAGCCGCGAACCCGCAACCCAAGGAGCTGCATGATGGGCGCCATCGAAGAACCGGGCCTCGAAATTCTCGGCAAGCGCAACAACGCCGGCCCGCAGGACAAGTGGACCACCGAGCGCGTGCTGTCGATACGCTACTGGACGCCGACGCTGGTGACCGTGCGCACCACGCGCTATCAGGGCTTCCGCTTCACGCCGGGGCACTACACGCGCCTCGGACTCGGCGCCGCCGACGACATCGTATGGCGCCCCTTCTCGATGGCCTCGGCGGCCTACGACGACTTCCTCGAATTCATCGCCGTGCTGGTGCCCGGCGGAGCGTTCTCGGAGCAACTGAGGCACCTGCGCGCCGGCGACAGGCTGCGCGTCGACAAGGCCAGCTACGGCTTTCTCACCGTCGATCAGCTGGCCCCCGGCAAGTATCTCTGGATGCTGGCCAGCGGCACCGGGCTCGGGCCCTTCCTGTCGATCCTGCACGATCCAGCCGTCTGGCAGAGCTACGAGCGCCTGATCGTGGTGCACAGCGTGCGCCATTCGTCCGAGCTGGCCTGGCGCGACGAAATCGCCGACATCCCGAAACGTGAACTGTTCGCCGACGCCAAAGCCAGGCTCACCTACCTGCCGGTCGTCACCCGCGAGCCGGGCGCGACCCGGCTGACCGAACGCATCCCGCTGCTGCTCGCCGACGGCCGCCTCGAAGCCGCCGCGGCCAGCCCGATCGGCGCCGCCGATTCCCGCGTGCTGGTCTGCGGCAATCCCGAGATGACCCGCGAACTGCGCCAGGCGCTGGCCGCGCGCGGCTTCGCCACCAACCGCCGCGGCGTGCCGGGGCAGATGGCCTTCGAGAAATACTGGTAGCCCGCGCCGCCGATGAAGCGCCATCCCGACCTGCTGCAACTCTCGCGCGAGCACTACGCCGCGCTGAAGCTGGCGCGCGACGCGCGGCGCGCCGCCGGATCGGGAAATGCGAACGAGGTAGCGGCGCTCGCGCAGCGCGTCGTCGCCCTCTTCGCCGCCGAGCTCGATCCGCATTTTCGCGTCGAGGAGCAGGGCATCCTGGTGCTGCTCGCCGAGGCCGGCGAGCACGATCTGGCCGGACGCACCCTGGCCGACCACGCCGAGCTGCGCCGCCTCGCCAGGCGGCTGGCCGCGCCCGATGCGGAGACGCTGCTGAGCTTCGCCGAACTGCTGGGCGCGCATGTCCGCTTCGAGGAGCGCGAAGTCTTCGAGGCCGCCCAGGCCAGGCTCGGCGCGGCCACCGTTTGAACAACGACATGACCCAGCAAGCCGTCGCCAGGAAAGTTATCGAGATCAAGCCCTACGGCGATCCGGAGGCCAAGGTGTACCCGCGCTCGATCAGCGGCATCTACGCGCGCTGGCGCTGGATCTTCGTCTGGCTGACGCAGGGCATCTTCTACGGCCTGTGCTGGATACCGTGGCACGGCCGGCAGGCCATCCTGTTCGACATCGACACGCGCAAGTTCTACATCTTCGACCTGGTGCTCTGGCCGCAGGACACGATCTATCTCGCGCTGCTGATGATCATCGGCGCGTTGGCCCTGTTCCTGTTCACCGCCGTCGCCGGACGCCTGTGGTGCGGCTACGCCTGTCCGCAGACCGTCTACACGGAAATCTTCCTCTGGATCGAGAAGCACATCGAGGGCGAGCGGCGGCAGCGCATCATGCTCGACGCCGCGCCGTGGTCGCTGCACAAGTTGTCGATCAAGACCGCCAAGCACGCCACCTGGCTCGCCTTCTCCCTCTGGACCGGCTTCACCTTCGTCGGCTATTTCACGCCGATCCGCGAGCTGGCCCACGATCTCCTGGCCCTGTCGCCGGGCGGCTGGTCGGCCTTCTGGGTGCTGTTCTACGGCTTCGCCACCTACGGCAACGCCGGCTTCCTGCGCGAACAGATGTGCCGGCAGATCTGCCCCTACGCGCGATTCCAGTTCGTCATGCTCGACCCCGACACGCTGATAATCGCCTACGACGCCAAGCGCGGCGACGCGCGCGGCGCGCGCGCGAAGGGCGTCGACCCGCGCCAGCAGAATCTCGGCGACTGCGTCGACTGCGGCATCTGCGTCCAGGTCTGCCCGACCGGCATCGACATCCGCAACGGCCTGCAGAACGAGTGCATCGGCTGCGCCGCCTGCATCGACGCCTGCGACCAGGTGATGGACAAGATGGACTATCCGCGCGGCCTGATCCGCTACTCCACCGAGAACGCCGTCAGCGAGCGCCTCACGCCGCTGGACATCGTGCGCCGGGCCTTCCGGCCGCGCGTGATCATCTACGCCGCCATCCTGCTCTCGCTCGCCGCCGCTACCGCATGGTCGCTGTCGACGCGCATCCCGCTCAAGGTCAATGTGCTCAAGGACCGCGGCGCGCTGTCGCGCGAAGCCGACGACGGCTCCGTCGAGAACATCTACCGCCTGCAGATCATGAACACCGGCGACCAGACCCGGACCTTCCGCATCCGCATCGCCGGCGTCGAGGGCATCCGCCTGCACGACGACACGCCGGTCACCGTGCCGGGCGGCGAGATCGGCAGCCGCACCGCCAGCGTCAGGGCCGACCCCGGCGCGGCGAAATCCGGCGCCATCCCGATCCGCTTCAGCGTCGAGGACGTGGCCGACCCCGCCGTGGCCGTCACCGAACAATCGAAGTTCTGGATGCCCTGACGCGATTTGACGCGGGATTTGACGCAAACCCGAATTCCTGTTCCGATACCTTCATGGCGAAGAAATTTCCCTTGCACCCGAAGCACCCCGAGCGAATCTGCTGGGGCTGCGACAAGTACTGTCCCGTCGACGCGCTCGAATGCGGCAACGGCTCGGACCGCACCCAGCACCCGATGGAACTGCTCGGGGATGACTGGCTCGAGTATGGGGACTGGGACCTCGACACCGCAACGGAACCGCCGCGGACTACCGGAGGCAGCGACAAAGGGCCGGCTTCGGAGTAGCTTCGCAGCCGTTCTGACATAGAGAGTCGGCGCCGGCGGGACGGCGATCAGGACAAAATCGAGCCCGACCCATTACTGCTTGCAATTGAGGGTGCCGCTCGAATTGCCATCACGTGGGTGGCGCGCCTTGCTGGCATCACCATAGTGCGCTAACTGCGGTTACGAGTTAAACCGGACAACCAGAATAGCCGAGCAACGCGCCCGCCCGTGCCGCGCCAATAAGCAGCAGGCCGAGAATGAAAAGAAAGAACTGTATCTTGTGAAGAGATTCGAGCCGGGCGTCCTGCGCCACAAGCTGCTCTCTCAATCGTTCAGATCGGTCGTTGGGCTCGAATTTGGCCTCATAGAATTCCGCGACGCCAAACTCTCGACGCCACAATCTACCGACCCGCCATAGCCCCACCAGCCCGGCCACGAGAAGGCAGAGCCAAGCACCTACCTCAAGTAATGGAAATATTGGGCCGGGCGTCGGTTTCGCCGTCTGTACTGCAAGCCCAGCAAAAGTAAAAACGACCGTGACAAAATATAGTTCATATCTCGCCCGCAGCTCTATCGCAAGCTTCTTCCGGTCCAAAATTTCCGGCGGCGGGCCTTGTGATTCCATCAATTAACACCTCTATCCACAGTTTCGTGAGCAGCAAGCGCGCCGCTGGTCGTATGCTGCCGGGACGATTAGGGGTCAGAGTCATTTAGGTTTTCCAGGTCGGACCATTGGGGCCGGAGTCGCTTTCGTTTTGTCAGAAGTCGGCGCCGACGGGACGGCGATTCTGCCGTCAGCCAATCGGCTCAGGCAAATCCGCCGGTCACCGCCGCCGCGCGGCACGCAAACGCCTCGAAGCCTTCTACCGGCAGCGGCTCGCTGAAGAAATTGCCCTGGCAGGCGTGGCAACCCGAGGCGGCGAGGAAGTCGCGCTGCGTTTCGGTCTCCACGCCTTCGGCGATCACGCCGAGGCCGAGGCTGTCGGCCAGCGTCACGATGGTTCTGGCAATCGCGGCATCGTTGGGGTCCACCAGGATGTCGCGCACGAAGGACTGGTCGATCTTCAACTGGTCCAGCGGCAGGCGCTTCAGGTAGGAAAGCGAGGAATAGCCGGTGCCGAAGTCATCCAGCGCGAAGCCGACGCCCCTGGCTTTGAGCGCGTTCATTTTCCGGATGATGTCCTCGACGTTTTCCACGAGCATGCTTTCGGTCAGTTCCAGCTTGAGCCGGTTCGGGTCGGCGCCCGTGCGCTGGAGCGCGCTCAGCACCGAGGCGACGAAGCCGAGGTCGCGAAACTGCTGGGCGCTGACATTCACCGCGATCGTGAGATGGGCCGTCTCCGGCCGGGCGGCCCATTCGGCCAGCCGGCTGCAGGCGGTTTCCATGACCCACTGGCCCAGCGGCAGGATCAGCCCGGTTTCCTCCGCGAGGGGAATGAACTCGGAAGGCGCCACCATGCCGCGCCGGGGATGCTGCCAGCGCGCGAGCACTTCGGCGCCGGTGACGCGGCCGACGCCGAGCATCTGCGCCTGGTAATGCAGCACGAATTGCCGCTCATCCACTGCCTGGCGCAGATCGCGTTCCAGCACGGCCCGTTCCATCACCGCCGTCTCCATGTCGGGATCGAAGAAGCGCAGCGCGTTGCGCCCCGCGTCCTTGGCCTTGTACATGGCCAGGTCGGCCTGCTTCAGCAGGTCGTCGATCGACGTCGCGTTGCCCTTGAACAGGGTGACGCCGATGCTCGGCGTGCAGTGATAGGTGACCGCATCGAGCGGATAGCTCTGATTGAGCGCGTCGAGGATCTTCTCGCCGACGAATTCCGCCCGGTTCGCGGCCTCCTGGTCGCCGATCCCCATGTCGGCCAGCACCGCCACGAACTCATCGCCGCCGAGGCGTGCCACGGTGTCGCCGGCGCGCACGCAACGGCTGAGGCGCTGGGCGACCAGTTTCAGGAGGAGGTCGCCCTGGTCATGGCCGAGGGTGTCGTTGAGGGTCTTGAAATTGTCGAGATCGATGAACAGCAGCGCACCATGGCTGCCGCCGCGCACGGTGGCGGTGATGGCCTGCTTCAGCCGATCCAGCAGCAGCGTGCGGTTGGGCAGGCCGGTCAATTGGTCGAAGTAGGCCAGCTCGACGATCCTTTGTTCCGACTGCTTGCGTTCGGTAATGTCCTGGTGCGTGCCGACATAATGGGTGACGACTCCGGCGGCATCCTTCACCGACGAGATGCTGAGCCATTTCGGGTACACCTCGCCGGTCTTGCGCCGGTCCCAGATTTCGCCCTCCCAGCATCCGGTAGCCAGGAGGGACTGCCACATCTCCCGGTAGAACGCGGCGTCGTGGCGGTTCGACTTCAGCAGGCGCGGCGTCTGGCCGATGGCCTCTTCTGCCGTGTAGCCGGTGCTTTCGGTGAAGGCCCGATTGACGCGCAGGATCACGCCGCGGGCGTCGGTGACGATCATGCCTTCGAGCGACTCGAAGGCGGCGGCGGCGATACGCAGTTCGGTTTCCTTCGCCTTGCGCGCACTGATGTCGCCGACGCTGCCGATGAATACTTTCCTGTCGTTCAGCCGGGTTTCGCCAATGCTCAGTGACATGTGAAACACCGAGCCATCCTTGCGCCGCCCCATCACTTCCCTTCTGCTGCCGATGACCTTGGGCCGGCCGCTGCGCAGGTAGTTTTCGATGTAGCCGTCGTGCTCGCTGCGGTAGGGCTCCGGCATCAGCATCCTGACGTTGTTGCCGACCACCTCGGCGGCGCTGTAGCCGAATATCCGCTCGGCCGACAGGTTGAACGATTCGACGATGCCTTGCCCGGAGATGGCGATGACGCCGCTCTCGACGCCATCCAGCACGGCGCGCAGGCGCGTTCTGGTGTTGCGCAACTGGATATTCCGGGTGAATACCAGCTTGCCGATGGCGAGAACATAGCCGGTCAGGCCGAGCATGCAAAGGATGGTTGCGGATAGTTCGGTCTGCGGCGACAGGCTGAAGCCGAAGACGCCGATCCCGATCAACGCGCCGCCGAGCACGCCCAGTATCGATTCCAGGATGCCGCGCCAGCCCTTGTTGACGGCGCTGTTGTTCAAGGTCCCGAGGATTACCGCGAAGCTCAGCCAAAACGAGAACTGCACCGCGGCGGCGAACATGCCCAGCAGCACGGAGTCGACCAGCAGGTGCGCCAGCGCAGCCTTGACGGGATTTGCCGCCCTGCATGCCTGCCGGTACAGCACATGGGGGTATGCCAGCAACAGCAGGACGAGGAAGGCCCAGGCCCCCGGGCTGTAACCCTTGCCGAGGATATGCAGGCTGGCCGCCACGAATGTCATGGCAAACGAAATGCCCCGCATGCGATAGTGAATGCGCACCAGCCACGGGGTATCGATACGTGTGTTCATCAAGCGTCCAGCTGTCCATGCCCGCAGAAATTCAGGGCAGGGACTGAGTAATGGGGAATCGGCATCGCCCTGGCTTTATAGCATTGAAATGCCCGAAGTCGGCGCCGGCGCGACGGCGCTTCAGGACATCGCGGGTCGCCGCCCGCCTCATGGCGGGAAGCACCCGCGTCGAGCGCGGCGCGCGGCCCCCGGGACTTTGCGAAGCGCAGGCTTTGCGCTGGCTTACGGTGCCTTCCTTTCCGTGTCGGCCCCCGCAATCAGCGTCTTCAAACCCACGTAGGGTTTTTCCGCCACCGGCGTCGTGTTCGCCGGCGCGGGAGAGATGCGCGCGACCTCGGCGTCGAGTTCGCGATTGCGCTGCTGCTGCTCGGCCAATTGCCGCTCGAGATCGGCGAGCTGCTTGCGCAGCCGGCCCGCCGTCCATTGGCCGCGGATCACCGCCGGCGATGACAACAGGCCGGCGATCAGCGCACCCAGCCCGAGGGACACCAGCAGCACCAGCGCCAGCGAGCCTTCGAATCGCCAGAACGCGATCGCCACCACCACCGGCAGGTTGTTCTGCAGGGCGAAAACCACCGCCACGATGGCGACGACGATGCCGAGAATCAGAGTGAGCTGCATGTTCGCCCTTTCGCAGGGAATTGGTGGAGGCGCGGCGCGCAAGCCGGTGCTAACTAACGCCAACCGCGCCCGCGCAGCCTGGCTCCTACTCGAGTTCGAGCGAAGCCTGAATCGCCTTGATGCCGGCGTTGCCGCAAATGTCGTCGAGATGTCCGCCGGGTGCGCCGGATACGCCGACGGCGCCCAGCAATATGCCGCGTGCGCTGATGGTCAATCCGCCGCCCAGCGCGACCACACCCGGAATGTCGCGAATGCCGGCCGAAGGCTTGCCCGGGCCACTCAACTCCACCAGGTTGCTGGTGTTGTTGCGAAAGCTCACGGCGGTCCATGCCTTGCCGATCGCGGTCTGCGGGGTGTGCGGACCGGCGAGGTTGTCGCGCAGCACCGCCAGCGGTACGCCGCTGCGGTCGACAACGGCAACGGCGACCACATAGCCGCCCTTCTGGCACTCGCTCAGCGCCGCCTGCGCCACCTTGCCCGCCGCGGCTGTCGTCAGGCTTGCCGCTTGCGTGGTGAGTTGTTCGGCGGCCAGCGCGCTGCCCGCCAGAAGAAATGATGTCAGTGCAAGTGCGATTCTTGTGCAGGTCATGATGGCTTCTCCTCGGGTTGACGTGTGGACGCTGATCTTCCGGCGGCGGTCGGCTTCGGATCAGTTTAGCGCCGATCGGCCCTGAAAGCAGGCGCTGGCGGCGCTCCGCGTACCCGGGATGCCGCCTCATGTCCCGCAGGCAACGGCGATTCGGACGCCATGGCTGTCGACCGCGCTGCCTACACTACCAGAGTCAGGCCGCCGTCGACCACGAAGATCTGCCCGGTGGCGTAGCGGGTGCGCAGCAGGCCGAGCGCGGCCTCGACGCAGTCGGCCGGCACGGCGGAGCGCTTGAGCGGGGCCCGCGCCTTGACGGCTTCGTGCTGCGCCTGCCAGTCTTTGGTCCAGGGCGTTTCGACCAGGCCGGGAGCGACGGCGTTGACGCGCACCGGCGCGCAGGACTTGGCCAGCAGGAGCGTCATCTGGTTGAGCGCGGCTTTGGCCATCGAATAGGCGATCGAGCTGCCGACCGGGCGCACGCCGGCGATCGAGGTGATGTTGATGACGTTGCCGTCGTCGCTGCGCATGAGGTGCGGCATCGCGGCCTTGGTCAGCATCCAGGTGCCGGTGACGTTGATGTCGAAGGTCCTGGCGAAGATCTCGTCGGTCAGCGCCGCGAGGTCGGTGTGCGGCACGACCGTGGTCCAGCCGGCATTGTTCACCAGGATGTCGAGCTTGCCGAAGCGCTCGATGGTCGCCGCCAGCAGCCGCTCGCCCGCGGCCTTGTCGGCGATGTCGGCCTGCACGTAGAGCGCATCGGGGCCGAGCTCGGCGGCGATGCGCTTGCCGGCTTCCACCGAGCTTGCCGAGTTGATCACCACCGAGGCGCCGAGCGAGGACAGCCGCCGCGCGATCGCCTCGCCGATGCCGCTGCTGGAACCCGTGACGAGAGCCACTCTGTTGGAAAACTCGCCTGACAATTCGCTCATCGTTCCTCCGTGCTTTGTGCTGGATGCCCGCCTTCGCGGGCATGACGGGCCTGGGTGCATCATGTTCCTGATTCGTCGTTCCCGCGCAGGCGGGAATCCAGACGGCCAAGGTACCCAATTATCCGGTCAGCTTGCGGTAGATCTCCGCAATTTTCTGCGGCAGCTTCTTCGCGTCGTCGATCACCGAATAATGCGCGGGACCATAGAGCTGCGGCAGGTAGTCGGCGCCGTGGCGGTCGATGGTGACGCAGTAGCTGCGGATACCCTTTTCGCGCGCTTCGAGCAGGGCGCGACGGGTGTCCTCGATGCCGTAGCGGCCTCGGTATTCGTCGCCGTAGTCGTCGGGGCGGCCGTCGGAGAGCGTCACCAGCAGCTTGTGCCGCGTGTTCTGCCGCATCAGCAGGCCGGAGAGGTGGCGTACCGCGACGCCCATGCGCGTGTAGTCCTTGGCCTCGATGCCGGCGATGCGCCGGCGCGTTTCGGCGTCGTAGCGGTCGCCGAAGCGCTTGACGCGGTAGATGTCGCAGTGCGTGCGCGTCCAGCCGGAGAAACCGTAGATGGCGTAGCTGTCGCCCAGCGCCTCGATGGCCTCGCACAGCAGCACCAGCGATTCGCGCTCGGCGTCATTGACCCAGCCCTTGGTCGAGCCGCTCATGTCGACCATGAACATCACGGCCAGCGAACGCTCGATGCGGCGGCGGTGGATGAACAGGCGCGGTGAGGGCTCGGCGCCGCTCTTGCGGTCGGCGCGCGCCTCGACCTGCGCGTCGAGGTCGATTTCCTCGCCGTCGAACTGGCGCTTCTGCGGCTTGTCCTCGCCGCGCAGGGCCTCGAAGCGGCGCCGGATGCTGCGGATCAGGTGGGCGTGGCGTGTGCGCACTTCATCGACCCATTCGGGGTCGCCGGGCCGCGCCTCCATCTCGTACAGATGGCACCAGCCGCGCCGCCACGAGGCGCGCCGGTAGTCCCATTCATCATAGAAGGCGTCGGGCTGGGTGGTGACGCCGGGCGCGATGGACTCATCGACGCCATCGACCGGCTGCCATGCGCCGGGCCCGGCCGGGTGCAGCGCTTCGGGCGGAATCTCGCCGAGGTCCTGCATCAGCGATTTGGCCGCCTCGCGCGCCGCGGGCGGCAGCGCGCTAAATTCGGCCTGCGGGTCGGGCACCTGCATTTCGCCTTCCGCCGCGAGCGGCGGGTAGTCGGAATTGTCGGCGGCGCCGGCCTTGCTATCCGTCGCCGCGATCACATTGAGGGCGCGGCGCACGACGGCCAGCTCGCGCGATATGCGCGCCGCGCGCACGCGCCGGGCGGCCACCGGATCGAGCGTGCCGACGTGCGGAAGAATCGGCGTGTCGCCGGCGCCGACTGTTCTCAGCTCCGCCATGCAGGCGAGGCTGTCGGCGACCGTCGCCTCGGGTCGCGCCAGCTTCGCCGCCGCCGCCTCAAGATCGGCCGGCCACGGCCCGCGCAGGCCGGCGATTTCCAGCGCGAGGCCGGGCAGTTCGACGGCGATGCAGGCTTCGAGGCGCATGGCTTCGAACACGGCGAACCAGGCCAGTCCGCGCTCACGGTCGGGCCACTGGTCCAGCTCGGGTTCGGGGTCGAGCCTGAAGGTGCCGAAGCGCGTCTGCGCCCAGAGCAGCGCCGCGATGGCCTTGTAGAGGCGGCGGTTGCCTGCGGCATCGTTCGCCGCGTCGAGCCGCTCCGGCAGCCACAGGGTTTCGGTATCGGTCCACGCCTTCGGGCCGCCGACCAGCCGCAGCGGGCGGCCGTCGAGCGCCTGCAGGAAGCGCGAGAGGCGGCCCTCGACCGCGCCGAAGGCGACGCTGTCCTGCGAACGCAGCGCGCTGGCCTTGTGCGCGTCGGCAAATTCGTTGAGAGCCTTGCGCGTGGCGGCGAGGCCGCTGCGGTCATAGGCATCGAGGCCGGCGCGCACCCAGTCGTCGAGCTGCGCGCCGAGCCCGGCCGCCTGCGTCGCGGCCAGCGAGGCGATCAGCCAGCCGAGGTCGTCCGAGGTCTGCGCGGCGACGCCGGCCCAGTGCAGCACGCGCTCCTGCAGCTCGCGCGGCAGGCCTTCGAGCAGCGCGGCAGGCTCGGCCGCGGAACGCTGGCGCAGGGAGAGCAGCAGCAGTTCGTCGAGCCGTTCCTCGAGTTCGTGAGCGAAGAGCTTGCGTTCAGACATTACCGCTTAACTTTCATGATAGCGAGAGTCACCCGCCGAAGTTGAAACTTGCGAAAGGCGAATTGAAGGCCCGCCCCTCCCATCCGCTACGCGGCCCACGGCTGGCTTTGCACAGCCAGCCGGCTGCGGCGGCGCGACCCATGCGTCGCGAATTCCCGCCTCGCCCCCTCACGGGGAGGCTATTGGTTAGCTCGCTTCGCTCGACTATCACCCGTCGCTCCGAACGAGTTATTTCACATCAAAAGACGGCGCGGATCAGGTCGTCGAGCGCATCGCGCGTGTCGGTCTCGTCGGCCAGAGGTCGGGCGATCGCGGCGGTGCAGGCGATCGCCGGCGCCATGCCGCTGGCAATCAGTTGCGCGGCATGCACCAGCAGGCGGGTGCCGGCGCCTTCGTCGAGCCCGGCGCCCTTCAGCTTGCGCGTGAGCCCGCCGAGCTTGACCAGTTTCTGCGCGGTATCGGCATCGACGCCGCCTTCGTGGGCGACGATGCGCGCTTCGGTCGCGGCTTCCGGATAATCGAAATCGAGTGCGACGAAGCGCTGCCGCGTGCTCGGCTTCATTTCCTTGAGCACGCTCTGGTAGCCGGGGTTGTAGGAGATCACCAGCATGAAGTCGGGCGGCGCGGTGATGTACTCGCCGCGCTTTTCCACCGGCAGGGCGCGGCGCGAATCGGTCAGCGGATGGATCACCACCGTGGTGTCCTTGCGCGCCTCGACGATCTCGTCGAGATAGCAGATGGCGCCGGCGCGCACCGCGGCGGTGAGCGGGCCGTCCATCCAGACGGTTTCGTCGCCGACGATCAGGTAGCGGCCGACGAGGTCGGCGGTGGTCAGGTCGTCGTGGCAGGCCACGGTGACCAGCGGCCGCTTCAGGCGCCAGGCCATGTGCTCGACAAAGCGCGTCTTGCCGCAGCCGGTGGGTCCTTTCAGCATCACCGGCAGGCCGCTTTTGGCGGCGGCGGCGAAGACGTCGAGCTCGTCGCCGGTGGCGTGGTAGTAGGGCTCGCCGGCGAGGTGCACGAGCGGCGTGGAGGGTGCGCGGGCATCGCTACGGACATCGGTTCGGCTGGCTGGCTTGTCGGTTTTCATATGGCTATTTCTTGGCGTCCTTGGCTTGTTTGGCTTCGTCAGCCATGCGCTTCTTCATTTCGCGCAGGCGCGAATCCACCTGCGAATGCTCGTAGAAATTTCCGTCGCCGGCCTTTTGCGCCAGCTCCAGCTGTTCCACCGCATCGGGCACCTGGCCCTGCAGGGCATAGGCTTCCGCCTGGGCGCGATGCTGCTGCAGTCGCTTGCCGAGCACGGAATAGGTCCTCGCCTGCAGCGCGTGCATCTTCGCATCCGCCGGGTAATTCAGCAGTTCGTCCTGGGTGACCTTGATCGCCTCCGCCGGCTGGCGGGCTTCCAGCAGCGCCTCGATCAGGCCGTAGGCGATCGCGCGTTCCTGCGGGAAGCGCGGCTGCGCGGCACGAAGGATGCTCACCGCCGTCGCCGCATCGCCCTGCTTGAGGCGCAGCTGGGCCGCAAGCGTCTCGATCATCGGCGACTGGGTCTTGAGGCGGCGCAACTCGCCCATCTCACTTTCGGCTGCGGTCAGGTTGCCGTCGCGCAGCTGCGCCTGCACCAGCCCGTAGCGCATGGCCGCCTCGCTGCCGGCAAAGCTGCGATCCTTGAGCCGGGTCTGGAATTCGGTCACCGCATCGCGCGAGCTGCCTTCCTGCGCGCGCAGCTTGGCGCGCACCAGCTGGAACTCGAGCGAATCGGGCACCTGCTTGTAGGGCCGCGACTGGATACGGTTGCCCATGTCGGCCAGACGTTCGGTGGTCAGCGGGTGGGTGCGCAGATAACCGGGCGCATTGTTTTCATACAGGCGGCCGGACTTCTGCAGGCGCTCGAAGAAGCTGCTCATGCCACGAATGTCGAAGTTGGATTTTTCGAGCAGGCGCAGGCCGATGCGGTCCGCCTCGCGTTCGAAGTCGCGCGAGTAGTTCAGCTGGTTCTGGATCGCGGCGCCCTGTCCGGCCATCAGCGCCCCCACGGCGAGATCGGGGCTGCTGCGGGCGGCAAGAATCGCCACCGCCATCGCCAGGATGCTCGACACCTGGCCCTGCCCCGACTTGCTGATGAGGCGCGCCAGGTGATGCTGCGTGACGTGCGAAATTTCGTGCGCCAGCACCGAGGCAAGCTCCGATTCGTTGGCGGCGGCGAGGATCAGCCCGGTATGCACGCCGACGAAGCCGCCGGGCATGGCGAAGGCATTGAGCGTGGGGTCCTTCAGGGCGAAGAACTCGAACTCCTGCCGGCCCTCCTCGCTCTGCGAGGATAGCCGGTTGCCGATCCGGTTGAGATAGCTGACGACCTCGGGATCGTCCAGCCAGGCCGGATCGCGGCGAATCTCGAGCATGATCGATTCGCCGATGCGGCGCTCCATCGCCGGCGAAAATTCGGTTTGCGCCGCTTCGCCCAGATCGGGCAGGCCCTCGGCCACGGAAAGCGGCGCACAGAGGATGCCGAAGCCGAGGAAGGCCGCGCTGGCAAGCGGATAAAATTTCATACCGCTATGATAGCGGCTTCACCAAATCGAGTTGTGACAGCGTATTTCATGAAGCCACCTCCAAAGTCATCCCTGAAGCCCCCCGCCGCGTCGCTGACCCATTTCGACGCCGCCGGCCAGGCGCACATGGTCGATGTCGGCGCCAAGGCCGAAACCGGCCGCGTGGCGCGGGCGCGCGGCCACATCCGCATGTCACCCGCCACTTTCTCCCTGATCCAGAGCGGCTCCGCAAAGAAGGGCGACGTGCTGGGCATTGCGCGCATCGCCGCGATCCAGGGAGCCAAGCGCACCTCCGACCTGATTCCGCTGTGCCATCCGATCGCAGTCACCCGCGTCGCCGCCGAACTGACGCTGGACTCCGCCCGCCATCGCGTGACGATCGAGGTCACGGCGGAGAGCTTCGGCCGCACCGGCGTCGAGATGGAGGCGCTGACCGCCGTCTCGGTCGGCCTGCTGACCATCTACGACATGTGCAAGGCCGCCGACCGCGGCATGATCATCGAAGACATCCGCCTGCTGGAGAAGTCCGGCGGCAAATCGGGACACTGGCTGGCAGATACGGACCGCAAATGAACACGAACAACTCCCAACGCGCCGTGGCCTGGTGGCTGTTCGCCTGCTGCGCCATGGTGTTCCTGACCATGGTGGTCGGCGGCGTGACGCGCCTGACCCACTCCGGCCTTTCCATCGTCGAATGGAAGCCGCTGATCGGCGCCCTGCCGCCGCTGACCCACGCCGACTGGCTCGAACTCTTCGCCAAGTACCAGCAGACGCCCGAGTTCATCAAGCGCAATCACGACATGACGCTCGACGGCTTCCAGTTCATCTTCTGGTGGGAATGGGCGCACCGGCTGCTGGGGCGGAGCATCGGCGTCGTGTTCTTCCTGCCCTATGCCTGGTTCCTCGTCCGCGGCAAGCTGCGCGGTGCGCTGGCCGCCAAGGTGTTCGGCTTCTTCATCCTCGGCGGCCTGCAGGGTGCGATGGGCTGGTACATGGTCAAGAGCGGGCTGGTCGACGATCCGCGCGTGTCGCAATACCGCCTCGCGGCGCACCTCGGACTGGCCTTCCTGCTGTTCGGCCTGATGGGCTGGACCGGGCTGGGAATGCTGCAGCCGAGGAAGGCAAAAGTCGGCGCAGCGCCGTCGCCGACTGCTACGCAACGCCTCGGCACCTGGCTGGTGGCGCTGGTGTTCGTCATGGTGCTCTCGGGCGCGCTGGTGGCCGGCATCCACGCCGGACTGGCCTACAACACCTTCCCCCTGATGAACGGCGCCTTCGTCCCGCCCGAGATATTCATGGTCGATCCGCTGTGGCTGAACTTCTTCACCAACATGGCGACTGTGCAGTTCGACCACCGCATGATCGCCTGGGCCCTGATGGCGCTGATTCCGTGGTTCTCCTGGCGCATCTGGACAGAGACGCCGGGCGCCCGGCCGGCCGCCGTGGCGCTGACGCTATGGCTCGCGGTGCAGGTGAGCCTCGGCATCGCCACGCTGCTGCTGCAGGTCCCGGTGGCGCTGGCCGCCTTGCATCAGGCCGGAGCGATGGTGCTGTTCGGGTTGATCCTTTGGGCCAATCACGCGATAAGACGCGCCTGATTCACTCGTAGCGAATTTCGATAATGTCGATTTCGCGCACGCCGCCGGGGCTGTCGAAGCGCACCGTGTCGCCTTCGCGCGCCTTGAGCAGCGCGCGCGCCAGCGGCGAGATCCAGCTGATGCGGCCGGCCGAGGCGTTGGCCTCGTCGATGCCGACGATCTGGTAGGTGGCTTCGGCGCCGTCGGCGTCGCAGACGGTGACGGTCGCGGCAAAGAACACCTGCTCGACGTTCTCCTGCTGCGCCGGGTCGACGATCACGGCCGACTCCAGCCGCTTGGTCAGGAAGCGAATGCGCCGGTCTATCTCGCGCAGCCGCTTCTTTCCATAGATGTAATCGCCGTTTTCCGAGCGGTCGCCATTGCCCGCCGCCCATGACACCACCTGCACCATGGCGGGACGCTCGACCTTGACCAGATGCTCGAATTCCTCGCGCAGTTGCGTGTAGCCGCGCACCGTCATGTAGTTTCTGGTGCCTGCGGGAATCCCGGACTCGGGCGTTTCTTCCTCGTCCTCGTCATCCGATTCTTTGACAAAAGCCTTGTTCACGTGATGGAAATAGCCGGCAAAATTAAATGTTAACATTCAAAGCATCATGAATGTGCCAAGCCCGCTTCCCCAACGCCCGCTCGCCACCGTGCTCGTCTACGCGGCCCTGATCGTCTGCGTGGCGATGGGCATCCGCCATACCTTCGGACTGTTCCTGACGCCGATGAGCATGGAGCACCAGTGGAGCCGCGAAGTCTTCTCCTTCGCCCTCGCGCTGCAGAACCTGATGTGGGGCGCCTCGCAACCCTTCGCCGGCTGGCTCGCGGACCGCTACGGCGCGCGCCGCGTGCTGTGGAGCGCCAGCCTGCTCTACGCGCTTGGCCTGCTCGGCATGGCCTACGCCGCCACCGGCACCGGGCTCGCGGCGACGGCCGGCCTGATGATCGGCGCGGCGCAAAGCGGCTGCACCTACAGCGTGGTCTTCGCCGCGATGGGCAAGCTGGTGCCGGAAGCGAAGCGCGGCTGGGCGATGGGCGTGGTGGCCGCCGCCGGCTCCTTCGGCCAGTTCCTGATGATTCCGGTCGCATCCGGCCTGATCGGCGGGCTGGGCTGGTTCGGTACCCTGCTGGTGTTCGCCGCCGGTGCCTTCCTGATCATTCCGCTGGGCGGCGCGCTGACCAAGGGCTTGGTCGCCGGCGCCTCCGGCCACGGCCAGACCGCGCGCGAGGCCCTGGGCGAAGCGATGAGCGAGAAAAGCTTCGTACTGCTGATCGCCGGCTACTTCGTCTGCGGCTTCCAGGTGGTGTTCATCGGCGTGCATTTCCCGACTTATCTGATCGACAAGGGCATGGGCGCCAGCGTCGGCATGACGGCCCTGGCCCTGATCGGCCTGTTCAACGTGTTCGGCAGCTACACCGCGGGCCACCTGGGCGGCCGCTGGCCCAAGCGCCACGTGCTGGCCGGCATCTACGCCGCGCGCAGCGTGGTCATCAGCCTCTTTCTCTGGGCGCCGCTCTCGCCTGCCAGCGTCTATCTGTTCTCGGCGGCCATGGGCCTGCTGTGGCTGTCCACGGTGCCGCTGACCAACGCGATCGTGGCCCAGGTGTTCGGGGTGCGCTTCCTGGGCATGCTGTCCGGGCTGGTGTTCTTCAGCCACCAGGTCGGCAGCTTCCTCGGCGTCTGGCTCGGCGGCAAGCTGTTCGACGCCACCGGCGCCTACGACACGGTATGGGGCATCTGCATCCTGCTCGGCGTGCTGTCGGCCCTGATCCACCTGCCGATCGATGAGCGCAGCCTGGAGTCGCGGCGCCTGGCGCCGGCCGCATAACGCTCATGCTCACTTGAGACCGCCCGCAGAGGACGAAATACGCGAAAAGCGAATTGACGGCCCGCCCCTCCCATCCTCCCCTCTCGGGGAGGCTTCTTTTCGGCTCGCTTCGCTCGGCTATCAGCC
>Ga0208753_100168_pt1 | contig 31470 bp, 26 predicted proteins | sample LakWasMet37_LOW7_2_FD_183877 | JGI IMG/M metagenome (GOLD analysis project Ga0208753, IMG submission 183877) | Freshwater sediment methanotrophic microbial communities from Lake Washington under simulated oxygen tension - Sediment Metagenome... | ecosystem: Environmental > Aquatic > Freshwater >... | reverse complement strand
ACAAAAGCACTAGCCAAAGAAGATTTGTTGTGTATAATACGCGCTTCTTTGCTGGTGTAGCTCAGTCGGTAGAGCAGCTGATTTGTAATCAGCCGGTCGCGGGTTCGATTCCCATCGCCAGCTCCAAGAATATCAAGGCCTTAGGTGCAAACCTAAGGCCTTTTTTATTGCCTGAGTCACCACAGAGTCACCATTTAAAATAGAAACTGATGGTAATCAGTAGCGACTATTTTAAGATCTATGCTATTGATCCCGGCAATCACCACCAAATTTTAAGCACAAAACACCCGCAACACTTGCCGGAATTTCAGGCACAAACATCGGTATTGATTTATACTGACTTACGAGTGGTCGATGCTGCTGTCGTTTCGCACGTTCAGGGCACCGTAAAGGCAGTGTCCGCAGTTGGATAAGACCGCTCACCTAAACTGGCTAAGCCAGTATTACATTTACGCTCACAAATTCACAAAAAAGCCGGTGTTACCCGGCCCTGGTTGATTCTCCAGATTTGTGGAGTGTCTTTAAATCACAAGATACCCGCGCATGAAATGCATGGATTGAAATGAACTACATTGTTTTAGGTTTGATTCGATGGTTTATATAAGTCATTGATTGATATAGACGGGATTCCGGCTATTGAACAAAATCAACCAGCTGACCAACAAGCCAATGAATTGACTATCGAACTGGGCGATAGCGTAATCCCGCAAAACGCCGGCATCTATAAGTCACTTTGGGAGCATACCGGCCAGTGACTGAAAGCGGCGACATCCTGTTGAATAATTAGTGTGCGCCTTTCATACGTGGCAATCGCCTGGGCCGCGTTCCAAAAGCTTTTTTAAATTCTCGACAGAATTGATCCAATTTTCCTCTCTCTTATAACGCTCAAAACCATACTTCTTGGCAAACCCAACAATCATTTCGTTCGTTGCGCACTCTATTCCAATTCTTTCGTAACCGTATTTGTCTGCTATTTTTATTAAGAACCTAAGGAACGATGTGCCATTACCAACGCGCTGCGTCATAAAACTGATACTAACAATGACAAGGACATTCTCACTCCACCCTGTTCTTTTAACTGGTCTACAAGCAAGGTATATATCAAAGTCCTCTGTGTGCGCAATTATATTATTATTGAAAGGTGCAGTGTTTGCAGGAGGAGTCTTACAGGCAAATTCACTCATAAAATATGAGTTCAAGTCAGTACACACTCTGTTGACTTCTTCCCGTAGTTTTCGTAAATGTTCCATGGTCTTAATTTAAACGTTTGCTAAGAAAGATAATCATAGACCAATATGACTTGCACTACCCAAATTTAGAGCGGTCCAGTGAACAATTATGTTGTGTAAGCGTGTGCAATTATTCGCTTAGCTGATATTCTTTTTAGTGCTGCCGGTTCCGGAGTCAAGAGGCTTGGTGGCGCGACTGGTACTTAACCGGCTGACTTTTTAACTAAAGTAAGCCGGTTTTTTGTGCGTTCTAAAGTCGATAATCCGTTAAAGCTAATTTAGGGTATTCATTAATTAAAGGGTTTCGTGTCCACCATAGACACCAGCCTTACATCCGTATTTATTGACTAGAATATTCATCGCAGCAAATGCGCGTGACACTGAATAGAATCTTGGTGTTATTCGATCAGCTCCATTTAATGTGTATCGACAGTAATTAAATTCTTTGCCTAGTTTTTCATCGCGCCGCCCAAACAATTCTTCTGGAGTGCCGACCATTACACAAACGGCGGTATAGTCCATACCTGCCTGATACTCAACAATACGACAAACGGTTGGGTCGTCGTATGCAAGTTGAACTATATCGCCAATCTCAGCTAAACACCCTTTACGCATCGTTAATGTTTGTCCAGGTCTTAAACGACCACGGAACAAATAACGATCAACTTCCAGGAAGTAGAACTCTCCAGGCTCAATTATCTCATCACGATGTGTGATTGCCGTTTTTGGTTTGTATTGTGGTGCAATAGTAGTGTTCATGCCACTTCACCGACTAACTCAGTCCTTGCGGCCATAAGTCCTTTGTTCATGTCGGCTTTGCAATAGGCGTTGACCGTTACTTTTATGTCCTCAATCTCTTTGATTGCCGCGTCAACGGCCATGCACAAAGCCCCATTGGGTGGACTGCCAGCACCAGGATTTTGAAGATACCAAAAAAGTACACTCAAAATTCCATTGGCCCTGTCAGCCATGGAGAAAACGTTATCTATTAGGGCTAAGCTACTGTCTAAACTTGGATCAGATAGCCGATGAGAAAAATCTATAGTTGATTTGTTGGTGGCTGATGTTGGTTGCTCAGCTTGGTCGTGTGTAGTGGTAGCCATGATTACACTCCTTCCTTTGTGCTTTCAGCGGCGCTTTTCTCTTCGCTGGCGGCGCGTTTGGCGGCATACCGGAGTTCAGTCTTGGGGTCTGTATAGTTGCAGCCAACGCTTTCGGCTTCGCAGTTGATACCGTTCTCAATGTCTCCGGATCTGGTCAATATCGCGCTCAGTACCTGGGCGATGATTTCAGGGTTTCGATAGGGCTTTGTGGTTTCCAATGCCATTAAGGCGAGTTCGGCAATTGCAGAAATTTCGGATAGTCCTTTTTGTGCTATGCAGTCCATGGTATTGATGGCGGAGCGTAGGTCTTCAATGTTATCGCTTTTGGTATTTACTTGAGTGGTCATGGCATTATCTCGATTATTGTTTTAATAACCCACGCCAATTATCTCAACTGATGGCGTGAAGCTGTGTTTGGTTTGAGATACCGGCTAATCGAAACCGGCGAGCCTTACGACTCCCAAACCCAGCCCCACATAATGACAAGCTGAATTTTGCACAATAAAAAGCCGCTATATCGCGGCATTGTGCCGATTAATTGTTAACGGTATCTCAACCCCGTACCCTCAATGTGTGAGTGCGAGTAAAGAATAATTCACGGCTTGATGCTATGTCAAGCCGTGCAGGTGAATTATTCAGTCAGAAGGGGTTGTGAAACATGGATTAAAAAGACTGACTGAGCTATTATTACCCGCTGAGTTCTGGAGTTATTTGTGTTGATGTATTTTGGAGCAATATTATTAAGACGCTTAAGTTGTCGTGATTTGCCGCATTAGCTATGGCGTAAGCAATTACGTATAAAATAGTTTTTAATGGAAACAAAGACTCTCTTTAGTATTATCATCATCGATTAACTTTAGCCTACAAAATAACAAAAACATCAATAGGAGATGAAAATGCTTGGATTTTTCAAAAAACGCAATAGAAAAACCGTTAATGCAAAAATCGTAAAGGAAATCTCCGGAAATATAGGCCGTATTGCCACGCAGATTGCCAGGGGGAAGCGCAACGAAGAAGAGACTCGCCGCTGGTGCGTGGATATGGTTCGCTCGGCATTTGGTTACAAAGATGATGAGATTGAAACCGAGCTAACCGTCCTTGGACAGCGGGTAGATATTGCCTTGCTGGATGGTAGGCGGGTAATCGCCGTTATAGAATGCAAGGCGGCCACGCTGACTCTAGGCATGCCAGCAATAAACCAAGCCGCAAATTATGCGATGGCGTTGGGGGCTGAATGGGCAATTACCACGAATGGACATCAATGGCTGATGTTTCATGTCATTCCAAAAAATGGCGCAGAACCAGACATTCATATGATTTTCGACGTCCAGGTGCTGGACGATGACGGGCTATCGAAAGAAGATGTAAATAACCTGTACTTCATAACAAAACAAGCCATTCTTTCCGGTGAAACAAAACAAGCCTGGCATGAGAATAATTTGCTTTCGTTCGAAAATATCAAAGAAGTCGTGACTTCGCCAGAAGTTATTGCCTTAGTTGCTGAAAAGCTAAAAACGACATACAAAGCCAAGCACGGCGTTACTCTTGATCCAGATAAAGACTCAATTCGCGAAGTTTTTGAATGGGTGGTCGAAAATGCCGAGCAATCCTAAATCGAAGGATTACAATTCTGGATGGAAACGGGCCACCTAAATACATAATAGCCAAGATAAAACCGCTCCGGCGGTTTTTTTATTGCCAAGAACCACTGCGATATATTGGTTTTTGATAACTATAACGATTCGTTATAGTTGTGTGAGGTTATAAAATAGGCGCAAACCGTGTTTTCAAAACGACCGACTGAGTTTTCTAAATGTCCCCTCAGGGGACATTTAAAACGGGGGTTCTCCCTCTTCGATTGATTTTATTGAAGAAAATTAAAGGTGAACGCATCTCACCTTTATAGTCCCGCATGAATGGAAGGGGTTGATTTGGCCCCAACCCCCTGGCAGACGATTAAAACGCATTACAAAAAAGTCAAACCTACTCAGCGTCGATTTGCATAATAATCAATTACTTATAAAAGCTAAGTCATTGAATGATTGGGTACGTCAAATCAGCGTACCCAATTAAATTAGCAGCTTATACAAGCTATTGATTTACAAGCCCTACATTCAAATGAGGGTAATACAATCAACAGCCTACGATTATTAAGCATGTTCCAGAAGATTTTAGGGGGTTACATCTGTTGTTACCCCTTCTGTAAATCAAAGTAAAAAGCTAAGTCATTGAAAGATTTAGGGGTAGCGTTTCGCGACCCACATTTCAATAAGAACCGAGTTATGCCTTCTTGGGTTGTTCTGGCTAAATTCTCAAAAGGAATATTCTCCTTTTGAGAATTTAAAGGCAAATCTCGGCTCATCTACCCGCGCCCCGATAATCCGCCTGTAGCAATATGAGCAATGCCCCGGTCTTTAACGTCCTGCCCAACATCCGGCGTGGGCATAGTTACCGTCATATTTCGACCTGAACCCAAGCTTGCCAGCGGTGTTATTTGCGGCGGCGCTTCTGCCGGGACCGGTGCCGGGGTGAAAGTCGGCACCTTGGGCGCTGCCGCAAATGCGGTTTGTGTTTGACTGGCAGCGCCAGGACCTACCGCTAAACTATGATACAGCGGCATATTGCCGGCATTGATCGCTGCCACTTTGTCTAAATAGGGCTTACCCTGTTGCTTCCGGTAGGCGTTGGCCTGTTCGTCGTTGGCAAGCTCCATCACACCAGTTTGGTTATCGGTGACTTGAACCTTTCCGCCTTCAAGGGCTTCATATTTGAAGCGCCCGCCTTGGGTTGGATCTTCGGCAAAGGAAGGCGTTGCGGGCGGTGTTTTTGGCTGTTCTGACTCTTTAGCTATATCAAGGCTGGCGTACTTTGAAGCGTTAGCAATCCGTTCTGGTTGAACGCCTCCCTTTAAGCCTAACGCTGAACGCTCATAATGCCGTTCTGTCAGGGCAGCGGCTTGTTCGGCTGTTGCCGCGGTCCTTATCTTGTCACCTGCTTTTTTCTCAGTATTTCTGAGTTCCCAGTCCACAAAACCAACCTGCTCTTCAAGCGTGGCCTCTGATAATTTTTTACCGTTAACCTCTTCAAATTTTTTCTGTCTATCGGGATGCCATTGTGCGATGCCCTTTGCTTTTCCGTTGTCTCCGGTCGCATCGGTATCAAAACCACTTTCAGCGGCTAAATTAGCGGCTATTCCGGCGGCCTGCTCTTTTGTCCAGCCCTTACCCATTAAGACCTTCATGGCTGTTTCAGCATTGCCTTTCTCAGTAGCATGGAACTTTATTTTTCCCGCGCCTTCTTTGGCCTTACCCCATAAATTGCCTAACGCTTCCGTAGTTTTCGGCGAGCTTTTTTCAACGGCTTCAAGTGCTTTGCCGGCCGTGTTTTTAGCCATATCGGCACCGGCATTAACGGTTTCCTTAGCCGCCTCGACCGCTTTTTTGCTGACATCGACTACCGGCTTGAAGATGGCTGGTATATCAATACCAAACTTGTCTTTCAGGAACCCTGGAAACGCATCCCAAGATGACGTCATACCGCTAATCAGGCTATCGAATCCGCTTTTTACCGTGTCCCAGCCTTTGCCGATCGATTCCGTTATCGGTGCGAACGCAGTAACTACCGAATCCCATCCGGCAATAATCTTAGCACCGACTTCACCAAAGAACTTCTGTCCGCTTTCAGTGAACAAGCCCCAGGCGACTGCCGACGCTGCGCCTATCGCCAAGCCAATCGGCGAAAAGATAAAGCCTAAAACCGCCGTGATTCCCGTTAATAACATAGGCCCAAGACGGCCAAGTAGCCCGGCCAATACCAGCATAATACCGCCCGAGCTGTCGCCGCTACCACCGCCAGGATTGCCTTCAATGTTATGCAAACTTCTATTGGCTACCCGATTGAATACTGATTCATCTTTACGGAACAGATTCAGCTCTTTGAATATTTTTTTAAACCAGCCTTCTTTTTTATCACCGCTACCGGTAAGTATCTCGTACCCCCTCCGCATGGGTTCCGATACTTCTTTAAAAGCTTTTATGGTCGGGTCGGCCTCTTCGGCTCCAGCTGTTGATACTGCCGCGACCGTGGCAATGCGCCCCGCAATTCCGCTTAGCAGGTTACGCTGACTTCTTTCTTCTGGCGTTTCATTAGGGGATGGAGTCTGATTTCCAGAACCTGTATTACCGGCAAACCTGCCCGACGCATCTCTACCGCGCATGTTTGGGGTTGCAACTTGGCCTGAAATTGCCGGCGACAAAGAAACACTTCCTTGGCTGCTGCTTCTTGGTCTGCTGGGTGTTGCCACAGTGCTATTGCTGCTACTCCTGCCACTTACTATTGGATTACTGCTGCCGGATCGGTTGTTATGAACATTTGAAACCGCCCCAATCACTACGCCTTTAATTGCAGCAACATCACTGCGGATAGCGCGAAGCTGATTAACAGCTTTGCTGATGTCTACGGGTTCGCCAACAAGGAAGCCCTGATTATCTGATCGGAGCGCCATGTTTTATGCCTGGTGGTTCATTTTGTGCAACTGAAGAAACTTATCCAGCTTTGCATTTTTAATCAGATTCAAGTCATACCGCGGACTGTCTCCAAGAAACATTTCAATGTCTTTGGCTTCGGTCTTCATATCCTCAAGGGCTTTTTTGCTTACATCGATTTCATTTTGCGGATATTTAATGATGCTGGCGATTTGTTCAGTGGTAAATCCCTTTTTACGTAGCTCTTCCGCCTTGGTTTCATAACACTGCATGTGGCTTTTAATATTTTTTTCCTCCGCTTCAATGCGCCCAGGAATTTCAAACATCCGTTGCGTGGCGGCGTGAATGATGGCTACCGGCCTGTTTTCGTACTGATGCTCACCCAGATTTATAATCGATTCAGATCTTTCAACAAATTCATTCAGCCATTTAGTGAAGTCCGCAATTTTTGAATACGCAACTGGGTTATAACCAACCGATTGCAATTCAATTTTTTGAAGAGAGTCTACAGCCGCGCCGACCGTGCGCTTTACTTGATGCGCGCTTGTTACGTCGTGTTTCGTAACCGCATCTTTAGGCACCTTGATCCTGTTTTTATTCGATTCTTTGTTCATGGTTTTATTCTTTAGTTGATTTAGTTTTATTAATGGACAGCCAATACTGGCTATAGCTGGCATAGCTGAGTTTTTGTATTAAAGTCATGACGGTAACAGCACATATTCAGCGACTTTTTTATGGTCATTTACATGTCTACGGTGCGTAACGATATTGTTTCCGCCCTCCCTAAGCTCCTGAATTCTGGCTGCGGGGTGCATGATGTCCAACTTTTGACGTGCATCGACTGTATTTATTCTCCCGAACTCTTTAAGGTGATTTAGCAAAATAACCCTCTGGCATTGGACACTATTCGACGGCTTCATTTTCAGCCTCCCGCTTCAAAAGCTTTTTGAGCCAAAGCTCACTGATTCGATATTTCTGGCAAATATCTCGATGATTGGAGCCGTTGAAGTCGGCGAGAATTATCCGGTGTTTCTCCTCGTTACGTTCTCGGTATCGGTTTTTTATGTAAACCACTGAGCCGCCAAACTTTTTGGCAACATCGTTGATGACGTTTTGACCGATAACCATGGATAGCTCTGGGTCAACACAGTTACTTGATAAGTGAGTTAGGACGATTGCCTCAAGGCACTGAAAAAAATCTACTTTCATTGTTTAAATAACCCGTTTTGTTAAAGTGGATTAATTAAACCACCTTAAGTAATCGAGTTTTGGGCGGTTTTCCCGATTAAAATTTGGGTTGGATGTGGATGATAAAAACCTATTTACTAAACCGGATCATGGCCTGTTTCTTACCTAACAGTGACTTTCTTGAGTGACTTTTATTTAGTTGCGCAACTTTGAGAGAGTGACATTTTTAGTTGCGCAACTTTCTTATGATGCTTGTTTTCCAAGCCTGGAGATTGGCCTTTAATTTCGGTGTTTCCAAGCTTGCTAACCTTGTATTTACAAGCCTGGAAAAGCCAGCACTCACCATAACATTTGATAACATTTTTTAGCTTACCGATGACAGCGCAACTATGGGCTGAATCAGCGGGGCTAAAACCCTGCTTATGGACTCTTACAAAACCCTTAGGGCGACTAAAATAATGTCCTTTATGGACTAAAGAAATTACCTCTTATGGACTGAAATAAATGCTGAGTAAACGCGTTTTACCAATACAAGCTTGAATGCATAAATATCTTCACAAGCCGGGGAAAATTTCATTCATTTGCTCGGCATGTGCCTTCAAGCTTTCTGGAAGGCATTTGTATTTCATTAGCGTAGCGCTGGCATGCCGCCCCCGTTCTTCAGCCAATTTAATTTGCCGAAGGACTCTTGCAGAACCTGGTAAGTCGTCGAATACCACGGGATTCAATTGTACAAATCGACTGAAAGCTTCACCGATACCCTGAACAGCCATCCCGAACGACACGACGGCGGTGTTAATGGCTTTAAGGTGTCCATCCTGCCTGATTTGTTCGGCGGTTGTTTTAGCAAAATCTTCGAATTGCTGCCGTTGAAGGGCAGCAAGTAAATCACGACCCTTGAATGCTTCAGGATCTTCTGCGTCGAACTCGGCTATGAGTCCAAGTAGAAAGTCACTTGGCACGTTGTAAAGTTCTGCCGCTTTTTTAATCAACCACACCGGCACACGCCAAATACCAACCGCGTTCTCAAGTTTTTTAAGATCATCGACGTTTACATCTAGCAACTTTGCCGCTTGCTGAGCCGTATGCCCGCACAACTGGCGCGCCTCGATCAGGCGCTCGGCCAAGACCTTTATTGTTTGAGTCTCTTGTTTATCGCCGAGAAAGCCGAAATCAAGCAGCTGTGGCTCTTTGTCGAATGTGCTTGGTAAAAGGCTATCTTGCAACTTTTTTAGCTTGCGCTCACGGCTTGCAAGCCCTCTTTTGGCTTGCTGTATCTCCTTTCTCAAACTAGCAATTGCTTGTTGCTTTTGCCAGTTTGCGAAAGTTCCGGCCATAATGTGCTGTTGGAGGGAGGGCGCTTTCACGATATTTATTCTCCTGAATTGCAATATTGCAGATGTTGAGCCAATCTTGGAACGTCCACTAATCCGTGTTGTATGAGTGGTTCTGTTCATATTAAGACCGTTTTACAGGCGATTAATCCGTGGTGTTTTCCGGCTAATCATCCTCAAAATCAAAAAATCCATCGTCTTCTTTCTTATCCCAAGCATTCCAAACTTTTATTTCCTTGCCCCGATTAGGGCGTTGTTGGTTATGTTGTTTCCTGTAATTTTTGAGCAACCCGATCTAGCATTTCCTGCCTGTGCGCCTCAAATTTAAGTCGTTCTTTTTCTCGTCGAGCAATACCATCGTCGTCAGGCGCGCGGAGAATGGCCTTGATTCCTTGAAAGCCTTTCTTCGCCTTTTCTTTAAAATCTTGGTCCGATGATTTAGTGGCTTTTTCGGTGGCCGACTCGATCAACCCGGCAACTGTTGTTGTCGGAGCTTGAATGTAATATTTATCGGCGGCTCCTGCCGGTAATCGTCCTAGCGCAATAGCCTTCTGCACGGCAGCAAATTGCTGCGCGTTACCAGCTAAACGCTCTGCACCAGGACCAAGAGAAACATACCAGAATGGATTACTGGCCGTTGAGACAATCCGGTTGTAGGCGTCTCTAAACGCCATTCGTGCCCCGGTAACATCACCAGTTTGGTAAATATCAATAACCAAGCCCCTGGCCTCGGCTATTTCTTTTGTGATAACAACCGTTGTGTTTTCATCGAATGAATCAAGTGCCAAGCCCCATGCCTCGTCTGGGCCGATATGCTTTTGTCCTGTGTGGCCGGTTATAATTTCAGCAATATCACTTGGTGTCGGCGCGAACTTGCCTTTCTTCGCGTGAATCTTTATAGCCTGAAAGACAGCTTCCAGCGGGTAATCTTCAAGCGCGTCAAAGATAATGGTCATTGTGCGCTGCGAGAAAGTTTTGCCACCCGGCATTACATCGTGAATGTCGGCCCATCTTTCGGCAAATGGTTTAAAGTCACTTCTATTCATCAATTCACCCGATTGCCGTCGATCAACGGCATGTTGTTGAAGTTTTCGTCCAGGGGTTCGTATTCGCCGTAATCAGGGCGTTGGGCCAGTTGTTTACCGGTGTGTTTAGATTTGGGTTGTGATTGTTTTGGCTGCCAGTCCCAAGTCGAGTTGAAGGTTTGCCAATTTCGTTCGGTACAAATGCGAATTGCATCTTCAGGCGATATTCCGGCCAGCAATGCCTCACGGCAGATTCCGTTAAGAGCCGTCTCGGTAAGGGGCGCTCGCTTGGCTTTTCGGATTTTCAGAAAGTCCTTTGCCAGTTGGCTGTCGATTCCTGATTGCTTAAGCATTTCCATTTCAGTCTTGGCTTTTTCAGGTTTTGGCTTTTCAGGATCGGCAATCTTTTTTTCGGTTTCTTCGGGCAGACATGGAGCGGCAGCGACTGCTTTTTTTTCCGCAATCGGTGAATCAGTCAATCGGTGAATCAGTGAATCAGGAATCAGTGAATCAGGGCGATTTCCATCGTTATTTAACGGTGAAATAACGGTAGGTTCACCGTTATCAATATAACCATTTGTTTTTGAATTATTTTCTTTATCGGCAAATTCCATAGAGGGAAGTACAGACGATTTTTCGGTATTGTGGGGCGACTGGTGTTTTTTGAAGTTCAGGACTTGAATGATAGCCATACCATCCACCGTGTACCGACAGATAAAACTTAACCGTTCAAGCACGGTTAACCCACCGTTAACATCAAATTCATAATATGGAAATAGCTCTGCTTTAATGAGCCTTGGTTTATCTTCTAATCTGCCTTCTCGGTCTGCTAGACACCAAAGTCCAGCAAACAATAACTGAACTTGTGGGCCGGCATCGGCTAGATCGTAATTTTTAAAGAATCCAGGCTTAATGTTTCGGGATCTAGCCACGAGACTCACCATCAATCATTTTTTTGGCGAATTCGGCGCTTTCAGGTCCAAGATAGTACTGACCTGGTCTACATGTCTGACCATCCCTGTCTAACGCCGCAAATAACTCGCATATCACTACCCAGCCATTTCTTCGGAGCTGAGCAACAAGCTCTGGCGGGTTTAAATAGCCCGTCAGCCGTCCCAAGTCCTTTGAAGTAATTTTGCCGAACTTGATCAACGCTTGAATCGCGCGACGCTGGCGTGGAGTTCTTATGGTTGGGGTAGTCATTTTTAATTACCCCTTTGAGTTCCGATTGCGCCAGACGAAGTTGAGCTATGAGTATTGGTAATCTCATATTCACTTACGGCCGATACCAAATATCTAATAGCCGCACCAATTCTTACGAACTCTGGACCGCCACCTTTTAAGCGCCAAGCCTGCAAGGTTTTTTTTGAGATATTCCAGCGTTCAGCAAGTTGTGCCTCGGTCAGCGCTGCGTTAACTAAAACATTTTTTGTGGTATTTGGCATGTTGCATATCCATCTGTTGGTTGTTGATGGTATGCAATAGTAATGATGGGGTTTGACTCAGTAATTCGGATTTATTTTTGTTTTTTACGAAAAATCATAATCACGTTGTGTATGTCATTCATACTTACTCCACCTTCAGCATCTCCAATTGCGGCGGTTGTCAATGGAACAAGTATTTTTTCATTAATATCTTCTTTTTCTAGTGGAAACCCTGCTTTGTATAATATTGAAATAAATCCCCGCAAATACTCCATTTTATGATTTGCCTTATTACTTCCAAGTGCTTCGTTTACAAAATCTTCGTTACTTAATTTGCTTGGGTCGAATGTTTCTGCCTTTTCAATTAGCCATTGCAGTTCCGTTTGAATCGATGGTGTATTTAAATCTAAATCAGGCCGTCTTAGTGACCTGTAGCCTAATTCAGTTAACTGGGTTAAAAGATTTGATAACTGCTCTGAGTTTTTCTTTATTTCGGTTACGAGTTTTTTGGCGTCATTCTTTGTTCTGATTTTATTTTGTTTATCTACAAACCGATATTCGTCATAATTAATTTTAGCCATCCAGGCGGCATCAAATAACGTAATCTGATCCTTTTCCTTTGTAAAAGAGGTTGATATTGCTTGCCATACGCTATTTTTGGTTATTTCAACATCGGTCAATAGTCGCTCCATAGTTTCTTCATCAGTAGGCGACCAGTGCTTTTCAGTACGTACTACACCATTTCTTTCAGTTATATATCCTGACTTTAACAGGTGATAATGATCCATAACCGCCTTTGGTACGCCTGAAAAATCTTTTTTCTTGCTCATAGTTCTGATATTCATTTCCCAGAATCAATCAGTTTTCGTATCTTCTCAAGACTTACAACCTCAGCAGTTGGTTTCATCCCGGCCACAGCCAATACCTGATTCCCATGCCGATCAAGCGCCTCTCTAACATGGTCCTGACCAAACCGCGCATAAATAGCGGTTGCTGTGGTTTAAAACCCGACCAATCAAATGCAAGCTGTTTCCGGCTTGAGCCAGCCAACTTCCAACAGTGCGGCGCAGGTCGTGGATGTGCACATCCTCCACCCCTGCGGCCTTTCGGACCCGCTGCCAGGGCTTATCGATATTTACCAAATGGCAGCCTGGATTTTTCCCAACAATGATGTAAGGATTACCATCAGTTCTTGGTATTTGACTCAACAACTCCATAGCCGCATCTGACAATGGCAAATAATGTGTTTTGCCATTTTTGGTGTCAGTAAGCCTCAATTCCTTCCGGTTGAAATCTACATCGTCCCACTTTGCCGTCAATAACTCTTCTTTTCTCAACCCGGCCAGTAGATAAAGCCAAAGAGCGTAACGAGCGTGCTGATTCAACTCAGCGTCTATAGCTTCAATCAACCGTGGAAGCTCTTCAGAACTTACAAATCGATCCCGCGATTCTTCCTTAAACTTAGTTACCCCAATCGCCGGATTTGGGTGTCCAGCATCTACCATTTCCATCTGGACGGCAAAAGAAAACAACTTTGAAACCAACGATAAAACCCGATTAGCCTCATAAATAGTTGGCTTCCCTCGATAAACGTTTTTACCAATTTTATGATGCAGCTCAATCACATCTTGCCGGGTAATTGATTTTATTTTGTGAGCCCCCCAGGCTGGCAGGACATGTGCGTTAATACGCCGCTCGTCTTCATCACCGCTTTTCTTGTGCTTAGCGTGGCGTTCGATATACAAGTCACATAGTTGGCGTACCGTGTCACCAAGGCGGGCTTTTTTACGCTCAGCAAGCGGGTTTTTGTTATCAAGCAAAGCGGCTATATCCTTTCTAACAAAGTCCTCGGCCTGTGCCAAAGTGATGTCGCCATAACGACCAATGGTCTTCATTTGCTTTCGGCCTTCGTGCCGGTAACTGTAAACAAAGGCCTTTTTTTCGCTCGGATAAACCCGGACTCCAAAGCCGTTCGGTTCATCAGCCCAAAAAATGCACTTCTCATTTTTTGATGCATCGCCGGTGTATTTCAGGCCGTCTATGACAGATTTTTTCAATTTCATATTTGAGTCACCAATGAGTCACCACGCAATGCAGTAAATCATGGTAATAAGTGGTAGTCAACATTTAATGAAATTCAGTATTTACGGGACTTATAGAGGGCAGTAGAATTTGATAGTAATATATGCCGCCTGATTTGTAATCAGCCGGTCGCGGGTTCGATTCCCATCGCCAGCTCCAAAGAATACCAAAGGAGCCAATAACTTTATAAGTTATTGGCTCCTTTTTTTATGCCTACGCAAAAACCATTACTACTCCTTTGCTACCTTTGAAGATGCCCCTTGATCATACACAGGGTCCATTCAGCGGCAAGTGAAAATCAAAAAGATTCAATTCACGCTTCGCTGCTGCCTTAACGGCAAATTTCCGATTCAAAATAACGCAACTACCCTTCTGATCAGCTCGCTGAGTTGGTGCATCAACGCATGACAAGCGCCTTATCATAGACTGATCGAAACCATGCGGAAATTTAAAAAAATATTAACCAAACGGATTTGTTGGAATTGCTGGAACAGCTTGAACAGTTGGAGCAAGTAACCTCAGAATTGAAGATGATTTCCACACTGGGGTCTATAGAGTTAAATCTGGGCAATAGACCAGCATAAGCAAAGCTGATGCGCCAACGTGGGTTCAGTCGTCGATAGACTCCTTAGTAACATTTGATAACTGAGCTATACCGGCAGGAGAAAAAAATGACTTACAAACCAAAGCGTCGATCATGCGCTCTCCGATAGCCCACCCCATCGCCCGGCGGGAATAAAGCTCAAGCACCACCGACAAATACAATCAACCTTCTTCAGCCCAAATATAGGTGATGTCCGACACCCACTTTGGGTCAGACATATCCGCAGTAAAATTTTGTTCCACAGGTTGTGGCGCGGCAAGCAAGGAGTGATTGCTGTTGGAGGTGACTTTGGCCGCTTTCGCACGCAAGCCATTGTCCGCCATCAGTTTAGCTATACTGTGTCGACTGGTCGAATTGCTTTCTTCTTGAGGCCACTTGGTGATTCTGGATGAGTCCGGCCGGCCTTTTTCGTCATCAAAGACACGCTTGATTTCAACCACCAGCTTTTGGTTGGCTTGATCCCTTGCCGGAGAATGGCCGATTTTTCCAACTGTAGTAACCACGGCGTGAAACCGATAGCATGCGGCACATCATGCCCACGGAAAAATGATCTTCGTTGCCCTTAATCATGGCGCACTTCTCAGCAACTACTCCTGCGTTACTCTACCTCCTACATCCATACAGTCGACTTGGGTATTTTTTGCAAAATATTTTTAAAAAGTCCTCCTCTTCCTCAAGACGAGCATTTTCTCGTTTAAGAGGCGCCAGTCCAGCTTGTTAGCGTTTTTGCTTTTCAAAAGGCTGACTTGTCTGACTGCGTTTTGACCGCCATGAATAGAGCATTGATTCGGTAAGTCCCAAATCCTGGGCTACCTTGGGAATACCATCACGCTCGGCACGTTCCAATGCCTGTTCTTTAAACTGAAAACAGTGTGTTTGTTGCGGACAACTGAAGTTGTTGATTCTTTTTTGTTTCATTGCTGCCCTCGGCTTTAGAGATTACTTCCTTAGCCGAGTGTCCGCTAAATCGGGGCGAGATCAGATTGAAACAGTAGTTGAGGGGCTTGTCTGGCAAGTCCTAGCCCAAGACTATATAAGTGCACTGTACGCTTCATAAACTGTCAATATTGACAGTTGCATCTAGTAGCAAAACCCAGTTAAATGCGGCCTAAGAAACAAATTTTTTAGGCGAGATGATGCACGTTGTTACAGGTAGACAAGAAGCCCTCCCGGATGAGAACTATACTCGAAAGTTGCCAGATACCACCACAAAGCCGACTTGACTAGCAACTTCAAGCATTTAATTATGCGGAACAAGACCATTTTGACACAGTCTGCGTGGTATCACGCGACGAGCGGGGAAATATTTTCGGATGTGCTCACCTACCGCCTACCACTCAACCTTATCTTTCCCACAGCTACTCAACGGGATACCCCGCCAGATTCACTGGATATCCGGGGGTATCACATTTTTCTGCAATGAATTTTAATGCGAAAAAGTCATATGCTCCAAGGCAACTTTCTTCGTCTATTACAATTAGAGTTAATTCAGCTTATAGACGGAAACAAATTTACGATGAAGTCAGACACAGCCGCCGTGTCAGCTCAAAGGTACGTGAGGACAGAGTATACTTGAGAAGGAAAAATCGCCGATCTTTGGCACGATTGAGCTTGAGAGCAAGGTACGAATTATTATAATGGAGAACGTGCAACAGAAAACCATCGAACCGAGCACTGTGGGCAATATCGACGAATATGTGATTTATGATGCCTTGCCTCGGTGGAGATGGGATATACGCACAAGTGCGTTTGCCACAGTCGCGAACAGTATCCCCTGGCGAGGATAACGACGGCTTCCACGAAGTACATATCAACACAATTGAGGGTTTCTAGCAGGGCAATCGCGCTAAAAATACTTGAAATTATAGAGTTCAGCTAAGGTAATCAGCCTATCATTTTGATTTCCAACGACAGCAAAGCCAACACTTTCTATTATTCATCACTTTTTCAAGCATTGAAGCCCCCAGACTAAACAGGCAAAAAGAAACATCAGCTACAAGATATTTTCTTTATTGGCATGTGCGCTACGATTTGTGGGGCTGATAACTGGGTTGCTTGGTTTAGAGCATGGTATACCTCGCACGACACCTTCGGTGAAGTTTATGCCGCCATTGATACCGACCACTTTAGCGTCTGTTTCTCCCGGTTGCTGATTTAGCCAGCATAACAGAAGGGAAAGTGATTACGATAGATGGCAAGTGCTTAAGGCGTGGCTTAGACAAGGCCTCAAGAAAAGCAGCCATTTTGGTCAGCGTTTGGGCCCAACAAATAACACGGCCTTAGGCTGGGTAAACATCAATGATAAATCGAATGAAATCCCGCCATTCCAAAGTTACTTTCAAGGCTTGATATAGCAGGAGCAGTGATTACTATCGATGCGATGGGTTGCCAGAAAAAATAGCAGAACAGATTAAACAGCAAGGCGGTGACAATGCATTTAGCTTGAACGGCCATCATGGTCGAATTGAAACGCGCATAATTCGTGCAACAGGGGTGATATAGCATGACTGCAAGAACAGCGTAACTGAACAGTCTACACAGCATTATCACAGTCACTGCTAAAAGAGGAATCGATAACAAAGTTGCTAAAGAAATGCGAATGATCCGAAGCTGTTAGAGCGCGTGGTGCGAACGCATTGGATGATTGAAAACAATCTTCACTGGGTTATTGAATCGCCATAGCAAAGGACATAGCGCCGCGAATCCGGCTGTATCCGACATATTGGATTGAATCAAAAAACATCTAAGGTTGACGTCAAAATCAAACGATTAAAGGCCGGATGGGACAATGATCATTTACTTCCTGTCATCGGGATGATTTACCTGTTTTTTGAATTTGCGCATAACGTTAGGCGGCGCGATCTAGCATTGCTGGATTCGCTCCTGGATACACCGTTACACTCGCAGGCATGTCCTAAAAACCCAATATCAGCTAACAGCTTATGGCTTTAGCGGGATAACTTTGCCTACAGAATAGGCGCTATCTAAATTCGGTTAAATTTTGCGACAGAACCTTTTGCAAGAGATAGTAAAAGGCGCGCCTGTAAATCCATACTGGCAAAGCAAAGTTAATATGCTTGATACAAAGATAGGGGAATCTGCCGCAGAGCAAATGACTAAACGCTGGTAAGCAGAAACAAACACAACTGAGCGGCAATCATCATGCACAAGGTGTTGCCGACTTCACGATCAAACAAAAAATTTTAAACTATCGTTAAAAAACAATGAACAACCAATCATTTACTTTCGACCAATTTCATATAGAAGTGGCGCGTAACGCTTCTGATGACTTTAATTTGTTTCATGATAAGCATAAATGGTTACAGATTACTCATAACCCGTTCAAAGGCCCTATCGTACTGGGCTATCAACTCAATACCCTCATCGAGTATCAAATGCGCTTATATCGAGAAGCGCATCATGAAGACGAGATCATTGCCAAAAACAATCTATATTTCAGTAATTATCAAATTACTTTTGTTAACGCCGTACGCCCCCAAATACCGGTCTATCTGAATATTAAAAAGACTCTGATTAAAACCATTCCCAACCTAACACTTGGCAATCGCATCGTCATGAAATCCGATGGAAAAACTGTGCTACTGGGGTTTAAAAAGGAAACGCAAGCGCCACTATTCTTGGCTGATGCCAAACTAGATAATCTGCCCGATCTTAACGAAATTCCTGACCATACCGCCATTCCCGGCACCAATTATTTTCTCAAACGGAAATATATGAATAACGGTTCGGTTAAAAATTTTCTGTCCGGGTCTTTCGCAGAGCAATCCGACTATTTTGATGAGTTAACGCATATTGCACATTATCCGGAAATATTTCCTTGCAGCCTTAGCTCCGGCGCCTTGCTAGAAAAGGCTCAATTAGAAAAGCATGACTTTAAACTTAATCCTATGGTTTACACCTCTCATGAGATTTCAGTAGATCGGCATTATTTAAGTCAGCTTAAAAATAATGAAAAACTGCATATTCTAGTTGAACAACTCCCGGAATCCAACGATAACACATTGAATCAAACCAATATTATACTAAGAACTTATAATTGCTACGGTTTGTTGCAGAATAATGAAGTATTATTCAGAATGACACTGAACCTTGTTTCTTTAAAAGACATACTCAAAAATCTTCCTGATTAGGGGGTATAAGCCGGAACCCTCGGAATTTTTGACGTCCAATTACTGGTAAGATGTTTGGTTGAAAGCTGCTCAACCATCCTGCAACAGGTCATAACGGATTTTGGAACTGATCATGCGTTTGGCTTGACGCCGAATAATGACCCCGTAAAAATTACGGGGGGTCATTAGGGTATTGTCAGAGGTTAGGCGAAGCCTATACAGAGTACTATACGGGTCGCAAGGGATATGAGCTGTTTTAATCATCGTGTAAAACAGCGAAGAAAAATGATCTGGGAATCGGGGAAATGGGTGCTTCGAAAAGCAACAACATAAAATGCTATTCTGAGCTAAGCAGCAAAGAATAATTAAGCACCTGCTCCTCTCCTAAAGGGACAACTTTTTTCAAAACCAATTGTTGGTCTGAACTATTAGAGCGGTCAGCGCAAACGGCTATTATGTAATTCGCAGAAAGCCGCAATTGCCAAAAACGCCAGCGAGCAGGAAAATCGTTCAAGTTGCGTTGCATCGAGACACTGATCCGGCGCTCCTCTTGAATATGAAAGGCGAATTGATCCAATGGAATCGACAGACCCATGCCGCGTGCCTTGATATATGATTCTTTAAGCGTCCAGTACTGGAAAAAGCGCTCTTGCCTTGCTTCTGCTGAATGTGTGTGTAGTTCATCAACCTCGCTACATGAAAAAAAATTCCCCGCTATTTCGATAGGGGCAGTGCGAATCCGTACATTCTCCGTATCGACCCCTAACGCGTTGCAGCAAGTAACTCCAAATACGATGAGGCTTTGTGTATGAGAGATATTGAAAACTATCTTTCTTGCGATATGATCGTCATTAGCAATCTCTGGCCGCCCATAGGGATTCGTGCGAAATGACCAGTGCTCAGGAGCTATCGGCGCATATCGCGACAACACCGTCCGCTCCAGCGCTCGAGTAACCAAATAGCGATGCCGGTCTCTGGTAAAATAAAAGCTCCGTTCACGGCACCGCTCTTGCTCAGTCAAGAGGCTCCGATACTGAGCCAAAAGGCGTTCATCCTTTATTTCATCAAAGAAGGCGCACCACAAATGAATTTGCTCTGGATCAAGAGTCATTGATGCGGACTCGTTGACCAATCTGACCGTGACATGAATATTGACATAAACTGCTGAATTACTTTAAAAATAGGATGGAAAATTTTCTTTGTATCGGGAATATAACCAATTCTGTCGCATTAACAAAAAACTCAAAATTTGGCTACAAGGGCGGTGCCAAGCTACTGACAGGCTCAGTTAACAACCAAGTCCTCAGGGCGTGACGGCCGCCCAACAAACCGTTAAGGTTACACGGTCTATTTGGTGAAATTTTATTATTTTTAATCCAAAGGTTATGTCAATGGACGATAACTGTCCCACGTACCGGATGAAAAAAGTTAATGTGCCAGAACCTAAAAAATATATCGTAGCTCAGTAAACAGACCTTGTATTGGTTTATTACTCCCAAAGTAAGTATTAGCTTTGCCATAATAAAGCTCGGCACCAACTGTTATTTTCATATCGTCCTTGAAAGAATAGGTTAATAGTGGCCGCCAGTAGCTGGTATTGGGCTTAAAGTAACTAAACACCAGTAACTCGGTTTCCAGTGTATCATTCAGCCATTTCTTACCGACCCGCATGGTTGAGCCTAATTTTCGCGCCGACTCCTGATTAAAGCGAATCGCATTCACCAAAGCCATATTGCGTTCATTTGATCCGGCTATGCTTGCTAAATCAGCGACATTTCCATTTTGTTGTAGAATTAATTGCACATTGACATTCAAATTATCGTAAAAATTCCGATCTACCCCAGTCACCAGCATCCAATTGCTACGAAAACCGCTGACCGTTTGCGGTTCGTCCCGCTCCACGCGCGCCAATTCGGCACGCCAGCCATAGCGTCCGAGATTGACGGTAACATCGGCACCGAACACGGCAATTTTGGGATAATGCAAAATCACAGTATTAGCGCTGTCACTCGCCTGCCATTCCGGCAACAGCTTAAAGCCTCGAAAATAACTAAGCGACCAGTCAACCTGATCACCGCGCATGTCAAACTTCAATCCAAATGGCCAGCGACTGCGCGTAGGTGTTGGTTGCCTATCCAAAAAATAAATGTCTCTAGCCTGCGATTGCGGCAATTTGCTGGGCTGAAAACTTGGGGTAAGATAGAACGTTATGGTTTTCTGCGTGTCCGGGAAATAATTCACCTTAAGCGCCGACACTCCGCTTCGTTGATCTTCTTCGAAAGGTAACTGAATACTGTAGTTACGCGGGGTCAGGTTATCTGTCGGATTGATGCCGTCGGCACGCCCCCACGCGACGATTTGTTTGCCCAGTTTCACATCGAACTGCTCCGAACGCCATAGCGCAAAAGCTTCCAATACTTCAGGCTTTGCCACCGACTGGTCAAGCTCCGGGTTATGCCACCGCACTTCCGCCTTGCTAGTGAGACTTTCGCTCCAATCGGACTCGATTTTTACGTCGCCAGTGGCACCGACGATATCATGGTGCTGATGCAGCTCTTTCGATACCTGATAGTAGTTGAGCCGCAAATTGGCATTGAACTGGTGCGCCGACGTTGTGTCATCCGCTTGGGTTGAACCAACTGCAGCCAGCCCAAGCAATACCGCTACAACACACTTAACCAACTTCACCTACTCTCTAGGGCGCGAGTACTAAACATATCGTCAGAAATAGCGACCTCGGTATCAATCTCATCAAGTAAAATCAAAGTCTTGTGACCCGTCTGCACATTGGTCATTTCCCGACTCTGCGCCAACCATCGATTCTTGTCCGTTTCGACAAGCTTGGGCTGGCGAGTCCATTGCACCTTCAACAATTGCCCAAGCAAGTCGTAATACTCAACCTTCGCCTCTAACGCACTGTCTTTGCGCAACCAACTGATCTTCTTGCTGTACCCGCTGTCGTCACGCACCTTGTCCGAGGTTGGTGTCGACTCGATCACGAAACATTCCTGATTTTCCACCGTTTCGGAATGCAACAGCGTGTGCTTGTACAGCTCGACCCGAGGCGGCAACATTTCGCCATAACTAAAGTCGGATCCCATAAAACTATCTTTTTTGTTATTCGAAATTAATCGACGAACCTTGTGCAGCGCAGGTAAATAAATCCACAGATCATCATCGGCATCGACTCGCTCCATTTCAAGAAACCCGGTTCCCTTGATATCGGCCGGGTACTGGAAACGCACAATCAGATTCGAATCGATGCCATTTGACTGTAGTTTCGAGACGGTTTCTATTTTGCGGTCGCGCTTTTGTCCATCGGCGCTGATCAGGCTCATCGTCATCTGCGACTTCATCACGCTGATTTTGGAGACAAAGAAATTGCGTTCCATCAGTTGCTGCGCGGTCTCTTCAGCGTTTGCCAACGGCAAACCCACGCACAACAGCAGAGCAACGCGAACGCTATATTTCAACAATCGGTTCAACATAATTTAGACTCCTTTATTTTGTGTTACACCGAACACGAAGCGAGGCCTGAAGACAATCATCATCGAGCGTAAGAACACCAGAGCACTTATGCTGCTGACTGCCATCGTCACGATCACCATCAACGCAAAACGGATGTAGAACGCGAAGCCAGTACCCAATAACACCGAATACCCCCCAGCAATCGACAGCGCCACCAAGATAATCGCCTTGCCGGAAGTCATCAACGAGGTGCGGGTCGCTTGCGCCAGATTACCGTGACGCCGGTATTCTTCGCGGAAACGAAATAGCAAGTAAATCTCATAATCTGCCCCGACCCCGATAGCCATTGATGCGGTAGTTGAGGTGCCCATATCAAGCGGGATGCCAAACCAGCCCATCAAGCCCAGATTGGCGAGAATGATCAACACGAGTGGGATAGCGACAAATAAGCCACCCACCAAGGAGCGTAGCGCGATACTGGCTAATAAGAATACGATCACCGTCATCTGGATCATGTTTTGCACTTTGTCGCGCGTCAGCGATTCATTGATTGCGATGGTCTCTGGCAAACTGCCCCCGATGCCTATGTCGACATCGGCAGGAAAATACTTGGCGATAATAGGTTTGGCCAGTTCGTACAGCTGTTCCGCATGCTGAGTACTATCTTCTTTCAACAACACCTGAATTACAGCCTGCCGATAATCGGTATCAACCATGTTATCAAGATCTTGCGGTTCACCCGAGAGCGAAAACAATAATAGATATTGCGCCACCATTGCCTGGCTATCAGGAATGGTGTAATAAGCGGGATCGTCATTATGCATCGCCTGATTCATTTTCTTGATCATGTCAGCCAGAGAGGTGGTTTTACCAACTCCGGATTGTTTGCTCAAGAAATCTTGCAATTCAGTCATGGCGCGCAATATCCGTGGATTTTTAATTGCGTCGTGTTTATCACCTTTTACCAGGAAAAACATTGAGTTGGTGCCGCCAAAGTACTGATTCAATTTATTATCATTGATACGCACCTCGCTACCCGCCAGATGGTCGTGACTCAGGCTATTGTCGACATACAGCCGCGACACCCCGACCAGCGTCAGCACGACCACGATCAAGCCGCCGATTAAGATGCGTGGCGCGTTACCCACAACCAGATTGTCGGCTAATTTAGACAAGCCGCGATCAAGCAAGCTGGGGGTTCGCTCCGCCACTTGTTCAAGCACTTTAGGCGCGGGCAATGCAGCCCGTAGAGCGGGGATCAGGGTCATTTCCAGCAATAAAACCGCCACAATGCCGGAACCTGCAAAAACACCAAAATGGCGAACAACCGACACCTCAGCAATCGTCAACGAATAAAAAGTGATACTTGCGATCAAGCCGGCGGTAATCATAATGGGTGCGATCCAACTCAGCGATTTGATGACAGCGACACGATTCAAGTCCTTGTTGCTGAAATCTTGTATCGTCTTGCCAACCAGAGCCAGATCAGCTGCCAATGACGGATCTTGGCGGCGTGCCGTCAGATCATGAAATTCTTCATAATAGCGTTTTAAAATCTGTATCGCATGCCCGGTCGCCACCGCCATAATTAAAATGGGGGTATTGGTATTCATCACATCCATGTGAACCCCGATCAAGCCCATAAAGCCAAGCGCCCAAATTACGCTCAAAAGTCCGGTCAACAGTGGCAGCAACATGCCCTGCAAGCTGTGAAACGCTAAATATTGCACCAGCATGATGGCCAAAAAGGCAGCCCCGAGATACATCGGCAACTCCATCACATGCCGCTCAGTAGCCGCCAGATTGACCAGCAAGCCACCGGCGATAATGTCGACATTGGCATCGCGCTCTTTATCGATCACATTCAGAATCTGTTGATAAATCGCGTTATAGCTCGGGTTAAGCTTATCCATCTGAAAGTCAGTCAGCACTGCGGCGGCATCGCCCGCCGGTGACACTAACGTATTGACATAGAGCGGATTGGCCAGCACCGAGGCTTTGAGTTGCGCCAGTTGTTCTGAATTGACCGGAATGCTTTCCATTATCGGATGCACCGCCATGCCATCGTTACCCCCCCGGATATCTTTCATCTTCCGTGCCGCCAGACTGATAGTATTGCCCTTAATAACACCTTTGATCTTCTCGATGCCGGCCTGAATACGTTGAATTTTTGCTAACACTTCGGGTTGGTAGACGTCACCTTTGAGCGGGATGATACCGATCACCGTGAAGTTGGTGCCACCAAACAGGTGTTCCAACTGCTTGGTGGTTTTCACATACGGGTGCGATTGCGGCGCCCACATATCGGGATCCATATCGAGTTTCAGTTTGCCCAGAAAACTGAACAAAAACAAGGTCACTAAGACCACCAATAACATCACTAGCCAGCGCAGCTTGACGATATACTGACCGTAACGGATAAATAGAGAAGAAGCCATAATTATTAAGAATACTTTCGCGTAAAAATTCACTGAACCTAAAAATTCAGGGCTGTGTGGTGTGCCTTAGTCCGACACGGTGTTTTGTTCTACTGCCCAACCAATTTAATCCGCTTGATTACCCGCCTGCACCAGCGCATTAAGCGCTAGCCGCAACGGCCCTGCCAGCGCCGGATTGCCGATAATCGTCGCCACATCGTATTTCATGCCGGCCACCGGAATGGTGGGCGAGGCAGCATCGACGATAATCCAGCCCATCGTCATGATGATTTCGGCCAGCGCGGCCTGTCCATGCACCGCCCGTCCCGAGGCATTGATCAAAGCCACTGGCTTGCCGGCGAGATCGGTACTGCCAACCACCCAATCAAGCGCGTTTTTAAATGCTCCCGGTACTCCATGCGCATACTCAGGGCAAGCTATGACGACGCCATCGCAGTCCTTCAACAAGGTACGCAAGGCTTCGACAATCGGCGGCGGGGCATGCTCGATATCAGGATTAAATTGTGGCAAATTGCCGACTTCTTGATACAAGCTAATTTCAACTTCGGCTGGAGCCAGGGCAATTGCGGCGCGCAACAGCGTGGTATTGGCCGAGCTCTGCCGTAAACTGCCGGAAATGGCGACTAACTTAATCATGCTGTGTCATTTGTGCAGAAAATGACCAAGTGACCGGCATGTTCTTCAAGCCGTACAACACCATTTCATGCCGGAACTGTAGTGCATCAACCGTTGTCGCCAATTGCAGATCCGGAATGCGTTTAAACAGCGTGAGGAATGCAATTTGCAGCTCGGCCCGGGCAAACGCGGCACCGATGCATTTGTGCAAGCCGTGGCCAAAACCAACATGATTGGTAGTCTTGCGATGGATATCGAAAGTGTCAGAATTTGGAAACACAGTTTCGTCACGGTTTCCTGAATTCAACATCACCAACACGCCTTCGCCAGCCTTGATTAATTGCCCGCCGACTTCTACGTCAGTTATGGCAGCGCGCGGCAGACCGGCGTGATTCACCGTCAGATAGCGCACCAATTCATCGATCAGCGTCTCGGCCAGTTGCGGGTCTTGCTGAAATTGCGCCAATTGGTCGGGATGTTGCATCAGCGTCAATGTGCCCAACCCCATTACTTGGGCCATCGTGTCGTAGCCCCCGAGAAGCAGCAAGGCTGCAATGCCAACCACTTCCTGATGACTAGCCGGATTGCCGTTAATTGGCTTCGCCAGAAGACGGCCTAGCAAGTCGTCACTGGGATTGTTTTCTTTTTCGGTGACGATGCGGTCAAAATACGTCATCAGCTCAATTGCAGCGGCTTGTGATTCTTCCGCTGTACGGCTGCGGTCCAGCATGGTGTCTGTGCGGTTCTGGATAAAAGGGCTATCCTGATAGGGTACGCCGAGCAATTCGCAAATAATCAGGGATGCGACCGGCAATGCCATCACACTGACAAAATCGACTGGCGGCGGCAGCTTTAACATGTCGTCGATTACCTTATCGACGATGTTTTGTATGCGTGGCCGCAACGTTTCGATGTGGCTGACTTTGAATTCATTGATCACCATGTCGCGTAAGCGGTTATGCTCGGGCGCATCCATTTGCATGAAAAAACCGGGCGGCGGCGCCACATTACCCGATAGATAAGTAGGATAACCCGGAGCCAATGGATCGGAACTAAAGCGCTTATCAGCCAATATCGTGCGGATGTCCTGATGCCGCGTTACCAGCCAAGCCAAGTCGCCGCGTGGTGTGCGGACGCGAGAAATAGGTTGGTCGATCCGTAATTGTTTGTATTCCGGTGGCGGATCGAATGGACAGGTACGGGTCATCGGTAACGGCGGTACTGTATTGGTATCAATCATGCTGTCTCTCACTATGTCAGGGTCGTGGATGATATTGGGCTGGCGGTATAGATGCGGCGGACTTAATTTTTCGCCAGCATCTCCAGCAAGATTTTGCTCAATGCATCGATATCCGAATGATCCCACATCAGTGTAGGGTCGAGCGACATATCAAGATAGTCTTCGATGTCGCCGGTCAAAGTAAGCGCATACACCGAGTCGAGTCCGTATTCTGCCAGGGCGACGTCGGATTTGACGGCATCCGGCGCAAGTCGGACATAACTTGCGACGCGTTGGGTCAACCAGGTTTTCAGGGTGGCATCGGTATGGGTGATAGTAGAGGCTTGATTCATAATATTTTCTTTGTTAACAAGAGGTTGATGATAATGATGCGGCCCAGCCCGGTAAGGCGCGCCGGGTCAAATCGAAACTTACCGCATGTTGATAGCGTTCCAGTAATTCGGCTAACAGATGCGCGCTGTGTTGCTCCGATAGCGAGTGAGGGGTTTTGGTCAGCATTGACTGCAATCGTTGTAGCACCAGTTCCAACCAGATTGGGTCACGTAAAAAAAGGTCACCTTGCGCCCTGTTGTGCCACCATAGATTCAGACAGGCCGAGGCGGCCAACACCATGACATAGCGTGTTGTCAGCGCATAGCTGCACGGACTGGCCATGACGCTCAGTTCGGTCGGAGGCAATACAGCGCATAATTGTTGCAATTGCACTAATTCATCGACAAAGCCTTGCGCCAGCACAGCCAGTTGCGGATGCTTATTTTCCTCATGTAGCGCGGCGCAAGTTTCGACGAGCGCGGCGGCCAATGGGTCTTGTCCGTTCGCGCCGATTGTCAGTGCCTGGAACGAAAACGGCGGCAAATCCTGCTCGAATTGAAACATAGCTGCCGGTGCTGGCGTTGTCGTCTGTTGCAGCCAAGCCCGACGTGCCAATTGCGGCAATTGCGGCAAAATCGTCATTTGGCAAGTCGTACGCGCCGCATGGCCAAAACTGGCTGGCTTCAAGTCACGCAACAGCTTTTGAAACAGCGCATGGTCGCCATTACGCAAGTAAAATTGCGACCCAAGTATTGCCGATAAGCCCGTCATCGCATCAATCAATAGCTTAGGTATTAAATACTTGACCGCAGCGCTATAGATACTGCCGGCGTTCGGCGTCAAATGCAGGCTGCGTGCCACCACGGTGGTAAAGCAGTCACACAGCAGTAAATCGGCAAATGCATTGACCATTACGGTTTGGGTTTGCGGCAAATCAAGCACTGCTCGCCCGTAAAGCATGCGTTGTCGCGCATAGCGTAGCGTACTGCGCAGCCCAGTATCGAGAATCCCCATGAACATGCCGGGCAACGCGACGCGGGTAACTTGAAAAACCTTTAACGCCGTTTCTAAACCGTGTCCTGGTATGCCAATAATGCTATCGGAGGCTATCGGACAGTCATGCACGGCGATGCCGCCCAATTGCACACCGCGCATGCCGATACTGGCAAAACGTGGCGGATAACTGATATGGCTGGGGGGAAGTGTGGATTTTTCCAGCAATAATTGGGAATGGCTGCGGCTACCTTGGTGATGCTCGGTACGGGCGTAAATGACGATGGCGTCGGCGCGCTCGATATTGGCGATGACTTGTTTGCCTCCATTTAACACCCAATGATCGTCTTGCAGCAGGGCTTCAAACTCAACCCGCGCCAAATCATTACCGTGCTCCAGCTCATGATAGCCGCAGGACAGTTTACGATTGTGCAGTAATAGTGCGGCCACCTTTTCTTGCTGGGCCAGGGTGCCTGCACTCCAGACATTGACGGCAGCAACCAAGGCGCTAGCGCCATAACCGAGACCGAGACAAGGATCGTGCCGAAACACAGCTCGCCCAAGTTCGATCATGCCCGTTAAGCTATGCAGTCGCCCACCGAGAGCAACTGGCACAAACTCGGCAGCGAAACCGAAGTGATCCAGTATCTGTTCTCCGGCGACCAGCATTTCCGCACACTCATCGGCCGCCAGTATCTCGCTAAAACTGCAAGGATTAGCGCTATCCCAAGGATCGCCAAATAGTTGTTCCAGCGCAGCAACGCTTTCGTTGTTCATATCGTGCTCCATCATAACCATCCACCATTGCTGTTAGCCGGCAATAGCGAGACCCGCATACCGGCGTTGGCAGTGATGCAATCTGTTAATCGGTCATAGATCTCAACATCCGCCGCCAAATGGGACGCAGCCGGGGTTAATTGCGTCAAAATGCGTACCAACGCCGCATGCAACCATAAATCATTGCGCCACAAGCTCGGCCATACTTCGCCACGGCATACCGTACAATGGTTGGCCAGCCATAGTTGGATGCACGCCGCCCCTGCGAAACAGAGCTCATAACGACGCGCCAAATCAAAGGCACTCGACGGTACTTCACGAGCCGAGGGTTGATAGGCGGCACATTCTTCCATCACGTCAGCCGCCGCATCACGTAGCGCTTCGGTCAGTCGCAGTACTGTCGCCGACGGTCTGCGTCCCGGATCCACTTGGGCCAATTGTATAACCGCATGCGGCAAGCTTTGCAGTACACTACAGCCGCTACTGGACATCACGCGTAATTTCTGTGGCGCAAATTCGGGTAGCGGCGCGTTCAGGTCAACCGCCAGTGCCAGGCCCTCGCTGTCCCAGCTTTGCTTGTCATAGGCCCGTGCCAAGGTGCGGAACTGGTTAATTAAACTGTTGCGATTAACCACGGTACTACCGTCAAATATGGCCACAAGCCGATGATCCCGTTCTATTTTTTGAAACATGCCATGCGCAAACACCCCGGTCAGAAATGCGCGTGCGCCGAGCACCTCGCCCAGCGTGGCAATCAATTCATCGACTGCGCTTGGTACAAACGCTTTCGCCAATGCAGCCACCACACTCATCTCTCCCGGCAAAGCCGCGATGCAACGACTAGAAACCACGCTAACCGCTTCCGCAGCCAAAAGTGTGGCCGCCGCTTCGCCGACGGTACGCCGTATCACCGGCAAATCAAGCAGCTGTCGTCCATACAATTGGCGCTGGGCGGTGAAAGTGAGCGCCAGTTGCAATGCATGATCGGCCGCGCCCAACGATAAGGCGACACATGTGGTGCGGCTCAGTTGTAAGGCTTTCAAGACAATTTCGATGCCTTGCCCAACTTTTCCGACCAATGCGCTGTGTGGAACCTGAGCGTTGCGGTACTCAATACCGCTAATATCGGCACCACGAATGCCATGCGTCAGCTCTTTCGGCAAACAACAGTAACTGTCCTCAGCCAATGTGCGTTTATCCATCAACAGCAGACTAAAGCCACGTGGCCCGCCGGCCGGTTCGGTCCTCGCCAACGCACACAAAACTTGGCCCCGGGTAGCATTATTGATCAGCCATTTTTCACCATTGACTAACCAGCCATCGGCGTTAGCCATTGCTGTCAGTTCCCCGGCCAGCAAATCGCTGCCGTGATGGCGCTCGGTCAGTCCCCAGGACATCACCACCCCCGTACTGACATCATGCCCGACTTCGCGCGCCTGTTCGGTATTGTCGGCAACCCAAACACACGCGGCTCCCAGAAAGGTCTTGCCGTGCCCGATTGCCACCGTCAGGTCGCGCCGTGCTACGGCGCGCCACAATTGCAGCAATTCGGTAAAACTTGTCATCTTTCCGCCGTGACGTAGCGGCACGTAGTACCGGTAGATGCCAAATTCGCCCAATACGTCACAAGCCGCTGCCGGGAATTGTTCCAGACGATCATGTTCGGCGCAGACTGCCGCAGAAAACGGCTTACCCTCCTGCTCAGCATCGACCAGCATGCGCTCCAGTACGGCCAGCGCAGAAACGTCAGTCTCGTTTATGTCCATCGCTCCCTGCCCATCCGGCAGTGGGGCAGAAATGACGGCACGACGTAACGCTTGCAGATGCGGATCGACTTCTTCATAGACCGGCATCAAGCTTTGCTGCATGAACGCAGCTTGCATCGCGCCACGCTGGATTTTGCCGCTAGTGGTACGTAATACGCCGCCCGGCCTCAGCAAAACCACGGCCGCCACACGTACTTCTAATTCTCGCATAACAGTGGTCTTAATCCCGATCACCAATTTATGTAGCTCTTCCTCACTACACTGACTGCGTATTTCGTGCGTAACCACCACTTCTTCCTGAGGAGTGGTCACGGTAAAGACTGCGCCCACGCCACTGGAGAGTTCGGCATGATGGGTCCGCACTTCTTGTTCGATGTCTTGCGGATACAGGTTGCGGCCATGTACGATCAACATTTCCTTAAGCCGTCCAGTGATGTACAGCTCACCATGATGCAATACCCCCAAATCGCCGGTACGAAAATAGCCGCCGTTACCAAGGGTAGTGCTGGCATTAAAGGCAATAGTGCTAGCTTCGGCATTCTGCCAATAGCCACGCGCCACGCTCGGACCACGCAACCAAATCTCGCCTATCGCCCCCGCAGCCAACTCGGCACAAGAGTCGGGATCAACGATCAAGACATCGAAATCATGCACGACCCCGCAACTGACGACCGCCCGCCCATCTCCATGTGCTATCGGTGCGAATTGATGCCGTCCTAATAGATCGATATCGACCTCGCAAATCTTGGCAGCCCGGCTGCCGCTACCCGAGACAAACAGAGTGGTTTCAGCCATACCGTAGCAAGGGCAAATGACATGCGCGCCAAAACCAATGTCGGCAAAACGTTGCGAGAATGCGTGGATAGTCTCTGCCTGAACCAGTTCCGAGCCATTGGCGGCGAACCGCCAATGCGACAAATCGACCCCCACGAGTTGATCATCGGTGATGCGTCGCAGGCAGAGCTCGTAGGCGAAATTCGGCGCAGCCGTAAACCCGATCTGAAACTGTGCAATCATACGCAACCACAGATAAGGACGTTTCAGGAACGTGGTCGGCGTCATCAAAATACAGGTGCTGCCCAAAAACAAGGCCGGCAATAACAGACCCATCAAGCCCATGTCATGGAATAATGGAATCCAGCCGCCAAAGCGAACTGCGGATGACAGACCATATGCCCGGCACAGGCTATCGGCATTGTGCAATAAATTACGATGGCTCACCATCACGCCTTTTGGATTGCCGGTCGAACCGGAGGTG
>Ga0208753_100158_pt1 | contig 32477 bp, 28 predicted proteins | sample LakWasMet37_LOW7_2_FD_183877 | JGI IMG/M metagenome (GOLD analysis project Ga0208753, IMG submission 183877) | Freshwater sediment methanotrophic microbial communities from Lake Washington under simulated oxygen tension - Sediment Metagenome... | ecosystem: Environmental > Aquatic > Freshwater >... | reverse complement strand
GGCGACTTGCGACCCTGGCAGGACTGGCAGTCACAAGCTCGTCAGGGTCCCCTTCTCGGCCTGAACGGTCAGTGGCTCATGTTGAATGACCTTCCGCTGAGTGCCCACACCCGCCGTTCGATTCTTTGGGGTTCCAACGGCAGCAAACTGAATCGAGCAGTCGCACAGCGCAACTTCCCAGACAGCCCATCGGCCAAGAGCGACGGCCTTCAGTGAAACGATAACTCCCTCGAATGGCTGCATTCCGAACATAATGTCGAATCCGTAAGACTTCGCAGCAAGATTCTCTTGATGAACGGCGACGATGTCATTTTTCGCAAGCTTAGCGTGGCTAGCGACCGCGCGGGAATCGTTATCCGTTAGAAACTGTGCAGCAGCGAAAATTGATTCGAGGGACACTTTAAATGTCATTCGGCTACAACATCATTGACAAGACCAAGGATGATCATCTGCGGGAACTCGCCGCAATGGCCAATTCGCCGGACACCTTAGTGTTTCTTGACACGAATATTGTGTCGTACATGTACAAACTGCATGCAGCAGCGAGACAAGAGTTTTTTGCGTGGACAGACTCGGTTGCGGCCAAAGACCGGCTGAGAATACCGGCTTGGTGCGCCGGCGAGTACCTTGCACGACTACGCGACGGCCAGCTTCATTCCTACACACCCAAAAGCAAGGACGAGGACCAGCCTAGAAAAGCGCTTGAGGCAATGCTCGACACCGCATCTCTGTTCGTGGACGAGAGCCTTCTTCAAGCGATTCAGTTCGCGGGGGACCGGACTGCATACCTAACCCAGTTTCGGGAGGCGATTGATGGCCTGAGAAAGTTTACTCGCGCGTTTAAGCACCAGTTCGATCCAGAAGCCGTTCATGAGGAGATTCAACAACACTTGGGTGGCGTTATTCTCGATTCTGATCTCGCAGAGCTTTGCGGTAGAGCCGCGAAGGAGGGGCCTGCGCGTATCGAGCACAGGTTACCGCCAGCATTTCGGGACGAAGGTAAGCCCGAGAATCGCCTTGGAGACCTGATTATCTGGTTGGAGATACTCGAGTCATCCCGGGCGAGGAAGGCAAGCTTCCACAACGTCCTTTTCGTCACCAACGACGAGAAGTCAGATTGGGTGTATGCGCCGTTGAGGCGCATGGAAATAGTCAATGGGCGGCGGAAGGCTGTCCCGAATGGCGATCCCAAGCTGAGGATCATCGATCCAAGGTTGGTGTCCGAGTTTAGAAGAGCAGTCGGGCACGAGAGTATTTCCATTTGCAGCCTTCTGTCATTGGTCGAGGGATTCTCAAAGGTTCACCCGGGGAATATCGGGCAGTTGGCCGCCGCTATTCAAATTGACCTCGGCGACAGCGGTTCGAAGCTATCTGGAACAGAGAACGTGGAAACACCGGTGATTTCTATGGGAGCGAACCCAGCCGAAGATGTTGCTCCACCTGTCGAGCCACAACCAGCAGTTCCAGCCAACGAGGCACAACCGCTACCGGAGCCTCAACCAGAGCCTCAACCGGAGCCCGCTGCTGAGGCCGCAGGCGATCATTTGGCGTTTGACGAGGACGGATATCGCGACGCAGCCTATGAGGCAGATGCGCCAGGAGAAATCAACGAGATTATTCGCGCACTTAAATCACACAATTGGTACACGCAAAATCCAGCAGTAGGAAGGATCAAGGCAATAAGAACCGAGTCTTTCCCTCCCACGGCTTGGTTTGTTTTGGGGCGAAATATCTACCAAGCAGCCTGCGGTAACGCACAAAAGGCAATGGACTTCATGGTAAACCTTGATATCCAGCTTAGAAGGTTCCCGGAGGAGGTCGGTCAATACATCCTCTGCGGAATTGTGTTCGAGATCTATTTCGACAGTCAGGGAGTGTTGCGGTCGGTGGCAAAGTCCACGTACCTTGACAAGTCCCTATCCGTCGTCGCCAGCACAGATTTTTCGGGAGTACGAGATTTCGTCCGAACGAAGCTCCTGGCAACTGACGCCACTTTGTTGTTCTTACCGGGGGACGACCGGAAGTTCGACCTCCGTATCGTTTCTGAAGATTTAGAGGAAGGCGCCGAATCATCGGAGAATGATAGGACACGTCGTTTAGGCTTGGTCGAGTTGGATGGCGTTGCACTCTTGGCCGAAGGTCAACAGGATGACTTGACCTATTGGGGACGCTCTACACTGTCCTATACGGCGGACGAACTTGTGCAAGAAATTTCGTCGGCGCTTCTCATCCCGAGATGGGCGATCAGGCGGAAGTTCGAACCCAGCGTACCGCCAAACGCAAGATTTCTTCTGCCTGAGGGGCGCTTTCTGCGACCGAAGCTCGCCGCGCAACCGCCGGCATAGTAATTAGTAGAGATAGCTAGTCCATGGTCCAAGATTCTGCGAATAACGTCGCTTTGGGTGCGCTCGCATTGAGAATATGCGACCGCGGACGCAGCCCTGTTCAGCTTACCGGTCCTGAGGAGCGTGTGGCACTTGGGCCTGCGTTTGCCGACGGCCGGTTGCTCGAAGACCCGCATGGCGTTCAATTTATCGACGAGCGAACCCTAGTGCTTGCCGCAACCGAGCATGTACTGCGCACTGAAAGTGTGGCTCTCCTGAGCGCGCCCAAGGCGTGTTTTGAATACTTGGACGACATCTTCGCCAAAGAGATTGGAAAGGAGCTTCGCGTCAGCGCGCATGTACTAGCTGAGCTTCATAACTCTGGACAACTCGATGGCTTCGTCTGGGCTCGACAGGCCATTGAAACTGGGGTCGGAGTTTTCGACGTACTGCATGTGATGGAGGGTGCCGTTCCGCTTTTTCGAGAGGCGCAAGCTGAAGCAATGCGTGAATTCTTCTCGGGCCACTATGAAACGGTTAAAGGGGACCTGGCCGGCGGCATGCTCTACGCTAAGCTGCATCCTTGGCTGGCACGACAACCTGACCTTTCGCGGAAGTTGATGGAAATGCACATGGTCGCACCGCAGGAGGCGAGCGCGAGTCTCTATGGCTCAGCACTCCAAGCACTTATCCTGCACAACTTCAACGAAGGCTTCAAGCTCGCCCTAGCGGCGGTACGTCACCCAACCGACTTGATAAGCCAACCCGCGTTGCACAGGCTTGGCCTGCTAAATTTTGCGGAACCGCCGCAGTGCGAGGCGCGCGCTCAAGTAATTTCCTTCTGCGCTGATATTGTCCGAACCATTGGACATCGGGACCTGCCCACAGCGGTGCAAACGTTAGCGCGCCTGCTACCGGAAGCAGAAGCGGCGATTGTGCCGGTGCTCGAAGAAGCTGCGGCTACGGAAAACCCGCAAGTGTTGTACGTCCTGTCCGAAGCATTGTCTCGCGAGCGGAATCTGCGGGATCGGCCTTGGTATTGGCCGCTTTTCCGGCGCCTCGCGGTAACTAAGGCAGACCAAAAAGGCATTGTCGATAATCTCGACATGGTGCTGATGGACTGGGTCCGCAAACCAGATTGGCAGGAACGAGCTATGGAGTTCCTCGATGCATGGATTGCGAACCAGTCGCGCGAGGCCCTTCGTGACGCAGCCTTGGAGAAGCACTTTGATGCTACGTTTCACCACCTGAAGGAAAAGATGGATCTGTTAGGAGAGGCCCTGACGCGATGGCTTCTCCATGACGATCTGCGCTACCCGATAGTGGCGTTCCGCACAATCTCCCGCCTTCGTGCCGATGGCGTACAAACTCTCGTCCTCGACCCAGCTATCCTTAACGAATTGGATGCCAATGGCTTGCTGTTCCTAGTAAGACGCGTCTTGGGCTATATCGTGGGTGACGACGCTCAGATCGGATTGATCTTCTCGCTCGTGCGGACACGCGATGCCAAAGTGCGTACCCTCGGCCTTGTAGCCGATGTGCTTAGAACCCATGTGGGCTACGACTATCCGCACCAGACCATTGAGTTTCTGCAGGCACGCCAGGCATCTCCGGATGAGGACGAAGAAGTGAAGAAGCTTTGCGCGGAAGTCATTGCGGCGCTGCAAAGTCATTTGGCCGACTTGGACGCGCTTCCGTGGTTGAAGGAACTTGTCCCACCGTCCGGAAAGAGCTACCGCTTTGCGAAGGAACGTGCCAAACAGATGAATGAAGCCTTCGAGGATGCAAGCAAGGACTCCATCTGGCGCCAAATTACGTCGCGCGTGGTACTTAAAGCAGGGTTGCGGTCATTTCAGACAATCAACGGGCAGTACACCACGCCGATGGAGCTCAAAAGCGTGTCTCACAGCATGGCATTGCCGCGAAGTGAGATTGCTGATCCAGCAGGTGCCGCTCGCGATCGCTATTTCTTCAAGGTCGTACCAAAGGATGTTTCGTGAGGCTCGTTCTGCTCGAATATCTGCGAATGCTTCGTGAGTCAGGGGAGTTTGACGTACTGCTCCCTGATCTACTACTTGCGATGAACATTGTTCCAATCAGTAAGCCGCAGATAGGCGTACGGCAAGCTGGAGTGGATCTTGCCGCAGTCGGCCCGGACGAGAACGGGATGACAACCTTGTGGATCTTCGTACTCAAGCGCAATGACCTCGGGCGGCGTGATTGGGATACGGGGCAGCAAGCCGTTCGGCAATCGCTGGACGAGATCAAAGATACATACTTGCGGAACAACATCGCGCCGGAACACAAAGATCTTCCGGTCCGCATTGTTGTTGCCACCACAGGGGACTTCAAACAGGACTTCGAGCAGCAGCGTGCAGGATATTCGGCAACCAACACATTGACTGGCCGCACCTATGCTTTCTGGAATGGCGACCGGGTGGCCGCGTTGATCGAAGAGCACCTGCTCAATGAGTATGCGCTTCCTACGTCTGCTCGATCTGAGCTGCGTCGGGCGCTTGCCTTAGTCGGCGAGCCGGATTACGAACTGGCGCACTTTTTTGCCATGCTCAAGTTGCTGCTTGCCTGGGACGCCGACGGCGACGAAGCAATGAAGTCAGAAAAGAACTGTCTGCGAGACCTGCACACCATAAGCCTTGCGCTGGGCATACTCTGTCGGTGGGCCGCGCAGGATGGAAACCTCAAGAATGCTGTCATTGCCAGCGAGCGTACTTTGCTGTGGGCTTGGGATGCAATGCGACGCCGCGGTTTCACGCAGAACCAGACTATGGTGCATGGCTACATCCGCATCGCCTCAATCTATCTCAACACGACCGTGGAGTACTTCAACAAGGTTCAGTCTCATTTGCATACTCGTGATGCATTTGCCCGTTATCACCGTGAGTCGGCACTTCTCACGGAAAGGGTGTTTGAAGAAGTTGGACTACTCGCGACAATTGGGCTTGTCCACTTTCTTTGGGGGGTGACAGTCAAGGATGATGAGGGTGTAGCGGGCGCCATGGCAGTGGCCGACAGTTTTGCCGAGTTCCTGCAGAGCCACAAGATCACTGGATCTCCCTGTTACGACGGCCAGTCCGTCGATATTGCACTCGCATTGACGTTCCTTTTCCTTACGAAGCAGATAGATCCCCTCAAGGTGTGGCTTCGAGAACTAACACGGCGCTTGACCTTCGGATATCGAAAAGGTCAGTGGTTCCCCATCTCGACGGACTCGTTCGACGATCTTGTGGATTTGGAGCTTGGTGATGGAGACATCGCCAAACTGACAGAGACATCGTGGATGGTGCCAATGCTTGCTGAATGGTTGGCGGTCATGGAAGAGGATGAAACCTATCTGCAGTTGGTCAAATTGAAGGGTGACCTCAAAGAGACTTCGTTTCAAGTTTGGTATCCAGACGAGAGGACCGCTGAGTTTCTATATGCCCGCCCTGCGCTCGACACGGGAGTCACTGAGGCCCCGATAGATCTCCCTGCGACGGCGGAAGAAATGCGGGCGCGAATGCGGAAGATCCAAACGGAATCACCAGTGAAGTCGCCGTTTGAATCATCTGCGGCAAAGGCGGGCATCGGGTGGCTCGACTTCGTGGCGAGCCGTCATTTTCGAACGCCACGAGATCCCGCATTTTGGCAGAGGATGGCGCTTGCACCCCTGCCTACGCCGACGGCACCACAAGATAGTGGGGAATCGCCCAGCCGTCCAGAAGAAAAAGTGGGAGGCGCCGATGATCGCGGAGTTGGCACTTGAGGGCCCGCGCCGCAGGTCACGAAATCTAATAGCGGACGTTCAAGACCACCGTGGTGATGGCACCATCGGAAACTTTCGACTGACCGCAAAGGCCGATCAGTTTGAATTGGGCTTGAGGCAAGTCTCGGAGTAAAGCGGTCGCTCGGATGGCAGCTTTGTGGGAGTGGCGTGCGGCTGCAGTTGGCCGAAGGCAGAAGTGCTTGCTAAGTAGGGCAACGTCCGCTTCGGCAGAGAACCGGAAGCTCGCGGCAACCCTTCTGCATTTCTCTTTCCCGACGAGAGCCGATACGTCGGCAAGAGTCGGCGCTGGCGATACGGTGACTTGGCGCTATCCCGGCGTCAGCGCGCCGGCAGCATGCCCTTGTCTATGATGAAGCGGATGATTTCCTCCAGCCCCTGCCCGGTCTTCAGGTTGCTGAAGATGAAGGGCCGCTCGCCGCGCATGCGCTTGGCGTCGGTCGCCATGACTTCCAGCGAGGCGCCGACCATCGGCGCCAGATCGATCTTGTTGATCACCAGCAGGTCGGAACGGGTGATGCCGGGGCCGCCCTTGCGCGGAATCTTCTCGCCGGCGGCGACGTCGATGACATAGAGCGTCAGGTCGGACAGCTCGGGGCTGAAGGTCGCCGCCAGGTTGTCGCCGCCGCTCTCGATGAAAATCATGTCCAGTCCAGCGAAGCGCCGGTTGAGGCGGTCCACCGCTTCGAGGTTGATCGAGGCATCCTCGCGGATCGCGGTGTGCGGACAGCCGCCGGTCTCGACGCCGATGATGCGGTCCGGCGCCAGGGCTTCGTTGCGGACGAGGAATTGGGCGTCCTCCTCGGTGTAGATGTCGTTGGTCACCACCGCGATGTTGTAGCGCTCGCGCAGGGCCCGGCACAGGGCCAGGGTCAGCGCGGTCTTGCCGGAACCGACGGGGCCGCCGATGCCGACTCTCAATGCCTGTTTCATGATCTGAAGAGCCTCGTGTATTGGGTTTCGTGATTGCAGCAGGCGATGGCGAAGGCCGGCGCGAAATTCGAATAGTCCGTTTCGGCCAGTGCCAGCGCATGATCGACAACCGCAGGCAGACGGCGGCCGATTTCCTGCAGCAGGCGCTGTCCCGCGGCCTGGCCCAAGGGCACGGCTTTCAGCGCGGCCATGGTCTGGTTTTCGGCCCAGCTCCAGAGCCAGGCGGTGAGCGCATCCTGTCGCGGAATCTGCCATGCCGCGGCAGCACAACTCCAGACATACGGGAAAGTCGGTGCCGGCGAGACGCCGATCGCATCGAGCAGAGACTGCGGAAAGTCGCCCAGCTCGTGCAGCAGGCGCTTCATCGAGTAGCCCATCTGCAGGGTTTCCGCGCGCAGTTCTGCCGTCTCCCGCGTCGCCAGATATTCGGCGTCGAGTTCAAGTGCCGTATCGCCGGGCCAGCGCTCTGCGTCCTGCGGAACTGTCCACGCCTCCATCAGACGCAGTAAAAGCGGTGCTTCGTAGCGGCCGAGATTCCACTCGAGCTGGTCGCCGATCCACGACAAGGCCGTCTGCTCGTCTCTAACCGTGCCGGCCTCGACCGCCCATTCGAGGCCCTGCGAATAGGTGTAGGCGCCCACCGGCAGGGCGGGGCTGGCGAGTTGCAGCAGGCGGGTGAGGGCAAGGCTCATTTGGCACTGCCGAAATGGTCGTGAATTCTCGGTCCGCGGCCTTCGCCGTCGGCGCTGTGGCCGTGGCCGCCATGAGTGCCCGCATGTCCGTAAGCACCGCTCTCTGGCTCGAAGGGCGCCTCGATTTCGGCAAGCTTGAGGCCGAGGCCGCGCACCATCTCGCCGAGCACATGGTCGGCGGCGAAGCGCAGCCGGCCGGGCAGCAGATGCACGGCGACATGCCGGTTGCCGAGGTGGTAGGCCGCCTTGGCAAGCAGCAGCGGATCGCCCGCGCTTTCGTCGATTACCGCTTCCATCAGCGCCTCCGGCGCGGCGACCACTTCGACGATGCGGCCGTCGGCGGCCAGCAGCCGGTCGCCGCCGCGCAGCACCGTGCCGCGCTCGAGGAACAGGCCGCATTCCTCGCCGGACGCCAGCCGCGTGCGCAGGCGGCTCCTGCAGCGCGTGTCGAAGGGCAGCTCCAGCCTTTCCGTCGCGGGCGCGTTGGCCGCGGCAAACTTTTCGATCAGCAACATGTTCAGAAGAGGAAATAGCGCTGCGTCATCGGCAGCGTCTTCGCCGGCTCGCAGACCAGCAGCTCGCCGTCGGCGCGCACGGCATAAGTTTCGCTATCGACCTCGATCACCGGCGTGGCGCTGTTGTGCAGCATGTCGGCCTTGGTCACATGGCGGCAGTTCTTCACCGGCTCCAGGCGCTTGGCGAGGCCGAGAGCCAGCACCGCCGGATTCTTCAGCGCCGCCTGCGAAACGAAGGTCAGCGAGGTCTTCAGCGCCTTGCCGAAACTGCCGAACATCGGCCGGTAATGCACCGGCTGCGGCGTCGGGATCGAGGCATTGGGATCGCCCATCGCCGCCGCCGCGATCATGCCGCCCTTGAGGATCAGGCTGGGCTTGACGCCGAAGAAGGCCGGCTTCCACAGCACCAGGTCGGCCAGCTTGCCGACCTCGATCGACCCAACGACATGGGCTATGCCGTGGGTGACGGCGGGGTTGATGGTGTACTTGGCAATGTAGCGCCTGACGCGCATGTTGTCGTTCCGCGCCGTGTCTTCCTTCAACGCGCCGCGCTGCAGCTTCATCTTGTGCGCGGTCTGCCAGGTGCGGATCAGCACCTCGCCGACGCGGCCCATGGCCTGCGAGTCCGACGACATCATCGAAAAGGCGCCGAGGTCGTGCAGGATGTCCTCGGCAGCAATGGTCTCGCGGCGGATGCGCGATTCGGCGAAGGCGACGTCTTCGGCGATGCTCGGATCGAGGTGGTGGCAGACCATCAGCATGTCGAGATGCTCGTCGATGGTATTCACCGTGTAGGGCATGGTCGGATTGGTCGAACTCGGCAGCACGTTGGGCAGGCCCGCCGCCTTGATGATGTCCGGCGCGTGGCCGCCGCCGGCGCCCTCGGTGTGGAAGGTGTGGATCGTGCGGCCCTTGAAGGCGGCCAGCGTGGCCTCGACGAAGCCCGATTCGTTCAGCGTGTCGGTGTGGATCGCCACCTGCACATCCATCGCGTCGGCCACCGCGAGACAGTTGTCGATCGCGGCCGGCGTCGTGCCCCAGTCCTCGTGCAGCTTGAGGCCCATGGCGCCGGCGGCGACCTGCTCGGCCAGCGGCCCCGGCAGCGAGGCGTTGCCCTTGCCGAGAAAGCCGAGATTCATCGGGAAGGCCTCGGCAGCCGCCAGCATGGACTGGATGTGCCACGGCCCCGGCGTGCAGGTGGTGGCGAACGTCCCGGTGGCCGGGCCCGTGCCGCCGCCGAGCATGGTCGTGACGCCCGACATCAGCGCCTCCTCGATCTGCTGCGGACAGATGAAGTGGATGTGCGAATCGATGCCGCCGGCGGTGAGGATCATGCCCTCGCCGGCGATGATCTCTGTGCCGGCGCCGATCGCAATGGTGACGCCGGGCTGCACGTCCGGGTTGCCGGCCTTGCCGATCGCCGCGATGAGGCCGCCCTTCAAGCCGATGTCGGCCTTTACGATGCCCTGCACCGCATCGACGATCAGCGCATTGGTGATCACCGTGTCGGCGACGTCCTTCGACATTTTCTGCCCCTGGCCCATGCCGTCGCGGATCACCTTGCCGCCGCCGAACTTCACTTCCTCGCCGGGGATCGTGAAGTCCTTCTCGACTTCGATCCAGAGCTCCGTGTCGGCCAGGCGCACGCGGTCGCCAACGGTGGGGCCGAACATCTCGGCATAGGCTTGTCGGGTGATCTTCATTTCAGGGCCCCCTGAACCTTGCCCTGGAAGCCATAGACCTTGCGCTCGCCGGCATAGTCGACCAGTTCGACGGTGCGGGTCTGCCCCGGCTCGAAGCGCACTGCCGTGCCGGCCGCGATGTTGAGCCGCATGCCGCGCGCTGCGGCGCGGTCGAAGGCCAAGGCATCATTGGTCTCGAAGAAGTGATAGTGGGAGCCGACCTGTATCGGCCGGTCGCCGGTGTTGGCAACCTTCAGCTTCAGCGTGCGGCGGCCGGCATTGAGCTCGATCTCGCCGGCCTCGATTTTCATTTCGCCTGGAATCATTTTGTTTTCCTCAGACGATGGGGTTGTGAACGGTGACCAGTTTCGTACCGTCGGGAAAGGTGGCCTCGACCTGGATTTCCGGAATCATTTCCGGCACGCCCTCCATCACCTCGTCGCGCTTGAGCAGCGTCGCGCCGTAGCTCATGAGCTCGGCGACAGACTGCCCGTCGCGCGCGCCTTCGAGGATCCCGGCGCTGATGAAGGCCACGGCTTCCGGATAGTTGAGCTTGAGCCCGCGGCCCTTGCGGCGTTCGGCGAGCAGCGCGGCGGTGAAGATCAGCAGCTTGTCTTTTTCGCGTGGAGTGAGTTCCATGGGGTCTCCTTCTTAACGTGAAACAATTGCGATTCCGTTCGCCCTGAGCTTGTCTGTCCGATCATCCTGAGCCTGTCGAAGGGAGGCCCCTTCGACAAGCTCAGGGCGAACGGTTTCAACATCAGGAGTGGCGTCGGCAGCCATGATCGTCAGGTGTTCCAGATGCGCGGCACGACGGCCTCGCGCCCGCCGATTGTCGGCCGCAATTGTTGCCACAGCGCGACAAACCATTCGCGCGCGGCTTCCGCCGAATGGCCGAGATAGCGGCCGACCAGCAACTGCGGCAGCAGGCTGACGCCCCACCGGGCGCCGGCTTCGCCCGATGCCGCGGCGCGGCAGGCCGCCAGGGTTTCCGGCGCCAGTTCGACGCCCGCCGCCAGCACCGTGCTGCAGACGCTGAAGCCGGCGAGGCCGATCGGTGAATCCATCAGGGCCGAGCCGCCATCGATCACGCCGCGCTCGCGCCACAGCAGCCGGCCGCCGGCACGGATGTCGGTGGCAAGCCGCAGGCTGCCGCGATCGAAGGTCTCGCCGCTCGCACGGCGACCGAAGCAGATCGTCTCGACACCGGTAAAACACGCACCCTGCTCCAAATCGACCGTGGTGCGCATGCCGGCCAGGGCCCCCGAGAACACGATGCTCTCCTGCGGCAGCCATTCCACCGTGGCGCCAGCGCCGACTTTCAGATGCACCTGCTGCGAGGACTGCGCGCCGCCCGATCGATACCACTTGCCCGCCCCCGGCGTGGTCAGCAGGGCATGGGCGGATTCGGCCGCCTCGATGCGGATGTCGAGCTGGTCGCCGCCGGCGATCCCGGCGGGAGGGTGCAGCACGATCGCGTGGCACACCTCCGGCCCTTCCGGATAGAGCGCCTTCTGCACGCGCAGCGGGCCGCGATGGTCGCGGCGGGCGAGGATCGTCGAGCCGTCGCGCCGCTCGAAACCGAGCGCGAGCGAAGCCTGCCAGGGGGACGCAATGGGTTCGGTGACCTGCATCGGCGGATCATACCGCCAGCAGTTCCCGCACGCCGTCGGCAGCCATGTCGGCACCGGCGCCGCGCTTGATGATCTCGCCGCGCTCCATGACGAGGTACTGATCGGCCAGGCTCTGCGCGAAATCGTAGTACTGCTCGACCAGCAGGATGGCCATGTTGCCTTCCTGCGCCAGTGTACGGATGGCGCGCTCGATGTCCTTGATGATCGAGGGCTGGATGCCCTCGGTCGGCTCGTCGAGGATCAGCAGGCGCGGTGCTGCGGCCAGAGCGCGGCCGATCGCGAGCTGCTGCTGCTGGCCGCCGGAAAGGTCGCCGCCGCGCCGCTTCAGCATCTGCTTCAGCACCGGGAACATCTCGAAAATGCGCTCGGGAATGGGTGTGCCGCCGGGACGCGTGGCCAGTCCCATTTGCAGGTTCTCCAGCACGGTCAGGCGCGGGAAAATCTCGCGGCCCTGCGGCACGTAGCCGATGCCCGCCTTGACCCGCTCATGCGAGGGCGCGCGCGTGAGGTCCCTGCCCTCGAAGGCTATGCCGCCGGTCTTCGATGGCACGAGGCCCATCAGGCATTTGAGCAGCGTGGTCTTGCCGACGCCGTTGCGACCGAGGATCGTCGTCACCTTGCCGATCGGCGCCTCGAAGGAGACGTCGCGCAGGATGTGGCTGCCGCTGTAGTACTGGTTGAGTTTGTCGACGTTCAACATGATCAGCGGCCCAGATACACTTCGATGACCCGTTGGTCGTTCTGCACCGTGGCCAGATCGCCCTCGGCCAGCACCGAACCTTCGTGCAGCACGGTGACCTTGCCGCCGAGCTGTGCGATGAAGGCCATGTCGTGCTCGACCACCACCAGCGAATGCTTGCCGGCCAGCGACTTGAACAGCTCGCCGGTGCGCGCGGTCTCGTCGTCGGTCATGCCGGCCACGGGTTCATCGAGCAGCAGCAGCTTGGGGTCCTGCATCAGCAGCATGCCGATTTCCAGCCACTGCTTCTGGCCGTGCGAGAGCAGGCCCGCCTGCCGTTCCGCTTCGCCATCGAGGCGGATCAGGCGCAGAGTGTCGGATATCTTGTCGCGCGCCTCGTCGTCGAGCCAGGCGAAGAGGCTGGTGCGCGCGCGCTTGTCCGTTTTCATCGACAGCTCGAGGTTGTCGAACACGGTCAGGTTCTCGAATACGGTCGGCTTCTGGAACTTGCGGCCGATGCCCAGATGCGCGATGTCGGCTTCCGACATGCGGCGCACGTCGATATCCTGGTCGAACAGCACCTTGCCGCGGTCGGCCCGGGTCTTGCCGGTGATGACGTCCATCATGGTCGTCTTGCCGGCGCCGTTGGGACCGATGATGCAGCGCAGCTCGCCGACCTCGATGTCGAGCGACAGCTCGTTCAGCGCGCGGAAGCCGTCGAAGCTGACCGTCACCTCGTGGAGGTACAGAATGCTGCCGGCACTCATGGCGCCACCTTGGCGATGACATTGCGCTTCTCGCGCACTTTGCGCCACAGGCCGACCACGCCGTCCGGCAACCAGAGGGTGACGCCGACGAAGAGCGCGCCGAGGAAGAACAGCCAGTACTCGGGGAAGGCTACCGTGAAGAAGCTCTTCGCCAGATTCACGATGAAGGCGCCGAGCACCGGGCCGATCAGCGTGGCGCGACCGCCGACCGCGACCCAGATGGCGATTTCGATCGAATTGGCAGGCGACATCTCGCCCGGGTTGATGATGCCGACCTGCGGCACGTAGAGCGCACCGGCGATGCCGCACAAGAGCGCCGACAGGGTCCAGATGAACAGCTTGTAGTGGAGTGGGTTGTAGCCGATGAACATGACGCGCGACTCGGCGTCGCGGATCGCCGCCAGCACCCGGCCGAATTTCGAGCTCACCAGGTAGCGGCCGAGCACCAGCGTCGCCAGCAGCATGGCCGCGGTCAGCGCGAACAGGCCGACGCGCATTTCGGGCGAGGTGATGCTGTAGCCGAGGATGCGCTTGAAGTCGGTGAAACCGTTGTTGCCGCCGAAGCCGGTTTCGTTGCGGAAGAAGAACAGCATCGCGGCGAAGGTCAGCGCCTGGGTGATGATCGAGAAATACACGCCCTTGATGCGCGAGCGGAAGGCGAAGAAGCCGAACACCAGCGCCACCAGCGCCGGCACCACCAGCACCAGCAGGATGGACCAGAGAATCGAATCCGATCCGGTCCAGTACCAGGGCAGCGCCTTCCAGTCGAGGAAGACCATGAAATCGGGCAGGTCCGACTGGTAGGAGCCGTCGCGGCCGATCTGGCGCATCAGGTACATGCCGAAGGCGTAGCCGCCGAGGGCGAAGAAGACGCCGTGGCCGAGCGAGAGGATGCCCGTGTAGCCCCAGATCAGGTCCATCGCGACGGCGACGATGGCATAGCACATGATCTTGCCGACCAGTGTGATGGCATAGGTCGAAACGTGGAAGGGACTGCCCGCCGGCACCAGCAGGTGCAGCGCCGGCAGCAGCACCAGTGTGATCGCGGCGGCGACGGCGATGGCGAGCCAGCCCTGTTTCGGCGTGGCGCCGAGGAAGCGGATGATGAAGGGAGTGCGTTTCATGATTCGACGAACCTGCCCTTCAACGCGAAGAGGCCCTGCGGACGCTTCTGGATGAACATGATGATGAAGACCAGCACGACGATCTTGGCGATCACCGCGCCGGCCCAGCTCTCGATGAACTTGGTCACGATGCCCAGCCCCAGCGCCGCCCACACCGCGCCGGCCAGCTGGCCCACGCCGCCCAGCACCACGACCATGAAGGAATCGACGATGTAGCCCTGCCCCATGTCCGGGCCGACGTTGGCGATCTGCGACAGGGCGACGCCGCCGAGACCGGCGATGCCGGCGCCCAGCGCGAAGGCCACGGTGTCGATGCGCCCCGTCGGCACGCCGACGCAGCCGGCCATGGCGCGGTTTTGCGTCACGGCGCGGACGAACATGCCGAGCCGCGTCCTGTTCATCAGCACCCAGACCAGCGCCAGCACGAACAGCGCGAAGCCGACGATGACGATGCGATTGAGCGGCAGGACGATGGAAGGAAGAATCTCGAGGCCGCCCGACATCCAGACCGGGTTGGCGACCTCGACGTTCTGCGCGCCGAAGATCACCCGCGCCGCCTGGATCAGCATCAGGGAGAGGCCCCAGGTGGCGAGCAGGGTTTCCAGCGCGCGGCCGTAGAGCCAGCGGATCACCGTGCGCTCGAGCAGGACGCCGACCGCGGCAGCGGCGAAGAAAGCCACCGGCACCGCGGCCAGCAGGTACCAGTCGAGCTGCGCCGGGAGGTAGGTGCGGAACAGGCCCTGCATGGCGTAGGTCGCGTAGGCGCCGATCATCAGCAGCTCGCCGTGCGCCATGTTGATCACACCCATGACGCCGTAGGTGATGGCGAGGCCGAGCGCGGCGAGGAGCAGGATGCTGCCGAGGCTCAAACCAGAGAAAATGCGGCCCAGGGTCTCGGCCAGGGTCAGGCGGTCCTTCACTTCGAGATAGGAGCGGAAAGCCGCGCGGCGCACGTCGACTTCGGTTTCGTTGGCCGGCTCGGACTGCGCCTTGAGCACGGCCTTGGTGTTCGGGTCGGCGCTGCCGGCCAGGGCTGTCGCCGCGGCAAGGCGGATTTTCGGATCGGCATCCTTGAGCGTCGCCAGCGCATGGATCTCGACCAGCAGCGCGCGGATCTTCGGATCGCTTTCGCGGTCGCGCGCTTTCGCCAGCATCGGCGCCATGCCGGCATCGACATTGGTGGCGATTTCCCTGACCGCCTGGTAGCGCACCGTCGCGTCGGGATCGATGAGCTTCAACACGGCCAGCGCGCCTTCGAGTTCGCGGCGCACCCGGTTGTTGATGGTGATCTCCTCGCCCTTGCCGTCCTTCAGCGTGCCGTCGGCGAGCTGCTGCAGCACGGCCAGCGCCTCGGGTTCGGCAGTGAGCGCAAGCTTGCGGATTGCGGCGATCTTGTCCTCCGATTCCTCGGCAGCGAGCTGGCGCACGGCGGCCGGGTCGAGCGCCGCGTGGGCGGCGAGACTCAGGCAGTACAGCAGGGCGAAGGCGAGACGGCGCATTTTTTTGGCAAAGTCGGCGCTGGCGGCACGGCGACGAATGGGTCGCCGTGCCGTCATTCGCGGTTGTTGAAACAAGAACAGAAGCAAAACTTGCAACCGTCATTCCGGGCTTGCCCCGGAATCCAGAAGTGCGCCTCTGGATTCCCGCTTTCGCGGGAATGACGGCTCAATTACTTCCTTATTTACCCTCCGGCTCGCCCTTCTTCTTGTCGTTGCCGGGAATGTAGGGCGACCACGGCTGGGCCTTGACCGGGCCCTTGGTCTTCCACACCACGTTGAACTGGCCGTCGGCCTTCACTTCGCCGATGAACACCGGCTTGTGCAGGTGATGGTTCTTCGGGTCCATCTGGATCTCGAAGCCGGACGGCGCCTTGAACTTCTGGCCGCCGACGGCCGCGATCACCTTGTCCACATCGGTGGTCTTGGCCTTCTCGACGGCCTGCGCCCACATGTGGATGCCGACGTAGGTGGCTTCCATCGGGTCGTTGGTGACCACGGTGTCGGCCTTGGGCAGCTTCTGCTTCTTCGCCCAGTCCTTGTACATCTTGATGAAGGCGTCATTCTGCGGATTCTTGATCGACTGGAAGTAGTTCCAGGCCGCGAGGTGCCCGACCAGCGGCTTGGTATCGACGCCGCGCAGTTCCTCCTCGCCGACCGAGAAGGCCACCACCGGCACGTCCGTGGCCTTCAGGCCGGCGTTGCCCAGTTCCTTGTAGAAGGGCACGTTGGAGTCGCCGTTGATGGTCGATACCACGGCCGTCTTCTTGCCCTCGCCGGCGAACTTCTTGATCTTGGCGATGATGGTCTGGTAGTCGGAATGGCCGAAGGGGGTGTACTCCTCCATGATGTCGGCCTCGGCGACGCCCTTGCTCTTGAGGAAGGCGCGCAGGATCTTGTTGGTGGTGCGCGGATAGACGTAGTCGGTGCCGAGCAGCACCCAGCGCTTGGCCGAGCCGCCGTCCTTGCTCATCAGGTATTCGACGGCCGGGATCGCCTGCTGGTTGGGCGCGGCGCCGGTGTAGAAGACGTTCTTCTCGAGTTCCTCGCCTTCATATTGCACGGGATAGAAGAGCAGGCCGTTGAGTTCCTTGAACACCGGGTTCACCGACTTGCGCGACACCGAGGTCCAGCAGCCGAAGACCACCGCGACCTTGTCCTGGGTCAGCAACTGGCGCGCCTTCTCGGCGAACAGCGGCCAGTTGGAGGCCGGATCGACCACCACGGCTTCGAGCTGCTTGCCCATCACGCCGCCCTTGGCATTGATCTCGGCGATGGTCATCAGCGCCGTTTCCTTCAGCGCTGTCTCGGAAATCGCCATCGTTCCCGACAGCGAGTGCAGGATGCCGACCTTGATGGTGTCGGCGGCAATCGCCGGGGCCGAGGCAAAGCCGGCGGCGGCGAAGGCGAGAGAAACGGCGGTAGCCTTGATGAAGTTGCGACGTTGCATGGTGTACCCCTTTCGATGGATTTGAGCGGACAGACCGTCTGAATTGAAACGGTGCAGTCCGTACATAGCGAAGGGCGTGCCATGCCATCGGCAAAACCGGGCAAACGGCTGGAATCGACTGGTACTACTGATGGGAAGCGGGACGCCCTATCTTGGACAAAGGGCCGAAGGAAAAAACCAAGGCGCACCAGAATAGAGAAGCAGCGGGATTTCGCTGCGCCCTATTGGTGCGTTTTCTGGCGCGCGGCGCGGGCCAGCCGGCCGCGCTCCGGGCGCTACTTCTTCCTGCGCGCTGCGGCGGCGCGAGGCTTCTTCGCGCCAGCTCCGCGCTTGGTCCCGGCCTTGGTCCCGGCCCTGGCGCTGGGTTCCGACGCCGCCGCCGGCGGCTTGTCGCCGATAATCCCTTTGAGCGGACATATCTTGAAGGCCGGGCACTTGCGGCAACCGGCGACGATGGCGATAGGGCAAATAGTCATGGCGATTCCAGTCGATGAATTCTTCAATCGCCCAGTATGCGCGCCATGGCCCGCCGAAAGTAGTCGCATGCCCCTAAAGCGCAGTAAGCGCCCGTGCACCGGGTGCGGATGCACCCGCCCTCGATACCCGCCCTCGATACCCGCCCTCGATACCCGCCGTGGATTCCATGACAAAATATGGCCTTGGCTGCAAATCGCATTCCCTGCGGCAGCCAATTTTCGTCAGGTAATCGAGGCATGACCCAGAAATCCGAAACGCTGATCGAGATCGAGGATCTTCATTTCTCCTATGAAGGCCACAAGGTTCTCGACGGCATCAACATGCGCATTCCGCGCGGCAAGGTGGTGGCGATCCTCGGCGCCAGCGGCTCGGGCAAGAGCACCCTGCTGCGTCTGATCGGCGGCCAGTTGCGGCCGGATCGCGGCTGCGTCCGGGTGGACGGAAAAGTCATCCACGAACTGGATCACGCTGGCCTGTATGCGATGCGGCGCAACATGGGCATGATGTTCCAGGCGGGCGGCCTGTTCAGCGACATGAGCGTGTATGACAACATCGCCTTCCCCATGCACGAACTCACCGACCTGCCGGCCATCATGATCCGCGACCTGGTGCTGATGAAGCTGCAGTCGGTCGGCCTGCGCGGCACCACCGGCCTGATGCCGAACGAACTCTCGGGCGGCATGTCGCGGCGCGTGGCGCTGGCCCGGGCGATCGCCCTTGACCCGATGCTGACGATGTACGACGAGCCCTTCGCCGGCCTCGATCCGATCTCGCTCAACGTGATCGCCGAGTTGATCCGGCGCCTGAACGACGCGATCGGTGCGACCTCAATCGTCGTCACCTACGACGTCTCGGAATCCCTCAAGGTGGTCGACCACGCCTACCTGCTCTACAAGGGCACCGTGGCGGCGGAAGGCCCGCCGGAGGAACTGCTGGCGTCATCGGATCCCTTCGTGGTCCAGTTCCTCCACGCCCAGCCCACGGGACCAGTGGCCTTCCACATGGAAGGCGCCCCCTACAACGAAGATCTGCGGATCAACCCCTAGGCGTCAGGACCAGCCCAGCTCGCCGCGAACGATGGCGGCGCCCGCCGCGAGCGCCTGCAGCTTGCCGCGGGCAACGGCGCGCGGCAGCGGCACCATGCCGCAGTTGGTGCACCCGATCAGGCGGTGCGGCTTCACCCATTGCAGCGCCTTGCGCAAGGTGGCCGCGACTTCCTCGGGCGTCTCGATGCGATTGGTGGCGACGTCGATCGCGCCGACCATGACCTCCTTGCCGTCGAGCAGAGCAATCAGTTCCATCGGCACGCGCGAGTTCTGGCACTCGAGGCTGACCTGGTCGATGCGGCTGGCGGCGAGCAGCGGGAAGGTCTGCTCGTACTGACGCCACTCGGCGCCCAGCCCTTCCTTCCACTTGATGTTGGCCTCGATGCCGTAGCCGTAGCAGATATGCACCGCGGTCTTGCAGGGCAGGTCGGCAGCGGCACGCTCGAGCGTCTTCACGCCCCAGTCGCGGACTTCGTCGAAGAACACGTTGAAGGCCGGCTCGTCGAACTGCACGATGTCGACCCCGGCCTCGGCCAGTTCCCGCGCTTCCTGGTTGAGGATCTCGGCGAAGGCCCAGGCCAGCTTCTCGCGGCTGCCGCCGTAGTGGGCGTCGAAGAGGGTGTCGATCATGGTCATCGGGCCGGGCAGGGTGAACTTGATCGGCTGGCTGGTGAGCAGGCGCAGGCGCCGCGCATCCTCGACGAAGACCGGGCGCTTGCGCGACACCTGGCCGACGACCGTCGGCACCTCGGCGTCGTAGCGGTCGCGGATGCGCATGGTCCTGCGATTGACGAAGTCGACGCCGTCGAGATGTTCGATGAAGGTCGTCACGAAATGCTGCCGGGTCTGTTCGCCGTCGCCGATGACGCCGATGCCGGCCCGCAACTGGTCATCGACCGCAAGGCGCATCGCATCCATCTTGGCCTGCTCGAGCGTCTCGCCGGAAAGCTGCCAGGGCGCCCAGAGCTTCTCGGGCTGGGCCAGCCAGGCCGGTTTCGGCAGGCTTCCTGCAATGGCAGTGGCAATCGGTTGGGTCATCTCGTCTGCTCCTCGGGGTTGGCGGCGCCGGGCTGTCTGGTTTGTCTCGCGGTTTGCGGCCCGGTAAGGGATTATCGCCCTAAAATTCCGCGCATGCCTTGGCCGCAGGAGATTGCAGATGGGCAAGATTGACCTGGAACACCTTCGCAGCTGGATCGGGAAATCGCGCAGCGACGAGGACCTGATTGCCGCCCGCCACGCGAGGCTGATGGCAGCGACGGTGGATTACCCCGACGTCGGGCGCATTCGCGACGGCGAGCCGTTGCCGCCGCTGTGGCACTGGATCTATTTTCTGGAAGGTCTGCCGGCGCGCGAACTCGGCCGCGACGGCCATCCGGCGCGGGGCGGATTCCTGCCGCCGGTGCCGCTGGCCAATCGCATGTGGGCCGGAGGACGGGTGTCATTCGTCGCGCCGCCGAGGATCGGCTCGACCGTCCGCAAGGAATCCAGCATCCTGGACGTCACACACAAGACCGGCCGTTCGGGCGATCTGGTCTTCGTCACCGTGCTCCACGAACTGAGGTCGCCCCAGGGCGAACTGCTGATCCGCGAGGAACACGACATCGTCTACAAGGACGCAAACGTGCCGGCAAAGACTGGGGTCGTCGCGCCGCCCGGGACGCCGGCGCAATTCAGCAGTAGCTGGACGCCGACGACGACCACGCTGTTCCGGTATTCCGCGCTGAGCTTCAACGGCCACCGCATTCACTATGACGCCGACTACTGTCGTGAGGTCGAGGGCTACCCGAACCTGGTGATTCACGGCCCGCTCCAAGCCACGCTGCTCGCGGGTTTTGCCGAGGAGGCGAGCGGGCGCCGGCTGCGCGACTTCAACTACCGCGGCCTGTCGCCGGCGCTGCTCGGCGACTCGATCACGCTCCATGCGACTGTGCTGGAAGGCCGCGTGGTGCTGTACGCCACCCGCGACAAGGACACGGTGTGCATGCAGGCGGAGGCAACGCTCGCCTGACAGCCGCAGACGCTATAGCCGCCCCTCCCTTGCCCCGACCCGGCAGGCTCCGTCGCGCGGCAATGCACAAAAGAAATAGCACCACGCCATATTACGAAAGGAACAGAATGGAGCTGCACCGGATCCGCAGATTTCAATGATTCCAATGGACGGTGCGGGATGCCAACCCCGGGGAGCAGTGGCAACAGACGTATCCTTCCGCCTGTCGGAGACCATGAGAACAGCTTTAGCGCCATGCTGCGTCTGACCAACCCGCGCCTGCTGGCGGCCGCATGCACCGTGTTTCTGCTCGCGTGCGCGATGGCGGCCGGCCTGATCTGGCAGTCGGAGCAGCGGGACGTCCGGGAAGAGCGCAGCCGCGTCACCGCCCAGGCCAAGGACCACGCCCACGCGCTCGAAACCAGCATCGAGCGGGCCTTGTCCGCCACTTTCGCCATGGCCGCGATGGTCCGGCAGGGAAGCGGCAGGATCTCCAATTTCGATGCCACGGCAAGCCAGATGCTGCAGTTCTATCCGGGCGTCTCCGAGCTGGCGCTGGCCCCCGCCGGGGTCATCCGCAACGTCGTGCCGCTGCCCGGCAATGAACGCGCCATCGGACTCGACCTCCTGCACGATCCGGTGCAGGGCAGGGAGGCCGTAATCGCCCGCGATACCGGAAGGTTGACCCTGGCAGGACCGATGGCCCTCGTTCAAGGGGGCACCGGCGTGGTCGGACGCTTGCCGGTGTTCCTCGACGATGCGCAGGGCAAACCCCGCTTCTGGGGCTTCACCAACGTCGTGATCCGCGTCCCCGAACTGCTGGCCGGGGCACGCCTGCCGCAGATGGTGACCCAGGGCATAGATTACGAACTCGCGCGGATCAACCCGTACACCGGGCAAAAGGAGATCATCGCGGCGTCGTCATCGACGCCTTTGGTCGAGCCTGTACAGCAGGACCTGAAACTGGCCTACGACTACTGGAAGCTGAGCGTCGCGCCCGTCAGGGGCTGGGGCGACCGGCCGGGGCTCTGGCTCAAGACTCTGCTCGGGCTGTTATTCAGCCTGCTGCTTGCCTATGTGGCGCTATTGATCGGCAACCTGCGGGTCCACCGCGAGGAGCTGGAGCAGAAAGTCACGGAACGCACGCAGGCACTGGCAAACGCCAACGACGAACTGGCCGGGCGCGAGGCCTTGTTCAGGCAAATCCTCGACACCTCCAGCGTCGCCATCTTCGTCGTCGATCTGGACGGACGAATCACGCAAGCCAACCAGCGCATGGCCGAGATGTTCGGCTACTCCCGCGACGCGCTGGTGGGACAGGAATACGTCGCGCTGGTGCATCCGGCGGAACGCGAGCTGGGGCGGCAGAGGATGCTTGCCTTGCTGAGCAACGCGGTCCCCGCCGTGGATGTAGATCGGCTCTACTGGCGCGCCGACCAGACCGAGTTCTGGGGGCATCTGACGGGCAGGCGCTTCTATGACGCCAATGGGGCGGAGCGCGGTCTGATAGGAGTGATCGCCGATATCACGGCGCGCAAGATGGCCGAGGAGAAACTCCAGCGGCAAAACGACATGCTCAATGCGATCATCGAAAACTTCCCGGGCGCCGTCTCGGTATTCGATGCCGATCTGAACCTGGCCGCCTGCAACGGGCAGTTCAGGCAGCTGCTCGAATTGCCCGATTCGCTGTTCGACAAGCCGGTGGTGAAGTTCGAGGATTTCATCCGCTTCAACGCGGCGCGCGGCGAATACGGCCCGGGCAACAGGGAGCAGCAGATCGCCGCGATCGTCGCCCGCGCCCGCGACTTCAAGCCGCACAAGGTCGAACGCGTGCGCGCCAACGGAACGGCGCTGGAGATTCGCGGCATGCCCTTGCCCGGCGGCGGCTTCGTCACCATCTACATCGACATCACGGAGCGCAAGCAGATGGAAGACCGGGTCCATCAGCTGGCCTTTTACGACACGCTGACCAACCTGGCGAATCGTCGACTGCTCAGCGACCGCATGAGCCAGACCATGGCGGCGGGCAAACGCAGCGGTCTCTATGGCGCGGTGCTCTTCCTCGACCTGGACAATTTCAAGCCGCTGAATGACCTGCACGGGCATGAAGTCGGCGACTTGCTCCTGAGCGAAGTGGCGAGCCGGCTGAAGCGCTGCGTGCGCGAGATCGACACCGTGGCACGTTTCGGCGGCGACGAGTTCGTGGTGATGCTGTGCGATCTGAGTCCGGACGAATCCGAATCGACGGCGCTGGCGATGATCGTCGCCGGGAGAATCCAGGCCGCCCTGTCCGCCCCTTACCTGCTCACGAGGCACGACGAGAAAGCAGGGGCCACGGTCGAACATCACTGCACCGCAAGCATCGGTGTGGCCATGTTCATCGGCCAGGAAACCAGCCAGGACGAAATCTTGAAATGGGCCGATACGGCGATGTATCAGGCCAAGGCGGCAGGACGGAATTCGATCCGGCTTCATGCTCCGGATGCCTGAGTAGGCGCGCCGAGGTGGGCAGCGGTTCGCGTCTCCCCGATGCGAAAGGTCGCCAGTGAAGTGCACTCGGGGCATTCAAATTCCCGGTAAATCGATAACCATTTGCTAATATACGCAACTCCGTCTTTCGCCTCGTCCCGATGATTTCCCGCCGCAATTCCAACCTGGCCACATGGCTGCCTTTTCTCAGGTGGTGGCCGCTGGTCAACCGCACGACCGCGCGCGACGACCTGATCGCCGGACTCACCGGCGCACTGATCGTCCTGCCCCAAGGCGTCGCCTTCGCCACCATCGCCGGCCTGCCGCCGCAATACGGCCTCTACGCGGCCATGCTGCCGGCCGTGATTGCCGCACTGTTCGGCTCGAGCTGGCATCTCGTTTCCGGTCCGACCACGGCCATTTCCATCGCCGTGTTCGCCGCGCTGTCGCACCAGGCCGAACCCGGCTCGGCCCACTACATCAGCCTGGTGCTGACGCTGACCTTCCTCGTCGGAGTCTTCCAGCTGGTGCTGGGACTGGCCCGCATGGGTGTGCTGGTCAATTTCATTTCGCACACGGTCGTCATCGGCTTCACCACGGGCGCCGCCATCCTCATCGCGGCGAGCCAGGTCCGCAGCTTCTTCGGCATCGACATACCGCGCGGCACGCCCTTCTACGAAACCATCCACCAGTTCTTCGTCCAGTTCGCGGTGATCAATCCCTGGGTCACGGCCATCGCCGCCATCACCCTGATCAGCGGCATCCTGACGCGCCGCTACCTGAAGAAGCTGCCCTACATGATCGTGGCCATGGTCGTCGGCAGCCTGGTCGCCGAGGCCCTAAACCTGTGGCTCGGCCAGGATGCCACGGGCATCCGGACGATCGGTGCCCTGCCGGCCACGCTGCCGCCTCTGTCCATGCCCGATTTCTCTCTTGCGTCGCTGCGCGCGACCCTCGGCCCGGCGCTGGTCATCACCATGCTGGCGCTGACCGAGGCGGTATCGATCAGCCGCGCCATCGCCGTGCGTTCCGAGCAGCGCGTCGATGGCAACCAGGAGTTCATCGGCCAGGGCCTGTCCAACATCGCCGGCGCCTTTTTCTCGGGCTACGCCTCGTCCGGATCGTTCAACCGCAGCGGAGTGAATTACGAAGCCGGCGCGCGCACGCCGCTGGCCTCGATCTTCGCTTCGATCTTCCTCGCCCTGGTGCTGCTGCTGGTGGCGCCCCTCGCCGCCTACCTGCCTACCGCGGCGATGGCCGGCATCCTGTTTCTGGTGGCCTGGGGCCTGGTCGATTTCCATCACATCGAGTCCATCTGGCACACCAGCAAGGCGGAATCGGCGATCCTCGTGGCGACGCTGGTCGGCACGCTGTTCAACCTCGAGGCCGGCATCTTCATCGGCGTCTTCCTCTCGCTGGTGATGTTCCTGTTTCGCACCTCGCGCCCCGAGATCATTCCCGTGGTGCCGGCGCCGGAGGAAGGCGCCTACCACTTCGTGCGCGCCCGCGGCCAGCCGGAGTGTCCGCAACTGCGCATCGTGCGCGTGAACGGTCCGCTCTACTTCGGCGCCGCCAACTACGTGCAGCAGGCATTGCAGCAAATCGACGAGGACAACCCGCTGCAGAAGTCCGTGCTGATCGCGGCGGCCAGCCTGAGCTATATCGACGTCGCCGGCGCCGAGGTGCTGGCCCAGGAGGCACGGCGCCGGCGCCGGCTCGGCGGCGGCCTGTACTTCTACCGCCTCAACCAGCCCCTGAAGGACTTCCTCAAGCAGGGCAACTATGTCAAGGACATCGGCGAGGGAGCCTTCTTCCCGGTCATGACCAATGTCACCGGCGCGCTCTACTGGACGCTGGACCCCGACGTCTGCCGGACGTGCAAGGCCCGTATCTTCAAGGAATGCCACGGCAAGCTGCTGCCTGACGGCTTGCGTCGCCAGCGTCTGCTGCTGGCCACCGACGGCAGCGAGTTCTCCCTGGCGCCGACGGCGATCGCCATCGCCCTGGCCAGAAGCTTCGGCGTCACCCTCGACGTCATGACCGCCGTCGCCTCGCCGGACGAACACGAGCAGGCGCGTGCGCGTCTCGCCCCCGTGCTGCGCCAGGCCCTGGAGGCCGGCGTCGACAGCGAGGAGATCGTGCGCCATGGCAGGCAGCCGGTGCAGGAGGTGATCGCCGGCGCCGCGGCGGCCGACGCCAATATTCTCATCATCGGCCGGCGGCCGCCGCGCGGCGACCTCAAGGACAGACTGCTCGGCGATGCCGCGGCGCAGATCATCGGCAGCGCGCCTTGCCACGTCCTCGTCGCCGGTCCCCAATCCGCCATGTGGCAAAGGCGCATCATCCTGGCCAGCGACGGCAGCGACAAGAGCGACTCGGTCGCCGAGGTCGCCAGCCAGGTCGCCAGGGTCACCGGCATCCCCGTCACCATCGTCTGCGCCGTCGCTCACGACAAGGACCGCGCCGACGCGCTGGCCGACGCCGAGCACAAGGCCGGCCTGATGCGCCTCGACGGAGTGGACTGCGACACGCGCATCGTTTGCGCCTCGCCGATAGAGGCGATCACCGATGCGGCACGTGAACTCGCGGCCGACCTCGTCGTGATCGGCTACCACCGGGGCAAGGGACTCAACCGCGTCATCGCCGGCAGCATCACCGACCGGGTTATCGGCACCTTGACTTGCGCCGCGCTGGTGGTCAGGCCGGCCGCCGAACCTGACGACGTCAAGGCCGCCATCGACAAGCAATCCTGAGCGGCGGCCTGGACGCCTTTCAGGCGCCGCGAGCTACACGATCATTTGCGGCCGGCGTGCCGCGCGAGCAGGCTTCAGGCTGCAGGCACCGGCATCGCGCGCCGGTCGAGCAGCGCCATCCAGCCGCGGATCACGCGATAGAGCACCCACAACCCGGTGCCGACGATCACCATGAACGCCGCCGGAATGCCGATGAAAGTGATCGCCAGCAGCCCGGCCACCACCAGCCACAGGGCGGCGAACCAGAAGCTGCGCAACTGCCAGCGCCAGTGCGTCGCCAGCCAGGTGCCGCGCACCCTGTCGCGAGTGGCGTAGTTGATGATCACGGCGATGATCGACGGCCAGCCGAAGACGAAGGCGCCGATGATGGTGGCGGAGCTGACGATTCCCGACGCTGCCGACAGCGCGTGCAGGCCGTACATGACGTGGCACCAGGCGCGCGGCCCCTCCAGGTCGCCCTCGGGCTGGCCGTTCGCTTCGTCGTGCGCAGGAATCACTTCGGGTTCGGTCATTGCGGCTCCTAGAGTCCCAGGTCTTGCCACAGCGCATCGACGCGCTGCCTGACGGCCGGGTCCATGGCGATCGGACGACCCCACTCCCGCGTCGTCTCGCCCGGCCACTTGTTGGTCGCATCAATGCCCATTTTGCTCCCCAGGCTCGCCACCGGTGACGCGAAATCGAGGTAATCAATGGGCGTGTTCTCGGCTATCAGGGTGTCGCGCGCGGCATCGACTCGCGTGGTCAGCGCCCAGATCACTTCGGGCCAGGATCGCACATCGACGTCGTCGTCGGTGACGATAATGAACTTGGTGTACATGAATTGGCGCAGGAAGCTCCAGATGCCGAACATCACGCGCTTGGCATGCCCCGGATACTGCTTCCTGATGCTGACCACGGCCATCCGGTAGGAACAGCCCTCGGGCGGCAGGTAGAAATCGACGATCTCGGGAAACTGCTTTTGCAGCAGCGGAACGAAGACTTCGTTCAAGGCGAGGCCGAGCATCGCCGGCTCGTCCGGCGGCTTGCCGGTGTAGGTGGAATGGTAGATCGGGTCGCGGCGCATGGTGATGCGCTCGACGGTGAACACCGGAAACTCGGCCACTTCGTTGTAATAGCCGGTGTGGTCGCCGTATGGACCCTCCGCCGCCACTTCGCCGGGGTTGATGAAGCCTTCGAGGACGATCTCGCTCGATGCCGGCACCTGCAGGTCGGAGCCCAGACACTTGACCAGCTCCGTCTTGGCGCCGCGCAGCAGCCCGGCGAACTGGTATTCCGACAGCGTGTCGGGAACCGGCGTGACCGCCGCCAGTATCGTTGCCGGATCGGCGCCGATCACCACCGCGACCGGGAAGGGCTCGCCGGGATGCGCCGCGCAATGCTCGCGAAAATCCAGCGCGCCGCCGCGATGCGCGAGCCAGCGCATGATGAGCTTGTCGGGCGCGATGAGCTGCTGGCGGTAGATGCCGAGGTTCTGCCGGGTCTTTTGCGGCCCGCGCGTGACGACCAGGCCCCAGGTGATCAGGGGCGCCACGTCGCCGGGCCAGCAGGTCTGCACCGGCAGTCGCCCCAGGTCGACGTCCTTGCCTTCCCACACCACATCCTGGCAAGGCGCCGAGTTCAGCAGCCTGGGCGCCATGTGCAGCACCTGCTTGAATACCGGCAGCTTCTCCCAGGCGTCCTTGAGTCCCTTGGGCGGTTCCGGCTCCTTGAGAAAGGCCAGCAGCGTGCCGACGTCGCGCAGGCGTGCCTTCCAGTCGAGGCCGGCATCATCCTCGCCTTCGCCGGCGGCGATGCCGAGCGCCACGCGGCGCGGCGTGCCGAACAGGTTGACCAGCACCGGAATCGAATGGCCCTTCGGCTTTTCGAAGAGCAGCGCCGGCCCGCCGGCACGCAGGACGCGGTCGGCGATCTCGGTCATTTCCAGTTTCGGGTCTACCTCGACGGCGATGCGCTTGAGTTCGCCGAGCGCTTCGAGTTGGGCGATGAAATCGCGCAGGTCGGTATATTTCATGATGTTAGTTTAACCGCCCGCGTCTCGCCGTGCTTCATCAGCCATATGCGGTCGGGCGAGAGTCGGCGCTGGCACAACGCCGATTCCAGATCCTTGGGCGGTTGATCGAAGGCTTCTTGGGACAGGCCGAAGGTGCCCCAATGCACGCCCAGGGCCTGCTTCGCCTCGAGGTCGAGGACGATCTGCACGGCGTCGTCGGGATTCAGGTGATGCGGGCGCATGAAGTCGCGCGGCAGATAGGAGCCGACCGGCAGCGCCACGAAATCGACCGCGCCGAAGCGGCGCCGGATCTCCTTGAAATCGGCCGAATACCCGGTGTCCCCGGTGTACAGGAAACGCCAGGGCGGCATATCGGCCCGCCGCCACTCGAGCACGAAGCCGCCCCACAGCGTGGCATTGGTGTCGAAGGGACCGCGTCGGCTCCAGTGCTGCGCGGGTGTGAAGCGCAGCGTCAGTTCGCCCGCTGCTTCCAGTGCATCCCACCAGTCCATCTCGCTGACCTGATCGAAGCCGTGCCGGTCGAACCAGGCCTTCACGCCGAGGGGCACCACGAAGCGCGGCGTCTGTCCGGCGGCGAGCAGGCGCCTCAAGGTGGCGTAATCGAGATGGTCGTAGTGGTTGTGCGAAATCAGCACCAGGTCGATCGGCGGCAAGGCTTCCGGTGCCAGAGGTGCCGGCACATGGCGGCTGGCACCGAGATGGACAAATCCCGCGTCGGGACCGGCGGCGGCGGAGAGTTGCGGATCGATCAGGATGTTCATCCCGGCCACCTGCAGCAGCAGGCTCGCATGTCCCAGCCAGGTGATCTGCGGCGCCTGCGCGCGGACGGCCAGCCGGGCATGATCCACCTCGACGCTCCATTCCCGGGCGAAGGCCTCATAGCCGCCTGCCGGCGGCGTCGCGGGACGAAAGTCGCCGCGCAGGTGGCGCAGCAGGATTTCATGCCATGCGAACTGGCCGGCGGCGATGGCCGGGTCGGAATTGGCGAACCCCCTTGACCGGTGATGCGCCTTCGCCGCCAGATGAGGGTCGTTCATCGCACTGCCTGCGGCCGGGAGGAGTTCAGGCCCGCCGCGAGGCGCGTCACTGCGCCAGCCAGGGCCGCAGATTCAGCTCGGCGACGATGCCGAGGAAGATCGCCGCGCCGAACCAGTTGTTGTGGCGAAACGCGGCGAAGCATCCGTCGCGGCTGCGATCGCGGATCAGCGTGTAGTGATACCCGGCCAGTCCGGCCGCGGCAGCCAGTCCGGCGAAATACCAGGCACCGTATTGCAGCCGCCAGCCGACGACGGCCAGGATGCCGAGCATGACGGCGTAGCAGATCATCACCGCCGGCACATCGAAGCGGCCGAAGGTGATCGCCGCGGTGCGGATGCCTATCTTGAGGTCATCCTCGCGATCGACCATGGCGTATTCGGTGTCGTAGGCCAGCGCCCAGAAAATGTTGGCAAGCAGCAGGGTCCAGCCCACGGGCCCGACTTCGCCGGTCGCCGCGGCGAACGCCATTGGAATGCCGAAGCCGAAGGCGACGCCGAGATAGGCCTGCGGCAGAAAGAAGAAGCGCTTGGTGAAGGGATAGCTCGCGGCAAGAAACACGGCGATCAGCGCCAGCCGCCAGACCTCGCGAAAGATCGGCAGCACCAGCAGGAAGGCACAGAGGATCAGCACGCCGGCAAGGATCAGCGCCTCGCGGATCGAGACCGTGCGCGCCGCCAGCGGCCTGTCCTTGGTGCGCTCGACATGCGGGTCGAAATCGCGGTCGGCGTAGTCGTTGATCACGCAGCCGGCGGAACGCATCAGCAGCGTGCCCAAGGCGAAGATCCAGACCAGCATCCAGTGGGGCCGTCCGCCGGTCGCAATCCACAAGGCCCACAGCGTCGGCCACAGCAGCAGCAGCGTGCCGATCGGCTTGTCCAGCCGCATCAGCTTTTCGTAGAGGTCGAGGCGCTGCTTGAGTTCAGCGAGAGTCATGCGGCAAATTTTACGCCTTGAGCAACTCTTCGCGGCCGCCCAGCCAGCGCTGCAGATGCGCGGCAGCCGCCTCCGGTGCATTGCGCAGCATGTCTTCCGCCACGGCGCGCGCCTGCTCGACCAGCGCCGCATCTTCCAGATCGGCATAGCGCAGCAGCGGCAGGCCGCTTTGCCTGCTGCCGATGAACTCGCCGGGGCCGCGCAGGCGCAGGTCTTCGCGGGCGATCTCGAAGCCGTCGGTGCTCTCGAAAATCACCTTCAGCCGCGCCCGCGCCAGCTCGCCCAGCGGCTGGGCGTAGAGCAGGATGCAGGCCGACTGGGCCGTGCCGCGTCCGACACGGCCGCGCAACTGGTGCAGCTGCGCCAGGCCGAAGCGCTCGGCATGCTCGATCACCATCAGGCTGGCGTTCGCCACATCGACGCCGACTTCGATCACCGTGGTCGCCACCAGCAGATGAATCTCGTTCGCGACGAAGGCCGCCATCACGGCGGCCTTTTCCGCGGCCTTGAGGCGGCCATGGACCAAGCCGATCTTGAGGTCGGGCAGATCGACTTCGAGGCGGGCGAAGGTCTCCTCGGCGGTCTTCAATTGCAGGGTCTCGCTCTCCTCGATCAATGGGCAGACCCAGTAGGCCTGGCGGCCCGCGCGACAGGCCTCGTGCACGCGCGCCACAACCTGGTCGCGGCGGACGTCCGAAACCAGCTTGGTGGTGACCGGGCTGCGGCCGGGCGGCAGTTCGTCGAGCACCGACACATCGAGATCGGCGTAGTAGCTCATGGCCAGGGTGCGCGGAATCGGCGTCGCCGACATCGCCAGCTGGTGCGCGTAGAGGCCCTTCTCCTTCAGCGCCAGGCGCTGGCGCACGCCGAAGCGGTGCTGCTCGTCGACGATCGCGAGGCCGAGGCGCGCGAACTCGACCTTGTCTTCGATCAGGGCGTGCGTGCCGACGATGATCGGCGTGTCGCCGGCGCCGACTCTTGCGATCGCCGCTTCCTTCTCGCGCTTCTTCAGGCTGCCGGTGAGCCATGCGATTTCCAGCCCGAGGGGTTCGAGCCACGCCGCCAGCTTGCGGTAGTGCTGCTCGGCGAGGATTTCCGTCGGCGCCATCAGGGCCGCCTGATGTCCGGCCTCGACCGCCTGCAGCATGGCCAGCGCGGCCACCACGGTCTTGCCGCTGCCGACGTCGCCCTGCAGCAGGCGCTGCATCGGATGCGGCTGGGCCAGATCGGCGGCGATCTCCTGCCAGGCGCGCTGCTGTGCCGCAGTCAGGCGAAACGGCAGCGCGGCGAGCAGCGCTCCGGTCAGGGTCGCCGACGGCGTCAGGCGCGGCGCACCGCGGGCGCGGCGCGCGGCATAGGCGCGGCGCAGGCTCAGCTGCTGCGCCAGCAGTTCGTCGAACTGCACCCGGCGCCACGCCGGATGCTCGCGGGCCTCCAATTCGGCCTGGGTCATTTCCGGCGGCGGCGTGTGCAGCCGGTGAATCGCGGCGCCGAACTCGGGCAGACGCAGACGCTCGCGCAAGGCCGGCGGCAGCGTGTCGGCGAGGTCGGCGCGCGCCAGCGCCTTTTCGATCAGCCGGCGCAGCGTGCCCTGGCCGAGGCCGGCCGTGGTCGGATAGACCGGTGTCAGGCATTCCGGCAGGGGTGCGCCGGCCGCCACAACATGAAACCGCGGATGGATGATTTCGGGGCCGAGATAGCCCTCGTGCAACTCGCCGAAAATGCGCAGGCGCGCACCCGGCTGCAGGACCTTCTGCTGGCTCGGATAGAAGTTCAGGAAGCGCAGCAGCAGTGCGCCGCTGGCGTCCCTGACCCGCGCCAGCAACTGGCGCCGCGGCCGGTAGGCGATTTCGCTGTCGACCACCTCGACTTCGAACTGCGCCGCGACGCCGGGCCGCGCATCGGCGAGCGCCGTGATGCGGGTTTCGTCTTCGTAGCGCAGGGGCAGATGCAGGATGAAATCGGCATCGGTGCGCAGACCGAGCCGGGCCAGCCGGGCCGCGAGGGTATTGCCGCCCGCGGCCTTTTCTTCAGCCAAGGACGAGCACGGCATCCGCCTCGACCAGGGCGCCGCGCGGCAATTCCTTGACGCCGACCGCGGCGCGCGCCGGGAAGGGCTCGCTGACGTACTTCGCCATGGTTTCATTCACCTTGGCGAAGTTGGCCAGGTCGGTCAGGTAAATGTTGAACTTCACCGCATCGTTCAGCGTCGCGCCGGCGGCGGCGGCGACCGCCTTGAGGTTCTCGAACACGCGCACGATCTGCGCATCGATGCCTTCGACCATCTGCATGGTGGCCGGATCGAGGCCGATCTGGCCGGACAGGTAGACGGTGTTGCCGGCCTGCACGGCCTGCGAATAGGTGCCGATGGCAGCCGGGGCGGCGGCGGTGGAAATGATCTTGCGGCTCATGGATTTGTCCTGTTCACTTCTTGGTTGTTATCAGCAGGCCGTCGTCGAGGCCGAGCTCCTTCAATTTGGCGCGGGCGGCATCCACTTCCTGCCGCGTCCTGAAAGGGCCGACATGGACACGCGCCTCGATGGTGGCGGGAATGCCGTTCGCCACCAGTTTAGCGCGCAGATCCTCGGCATTGGCCATATTGCTGAAGACGCCCATTTGCAGGGCATAGCGGCGTTCGATCGCCTGCGTGACAGGACGCGAGGCCGGAGCACGGTGCGGGGCTGCA
>Ga0208753_100156_pt1 | contig 32837 bp, 26 predicted proteins | sample LakWasMet37_LOW7_2_FD_183877 | JGI IMG/M metagenome (GOLD analysis project Ga0208753, IMG submission 183877) | Freshwater sediment methanotrophic microbial communities from Lake Washington under simulated oxygen tension - Sediment Metagenome... | ecosystem: Environmental > Aquatic > Freshwater >... | reverse complement strand
AGGTCGGGTGGAAGATCGTGGTGCCGATGTCGCCGGCGGCGCGGGCCAGTTCCTCGTCGCTCTGCACTTGTGCGCCGGGTTGGTGCTCCTCGGGCCGGTAGGGCGCCATGGCCGGCTGCCCGACGACGCGGCGCGTCAGGCGCAGCGCGCGGGCAGCCACCAGTCGGTCGTTCTCGGTCGACAAGTAGTGCGGCGCGATGACGGGCGCAGTGGAAGGATCGCGATCGCGAATGTGCACCACGCCGCGCGAGGTCGGCCGCAGGTTGCAGACGCTCGCCGTGAAGGCAGGGAAGGAATGCAGCGGTTCGCCGAACTTGTCCAGCGACAGCGGCTGGACGTGGAACTCCAGGTCGGGCGTCGCTATTTCGGGCGAGGAATGGAAGAAGCCGCCGAGCTGGCTGGGCGCCATCGACAGCGGCCCGGAGCGGAACAGCGCGTATTCGAGGCCCATCATGGCCTTGCCCCAGAGGCTGTCGGCGCGCTGGTTCAGCGTCGTGATGCCGTGCACCTTGAAGATCATGCGCAGCTGCAGATGGTCCTGCAGATTGCCGCCGACGCCGGGGAGTTCCTGCACCAGCGGCACGCCGCGTTCCTGCAGCAGCGCGGCCGGGCCGATCCCGGACCGCTGCAGGATGGTCGGCGAGCCGATGGCGCCGGCCGTGAGCAGTGTCTCGATGCGCGCCGTGACGCGATGCGGTATGCCGTTCAGGCTGAACTCGACGCCGCGCGCCTCCTTCCCTTCCAGCACGAGCTTGTCGATCAGCGCACCGGTGACGACCTTGAGATTCGGCCTGTGCAACACCGGGCGCAGCATGGCCTTCGATGCGTTCCAGCGCACGCCCTTCTTCTGGTTGACTTCGAAGTGGCCGATGCCGAAATTGTCGCCGCGGTTGTAGTCCTGCCTGAACGGAATCCCTGCCTCCTGCGCCGCCTGCGTGTAGCGGTCGAGAACGTCCCAGTGCAGGCGCTGCTTCTCCACGCGCCACTCGCCGCGATCGCCATGCATCTCGTCTGCGCCGCCCCAGTAGTCCTCGCTCTGCCTGAATACCGGCAGAACGCTGTCCCAGTTCCAGCGCGAGTCGCCGGTGATCCGCGCCCACTCGTCGTAGTCGCGCACCTGGCCGCGCAGGTAGAGCATGCCGTTGATCGACGAGCAGCCGCCGAGCACCTTGCCCCGCGCATAGATGATCGAGCGGCCGTTGAGTCCCGGCTCGGCTTCGGTCTTGTAGCACCAGTCGGTGCGCGGATTGTTGATGCACTTGAGATAGCCGATCGGGATGTGGATCCAGATCCAGTCGTCCTTGCCGCCCGCTTCCAGCAGCAGCACCGTGACGTCTGGATCGGCCGACAGCCGGTTGGCCAGCACGCAGCCGGCCGTGCCGCCGCCGGCGATGACGTAATCGAACTTGCCGAAGTCGACGGGCTGCGTCACTTGTTCACCGGCATGGCGAATTCGGGTCCCTTGTGCTCGGAGCCGGGCCAGCGCTGCATGATGCTCTTGTAGCGCGTGTAGAAGCGCACGCCTTCCTCGCCGTACATATGATGGTCGCCGAACAGGCTGGCCTTCCAGCCGCCGAAGGAATGCCAGGCCATCGGCACCGGAATCGGCACGTTGATGCCGATCATGCCGACCTCGATCTTCTGTATGAAGGCCTGCGCCGTGCCGCCGTCGCGGGTGAAGCAGGCGACGCCGTTGGCGAAGCTGTTGCGGTTGATCAGTTCGACCGCTGCCGCGAAGGTCGGCACGCGCACCACGCACAACACCGGACCGAAGATCTCGTCGCGGTAGATGCTCATGTCGGGAGCAACGTTGTCGAACAGCGTCGGGTTGAGGAAGAAGCCCTGGGCCAGCTCGCCCGTCAGTCCTTCGCGGCCATCGAGCACCAGCGTTGCGCCTTCCTGCACCCCCGCCGCGATGTAGCCGGCCACCTTGTCGCGATGGACGGCGGTCACCAGCGGCCCCATGTCCACATTCGGCGTGTCGCCGGCGCCGACTTTCAGAGTCCTTGCCCGCTCGACGACGCGCTTCAACAGGTCGTCGGCGCAGCTGCCCACCGCGACGGCGACCGAGATCGCCATGCAGCGCTCGCCGGCCGAGCCGTAGGCGGCGCCGATCAGCGCGTCGGCCGCGCCGTCGAGATCGGCGTCGGGCATCACCACCATGTGGTTCTTCGCCCCGCCAAGGGCCTGCACGCGCTTGCCGTGGGCGATGCCGTGCTGCTGGATGTATTTCGCGATCGGCGTCGAGCCGACGAAGGACACGGCCTGCACCTCCGGATGTTCGAGCAGTGCGTCGACTGCTTCCTTGTCGCCCTGGATCACGTTGAAGGCGCCGTCCGGCAGGCCGGCTTCGCGCAGCAGTTCGGCGGCGAACAGCGAAGGCGACGGATCGCGCTCCGACGGCTTGAGGATGAAGGTGTTGCCGCAGGCCAGCGCCATCGGCGCCATCCACATCGGCACCATGAAGGGGAAGTTGAAGGGCGTGATGCCGGCCGTCACGCCCAGCGGCATGCGCTGGTTCCAGTGGTCGATGCCGCCGCCGATGCCGTGTGAATGCTGGCCCTTGAGCAGTTGCGGGATGCCGCAGGCGAACTCGACGACTTCGAGGCCGCGCTGCACCTCGCCCAGCGCATCGGGCAGCGTCTTGCCGTGCTCGGCGCTGAGCAGCTTGGCGATGTCGGTCGAGTACTGTTCGACCAGATCGCGGAACTTGAACATGACGCGGGCGCGGCGCTGCGGTGCCGCCGATCCCCAATTCCTGAAGGCGGCACTCGCCGCGGCGACGGCGCGGTCGACGTCGCCGCGCGAGGCCAGCGCGACCTGGCGCGCGACGCGGCCCTGGGCGGGATTGAATACCTCGCCCTGGCGCGTGCCGGCGCCGGCGTCGGCGTGGCCGTTGATCCAGTGGCCGACCAGGTCGGCGGCGTTGATGAATTGCAGGTTCATGGCAGTCTCTGTGCTTTGGGGTGAAGGAGTGGCATTGCAGCGTGATGCGCCGACGAAGTCAAGCGGGCGCGGCGTCAGGGGCTGTCGTGTCCGCTGCTTTTCGCTGCGTACCCGAACATTTCGCCCCCAATCCATTGCGTGGCCCGGTCGCCTGTGGCACAATGCGCGCCTTCCAACGCGGAGTGGTAGTTCAGTTGGTTAGAATACCGGCCTGTCACGCCGGGGGTCGCGGGTTCGAGTCCCGTCCACTCCGCCAACGTTTCATCGAAAACCCGCATGCCTTCAAGGCCTTGCGGGTTTTTCGTTTCTTGCGTCCGCTTTGTATCGTTGCGGCATGCGGAATCGCCGAGTCGCCGGCGCCGACTCTTGCAGCGGGCATGAATTGGCACAACCGGCGCAGGGTATTATTCGCCTCCGACATCCACCAGGACGCTTTTGTTGAACATCCCGCCCGTTGAACCCGGTACCGTCGGCCCCTGTCCGGTCGCCCCCGATGCCTTGCAGGGCATCAAACGTCAGCAGACCAATCCCTCGCGCTGGAATGGCGCCGGCTGGCAGGACTTCGTCGCGGCCTTGCGCGCCTCGGGGGTGGAACTCGCCGAGGGCGCGGCGGCCTGCGGCGTGTACGCGACCGACGCCGGCGGCACGGCCTATGGCCTGCCGCATGGCGTAGTGCTGGCCCGTAGCGCGGTCCAGGTTGCGCAACTGCTCAAGGCGGCGCAGGCCCACCGGGTGCCGGTGACGGTGCGCGGCGGCGGCCTGACCACCGAGGGCGAGTCGGTGGCCTTCGGCGGCGTCCTGCTCGACATGAGCGGCATGAGCCGGGTGCTGAAGATCGATGCGGCGGCATTGACGGTGCGTACCGAGGCCGGCATCTACTGGCACAGCCTGGCCGAGGAACTGCGCCGCGAAAATCTGGACTACCTTTCGGCGCCGCTCAACCTGACCTCCTCGGTGGGCGGCACGCTCGGCGTCGGCGGCATCGACGTGAATTCGGCACGGCTGGGTTGCAGCGCCGACCAGGCGCTCTCCCTGCAGGTGGTCACGCCGACCGGCGACATCGTCGAATGCTCGGACGACGTGAATGCGGAACTGTTCCAGCGGGTGATCCTCGGCTACGGCCAGTTCGGCGTCATCACCGAGGCGACCCTGCGCGTGCGCCCCTACACGCCGCTCTCGATGCACTATTATTATTATTCCTCGCTGCGCACCGCGATCGAGGATCTGCAAATGCTCGACCGCAACGATGCCAGCGACTACTCGGGCATCCTCACCATCATGGATTGCGCGGTGAACCTGCTGGTGGCCTTCGACTCGGACGAGCGCGAGGCGGCGTTCCGCACGAACTGGGAGTCGCGCCTGCGCGGCCACGGCGAATTCGGCTTCGCCCTGTGCATGTTGGGACATTACGCGCTGCGCCCATGGAAGGCGGGCGAGGCCCTGTATCTGCTGCAGCGCAAGCAGGCCGTGTTCCCCGAGTTCCGCCGGCCCGAGTACATGCGCGATGGAAAGATGCACGACCGCACCGTCGTCTTCTCGCGCGCCGTGTGGAAGCACTGGGGCTCGCGGCAGATGGTGATCCCCGACCTGGCGACGCCGGCGGACAAGTTCATCGAGGCCGTGGAACGCGGCAACGCGGTCTGCCGCAAGTATTTCCGGCACTACACGCTGTATTGCGTCGGCATCAAGCTGCGGCCCGAGCACAAGCCGCACTACGAAATGTCCTGCGTCCCGCCCGACGCCGAAGGCTGGGCCTACGGCTGCGAGTTCGAGCCGATGATCGAGGGCGCGGTGTATAGCCGCGACCATTTCCAGGCCTTCAAGAATGCGATCTACGACATCGGCGTCGACCTGGGCGCCAGCTACTACCGCTTCGGCGGCATGATGAAAGGCTACATCCGGCGCATCTTCGGCGATGCCCTGGTGGACCGGCATCTGGCCATGAAGCGCCGCGCCGATCCGGCGATGATCCTCAACCGCGACGTGATCTTCTGATGGCCGCACTGCGCGATTACGCCGCCTGCAGCGGCTGCAGCCTGTGCCGGCTGGTCTGCCCGATGTGGCGCAGCCACCGCGATCCCCGCTTCAGCGCCGAAGGACTGGCCAAGGCCCTGCAGCATGGCGCGACGCCGGCCCAGCTGGCCGCGCCGATCGAGGCCTGTTCGCTGTGCGGCGCCTGCGATCCGGTCTGCCCGGAGCGCATCGACCTGCCCGGGATGGTCATGGATCTGCGGCTTCGGTTGGCTAACTCGTTGCCGCTGGCCGGCTCGCCGCTGTTCGACGATCTTCGGGCCAGCCTGCAGCGAGGCACCAAGCCTTCGGCCGCGTCGCACTCGGCACCCTTGCTGCTGCCCGGACCGGACTTGCGGGGCGATGCCGCCCTGCTGGAGCGGGTGCGGGCGCTGCTGGGGCTGGCGGTCGCCGAAGACGACGGCGCCGACATATCGCTGGCGCTCGAGCTCGGCGTCGGCATCCCGCCGCACCGCCTGCAGCAGTTTCTCGCCTCACTGGGCGGCCACAGCATCGTCGCGGCCGACGGCCTGCTGCTGCGCCAGTTGCGCCGCTGGCTGCCGGGGTCGCAGCGGATGGGCCTCGGAGCGGCCCTGGGCAGCCGCCCGGCGGTGCGCAGCAATCTGCTTGCCACCGATCTCTATGTGATCGAAGCGCGCGCCTACCATGCCGACTACGAGCGCATGGTGGCTTACTACGATCGACTGCAACTCGAAACGGGCTGTGCGCTCAACCTCGACCTGCAGCGCATCGCCATTCCCGCCGTTGCGCAGGAGCGGCCGCAGAAGCCGGGTCTGGCGCGCGGCGACGATGCAGCGCAGGTCCGCTGGATCCTGCAGGGGAGCAAGGCCACCCGCATCGTCGTCGAAAGCCTGGCCGAGCGGGCCGTGTTTGAGCGCCTGTGCGACTTGCCTGTTGTGCACCTTGCCGAATTGGGGGAAGATCCGGAAATGATCAAGAGGAGGCCGCATGCGTTCGGTTGATGTCGTGATTGTCGGCGCGAGCCTGGCCGCCGCCGCCGCTGCCAAGCGCACGGTCGATGCCGGGCTGGAGACCATCGTGCTCGAGCGCAAGGAGCTGCCGCGCCACAAGATCTGCAGCGGCATCCTGTCGCCGCGCGGGCACCGCTTCCTGCTGGAGAATTTCGGCCCGCTGCCGCGCGAGACCCTGCACGAGCCGACCTCCTGCCGCGGCGTGACCTTTCATTTTCCGAGCATGGTCTCCATGCCAATGGATTTCTTCCACGGCACCACACCGCACCTGCATCGCAAGTATTCCGACCACTGGGCGATCCAGCGCAGCGGCGCCGAGGTGCATGACCAGACGTCGTTTGCCGGCCTCGAGGACAGGGCCGACCACGTGCTGGTGCATGCCCGGCAGAACGGCGAGCCGGTCGAGTACCGTGCGCGCCAGGTGATCGGCGCCGACGGCCCCAGTTCGCTGGTGGTGCGCGCCGTCTATCCCGACTACACGAAACAGATACCCTGGTTTTTCGTCGGCCAGAAATTCCACGAGATCATCGACTGCCCGCTCTCTCCCGAATACTTTCATTTCTGGTTCCATCCGGGCTTGGGCCACTACACCTGGAGCCATGCGCGCGACGGGCGGCAGATCGTCGGCGTCGGCTTCAAGCGCGGCGACAATTTCGCGAAGAAGCACGCGGTGGTGCAGCAGTATCTCGAAGACAAGCACGGCGTGCGCCTCAAGCCGGCCGACGACGACCATGAAGGCTGCGCCGAGAACTTCGGCCCCTCGCTGATCAACCGCTACGTCTTCGGCAAGGGCAATGTGCTGGTCACCGGGCAGGCGGCCGGTTTCCTCAACATGATCGGCGAAGGCATGAGCTGCGCGCTGCATTCGGGCGCCATCTCCGGCGAGGCCATCGTCGAAGCCCGCTTGCGCAACCGTCCGGTGCAGGAGATGTATCGCCGCATGATCGCCTCCGAGGTGCGCCGTTGCAGCGACCAGTGGAACCCGCTGAAGATCGCCTTCGACAGGCCGCACGAGGCGGACTTTCCGGAAGCGCTGATGGCGCTGGGCTGGCGCGACCGCGCCAGGGTGCTGCGCGACATGTGGAACTTCATCGTGCTGTTCAAGGAATTCAAGTGGGGCCGCCAGATCGCCAGAGCAGCCCTGGAGCGGCCCGTGATCGGCGGCTATTCGATGCAGCGCTGGCTGTAGGCCGGGGCGGGCATCGCCGTGTCGCCGGCGCCGACTGTTGCGCTGCCCGGATGCCGTCAGGCGGCGCTGGCCGCGAGAAATTCCTCGAAGCGGCCTTGCGGCAGGGGTTTGCTGTAAAGGTAGCCCTGGTAGGCATGGCAGCCGTGGCGTTCCAGAAACTCGCGCTGCCGCTCGGTTTCGACGCCTTCGGCAACCACCTTGAGCGCCAGGCTTCTGCCCATGGTGATTATGGTTCTGGCGATGATCCCGTCCGTCGCGTTGTCCGGCAGATTCAGCACGAACGAGCGGTCGATCTTCAACTCGTCGAGCGGCAGCTGGGTGAGGTAGGCCAGGGACGAATAGCCGGTGCCGAAGTCATCCATCGAGAAGGTGATGCCGAGTGCCTTCAGCAGCCGCATTTTCTCGATGGTGTCCTCGATGTTGTCGAGCGCCAGGCTTTCGGTCAGCTCGATTTTCAACCGCTCCGGATTGGCGCCGCTTGCGGCGAGCACGGACCTCACCTGATGCGCAAAGTCGGGGTCGGCGAACTGGCGCGGACTCACATTGACGGCAAGCATCAGTTCGCAGGCGTTGGCGTTCGTTGCCCAGGCCTTCAATTGCGCGCAGGCGGTCTCCAGCACCCAATAGCCGATCGACATGATCAGTCCGGACTCTTCCGCCAGCGGAATGAAGATGTCGGGCGCGATCGATCCGCGCTGCGGATGTGTCCAGCAGAGCAGGGTCTCGGCGCCGATGACACGGCCGCCGGCGTCGAATTGCGGTTGGAAGTGGAGCTGCAGTTGCCGATTCGTCAGGGCCTGGTGCAGGTCGGCAATCAGCGCGCTGCGGTCGTCGATCCTGGCCTGCATTTCGGGGTCGAAAAAGCGCAGCGCGTCGCGTCCCGCGGCTTTGGCCTGGTACATCGCAAGGTTGGCGTGTTTGAGCAGCTGATCCACCGTGTCCTGCGTGTGAAACAGGCTGACGCCGATGCTGGCCGTGCAGCGAATGTCGTCGCCGTTGATGCGACAGGGCTGTCTGATCGCCGCCCCGAGCTTTTCACCCACCTGCTTGGCCAGCGTCGCCGCTTCTTCCGCTTCGCTGCTGAGCTCTTCCAGCACCACGACAAACTGGTCGCCGACCAGCCGCGACACGGTGTCGCTGTCGCGCACGGTCAGCAGCAGGCGTCGCGTGACTTCGATCAGCAACTGATCGCCGCTGTCGTGACCATGCCTGTCGTTCATGGCCATGAAGCCGTCCAGATCGACCAGCAGTATCGCGCCATGGAGCCCATTGCGCGAAATGGCGATCAGGGCCTGGCCGATGCGGTCATGCAGCAGGCGACGGTTGGGCAACTGGGTCAGTGCGTCGTAATAAGCCAGACGGTGAATCCTGGCCTCCGCCTCCGCGCTCTCGGTGATTTCGGAAAAAGTGCTGACGTAGTGGCTTGCCTTGCCATTTGCGCCGATCACTGCCGTGATGGTCAGCCACTCGGAAAAGATCCTGCCGTCCTTGTGACGGTTCCAGATCTGCCCCTGCCACTGGCCCTTCTCGATGATCGTCGCCCACATCTGCCGGTAGAACTCCGGAGGGTGGCGGCCCGAGCTGAGCAGACGCGGCGTCTTGCCGACGGCTTCTTCCGCGCTATAGCCGGTAAGGCGGGTGAAGCCCGGATTGACGCGGAGGATGGTCCCCAGCGCATCGGTGACGATCATTCCCGACTGCGATTCGAAGGCGATCGCGGCGATGCGCAGTTCGTCCTCGGCGCGCCGGCGTTTGCTGATGTCGACGATGCTGACGACGGCGAAGGCCTGCTTGTCCATGCGCATCGTGCCGATGCCGATTTCGGCCGGAAACACGCTGCCATCGGCGCGGCGGCCGAGCACCTCGCGGCCTTCGCCCATGGCGCGGAAGCCCGGGTTGGCAAAGAAGCGGGCGCGATGAGCGGCATGGGCGGTTCGGAGCGGTTCCGGCATCAGGGCCTCCACGGCCAGCCCGGGGAGGCCTCCCTCCGGGTAGCCGAACACGGTGTGCGCCCCTGCGTTGGCGCGGATGACCACGCCATGTTCATCGACCACCAGCATGGCTTGGGGCACCGTGTCGAGAATCAGGCTCGCCCAGGCGTCGCTTAGTCGAGGTGGTGCGGCGGCCTTGCCGGCTCGCCTTTTCTCCATCGGCAGTTCGCACTGGTGGATGCGCAGGTCGCGCAGGAGATCATCGGCGATGGATCTGTGACCTTCGGGATGATCCCTGTCGGGGCGGGCGTGCGGCCGGCTTGCGGCATAGGGCGAATTCGTCGAGGGGCACGCTACGCCCAGCCTCACGTTGCATATCGGCAGATGGCAATCCGCCGCGATTTCGTCGGAACACACCGCAAGCAGGGGCAGCCTATCCATGGGTCATTCCATGCCCGTGCCGGCGCTCACGGAGCCGGTTCTGCCGTCGCCGGCAAGCCGCTGTCGACATGGCTCGAATTGCAGGTCGGGCAATAGGTCGAGCCGAGGCGCAAGTGGTAGCGGACGGTCTCCCCGATGGCGATTTCTCCACCGCAGCCGTCGCATACGGACCCCACTTCCAGAGTTACCGTGCCGAAGCCGTCGAGAGGCAGCTCCACGCCGTTCATGACGCGTTTCCAGGGGGCCGACTTGACGATGTCGGGCCGGTAGCGCCCCTCCATTTCCCGCCAGCGCGCGATCAGGTGCCCGGGCAGCCCGTGGCGTCGCAGGCAGTCGACCATCAGCCCTTCGCGGTAGTCGAACAGCTCGTTGGAGATCACCATCCAGTGGTGGGCATTGCGCGGACGGTCGCCGAAGTACATCTTGTTGCCGGTGAACACCTGCTGCAGGAAGGAATGAACCTTCTCGATGGAGCGCTGCCTGGTGATGCCGTGGAAAAAGGGCGAAAGCAGCGGGTCGGCGTAGACGCGGGTATAGAAGTCTTCGAGGATCGGCCGCAGCAGGCGACCGTCGTCGAGGGCGGCCCACATTTCCGGATCGGGCGGGGGCTGGCGAATCTCCTCGGCCGGGGGAACCGCCGCTTCGGCCGCTTGCCTGGGCGCGGTCCGCAGGTCCCTCATCTCGAAGGGGTCGGCGATGATGTCCGCCGCGGCCGCCCCGTGCTGGCGGGCCAGCGCCGTCGCTGCCGTCACCATGGCGGGGAGCCCGGCCAGGAATACCCGCCAGCCCCTCAGGTCCGGGTGGTCGATGACGGCTTGCAGGTGGGCACGGGTGTGGATTGCGTCCGCTTGCGCTTCCGGATCCGAGGAAGCGCAAGGGTGGTAATGGAAGTTGGCGTGCTTCCGGGCGAGGGCCTGCAATTCGTCGCGCAGGTAGAGCCCGCTGGCTTGGCTCGCGCCGTGATAGAGATGAATCGGCGCCGTGTGGCCCCGGAGCAGGGCGTCGCGGATCAGGCCCAGCAATGGTGCAAGGCCGGTGCCGGTGGCCACCAGCAGCAGCGGTTGGTGCGCAGCCGTGGCGCCGTAGTGGAAATCACCGTTGGCACCCTGGATGTCCACCGTGTCGCCGACTTGCAGTTCGTCGCACAGCCAATTGCTCATCAGGCCGTTTTGTTTGCGCTTGACGTGGAGCACGAGGTAGGGCTCCTGCTCCGGATGGCTGGCGAGGGAATAGCTGCGGACGAGTCCGTCGGCGCGACGCAGGTTGATGAACTGGCCTGGCCGGTAGGGGAAATCGGTGAAGGCTTCGAGCACGATGCGGCAGATTTTCGGCGAGAGCCAGTCCCTGCTTTGTACCGCGGCGCGGGTGTAGAGGTCTTCGAGGTCGGGCGGCGCGATTTCCATGTCGCCCGTGGGCACGCAGATGCAGGGCAGGAAATAGCCTTTCTGGCGCAGTTCGGGCTTGAGGCCGCGCTGGGATTCGGCTGGGACATCGCCGGCGAGGCAGAGGCTGAGGCAATTCTGGCAGGTGCCGCCGCGGCAGGAAAATGGCAGCGACGCTCCCTGGCGCAGGCAGGCATCGAGAATCTTTTCATCCTCCCGACAATCCAGAACCCGATCCTTGTAGCGCAGGCGTGGCATGGCGTTAAGGGCTTGCCGGGGCCGGGGCGGCCTGGATCTTGGCTGCCGTTTCGCGCGCGACGCGGAATACCATACCCAGGTTGGCCTTGGGGCGGGCCGCAACGGCCAGGACATTGTTGGCATCGCCGCGCACCAGCAGCATGGAGCCCTTTTCCCCGTCGACCAGCACCAGACGCAGGTCGCCGCGGGCGATCTCGAGGGCGGCGCGTTCGGCCAGGGCCAGCAGCGAGGCGCACATGGCGGCATAACGATCGGGATCGGTATCGGGCCCGAGCACCGAGGCGATCAACAGACCGTCGCCGGAGATGACGGCTGAGGCCTCGATGTCGGGGGTCGATGTGTTCATTCCCCGCAGCAGGCCGCGCAGGCCGCTCTTGTAAGCTTCCTCGGTGGTCTGGGCTAGCTTGAATATGGTCATGGCTGTCCTTGATTTCGGCGTCGCCGTCGGGGGGGGGCGGACGGCGGCGTGGAGGGGAGGCTTGCGCCGTCCCCTCCGCCGATTGCCGGGTCGTTACATCGTCGCTTCCAGCTCGGGCATCGCTGCGCGCGCCTTGGTCAGGGCCATGCCGAGGTTGGCGGACTTGCGGCAGACGAAGGTGGCCACCAGGGACTCGTTGGTCTTGCCGCGCATGAAGATGTGCAACAGGTTGTCGCTGTTGACGATGATCTCCTGGAAATAGTGGTGCTGGTCCGTCGCGGGGATGCCGCGGGCCTTCTTGAAGATCTGTTCGATGGTCGTCACGTTGGCGCCCTGGAACAGGTCGGCAGTGGCGGCGGCGAGCAGGTCCATAACTTCGCTGGGGTGCGAGTCGACGGTCTTGACGCCAAGCAGCATGCCGGATGCGAGGTCGATGAAACCGCCGGCGACGCATTCGGGAATGGAAGAAACGGCTTTTTGCAGCGCTTGATCGAGAGACATTTGTTGGTTGCTCCGTTGGTTGGTGAAAAAGTCAAACCCGTTCGGTGACGGGAAGGTGCCGGATTCTTCGATCCGGCTCAGTTGCTTGAGGCGGCGGCATGGTGGCCATCGTCTCGGCAAATTTTTCCAGGAAGCTGACCTGGACATCGGACTGGACCCAGCGCGGTTCGACGCGCCTTACGGCTTCCAGCGCGTCGAGGGCATTGGCTCCCTGCCAGATAAGGTAGGTGGCGAGGACCGTGCCGGTGCGGCCGAGACCGGCGTAGCAATGCACGGCCACCACCTCGCCGTCGTCGATCAGCCGGTCGATGACTCGGCAGATGGCGACACCCTCCATGATGCTGGGTGCGGCCATGTCCACCACGGGATGCCAATCACTCCGGATGCCATGGCGCGCCAGGCGGGCGTCATCCAGGCGCTGTTCGGTGAGGGTGATCAGCCAGGTGACGCCGACCCGCTTGAGGGCTGCCAGGTCGTAATCCATGTCGTGGAAGACACCAGGCACCGGCGTCCCGGCGAGCAGGCCGCGCTTGAGCCAGAGGAAGCCGCGCGGTCCGAAGGCATCGCTCACATAGGTTCGTGCAGCGGTCGGTAGCGGCGGCGGTGGCGTTACCGCTTCGTCGAGTTCCTCGGGGCGGGCATCGGGCGCCGGCACGGCACAGGTGCCGCCCAGAATGAACTCGCGCCCGGCCTGGCTGAGCGGCGCCGCGAAGAAGGCGTGGGTCGCCTGCCGTTCCTGAATCCGGCCGCCCGCCAGCAGCACCAGGTCGCCGCCCAACTGGCGGGCGTGTTGCTGGTTATGGACGGAAATGATCAGGGCGCGCTTTTCCGCTTCCTGGCGCAAGTGACGGATCAGTCGTTCGGCATCTGCGTCATTGAGGCCGGTGGTGGGCTCGTCGAGGCACAGCAGGCGCGGCCCGGCGGCGGCGGCGCGGATGATTGCGACGTGCCGCTGCTGGGCCAGGGACAGGCGCACGACCGGTTCGTCGAGTTGCTCCGACAGTTCGCCCACCCCAGCGTCGGCGAGCAGGCGTACCGCCAGCGCGCGCTGCTGGTGCTGGCTCAAATTGTTCCGTTCGGGCAGGTTGCAGACGATGTTTTCCTGCACGCTGGCCATCATCAGGCGTGCGCTCTGGCCGACCAGGGCAGGCATTTCGCCGCTGCCCAGCGGGCTGCCGAGGAAATTGGCATCGCCCCAGGTGCGCAACGAGGGGTTGGGGTTGTTGTGGCCGGCAATGGTGCGCAACAGGGTCGACTTTCCGGTGCCGCAGGGGCCAAGCAGGATCAGGATGCCGCGGTCGGACAACGTCAGATCCACTTCCGCCAGCACGACTTTGTGGGCAAAGCCGACGCCGTAACTGCGGAGTTCGAGAATGCCGGATGCCGTTGCGTCGATGTCGATCATGGTCAGCGGCGCAGGGCCGGGTCGAGGTTGACGAGCAGGGCCAGCAGCAGTTGCTTGACGTCCTGCCGCTGCCGCGCATCCACTTCGAATACCGGCACGTTGAGTCCGAGAGACTGGATTTTTTCGCGGACGGGAACGAGACTGGAACCCGGCATCAGATCCATGCGGCTGACGCCGACCACCAGCGCGCCGCCGGTGCGATCGATGAACGGGCGGAAGGCGGTCAGGTAGAGCATCAGGTCGGCGATGGGGTTGGGGCGCGCCTGGTCGAGCATCAGCACCAGGCCCATGCCGCCCTCGGTGAGAATGTCCCACATGAAACTGAAGCGTTCCTGCCCTGGCGTTCCATAGAGGTGGACGTTGCTGCCGTTTTCAAGGCGCAGCACGCCGTAGTCCATGGCCACGGTGGTATTGGCCTTGCGCAGGGCCACCTCGTCGGTAGCCTTGCTTTCCGTGCTGACCACCTCGATGTCGCTGACCGCGGCGATGGCCGTGGTCTTGCCGGCGCCCATAGGTCCGGCGAAAATGATCTTCTGCTCCATGCTCATGGCCGCGACACCTTGTTCCAGAGCAGGCCAAGCACCGGTCGGTTCCAGAACAGCACCCTGTCTGGCGCAGCGGGTTGTGCCTCCGTCTGGCTTGGCTTCGACATCCCGCCCGCCAGCTCCAGTGAACCACCGCTGAGGGCGGCACTGTACTCGGTGAGGATTTCCCACATGATTTTCTGTTCCGTGCTCATAGCCGCGAGACCTTGCTCCAGAGCAGACGCAGCATCGATTGATCCGCGGCGCGCCGGCTTGTTGCCGGCGCCGGCTCAGGCGCGGGTTCCGCCTCCGACGGGCTCAGTGCCGTCGCCCGGCTCACCAGTTCCAGCACGCCGGCACTGAGGGCGGCGCTGTAAAAGCTGTAGGCTTCGCCCTCGTCGACGCCCGCCAGCTTGCGCGCCAGATGCAGGGCGCTGGGGCGCCGGCTGAGGAAGGCACACAGGCGCATCGCGCCGGGTGTTGCGGGAAGGCGCGAGAGATTGGGCCAGTGCCGAAGCTTGACGACGTCGTACTTGCTGTATCCCGCCGGCAGTCGTCCGGCCGAGGCGTGGTGCGCGGCGGTCCACAACAGCTCTGCCAGATCCCGCTCGGGAAAGTCGGGAAACGAGCACGTTTTGGTCGGCGCGGTCTGGAAGCTGGCGGCGGGCGTCAGGTAAAAAGCTTCCGCGTCGGGCATGAAAGCCACGTAGCGGGAACGCCGCGGGTCGATTATCACTTCGCCCACGCCGTCGAGAAAAATGTGGGTAATGGTGCTGCCGCAAGCGACACGTTGCGCCAGACCGAGGAAATAGTCGTCGGCGGCGAACATCTCTCCTTCCCGGGATTGCACGGCAACCGCGGCTTGGCTCATGACCGGGCTGCTCCGCTGTGCTGCCGGATGCGGCGGTCAGGACGATCGGGATGGAGTCGCGATGCACCCGGCAGCGCGCGACAGACGGCAACGCGCCTGCTGCTGCGTGCGGTACGGACTGCTGCTGCGGTGGATTGGCCCATGCTTCGCTCCATGTTCCTGTCGGCCCATCGCGAATGGCGATGAGCGTTCGGATTTCATAAGCGAGGCAATTTTTTGGGCCTCGAGTACATGCTGCTGTTTGCTGCCGGAAAGTGCAACTACACTTTTCGGACTTTCGGAAGGCACTTTATCACGCCGATATTGCTTTAGGAATCAATTTTCCGAATTGTTCGCAATCGACTGCTTATCGCAACATTTTGATTCTGCGAAAGTATTCCCCTTCAGCCATCGCGGGAATTCTCGGCCTCGACCAGTGTCCGGGCCAGATCCTCCAGCTTGCGACGTTCGGTGCGGGCCTGCCGGCGCAAGCGCTCGAAGGCGGCTCCCTGGTCGATTCCTTCCGCGCGCATTACCAGGCCGACGGCGGTGGCGATTGTTCGATTGCTGGCCAGCGCGTGCTGCAGGCCGTTGATTTCCTGCGCGCGCGCAAGCGCGGTGCGGATCATGGGCACGATCGCCGAAACCTGCAGCGGCTTGATCAGATAGCCGAGGGCGCCGATCTCCACTGCCTGGCGGACGAACTCCTCATCGCCATAGGCGGAGAAAAACATGAAGGGCACCGTTGTTTCATCGCGAAGGCGGTGTGCCAGCTCGAGGCCATTGAGTCCCGGCATGCGGATGTCCAGCAGCGCCAGCGCCGGCGCCTGGCTTTGGCAGAAGGCCAGCGCCTCCATGCCGTCATGCGCCTCGACGACTTCGAAGCCGGCCTGGCGCAGGCCTTCCGCCAGCGTAAACAGCACCACACGATCATCATCGGCAAGGAGGATCTTTTCCATGTTGATCAGCCCGCTTCCTTCGAATGAATGTTCCCGACGACCGGGGGTGTCAATCTCAAAGTCGTCAGCATAAAGCCCGCGGCATCAAGTTCATGGTGCAATTTTGCACCGTGATCCGGCAGCAGCGAGCGTACCAGGCGCAGGCCGGTACCAAGTCCCTGGCCGGCATCGACGTCGATGACGACGTCGACGTCGGTCGCGCGCCGGTTCTTGACGGCATTGCTAATCACAATCTCCGCGCAGCTGCCGTCGGCGGTCAGCGACACCGTCGGCGCGATCCCGTCCGGCGGTGAATGCTTGACCGCATTGAGGATGAGCTCATTGAGTATCAGGGCCACCGATACCGCTTCGTCGCTGGCGACTTGCACCGGCCTGAAGGTGGCGTGCTCGTTCTCGATGCAATACTCCACGGGGCGCGATGTAAGTTCCGCGACCGTCTTGCAGATGTTGCGGATGCTGTCGCAGAGGCGGACGGCTTCGTCGGGATCGGCGCCCTGCAGGCCATGCACCACGGCAATGGCATGGACCTGGCTGATGGCGGTTTCCAGCCGCGGGTCGAGCTCCATGAACTTTCCGAGTTCCCGTTGCAGCAGGCCGGCGACGCTCTGCAGGTTGTTCTTGATGCGGTGATGCACTTCGCGCACCAGCGTGTCGCGCTGCTGGCGGGCGTCTGCCAGGCGCTGCGCTTCGGTCTGCTTGCGCTCGGTGATGTCGCGTATCACCGAAAGCACCGCCGGTTGCCCGGCGAAAATGACTCGCGCGCCGGCCGATTCCGCTACCACCGCCTGGCCATCGTGCTTCAGATAGCACAGTTCGACCGGTGGCATTTTGGAGGCCTCGCCGCTCATGAGGCTGGCGACGCGGACTTCAGTGACCGGCCAGCCTTCGGGCATGACGAGTTCGTGCCAGTCCCGTCCGATCAGCGTTGCGGCGGAGTCGTACTGGAGCAGGCGTGCCATGGCTTCATTGGCGAAGACGATGATGTTGTTCCGGTGGACAAAAACACCGTCGGGGGACGCCTGAAAAAATGAGCGGTAGCGTTCCTCGCTCTCGTGCAGCGTCGCTTCCCGCTGCGCCAGGGTTGTCAGCAGATGATTGAAGGCGTCGATCAATTCACCGATCTCATCCTGTCTGGCGATGGGCAGCAGTTGCGGGAGCTGATTGGTGTCCTTGAAGGCGGTAAGCGCCGTGACGGTGTCGAGCAGCGGCGACAGCTGGCGTTTCAACATCCACCAGGTCAGACCACCCACCAGCAGGCTCAGCAAGAGTGCGGCGAGCAGCATGCGCTGCTGCATGGCGTCGATCGGCGCGAAGATATCTCCCGTAGGCCGGGCTACGACCACGCACCAGGGTGCTGCGGCGATGCTTTTGACGGAGGCCAGCACTTCGACGCCCAGCTGGTTGATGGTCACGCCGGATCCATCGTGGCCATCAATGAAGCGGTCGATCAGGGGGGCGCGACCGGCCGGCAGGGTGGTCATGACCAGGCGCTTGTCGGTGGAGGCGATCACCAGCCGCTGCTGCCTGGCCACCAGCACGATATATCCGCCGGTAGTGCCAAAGTGGGCCTTCGTCACCTGGTCCAGAAAACTGGATTTGCTCAAATCGGTTATTCCTGACAATGCGCCGACCACATGGCCTTGCGCATTGCGGATGGGCACCGTGATGCCGAAGACCGGCGCCTGCAGCTGCTTACCCATGACCGGTCGGCCAATGGCCGATTTGCCCTCCCTCAGCGCGGTGGCGACGTTGTCGATGTCCATGTAATTGATGCCGGTCCGGCCGGCCTCGCGCGGGACGTCGGCAATTGCCGTGCCGTCGATGCGATGGGCGACGACGCCGCCGTTGAACTGGCTTAGAAGGACCGGGAAGTGCTCCAGGCGGGTCTGCAACTCATCAGGGTTTGCAGGGCCGGCCGACCCAATGATCGTCGCCACCGTCTCCAATGCCTTCAGGCGATCGACAAGAGTCTGATTGATCTCGGCGGCCAGTGACGCAACCGTCGCGAACTGCTGGTCCCCCAGCACGGTTTGCAGATCCGCGCGCAGCAGCCGGATGCTGTAGAGCGACAGCGACCAGATGCCGATGAGGAACACGCCCAGCGAGAGCAGAGTCACGCGGGTCTTCAGCGAATGCCATTGCAGCAACGTTTTCAGACGCATCCGGCGTCCTGCTGATCGTGGTTCCACGCCGCGATCACGGGCGCCGTCAATGTCAGGTGCGTCAGCATGGCATTGCCATGGTCCGCTTCATAGGTCACGCGCGCTCCCGTCTCCGGCAGCAGCGAGCGCACCAGGCGAAGCCCGGTGCCGAGGCCCTGGCCGCCATCGATATCGATCTCCGGCCCGCCCCCGTTCTTGACGGCATTGCGGATGACGAGATCCGCGCTGTTGCCGTCGGCGGTCAGCGACACTGTCGGCGCGAAGCCCTCAGGCGGGGAATGCTTGACCGCATTGAGGATCAGCTCGTTCAACACCAGGGCCACGGAAACCGCCTCGTCGCTGGCGATCTGGGTCGGCCTGAAGGTGGTCTGCTCGTTTTCGATAGTGAAATTCACCGGCCGCAATGACAACTCTGCAACGGACTTGCAGATATTCCTGACGCTGTCGCAAAGCCGCACGGTCTCGCTGGGATGGTCGCATTGCAGGCCATGCACCACGGCAATCGCATTGACCTGGCCGATCGCCGTCTGCAGGCGGGGATTCAGTTCCGTGAACTTGCCCAGCTCGCGCTGCAGCAGTCCGCTGACGCTTTGCAGGTTGTTCTTGATGCGATGATGGACTTCGCGTACCAGCGCGTTGCGTTGCAGCCTTTCCTGTTCGATCCGCTGCTGTTCCTGCCGTCGGCGCTCGGTGAGGTCGATAAATACGCCCTGGGCCACGGTATGGTCGCCGAGTTCGATCAGCGTCGCGCGAATTTCCACTTCGATCCGGCGGCCGTCCTCGCACAGCACCAGGCTTTCGATGGGCGCAACCCTGCCGGTGCTGAAGATCCTTGCAAACTCCTCCCTGATCCGCGGCAGTTCCTCGGCGGGATGAATTCGCTCGACGGACATGCCCCGCAGCTCATCCTCTTCATAGCCGAGCAGCGCGGCAAACCGCGGGTTGACCTCTTCCAGCGTGCCGTCCCGGGCGGCGATGGCGATCGGGTCCGTGGCATCGCGAAACAGGGCGACATAGCGTTTTCTCGACGCGATCAGTTGCGCCTCGAATTCCACGCGCTTGCTGATGTCGCGCACGATGAAGCTGGTGATGCGCTCATCATTCTTGCCGGTGAACGCCGATGACGAGACTTCGGCGGGAAACTTCCGCCCGGCCTTGTCGACCAGGGTCAGCTCGCCGCTGAACTGGCCGGTCGCCTGGTACTGCTTCGATCCCTCGATGGCGCGCGGGTCGCTCGTGTCGATCAGGCCGTACCATCCGCAATCGCGCAACTCGGCGTCGCTGAAGCCGAACATCCTTTGCGCCGCCGCATTCGCCGCCAGAACGCCGCCATCGGGCGTCACCAGCAGAACGGCGTCCAGGCTAGCCTCGAACAGGGAGCGAAACAGCTGCTCGCTGGCGCGCGCCTGTTGTTCGGAGCGCTCGCGCTCGGTAACCTCGGTATGGATGATGACGACCTTGTCGATATCCCCTCGCATGGGCGAAGCCGTCATGGTGAACCAGCGCTGCCGGGTCGGCGAATGGCAGGCATATTCGAGCCGGAATACGGGCAGTCGCCCTTCGATTACGGCACGGATGCCATCGCATACCATGCCGCCTTCGTCCGACAGGCTGCCCGCACCGGTCTGGCGGCAGATATCGAGATAATTGACCCCGACGCCCGTATGCGGTGCCGGAACACCGGGTTGCGGACCGTTCTCCAGGGCGAAGCGCCGCCATGGCTCGTTGACCGCCAGGATGACCCCGTCGCGATCCAATACGGCGATCGAAGACGGCACCAGGTCGAGGATACGACGGCTCAGTCTCATGCTGTTCCGCGAGGCTTCCGTGGCGCTTGCGCAGTCCGCTTAGTACTTTGGTTCATTGAGATCCGTGACAGCTGGGGCCGGGCGATTTCATTTCCCGATCGGCAGGGAAGATTGGAATTGAGCGCGACTACGACCGGGGTTGCCGAAGCATTTCCATCTTGTATCGCAGCGCTAGTATATTGGCTTCCGTTCAAGTCGCTGCAGATGGGCCGTCGTGCGACGGGTGGGCGGCGTGTCGATAGCCGGGGTAATTGAGAGGAAGGCCGGGGCGTGACCAGAGGGCGAGTACCCACACAAAGCAAGGCGAGGTTGCTGCGATCGCTGGCCGGCTTGTTCGTCCGTGGCCCGGGGCTTTCTCCGGAACTGCAGAGGGGCCGGGATCTGGTGAAGGCAGTTGACGCCGGAGGCATTCCGCTGAATCCCGCCATCGTCAACCGCATTGCGCGCAACCTCGGGCTGGAAGTCTCCCCCGGCGCCCCGGTGGAGGAAACCATCGGCCGCATCCGTGCTGCGGTCGAGCGGGGTTTGCAGGCCGTCGCCGCGGAGCGCGGAGTGCGCTAGAGTTCGCCGCTACGGATATCGTTCAGCAAGGAACCCGGATGAACATCGAGCTTGTCGCCACCACGCCGTTTCCGGACCAGAAGCCGGGCACCTCGGGCCTGCGCAAGAAGGTCGCCGTGTTCCGGTCGGCCAACTACCTGGAAAATTTCGTCCAGGCGGTATTCGACAGCATTTTCGACAATGCGGCCGCGCCGCCGGGCAGCACGCTGGTGCTGGGCGGCGACGGGCGCTACTACAACCGGGAGGCGATCCAGATCATTCTCAGGATGGCTGCCGCCAACGGCGTCGCGAAGGTGCTGGTGGGGCAGGGCGGCATCCTGTCGACGCCGGCGGCATCCGCAGTGATCCGCAAGTACCGCACGCTCGGCGGCATCATCCTCTCCGCCAGCCACAACCCGGGCGGTCCCGAGGGCGATTTCGGCATCAAGTACAACACCGCCAACGGCGGCCCGGCGCCGGAGAAGATCACCGACGCTATTTTCGCCCGCAGCCGCGCGCTGGCGAGCTATCGCATCGTCGATGCGCCGGCGGTCGATCTCGACAGCCCTGGCCGCCATGCGCTCGGCGAAATGAGCGTGGAAGTCATCGACCCGGTGGCCGACTATGCCGAACTCATGGAATCGCTGTTCGATTTCGCCGCGATACGCGAACTGATCAGCGGCGGCTTTCGCTTGTGCTTCGATGCCATGCACGCGGTGACCGGACCCTATGCCAGGGAGATTCTCGAACGCCGGCTGGGCGCGCCCGCGGGCACGGTGATCAACGGCGTGCCCCTGCCCGATTTCGGCGGCGGCCATCCGGACCCCAACCTGACCTATGCCGACCAGCTGGTGGCGATCATGTACGGCAAGGACGCGCCCGACTTCGGCGCCGCTTCGGACGGCGACGGCGACCGCAACATGATTCTCGGCCGCCACTTCTTCGTCAATCCGTCCGACAGCCTCGCCCTCATCGCCGCCAATGCCACGCTGGCGCCGGGCTACGCGGCCGGGCTGGCGGGCATCGCGCGCTCGATGCCGACGAGTGCGGCGGCCGACCGCGTTGCCGGAAAACTCGGCGTGCCCTGCTACGAGACGCCGACCGGCTGGAAGTTCTTCGGCAACCTGATGGATGCCGGCAAGGTCACGCTCTGCGGCGAGGAAAGCTTCGGCACCGGCTCCAGCCATGTGCGCGAAAAGGATGGCCTCTGGGCGGTGCTGTTCTGGCTCAACATCCTCGCCAGACGCCGCCTCCCGGTCGAGGAGATAGTGCACCGCCACTGGGCGGAATACGGCCGCAATGTCTATTCGCGCCACGACTACGAGGCGCTGCCCTCCGCTGCGGCGGCCGGGGTCATGGCCCATCTCAGGGCGCGCTTCGGCGAATTGCCGGGGCAGGTTTTCGGCGCCTACCGCGTGAAATTCTGCGACGACTTCAGTTACACCGATCCGATCGACGGCAGCATCAGCACGGGGCAGGGCTTGCGCGTCGGCTTCGACGATGGCTCGCGCATCGTCTTCCGACTCTCCGGTACCGGCACCGAGGGTGCCACGCTGCGCATCTACCTCGAAGCCTTTGAGCCCGATCCGGCGCGGCAAAAGGTCGATGCGCAGCAGGCCCTGTCCGGCCTGATCGCCATCGCCGGCGAACTTTCCCAGCTGAAGCAGCGCACCGGCCGCGAGAAGCCGACCGTCATCACCTGAGCCGGCCGGCTGTCTCGCTGCGCGCGGGAATCAAACCGCCGCCAGCGCCTGCTCCAGGTCGGCCTTGATGTCGTCGATGTGCTCGATGCCGATCGACAGTCGCACCATGTCTTCGGAGACGCCGGCCTTCTTCATTTCCTCGGCGCCGAGCTGGCGGTGGGTGGTGGACGCCGGGTGGCAGGCGAGGCTCTTGGCGTCGCCGATGTTCACCAGGCGCGTGACCAGCTTCAGCGCATCCTGGAAGCGTCCGCCGCCGGCCATGCCGCCTTCGACGCCGAAGGAGAGGATGCCCGAGGCACGGCCGCCCATGTATTTCCGGATCAGGGCGTGGTCGGCATGGTCGGGCAGGCCGGCGTAGTTGACCCACTTCACCTTGGCATGGCCCTTGAGGAAGTTCGCCACCGCCAGGGTGTTGTCGCAGATGCGGTCCATGCGCAGCGCCAGGGTTTCGATGCCCTGCAGGATCAGGAAGGAATTGAAGGGCGAGATCGCCGCGCCGGTGTTGCGCAGCGGCACCACGCGGGCACGGCCGATGTAGGCCGCGGGGCCGAGCGCTTCGGTATAGACCACGCCGTGGTAGGACACGTCCGGCGTGTTGAGGCGCTTGAAGCGCTCCTTGTGGGAAGCCCAGGGGAATTTGCCGGAATCGACGATGACGCCGCCGATGCTGTTGCCATGGCCGCCGAGGTACTTGGTCAGCGCATGCACCACGATGTCGGCGCCGTGCTCGAAGGGGCGGCACAGGTAAGGCGTCGGCACCGTGTTGTCCACGATCAGCGGCACCCCGGCGTCATGGGCGATCTTCGCCAGGGCGGCGAGATCGACGACGTTGCCCAGCGGGTTGCCGATGGACTCGCAGAACAGGGCCTTGGTGCGGCCGTCGATCAGCGGCTTGAAACTTTCCGGCTTGCGGTAATCGGCGAAGCGCACCTCGATGCCGTATTGCGGCAGCGTGTGGGCGAACAGGTTGTAGGTGCCGCCGTAGAGTGTGCCGACCGAGACGATGTTGTCGCCGGCTTCGGCGATGGTCTGGATCGCGTAGGTGATCGCCGCCATGCCGGAAGCCACGCCCAGCGCGCCGATGCCGCCTTCCAGCTCCGCCATGCGCTTTTCCAGCACGTCGGTGGTCGGGTTCATGATGCGCGTGTAGATGTTGCCGGCGACCTTGAGGTCGAACAGGTCGGCGCCGTGCTGGGTGTCGTCGAAGGCGTAGGAGGTCGTCTGGTAGATCGGCACAGCGACCGCCTTGGTGGTGGGATCGGGGCTGTAGCCGCCATGCACGGCGATGGTTTCGATTTTCATGTTCCGGCTTTCTCGGGATGTAGGAGATGGAGATCGAAGTATAGAGTCATGGGGCGATCTTCCGAAATGCCATTTTGTGCTTTGCTTATAAGCATTTCCGCACCCGCCGCGACCTGCAGCCGGCGTCCCGCCAGCGCCGACTCCTGCCGGAAAGGGAAGAGTTGCCCTGGCCCCTGGCAGTCGTGCATACTCGACGCGGAGCCTCGCTGCCGCTCAGGCGGCAACTGCTTCACCCGACGAGATCACACCCAAAACAACAAGGAGATTTCAATGCTGCGCATGCCGCGTTTTCCCGCCCTGATTGTTGCCGCCGTGCTCGCCGTTTGCGGCGTCGCCTACGCCTATGACAAGCCGGTGACGAAGAAGGTCTTCAGCATGCCGTCCTACGTCACCGTCGGCGGCAAGACCATCCAGCAAGTGGCCGTCGGCTACGAGACCTACGGCACCCTCAACGCCGCCGGCGACAACGCCGTCTTTGTCGCCCACTTCTATTCCGGCACGTCCCATGCCGCCGGCAAGTACAAGGAAAGCGACGCCGTGCCCGGCTACTGGAATTCGATCATCGGCCCGGGCAAGCCGATCGATACCGACAGGTACTTCGTGGTCTCGGCCGACACCCTGTCCAATCTCAACACCAAGGATCCGAACGTCACCACCACCGGCCCCTCGTCGATCAATCCGGCGACCGGCAAGCCCTATGGCCTGAGCTTCCCCGTGGTCTCGATGCGCGATTCGGTGCGGGTGCACAAGGCGCTGCTCGATTCGCTCGGCGTGAAGAAGCTGCAGGCGGCCATGGGCGCATCGGGCGGGTCGATCCAGGCCATGGAATGGGCCACCGTCTATCCCGATTTCGTCGAACGCGTGATCCACGTCATCGGCCCGGGCTTCTCCGTCACGCCCTGGGTCATCGGCCTGCTCGACGTCTGGGTGATGCCGATCAAGCTCGATCCGAAATGGAACAACGGCGATTACTACGGCAAGGGCGAGCCCGTGGACGGCATCGCCCAGGCGCTCAAGCTGGTGACGCTGACCGCGCGGCACTGGGGCTGGGCCGAGAAGAGCTTCGGCTACAAGCTGGCCGACGAGAACAGGAAGCCCGGCGACGAGCTGGGCAACCAGTTCCTGATCGAGAGCACCCTGCAGAAGGCCGGCATGGCGCGCGCCAGCACCACCGACGCCAACAACAAGATCTACATGGCGAAGGCCAACCAGCTCTACAACGTCGAGAGCGAGATCGGCAGGATCAAGGCGCGCATCCTGTTCGTGCCGGCGTCCTCCGACCTCGTCTTCCCGCCCGAGTTCGCGCAGAAGGCCGCGGAGAAATTCCGCGCCCAGGGCGGCAAGGCGGAAGTCTTCGTGATCGAAGGCGACGGCGGCCACCTCGACGGCGTGCTGAACGTGGCCAAGGCCGGCGAGGCGATCCGCAGCTTCATGGTTCGCTAGTTGTTTTAAGTCTCCACGCCCGCACGGTCCGGCAGCTTGCCGGGCCGTGCTTGCGGTACCGCCATCGCCGACTTCTACCCGCCTGTCGGTTTAGCGGAAACGTCGGTCGCGGCCTCACCCTTCGGATGCATCAGCAGATTGTGGCGCACGAAGTCGATGTGCCCGCGCAGGCTGTAGAACAGGTCGCCGAAGGATGCGGGAATCACGATGCGGTTGACCGCGGTCTCGATGTGGTCGAGCTGGCGCAGCAGGTCATCGCGCCGCGCGGCATCCACGTCCGGCTTGAAGGCCTCGCGCTCCAGTTCCAGCAACACCTGGTACCAGCGGTAGATGCGCGATTCGACGCGCCAGCGGTAGATCATCGGCGCGAACTTCAGGGCCGGCAGGAGCAGCAGCACGACCGGCACCAGGAAAGCCAGCACGCGCGCGATCAGGCTCGCCAGCCAGAAGGGGAAGCTGCGGTAAAGGAAGCTCTTGCCCGAGGTGTAGTAGCGGGCCGCATCGGGGCTGATGCGGAATTCGCCCTCCTGCGCCGCCGGGAATTCGCCCGCCTTGCGGAACATGCTCGCCGGCCCGTGGATCTCCCGCGCCGCTTCCAGCAGCAGGTCCGACAGCGCCGGATGCAGAGAATCGCGGGCGATCAGCTGCACGGTCGGGCCGACCAGGTGCACGTCCTCGGGCGGCAGGTCGGCGCCGAGGTCGAGGCCGCCGCGGGGCAGCAGGAGCTTGTTGAGCACCTTGACGCGGCGCACATAGGCATCGGTCTGCACGAAGCTGAACAAGCGCACGCCGCCCTCGCGCAACAGCTTGCGCATCACGCTGCCGGCCGTGGAATCGCCCATCAGGAATACCGCATCGACGCGCCCCGCGAGCAGTTCCTTGCCCGGGTCCTCGAGATCGGTTTCGTCGAACACCGTGTCCGCCCCTGGGACGATGCCGTTGGCCTTGAGCAGGGCCAGCGCCAGGTCGTGCGGGCCGCTGCCGGCCGGGCCGACGTTCAGGCGCTTGCCCTTGAACTGCGACAGCAGTTCTCGCTTCTCGCCGCGGTAGAAGACCATCAGCGGCTGGTAGGACACGCTGCCGAGCGACATCAACTGTTCGAAGCTCCTGTCGCCGGCCGCGCCGCCGAGCACGAAGCCGATATCGACCTTGGCCTTGGGGTCCGCCAGCCGCCTGAGGTTTTCCGGCGAGCCGTCGGAAGGCAGGATCTTCAGCGTCACGCCTTCGCGGGCGAGGATCCTCTGGTATCGCTCGGCCGTGCGATAAAAAACGCTGCCGGCCGGGCCGCTGGTCATCGTCAGCGTGCGCGGCGCCGCGGTGTTGAGGAAGAAGAAGGCGGCGGCACTCACGGCGAGGCAGACGACCACGATCGAGCCGATCGAGATCACCATGCCGCGCCCGAAGACGGCAACGAGGCGGGCCCAGGCCCTGGTCAGCAGAATTTTCGGAGACGTCATCGGAATGTGCGCTACACGAACGGGCAACGGACATTCTACCGTCAGCGCCGGCAATGCCTTGCCGGCGTGAGCGGCGCTCCCTCCCGCAGGTCGGCGGTCAGGCGCCCGTCATGGCGGATGGCATCGATCGCTTCGGCGTCATCACGGCGCCCCGTCCTTCTTGACCAGCTGCTTCAAGAAGGCCGCCTCGCTCTTGGTGATGCGGACTTCCTTCTGCGGTCCCATCGAATCGACGAGCTGCACGAACTCGTCGAGGGGAAGCGCTGCCGACAGCGGGCGGTCTTCGCCGCCAACCCGCTCGCGCAGGATCAGCAGGCCGCTGCCGGTCAGGGCCATCGTGTAGTGGCGGCCTTCGCTGCGCCCGTTCAGCCGGGCGACGGCGGCGGTGGCACGGGTCGAGCGCATGCGGTCGCGACGTCAGGGGTAAAGGAAATCCTAGGGCGCGCCGATGTAGTCGCGCTTGCCGATTTCCACGCCGTTGTGGCGCAGGATGTTGTAAGCCGTCACCAGGTGGAAATAGAAATTCGGCATGGCGTAGCCGAGCAGGTAGGTCAGGCCCTTGAAGCTCATGTCCTGTCCGCCCGCCTTGAGCGCGATATCCCGCTCCTCGGACCCATCGATCTGTGCCGCGGAAAACGATTCCACGAAGGTGATGACTCTCGCGATGCGTGCCCGCAGTTCCTCGAAGCTCTGCTCGGTATCCTCGAATTTCGGCACCTCGACGCCGGCCAGCCGGGCGACGCAGCCCTTGGCGTGGTCGGTGGCGATCTGAACCTGCTTCACCAGCGGCAGCATGTCGGGAAACAGCCGGGCCCCGAGCAGAACGGCCGGATCGAACTTCTTCGCCAGCGCGTGGTCCTGCGCCTTGGCGAGGATGGCATCGAGATTGCGCAGCATGTTGGCCAGGCGCGGTGCGCTGGCTTGGTACATCGAGATGGTCATGGTCGGGCCCTCCGTCAATCATGCATTCTGCCATTGAAGGTCCCCTGCGGAGGAGGAAGAGTGGCTTGCGACGCCTTTCTCGCCGTATCGCCGGCGCCGACTTTCCGCCAGGATTGAATTCCGGCCGATTGAGGTCGATGATGAGCGCCACGGGAGGAAAATAAATTGCGCATCGGCTTTTTCGGAGCAGCGGGGGAGGTGACCGGCTCATGCACGCTGGTCGAAACGGGAGACTGCCGTTTCCTGGTCGATTGCGGCATGTTCCAGGGCGGGCGCGAGGCGCGCACCAAGAACCTGAATGCCCTGAAGTTCGGCTTCGACGTCCGCTCCATCGATTTCGTCCTGCTGACGCATGCCCACATCGACCATTCCGGCCTGCTGCCGATGCTGTCGGTGCTCGGCTATCGCGGCCCCGTTTATGCCACGCCGGCCACGATCGATCTGCTCCATGTGCTGCTGCGGGACAGCGCGCACATCCAGGAGAAGGAATCGGAATGGCATCTGCGCCATCAGCGGCGGCGCGGCGAAAGCAGCAAACCCGGCGTGCAGCCGCCGCTTTACACCGTCGCGCAGGCCGAGGCGTCGCTCAAGCTTCTTCGCCCTGCCCCCTACCGGGAGTTGATTCACCCGGTCGGGACCGTCGCCGTCAACTTTCATGACGCCGGCCACATTCTCGGTTCCTCCTGGCTGGAGGTGACGGTCAGCGGCGAGGGCAGGCCGCGCCGCATGGTTTTTTCCGGCGACATCGGCATGTCCGGCCGGCCGGTGCTGCACGATCCGGAAAGGGTCGTGCCCGAAGCCGATGTGCTGTTCATCGAATCGACCTACGGCGACCGCCTGCACCGCCCCCTGGCGGAAACCGAGGACGAAATCGTGGCGACCTTCGAGCGCACGCGCCATACCCACGGCAACCTGATCATGCCCGCCTTCGCCGTCGGCCGCACCCAGGAAATCATCTACATCCTGGCCGACCTGGTGCGCCGCCAGCGCCTGGCGCCGCTCAAGATCTACGTCGATTCGCCGATGGCCGCGGCCGCCACGCACATCACCTGGGAGCATCCCGACCTGATGGACAGCGAGACCCGCGAGCTGATCGCCTGGATGCGGCGGAACCCGAAACAGATGCAGGTGGAATTCGTCGCCGACGCCGAGGGCTCCCGCGCGCTGAACGAAGTTCGCAGCGGCGCGGTCATCATCTCGGCCAGCGGCATGTGCGAAGCCGGCCGCATCAAGTACCACTTGCGCGAGAACCTGCCACGCAGCGAATGCAGCATCCTCATCACCGGCTTCCAGGCCGCGGGGACGCTGGGCCGCCGGCTGGTCGACGGCGCGCGGCTGGTGCATATCTTCGGCAAAGCGGTGCCGGTCCGGGCCGCGATCCATACCGTCGGCGGCCTGTCGGCGCATGCCGATCAGGCCGGTCTGCTCGACTGGCTGCGCGGCTTCCACAAGCCGCCGCAGCATGTCTACGTCGTGCATGGCGAGCCGGCCGCCTCGGCCGCTTTCGCGCAGGCGATCCATGATCAGCTGGGCTGGCCGCTGCCGCACCTGCCGCTCATGGGCGAGAGAATCAGCCTGTAGGGGGACTGCATATCGCCGGCACCGGCACGATGTCCGGAACGGCCGCAATGCGCAAATCTGCCGTCGTGCCGCGTCGCCTCAACGGACCCGCAGGGCCCGCAGTGCGGGGCGCAGCCCCAGCGTCAGCGGCAACACCAGCAGCACGACTGCCGCGATCACGCCGCAGGTGCGCGGCACGCCGATCGCATCCCCGAGCAGGCCATAGAGCACCGGCGACAGAGCGCCCGCGCCGATCGTGAGCGTGTAGAAGACTCCGAAGGCGCGAGCCCGTCGCGCGACCGGCACGAGTTCCGGCACCGTTCCGTAAAGTATCGACGACGTGCCGTTCAGCGCAATGCCGATCGCCGGCAGCAGCAGCATCGACGCATCCAGCGAAAGCGGCAGCAGCGCGACGATGCCGGCGGCGGTGGCAAGCTCGGTCAGGATCGTCGTGCGCAGCACGCCGGCGCGCGCGGCAATCAGGCCGCAGAAGAATTTTCCCGCGGCGCCGCCGGCGAAGACCAGGCTCAGCGCGAAGCCCGCCTGGGTGATCGACGCACCCTTCGCGATCAGCAGGAAGGGCAGCAGCGTCAGAAAACCCATGCGCGTTGCGCTGTCGATGAAGCCGATCGCCGCCAGCGAGACGAAGCCCGGGGTCGCCATCGAGCCGGTCGCGGCGCCTGCCGCGGCGGCGGCTGGCGGCGCATCGGACGGCGCCGCCGCCGGGGGCAATGCCCGCGGAACGGCAAACCAGATCGCAAGCGCCGCGCCGAGGCCGAGCGCGCCCATCAGCGATGTCACCGCATGCCAGTCGAGCACCGCCAGCAGCGCAGCGCAAAGCGCCGGCAACAGCACCTTGCCGACGTCGCCGGAAAAATTGTAGGTGCCCAGCGCGGCGCGCAGCTGCGTGCCTTCGAACGCGCGGGACGTGAGTGCGGAGCCGAGCGGATGCTGCACGCTCGCCCCGGCGCCGCTCAGCATCAGGCACAGCGCGAGGCCGAGAAATCCTCCGGTCCAGCCCGACACGATGAACCCGGCCGCGGCTACGACCGTGCCAAGCGCAAGCAGCAGGCGCTCGCCTACGCGCTCGGCGAGTAGGCTCGACGGCACCTGCAAGGCCGCCATCGAACCGGAATACAGCATCTTGAGCATGCCGACCTGGGCGAACGACAGCCCGAATGCCGCCTGCCAGATCGGAAACAGCACGTACAGCAGATCGGCGAATCCGTCGTGCAGCACGTGCGCGCCGCAGCAAGCGGCAAGCGTTCGCCGGCTACGCAAAGGCCGGGGTGGATCCGATGCGGCGAGCGCGGCGGTGCCCATGCGATGGCTGCGCTTCTACGCCTGCTGCCGCACAACGGCCCGCTCCAGGCCGTGGGACCGGTATATCTGCGTGACGGCGTCCGTGGCGAGATAGTCGAGCAGCGCACCGCCCCACTCGCCGCCATCGCCGATGAGTCCGCAGCCGGTGCGGCCGATCTCCCCATCTTCATCCCCTGCCCAGGCCGCCGGTTGCACGAAATCGAACAGCTCCGGGAAGATGCGCCGGTAACGCAGCGCCAGATGATGGAAGACGACGGCGACGTCGGCCCGATCGTCGGCCAATGCCTGGGGCGCCTCGCGATGGTGGATCGACCCGCCATACAGCAGCTTCGCGGGATCGGGCTGTCCGGGCGGGTGGTCGAGAAAGCCGAGCGCCACGCCCTCCACCGCCGCGAGACGGCGCAAGGCGCCGAGATAGGTCTCGTAGCTGACGCTTTCGCTGATCGGATTGGACATGAACAGCCTCACCCCGTCGCGCAGCAGGGCGGCGGCGCCGAGGATTGCCTTCGGGTTTCCCTTCCGCACCAGCAGGGCCGTACCGCGGCTGCGCATGAACGGGCGATGCACCGCCATGTATCCGGCGGCCACCGCCTGGTCCAGCACGGGCGGCGGACCGATCATGACGTGAGGCCTGGCCGACAGGCGCAGATTGCCGATGTCGAGATGCCCGGCGCGCAGCAACTGCAGCGCCGCGCGCGGCGGCGTGGTGGTGTAGAAGACGTCTTCCGCGGCGGGATTTTCCGCCAGAAAACCCGCCAGCACTTCACGCAGGGCCATGTGGTGATTGCCGTCCGACACCACCACCAGCCGCGCACGCAGCGGATCGCCGTGAAAGTCCAGGCAGACGTTCGATCCCGGCTGGACCAACCGGGCTTCGCCGCCACCCGCCGGACTTGCGGCCTCATCCGGCCAGTTCAGGCTAGCCATGAGGGATGAAGCCGCTCGCGGTCAGGTGAAGGTGGGAAACACGGCCGATGTCCATACCTTCGCATCATCGATCTGCCGGCCGAAGAAGTAAACCGGGCGATGGCCGTGCGGGCCGTTGTGCGGATCGATGTCGAGCGTGCCGCTGACCTCGCGCGGCGCGGGTCTGTCGCTCATGCGCTCGAAGGCGAGGAACATCTCCACGCCGGGCAGGTCGCGCCTCATGCGCGCCGCCTCGAGCAGCTCGGCGCCGGTGATCTCCCACGAAAACGTCGGGCAATGCACGAAGGGATTTCCCTTCAGCGGATCGCCGACCTTCACGTAGCCGTCGATGGTGCCCTCCACGCGAATCCTGGCGGTGGCCAGGTGCGACACGTCCAGCTCGATCGCATCGACGTCGCCGTAGGTATCGCTCCTGAAACCGACCGTGGTGGCCGACTCGCGCCAGCAGGTCTCTTCGATGTGCTCGAAGCCGCGCCCGGAAAAGTCGTTGATGACGGCGTTGGTGATGGTGACCTTGCCCTTCCAGGCTGCCCAGCGATAGCGGTCCTTGACCCGCGCGCCGCCCCAGCGAAAGCGGATCTTGCGGTCCGAGTAGCCGAGTTCCTGCTGCAGGTCGCGACGCCAGATTTCGCCCGTATGGTCGAAGGCCACGATCTCGTCCCAGCCGGCATCGCCGAGGAAGCGGTAGTCGATGGTGGCCGGCCCCTTGTGCTCGAATTCGTCGCCCATGATGTGCTCGCCGACGCGGATCAGGCCATAGCTTCGTTCTCCGGTCGAAGCGAAGGTGTGGCGCGCGCGCAGCGCCTTGGCGATGGCCTTGCGCGACAGCTCCGGCGCGATCACGCCGGACATGCCGCCCTTGGTGCCGAACACCGCCGTGCCCGGAACGCCGCCGCCGCAGCGGCCCCGATGCTCGTCGCCGGCCATCGAGGCGCCGATCTTGTAGCCGCGCACCATCGCTTCCTGGTAGAGCCAGCCGAAGTGTCCCCAGCTCGAGCCGATCTCGATCAGTCGCTCGAGCTTGGGATAATGCCAATCGAGAATGCAGCGCCGGCCGCCCACGTGCGGAATCAGCAAATGCCCGTCCGGATCGTGGGCGTAGGCGGCCCACAGTTCTTCGAGCGGCCAGGCGCCGGGCTCGACGCCGCCGCCCTTCATCTCTTCGTTCCACTCCACCGAGCGCACGTGCTCGCCGGTCTTGAGATAGGGAAACTCGGGTTCGTCGTCGTGCAGGAAAACCACGTTGTGGTCGCCGCCGGCGCAACTCGAGCCGCACCACTCCGTGCCGGGATAGGCGACGAAGCTGCCGTCCTTGGTGATGTCGCGTATCAGTTCGACCGTCTTCTTCCACTTCTCGGTAGTGATGTTGAAGTCGTTGTGGGCGAAGGCAAGGATGTCCAGGCCGCTCACATCGCGGCCGTAGGTCAGGTTGTAGGTGGTCGAGTTGGTGCCGATGGTGTCCTCCGAATGAACGTGGAGGTCGCAGTAGTAGATCCGCGGCATGGCCAGCGCCTTGTCGACGGTGACATAGAAGCTCTGCGATTTGACCCAGGGATGTTCCGGCAGGCTGGCGGTGACGATCAGTTCGCCCGCCTCCTTGCCCGGCAGGTCCTCCAGCAGCAACACCGCCCAGCCTTCTTTCGCCAGGCGCGTTTCCTTCTCATACACCGGCTTGCCGTCCAGCGTGGCCTTGATGCTGACCTTGTCGCCGCGGTTCCAGCAGGTGTTGCCCCACTGGTCTTCGCTGCGCAGCCGCAGCGGAAACTTCTCCCCGGCGCGGACGATGCGCGAGCCGCCCCACATCAATTGCGCCGGCGCGCCGGCCCTGATGTCGATCACCAGGTCTTCGCCGATGGACGCAAAG
>Ga0208753_100149_pt1 | contig 34145 bp, 31 predicted proteins | sample LakWasMet37_LOW7_2_FD_183877 | JGI IMG/M metagenome (GOLD analysis project Ga0208753, IMG submission 183877) | Freshwater sediment methanotrophic microbial communities from Lake Washington under simulated oxygen tension - Sediment Metagenome... | ecosystem: Environmental > Aquatic > Freshwater >... | reverse complement strand
CGGCTGTCCGCCGGGCCTGGAGATATCCGCAGCGGACATCCAGCACGACCTCGACCGGCGCAAGCCCGGAACCTCGCGCCACGTCACCCAGCGCCGTGAATCGGATACGGTCGAGATCCTCTCCGGTGTCTACGAAGGCCGCACCACGGGCACGCCGATCGCACTGCTGATCCGCAACGAGGACCAGCGCAGCAAGGACTACGGCAACATCGCCGAGATGTTCCGCCCCGGCCATGCCGACTACACCTACTGGCAGAAGTACGGCATTCGCGATCATCGCGGCAGCGGTCGCGCCTCCGCGCGCGAGACGGCCGTGCGCGTTGCCGCCGGCGCCATCGCCAGGAAATGGCTGCAGCAGCGCTACGGCGTGACGGTGCGCGGCTGGATGAGCCAGTTGGGGAGCATCGGGATTCCATGGCAGGACGAGGCGGCGATCGATACCAATCCCTTCTTCGCACCGAATGCCGGGATCGTCCAGCAACTCGAAGACTACATGGATGCCCTGCGCAAATCGGGTGATTCCGTCGGCGCGGAAGTCACCGTCGTGGCGCGCGGCGTGCCGGTCGGCTGGGGCGACCCGGTGTATGGCCGCCTCGATGCGGACATCGCCTACGCGATGATGGGCATCAACGCCGTGAAGGGCGTGGAAATCGGCGCGGGCTTCGAGTCGGTGACGCAGAAGGGCAGCGAACACGGCGATGAACTGACGCCCGAGGGCTTTCTCGGCAACAATGCCGGCGGCGTCCTGGGCGGCATCTCGACCGGGCAGGATGTGGTGGTGAGGATGGCGGTGAAGCCGACGTCGAGCATCCGCCTGCCGCGCCGTACCATCAACCTCGCCGGCGAACCGGCCATCGTCGAAACCCACGGCAGGCATGATCCCTGTGTCGGCATTCGCGCCACGCCGATCGCCGAGGCGATGTTGGCGCTGGTGCTGATCGACGCCGCCCTGCATCACCGCGCCCAGTGCGCCGACGTGACCTGCCCGACGCCGAAAATTCCCGGACGGCCGATAGTAAGATAATCGTACGCAATCGAATCGTAGAGAACTGGAACTGCAATGAACGTCGATCACCACGACCTGCACCACGAATTTCCCGAGTACTCCGCAGCCATTCACACCTTGAAAGCGAGCAGCACCCATTTCGCCCGCCTGTCCGACGAGTACGATGCGCTGACCGCCCGGATCGAAGCGCTTGAAGAGAACGACGCGCCCATCGCCGATACCGCGCTCGAGGAAATGAAGAAGCAGCGCGTCAAGCTCAAGGACGAGCTCTACGCCATGCTGCAGGCCCCCGCGCCCTGAAAGGGAGCGTCTCTTAGACCAGCGGAGCCGCCGGCAACGGTTGGCGGTATTTGTCATGGGGCAACACGGGCGTCTCGCTGCCTGGTACTTCTGGTATTTCGCCTTCATCGGCGCCTTCCTGCCGTACTTCGCGCTCTACCTCCAGTCCATCGGATTTTCCGCCGGCCGCATCGCGGTGCTGATGTCGCTCGGGCAGTTCATGCGGCTCCTGGCGCCCCTGCTGTGGAGCTGGCTCGCGGATAGCGGCGGCCGGCGCGTGCGCATCGTCGTGGCGTCGACCGCCGCGGCGGTGGCCAGTTTTTCGGTGGTGTTCCTGACGCAGGATTTCGTCGGCCTGCTGATCGGCATGGCGATTCTTCACTTCTTCTGGAGTGCGTCGCTGCCACTGGTCGAGGCGCTGACGCTCGGGCATCTGGCCGCCACCCCGGAACGCTATGGCCGCATCCGGCTCTGGGGTTCGGTCGGCTTCGTCGTCACCGTGATGGGCGTCGGCTTCCTGCTCGATTCGGCGCCGATCGGCTCTCTGCTTTGGGTGAGCTGGGCCCTGCTGGCGGGTACGCTGGTCAGCGCCCTGACGCTGACCGAGGTCGGGAGCAATGCAGGCCAGGTCGCCGGTCCAATCCTGGACGTGTTGCGCCAGCGCAAGGTGGTGTTTCTCCTCGGCGCCGGACTGTTGATGTCCGCGGCGCACGGCGCGCTCTACGTCTTCTACTCGATCCACCTGGTGGCGCAGGGCTACGGCAAGACACTGGTCGGACTGCTGTGGACCCTGGGCGTGGTCGCCGAGATCGTCGTCTTCCTGCTGATGCCGCGGATTTCAGCGCGGATTTCCATGCGGCTGATCCTGCTTGCGTGCTTTGGGCTGGCGAGCCTGCGTTTCATGCTGATCGGCTGGGCGGTCGAGTTCATCGGTGTCCTGGTATTCGCCCAGCTGCTGCATGGCGCCAGCTTCGGCGCACACCACGCCGCAACCATGGCGGCCCTCAATCGCTGGTTCGTCGCGGGCCACCAGGCGCGGGCGCAGGCGCTTTACGGCAGCACTGCCTATGGCGCCGGAGGCCTGGGCGGTGCCCTGCTGGCGGGCGCCCTGTGGGAAAGCGCCGGCCCCGGGATCACTTTCAGCGCGGCGTCTGTGCTCGCTCTGCTCGGGCTGGTTCTGGTCTGGCAGGGCGTTCCGGATGATTCGGCGGGCGTCGCTGTGCGATAATTCGCAATTCACGCCAACGCTGCAGAAATCATGTCGAGAACGCTTTACGAGAAACTCTGGGACAGCCACGTCGTCCACGTCGAGGAGGACGGCACGGCCCTGCTGTACATCGATCGCCACCTGATCCACGAAGTCACCAGCCCGCAGGCCTTCGAAGGACTGAAGCTGGCGAATCGCAAGCCCTGGCGGGTGTCCTCCATCGTCGCCACGGCCGATCACAACACGCCGACCTCGCACTGGGAGCGCGGCATCCTCGATCCGGTCTCGCGCCAGCAGGTGGAAACCCTCGACGCCAACATCCGCGAAACGGGAGCCTTGGCCTATTTCCCCTTCAAGGACAAGCGCCAGGGAATCGTGCATGTCATCGGCCCGGAAAACGGCGTGACGCTGCCCGGAATGACCGTGGTCTGCGGCGATTCGCATACCTCGACGCACGGCGCTTTTGCGTGCCTCGCCCACGGCATCGGCACCTCGGAAGTCGAGCACGTGCTGGCGACGCAATGCCTGCTGCAGAAGAAATCGAAAACCATGCTGGTCAAGGTCGAAGGCAATGTCGGCGCCGGCGTTACGGCGAAGGACATCGTGCTGGCCCTGATCGGACGCATCGGCACGGCGGGCGGCAACGGCTACGCCATCGAATTCGGCGGCTCGGCGATCCGCGCCCTGTCGATGGAAGGCCGCATGACGGTGTGCAACATGGCCATCGAGGCCGGCGCGCGGGTCGGCTTCGTCGCCGCGGACGAAACCACCATCGCGTATCTCAAGGGTCGCAGCTTCGCGCCCAAGGGGGCGGACTGGGACAAGGCCGTGGCCTACTGGCGCACGCTGGTGTCGGACGCGGATGCGCGGTTCGACAAGGTGGTCGAGATGGACGCGCGCCAGATCGTGCCGCAGGTGACCTGGGGCACCTCGCCGGAAATGGTGACGGGGATCGACGGCACGGTGCCGGCGCCCGAGGATTTCAAGGATCCGGTCAAGGCCGAAGGCGTGGCCCGCGCGCTGCAGTACATGGGCCTCACGCCGCGCATGCGGATCGACCAGATCCCGATCGACAAGGTCTTCATCGGTTCCTGCACCAATTCCCGCATCGAGGACCTGCGCGCCGCGGCGGCCGTGGTGCGGGGCCGCAGGATCGCCGCCAACGTCAAGCTGGCACTGGTGGTGCCCGGCTCGGGGCTGATCAAGGTTCAGGCCGAAGCCGAGGGACTGGACAAGATCTTCATCGCGGCCGGTTTCGAGTGGCGGCAGCCGGGCTGCTCCATGTGCCTGGCGATGAACGATGATCGGCTCGGTCCGGGCGAACGTTGCGCCTCGACCTCGAATCGCAACTTCGAAGGACGACAGGGTGCGGGCGGCAGAACGCATCTTGTCAGCCCCGCCATGGCGGCGGCTGCGGCGATTGCCGGCCGCTTTGCCGATGTTCGTGAATTACTCTGAGGAGAAGACCATGCCCCGCATTCTTATCGCTTGCACCCTGATGCTCGTCCTGTCCGCCTGCAATACCGTGCAAGGCATCGGCAAGGACATCAAGAAGGGTGGCGAGGCCATCGAGAAATCGACCAAGTAATGGAAAAATTCATCAAGCTCGATGGTCTCGTGGCGCCGCTCGATCGCGCCAACGTGGATACCGACGCCATCATTCCCAAGCAGTTCCTCAAGTCGATCAAGCGCTCCGGCTTTGGCCCGAATGCGTTCGACGAGTGGCGCTACATGGATCACGGCGAGCCAGGTCAGGATTGCACGAAGCGGATGAAGAATCCCAATTTCGTGCTCAACCAGGATCGCTATCAGGGCGCCTCCATCCTGCTGGCCCGCAGCAATTTCGGCTGCGGCTCGTCGCGCGAGCACGCGCCCTGGGCGCTGCACGATTTCGGCTTTCGCGCCATCATCGGCGAGTCGTTCGCCGATATATTTTTCAACAACTGTTTCAAGAACGGATTGCTGCCGATCGTGTTGCCGAAGGCCGAAATGGATGCCTTGTTCGGTCTCACCGAGCATTCGCCGGGCTATCGCCTGACCATCGATCTGCCGACGCAACGCGTGGTGCGCCCCGACGGTCACGCGATCCCCTTTGAAGTCGACGCATTCCGCAAGGAATGCCTGCTCAACGGTTGGGATGACATCGGCCTCACCTTGCGTCACGCCGACAAGATCCGCGAGTTCGAGACCCGTCGCCGCGCCGAGCAGCCCTGGCTATTTGCATAAAGGATCATCGATGAAGATTTGTGTTCTGCCCGGCGATGGCATCGGCCCGGAAATCATAGCCGAGGCGGTGCGGGTCCTGAAAGCGCTCGACCTGAAGCTGGAAATGGAGGAGGCCCTGCTGGGAGGCTGTGCGGTGGATGCCACCGGCAGCCCCTACCCGGACGCGACGCAGAAGCTCGCGCAGGCGGCCGATGCCGTGCTGCTCGGCGCCGTCGGCGGCCCGCAGTGGGACAACAATCCGCGCGAGCAGCGACCCGAGCGCGGGCTGCTGGGCATTCGCAAGCACCTGGGCCTGTTCGCCAACCTGCGGCCGGCCATCCTCTATCCCGAACTGGCCAATGCCTCCACGCTGAAGGCGGAAGTGGTGGCGGGGCTCGACATCCTGATCGTGCGCGAACTGACCGGCGACATCTACTTCGGCCAGCCGCGCGGCATCGAGGTGCGCACTATCGACGGCAAGGAGCAGCGCTTCGGCTTCAATACCATGCACTACACCGAGAGCGAGATCCGGCGCATCCTGCGCGTGGCTTTCGAGGCGGCGCGCAAGCGCAGCCGCAAGGTGTGCTCGGTCGACAAGATGAACGTGCTGGAATGCACCCAGCTCTGGCGTGACGTCGCCACCGAGACCGGGAAGGAGTATCCGGACGTGGAACTCACGCACATGCTGGTCGACAACGCGGCGATGCAGCTGGTGAAGAATCCGAAGCAGTTCGACGTCATGGTCACCGGCAACATGTTCGGCGACATCCTGTCGGATGAAGCCTCGATGCTGACCGGGTCGATCGGCATGCTGCCGTCGGCTTCGCTGGACGCCGACAACAAGGGGCTCTACGAGCCCTCGCACGGCTCCGCTCCGGACATCGCCGGCAAGGGCGTGGCCAATCCGCTCGCCACGATCCTGTCGGCGGCCATGATGATGCGCTACACTTTCAACGATGAGTCTGCTGCAGGGCGCATCGAGGCTGCCGTGAAGAAAGTCCTTGCACAGGGCTTCCGCACTGGCGACATTTACGAACCCGGCATGAAGAAGGTCGGTACCCGGGAAATGGGTGACGCAGTACTCGCGGCACTGTAATTCGAATCGAGAGATTGATCATGAAGCGTGTAGGTCTGGTGGGTTGGCGTGGGATGGTGGGCTCGGTCCTGATGCAGCGTATGCGTGAGGAGGATGATTTCGCCCTCATCGAGCCGGTGTTTTTCACCACCTCGAATCCCGGCGGTAAGGCGCCCTCGTTCGCCAAGGGGGCGCCGCCGCTGAAGGATGCGAAGAACATCGACGAACTTCGGCGGCTTGACATCATCATCAGCTGCCAGGGCGGCGACTACACCACGGAAGTCTTCCCGAAGCTGCGCGCGGCGGGCTGGACGGGGCACTGGATCGACGCGGCATCGAGCCTGCGCATGAAGGACGACACGGTGATCATTCTCGACCCGGTAAACCTTGACGTGATCAAGGACAGCCTGGCGAAGGGCGGTCGCAACTGGATCGGCGGCAATTGCACGGTGAGCCTGATGATGATGGCCCTCGGCGGCCTGTTCAAGGCCGGTTTGGTCGAGTGGATGACCTCGATGACCTATCAGGCGGCGTCCGGGGCGGGCGCGCAGAACATGCGCGAGCTGCTGGCGCAGATGGGCGAGACGCATCGCGTGGTGAAGAACCTGCTCGACGACCCGGCCTCGGCAATTCTCGACATCGATCGCGAGGTGGCGGGCATTCTGCGCGACGAGAGCTTCCCGACGGCAAACTTCGGCGTGCCGCTGGCCGGTTCGCTGATTCCATGGATCGACAAGGATCTCGGCAACGGCCAGAGCCGGGAAGAATGGAAGGGACAGGCGGAAACCAACAAGATCCTCGGCCGCGACGGTCAAAATGCGGCGCCGATTCCGGTGGACGGCCTCTGCGTCCGCATCGGTGCCATGCGTTGCCATTCCCAGGCGCTGACCATCAAGCTGACGAAGGATGTGCCGCTGGACGAGATCAACGCCATCCTGGCGGCCCACAACGATTGGGTCAAGGTGGTGCCGAATCAGCGCGAGATCACCTTGAAGGAGCTGACGCCGACGGCCGTGACCGGGACCTTGAGCGTTCCGGTCGGGCGCCTGCGCAAGCTCAGCATGGGACCGCAGTATTTGTCGGCCTTTACGGTTGGCGACCAGTTGCTTTGGGGGGCCGCGGAGCCCCTGCGGCGCATGTTGCGCATCCTGTTGCATTGAAGCCGCGTGCAGGATGCGACCAGAATGTGATGGGAAGGTTGAGCTTGCATCGCTAACACCATGATGTTATTTTAGTTACGGCCGCTGCGCTTAACGCCGAAATTCGGAGGGGATATCGTCCCCGCCTCCTGTGGGGACATACAGCTGGCGTTAGCCTCCACTGAAACTTCTTTTTGATAACATGAGAAAAAGCCCGTCGGGAGTCACAGTGCCCAATACTGACAAGCGAAATCGTCTCAAGGCCACCGTCATAGCGGCGGCGATTGCCGTCCTGCCGTTTGCGGCACATGCTGCCGGGCTGGGAAAGATCACCGTCCTCTCGGCGCTGGGGCAGCCGCTCAAGGCCGAGCTCGAAGTTACCGCCAGCCGCGACGAAGCAAGTTCGCTGGTCGCCAAGGTGGCTTCTGCCGAGGCCTTCCGCCAGGCGGGAATCGAATATCCTTCCGTATTGGCGACCCTGCGCTTTTCCCGTGACATCAAGGAGCGGGGCGGTCGTCGTTACCTCGAACTGAGTACGGACCGGCCATTGAACGAGCCGTTCATCGACATGCTGGTCGAATTGAGCTGGGCGTCGGGGCGGCTGGTCCGCGAGTACACCTTCCTGCTCGATCCTCCCGATCTGGCGGCGAGAGCCGCTCCGGTGCCGGTTGCTGCACCCGAGGTCAGGACCGCGCCGGCGATGGCCAGAACGGGCGACAGAGCCGTGCCGATGCCCGCGGAAACCCGCCCGGTGATCGAAAGCCGTCCCCCCGAAACGAGGCAGCCGGCTGAGAAGCCCGCTGCCGCCGCCGCTTCGCGCACCGTTGTCTTCGGCGACACCCTGGGCAAGATCGCTGCCCAGACAAAGCCGGAGGGCGTCAGCCTCGATCAGATGCTGGTTTCGCTGTTCCGCAGCAACCGCGAGGCGTTTGACGCCGGCAACATGAATCGCCTCAAGGCCGGCAAGATTCTTTCGATCCCCGATGCCGAGACGGCAAGCAAGGTAGCTCCCGGGGAAGCGCGTAGGGAGATTGTCGCCCAGTCCGCCGATTTCAATGCCTATCGCAAGCGCCTGGCGGCCGCTGCCGCGGCAGAGCCGGTCAGGGATCAGGGCGCGCAGCAGGCCGTCAGCGGCAAGATTGCGCCCAAGGTGGAGGACAAGGCGCCGGTTGTGACGGGCAAGGACAAGCTGGAGGTTTCCCGCACGGAAGCGGCGAAGGATGCCAAGGGCAAGCCCCTGCAGGGCCGTATTGCGGCACTTGAAGAAGATCTGGTGGCGCGCGACCGTGCACTCAAGGAGGCCAGCAGCCGCATTGTCGAACTGGAAAAGAATCTCAATGATTTGAAAAAGCTCGCCGAGCTGAAGAGTCAGACCGGCAGCGACCTGCAGAAGCAGGCTCAGGCGGCCAAACCCGCTCCGGCGGAGGTCAAGAAGCCCGAGCCAGCAGCACCGGCGCCGGCTGTGAAGCCGGCGGAAGCACCGAAGCCGGCCGAGCCGCCAAAACCTGCCGAAGCCGCCAAACCTGCCGGCGCACCTGTTCCGGCCCCGGCCGAAGCGGGCAAGCCTGCCGAAGCGGCCGCCGCCGCGAAATCCGCGGAGGCAGCGAAGCCGGCCGAGGCGCCCAAGCCGCCTGCGCCCAAGAAGAAAGTCGTTCCCCCACCGCCTCCGCCTGAGCCGGACTTCATGGAGGAGAACGCACTGCTGGTGTTTGGCGGCGGCGGCTTGCTGGCACTTCTGTTCGGCTGGCTCGGACTCTCGGCGTACCGCAAGAAGCGCGCCGCAGCAGCCGAAGCCCATGCAACCATTGCCGAAACCGATCTGTCGGCGCACTCGGTGTTCAGCACGACAAGCCTCGCGCCCCCCCCGAGCGAGCAGGAAGCCAGCCAGTTCAGTTCCACCGCCTTGGGTATGGCTTCGCACCAGGAGACGGTTGATCCGGTCGTCGAGGCGGATACCTTCCTTGCCTTCGGTCGTGACGCCCAAGCGGAAGAGATTCTGCTCGAGGCTCTCAAGACGGATCCGAAGCGGGAGGCAATCTACACCAAGCTGCTGGACATCTATGCCGCGCGCAAGAATGTGTCCCAGTTCGAGTCGGTGGCGAAGGAATTGCACGCCCTGACCGGTGGCACGGGCGAGGCCTGGGACAAGGCGGCAGCGATGGGCGCAGCCCTCGATCCCGGATATTTCCTGTACAGCTCGGCTTTGCCCGAGGTTCAGGCCGAGGTCGCGGCAGAGGCGCCCGCCGCCGCAGCGGAGATGGATGCCACGACGGTGCTCAACGTCGCGCCGCCGGTGGCCGAAGCGCCGGCGCCTGCAGCCGCCGAACCTGTCGTGTTGGACTTCGATCTGGATCTCGGCACCACTGAGACAGCAGGCGCCGCCGCTGCCGCACCTGCGGCCGCGCAGGAACCTGCCCTGGATTTCGACCTCGATCTGGGTGCGCCGGAAACCAAGCCGTCTGCCGAATCCGGTGCGCCGGCCGAAGTGAAGAAGGAACCGAGCCTCGACATCGAATTCGACATGCCGGGCAAGCCATCCGAGGCTCCGGCGCTCGAGTTGCCGTCTGCCGCGGCACCGCAGGCACCCGCCGCCGCGCCGGCCGATGCGAACAGCATCGATTTCGACTTCGATCTGGGCACCCCCGAGGCCGCCGCGCCAGCGCCGCTGCCCGAGATGTCCATCGAGCTCCCTGCCGCCGCGCCGGCTGCTGCGCCGCTCGATCTCGGCGGCATCAGTCTTGAGCTCGAAACGCCGGCCCCCGCCGGTGCCGCGGCTGCAGCGGCTGACAATCCCGAAGTCGCTACCAAGCTGGAACTGGCGGCTGCCTATGAGGAAATGGGCGACAAGGACGGTGCTCGCGAACTGTACAAGGAAGCACTGGCCGAAGGCAGTCCGGCGCAGCAGAAAGCAGCCCGCGCCAAGCTTGACAGTCTCGGCTGAGCAAGTAGGCTCTCCCGGCGCCTGCGCGCCGGGAGATGCTGTTCCAGTGAATCATCCCCATCCAGCCAGCCTGATCCTGCTAGGCCTGGCAGTCCTTCTGGCAGCCTCCTCCCGTCATGGAACGGCCCTCTTGGCGGGAGCGCTGGGGCTCGCCCTGGTGGCGCTGATCGCGGCGGCATCCGATTTGCGGCAGCTCCTGCGGCGCAGCCGCTGGCTGCTATTGACCATGTTCGTGATGTTCGGCTGGCTGACGCCGGGGACGCCGCTTCCGCTCGTGCCCGGAGCGACCCAGGAAGGCTTGCTGCTCGCGGCAGAGAACATGGCGCGCTTGCTAGTCGCACTCACCGTCGTCGCTCTGATCCTGAAGGCCCTGCCGCCGCCCGAACTGGTTGCCGGCATCCGTTCGTTGCTGGCGCCGCTGGCCCTGCTGAACGTCTCCCGCGACAGGATCGCCGTACGCCTGGCGCTGACCCTGAACGAGGTCGAGGCGTCGCGCAATGGCGTGAGCGACGAGGCGGCACGGGCGGCAAGCACGCTGACCCTCCCGGCATCTGCCATCGGGATGACCGACGTCGTGCTCGGCGCCCTGGCCGCGGCGCTGCTGCTGGGCGCGTGGCTGACATGAGGATCGCACTCGGCCTCGAATACGACGGTTCGGAGTTCTGCGGCTGGCAGTCGCAGGCGGGTGGCGGAGCCGTGCAGGACGCCCTGGAATCGGCACTCTCCGTCGTCGCCGATGCGCCGACGCGCGTGGTGTGCGCCGGCCGTACCGACGCCGGCGTGCATGCGCTGGCGCAGGTGGTGCATTTCGACACAGACGCCGTACGCCCCGACACCGCCTGGGTGCGCGGGGTCAATGCCCATCTGCCCGGCAGCGTGGCCGTGCGCTGGGCGCAACCGGTGTCCGGCGAGTTTCACGCCCGCTTTTCCGCTCGCGGCAGACGTTACCGCTATCTGCTGCTGAATCGCGGCGAGCGACCGGGCCTGATGGCGCGTCGCGTCGGCTGGTTTCATCGCCCGCTCGACGCGGATGCCATGGCGGTGGCGGCGGCCCTGCTCGTCGGCGAGCATGATTTCTCCGCCTTCCGTTCCATCGAGTGCCAGGCGAAGTCTCCGGTCAAGATCCTGCGCCGCGCCGACGTGACTCGCCGTGGCGATCTGCTGGTGTTCGAATTCGAGGCTAGCGCGTTCTTGCATCACATGGTGCGCAATCTCGTCGGCACGCTGGTGTATGTGGGCAAGGGTGCGCATCCCCCGGAGTGGGTCGCGAACATCCTTGCGGGCCGCGACCGTGCCCGTGCGGCGCCAACCTTCGAAGCCTGCGGACTGTATTTTGCCGGCGTCGATTATGATCAGGTCTGGCAATTGAAAGTCGGCGCCGGCGATACGCCGATGATTCTTCCCTGAGACTCATGACCCGTACCCGAATCAAGATCTGCGGCATTACCCGCGAGGAAGACCTGGCCGCCGCCGTTGCGGCCGGCGCCGATGCCCTGGGCTTTGTCTTTTATGCACCGAGCCCGCGCTACGTGACGCCGGAGCGTGCCGCGCAACTGGCGGCCCAAGTGCCGGCTTTCGTGACCCGGGTCGGGCTGTTCGTCAATGAACCAGCCGCAACGGTGCGCGCCTTGCTGGCACACGTGCCGCTGGACCTGCTGCAGTTCCACGGCGACGAAGACCCGGCCTACTGCGCGCAGTTCGGCCGGTCCTGGATCAAGGCCGCGCGGATGAAGCCGGGTTTCGATTTGCTAGAATACGCGTCTGCGTTCGCCGCAGCTCCCGGGGTTTCGGGTTTGTTGCTGGACGCCGATGTCGAAGGCTACGGCGGCGGCGGCAGGACCTTCGACTGGGCCCTGATTCCGCGGAACCTGCCGCTGCCGGTCATCTTGTCCGGCGGCCTGCATCCGGGCAATGTTGCCGAGGCGGTTCGCGTCGTGCGGCCGTGGGCAGTGGATGTCAGCAGCGGCGTGGAAGCTGCCCGGGGCATCAAGGATGCGCGAAAGATCACCGATTTCATTGCCGGAGTGCGAATTGCAGATGCAGGATCTTCCCTATAACTTGCCCGACGCGGGCGGCCATTTCGGTCCCTATGGCGGCGTCTTCGTCGCCGAAACGCTGATGCCGGCGCTGGCCGAGCTGCGCGCGGCCTATGCCGCCGCGCAGGCCGACCCCGCCTTCCGCGCCGAATACGAATACGACCTCAAGCACTACGTCGGCCGGCCCAGTCCGGTCTATCACGCCAAGCGCTGGTCGGGCCTGCTGGGCGGCGCACAGATCTATCTGAAGCGCGAGGACCTCAATCACACCGGCGCCCACAAGATCAACAACTGCATCGGTCAGGCTTTGCTGGCGCGACGCATGGGCAAGCCGCGCGTGATAGCGGAAACCGGAGCCGGCCAGCATGGCGTCGCCACGGCCACTGTCGCCGCCCGCTATGGCATGGAGTGCGTGGTCTACATGGGCTCGGAAGACGTCAGGCGCCAGGCCGCCAACGTCTATCGGATGAAGCTGCTGGGGGCCAAGGTGGTTCCGGTCGAGTCCGGTTCGAAGACGCTCAAGGATGCGTTGAACGAAGCGATGCGAGATTGGGTGACCAACATCGGCAATACCTTCTACATCATCGGCACCGTCGCCGGCCCCCACCCCTATCCGATGATGGTGCGCGACTTCCAGGCGGTGATCGGCGAGGAGTGCAAGACACAGATGCCGGAACTTGTCGGCCGGCAGCCGGATGCCGTGATCGCCTGCGTCGGCGGCGGCTCCAATGCGATGGGCATCTTCTATCCCTATATTCCGGTGGCTGGAGTGAAGCTGATCGGCGTCGAAGCCGCAGGCCACGGACTCGCATCCGGCCGGCATTCGGCTTCGCTCACCGCCGGTCGTTCCGGCGTGCTGCACGGCAACCGCACCTACCTGTTGCAGGACGAGAACGGGCAGGTGATCGAGACCCATTCGATATCCGCCGGCCTCGATTATCCCGGCGTCGGCCCCGAGCACGCCTGGCTCAAGGATTCGGGTCGCGCCGAGTACGTCACGATCACCGATGACGAAGCGCTGCAGGCCTTCCACGATCTGTGCCATTTCGAAGGCATCATTCCGGCGCTCGAATCCAGCCATGCGCTGGCCTATGCCGCAAAGCTGGCCCCGACGCTGGCCAGGGACAAGGTGCTCCTGGTCAATCTGTCCGGCCGCGGCGACAAGGACATGCATACGGTCGCCGAAAAGTCCGGCATCCAGTTCTGATTCCCCATACCCATGTCACGCATCCCGACCACATTCGCCGCGCTTGCGGCGCAAGGCCGCAAGGCCCTGATCCCGTTCATAACCGCCGGCGATCCGCATCCGGACGCCACGCTGCCGCTGATGCGCGCCCTGGTTGCAGGCGGCGCCGACATCATCGAGCTCGGTGTGCCCTTTTCCGATCCGATGGCGGACGGCCCGACCATTCAGCGCGCCTCCGAACGCGCGCTGGCGCACGGCATGAGTCTGCGTCGCGTGCTGGCCCTGGTGGCTGATTTCCGCAAGGAGAATGCGACGACGCCGGTGGTCCTGATGGGTTACGCCAACCCGGTCGAAGCCTATGGCGTCGAGGGCTTCGCCCGTGACGCGAAGCAGGCCGGGGTCGATGGCGTGCTGGTGGTCGATTACCCGCCGGAAGAATGCGCGGGATTTTCGGCAACCATGAAACTGGCGGGAATCGATCCGATTTTTCTGCTGGCGCCGACCTCCACCGAGAAGCGCTATGCCGAAGTCGCGCAGATCGGCAGCGGCTACATCTACTATGTCTCGCTGAAGGGAGTGACCGGCTCCGGCAACCTCGATCTGGACGAAGTCGCGCGCCGCATTCCGTTGATCCGCGAGAAGGTCGGCATGCCCGTAGGTGTAGGCTTCGGCATACGCGACGGCGCGACGGCGGCGCGCATTGCCGCGGTGGCCGATGCAGTGGTGATCGGCAGTCGCATCATCGAAGAAATAGAGAGTGCCCCCGCCGGCGAGGCGACGGCACGAGTGCAGAGCTTTCTCTCCGGCGTACGCGCCGCAATGGATGGAGAAACCCGATGAGCTGGTTACAAAAACTGCTGCCACCCAAGATCAAGCGCTCGGAAGGCGGGCGCAAGTCGATTCCGGAGGGTTTGTGGGCGAAGTGCCCGGCCTGCGAGGCGGTGCTCTACAGCAGCGATCTCGAGAACAACCAGAACGTCTGTCCCAAGTGTGCCCACCATCTCCGGCTGCGCGCTCGCGTCCGGCTCGACGCCTTGCTGGATCCCGAAGGGCGCTTCGAGATCGGCACCGAAGTCATCCCGATGGATCCGCTCAAGTTCAAGGACAGCAAGCGCTATGTCGATCGGTTGGCCGCCGCCAACGAGGATACCGGCGAGGCCGACGCCATGGTGGTGATGCAGGGTGCGATCAAGACCGTGCCGGTGGTGATCGCCTGCTTCGAATTCGAGTTTCTGGGCGGTTCGATGGGCGCCGTGGTGGGCGAGCGCTTCGTGCGCGGCGTCAAGGCGGCGATCGAGTTGCAGGCACCCTTCATCTGCATTACGGCCTCGGGCGGCGCGCGCATGCAGGAAGGCCTGTTTTCCCTGATGCAGATGGCCAAGACCACTGCGGCCGTGACGCAGCTGGCGCACCATCAGCTGCCGTTCATCACCCTGCTGACCGACCCCACGATGGGTGGCGTTTCGGCCTCCTTCGCGTTTGTCGGCGACGTGGTGATTGCCGAGCCCGGCGCGCTGATCGGCTTCGCCGGGCCGCGGGTGATCGAGCAGACGGTGCGCGAAACGCTGCCGGCGGGCTTCCAGCGTGCCGAGTTCCTGATCGAAAAGGGTGCGATCGACATGATCGTCGATCGGCGCGAGCTGCGCGACAAACTGGCCTCACTGATTACCCTCCTGCAGCGCGTCCCGGCGGTTTGATGCCGCCATTGCCGGGTTTGCCGGACGCGAGCCTGAGCGGCTGGCTGGCGCACCTCGAAGCGCTGCATCCGCGCGGCAGCGCGGGCATCGAACTCGGGCTCGAGCGCGTAGCCGCCGTCAAATCGCGGCTGGGCCAGCGCGAGACCTGTCCGGTGATTCTGGTCGGCGGCACCAACGGCAAAGGGTCTACCTGCGCGATGCTGGAGCGCATCCTGCTTGCTGCCGGTTATCGCGTCGGCCTATATACCTCGCCACATCTGCTGCATTACGCCGAACGGGTCAGGATCAACGGCATCGTTGCCGATGACGCCAGTCTCTGCGCCGGATTCTCCCGCGTCGAGCAGGCGCGGGGCGACGCTGCGCTGACCTATTTCGAGTTCGGCACCCTGGCGGCCTGGGAAGTGTTCGCCGCGGCGAGTCTCGACGCCGTCATTCTCGAGGTCGGCCTCGGGGGCAGGCTTGACGCGACGAACGTCTACCAGCCCGCCTGCGCCATCGTCACCTGTGTCGATTTCGATCACATGGATTTCCTCGGCGCGGACCGCGAGGCCATTGGATTCGAGAAGGCTGGAATCTTCCGCAGCGGCGTGCCGGCGATCTGCGGTGATCCGCAGCCGCCGCAGTCCCTGCTGGCCCATGCCGGTGCGATCGGGGCCAGGCTGCAGGTGATGGGGCGGGATTTCGGCTATCTGCGGCAGGAGCAGCAGTGGCTGTATTGGGGGCGCCCCGCCGATGACGGCGACCGGCAGGGCGACGCCGCAGCAATCCGGCGCGGCGGACTGGCGTTTCCGGCGCTGCGCGGCAGTCAGCAGCTGGCCAATGCGGCTTGCGCACTGGCCGCACTCGAGGCGCTGCACCAGGTTTTGCCGGTGGCGATGAAGGACATCCGCCAGGGCTTGATCGCGGTCGAGCTGACGGGGCGTTTTCAGGTGCTGCCCGGGCGCCCGGCGGTGGTGCTGGATGTTGCCCACAATCCGCAGGCTGCCCAAGTGCTGGCGGCCAATCTGGGCGACATGAGTTTCCATCCCAACACCTGGGCCGTGTTTGGCATGCTGGTCGACAAGGACGTCGAGGGCGTGATCGACGCCCTGCGCGCGCGCGTAACGCACTGGCTGCCGTGCACGCTGGAAGGTCGGCGTGCCGCCAGCGCCGACTTTCTGGCGGGCCGTCTGGAGGCGAAGGGAATCAAGGTCGCCGGCAAGTTCGCCTCGCCTGTCGCGGCGCTCGCCTGGGCGCAAGAGAACGCGGGCGAAGATGATAGAATTCTCGCCTTCGGATCCTTCCTCACTGTTGCTGCGGCCTTGCAAGCGCTCGGCCGTTCAGCGTAACCACGATGGCGGAACAAGACACATCGCCTGACGCAGATTTGCAACTGAAGAAGCGTGCTCGCCGCCGGCTTGTCGGCGCCGCCGCGCTGGCGCTGTTGGCCGTCATCGTCCTGCCGATGGTGATGGACCGCGAGCCGCGTCCCCTGAGCCAGGACATACAGGTGCGCATTCCCAGTCAGGATTCGACCGGCCTGGCGGCCAAGGTGTTGCCGGGCAAGCCCGTGGCGACTCCCATGCCCGCGCCGGAGCCGAAGCCCGCTGCAGAACCGAAGGCGGACGCCCAGACCAAAGCCGAGCCCGTCACCACGGTAGCCGCGGCAGCGCCTGCGGTGACCAGGCCGGCTGCCCCGGCGGCGGCGCCGGTCGTGAAGGCAGTTTCAAAGCCGGCGGAAAAGCCGGCAACCCCCGAGAAGAAGCCTGAGGCCGCCGCCAAGCCGGCGACCAAACCGGTTGCGGATGCCAAGCCGGCGAGCGACGCCTCGGGACAGTGGGTGGTTCAGCTGGGCGCCTACAAGGAGGCGGGCAACGTCAAGCTTCTGCTGTCCAAGTTGAAAGGCATCGGCGTGCCCGCATATACGGAAAGATCCGATACACCGCAGGGACCGCGCACTCGGGTTCGCGCAGGTCCCTTTGCCACCCAGGAAGCCGCAGAGAAGGCCCGCTCGAGAATCAAGATCATCGGCGTGGACGGCCCGGTAGCGCCAAAGTAGGGTGATGACCGCGTTCGATTACGCCGTGCTGGCGGCAATTCTGGCGTCGGTGCTGCTGGGCTTGTGGCGTGGCGTGGTGGGCGAGATTCTGGCGCTGGTCGCCTGGATTGTGGCGTTTCTGGTTGCGCGTGCCGAGGCGTCGGTGGTGGCCGGTTGGCTCGCCGGGCAGATTGCCGAACCGGGCATGCGGCTGGCAGCGGCTTACGTACTGGTTTTTGTCGGTGTATTGTTAGTCTTTGCGATAGCGCGCATGCTTGTTTCGCTGATGCTGAAGGCGGCTGGTCTGGGTTTGCTGGACCGCTTGCTGGGCGCCGGTTTTGGGGTCCTGCGCGGGGTTGTGGTGGTATTGATGGCGGTGCTGGTGGCGGGGATGACGCCGCTGCCGAAGGCTGACTGGTGGCGTGCGGCGACGTTGGCGCCGCCACTGGAAACCGCGGTGATTGCAGCAAAGCCCTGGTTGCCGGCAGAAGCGGCAAGACGGATTCGGTTTCGATAGAGGAAGATGACCATCCCCCTCCCCCTTTCCGGGGAAGGGGGTGATAATTGTTTGCGGGCGCTGCCCGTTCCATGTTTTGGCTGCTTCTCCTTGGGGCGGCCCTGCGGAGAAGGACCATGTGCGGAATTCTGGGTGTGGTGGCCACCACGCCGGTGAATCAGTTGCTCTACGACGGCTTGCAGGTGCTGCAGCATCGCGGTCAGGATGCCGCCGGCATCGCCACGGCGGAGGGCGGGCGCTTCCACATGCACAAGGGCTCCGGCCTGGTGCGCGACGTCTTCCGTACCCGCAACATGCGCAGCCTGATGGGCAATTGGGGCATCGGCCACTGCCGTTACCCGACTGCCGGCTCGGCCGACAACGCCGCCGAGGCGCAGCCCTTCTATGTCAATTCGCCCTTCGGCCTGATGCTGGCGCACAACGGCAACCTGACCAATGCCGACCAGTTGAAGCAGGACATGTTCCTGCAGGACTTGCGGCACATGAACACCAACTCCGATTCGGAGGTATTGCTCAACGTTCTGGCGCATGAACTGCAGGCCGCCTCGACCAAGTACCAGGTCGATGCCGAGACCATTTTCAAGGCGGTGGCCGGCGTGCATCGGCGGGTCAAGGGCGCCTATGCCGTGGTGGCGATGATCGCCGGCTACGGGCTACTGGCCTTCCGCGACCCCTACGGCATCCGTCCGCTGGTGATGGGCAAGAACGAGACACCGCAAGGCACCGAATACATGGTGGCGTCCGAGAGCGTCGCCATCGACACCCTGGGCTTCAAGATGCTGCGCGATGTCGAACCGGGCGAGGCGGTGCTGATCGACATGCGCGGCAATTTCGTCAGCCGGCAATGCGCGGAGCACACGCTACATGCGCCCTGCATGTTCGAGTTCGTCTATTTGGCGCGTCCCGATTCCGTGATGGACGGCATCTCGGTGTATGAAACGCGGGCCAAGATGGGCGACTACCTGGCCGACAAGATCCGCCTCACGATGCCGCACCTGGCGATCGACGCGGTGATCCCGATTCCCGATTCCAGCCGTCCTTCGGCGATGGATCTGGCGGCGCGCCTGAACCTTCCGTATCGCGAGGGCTTCGTCAAGAACCGCTACATCGGGCGCACCTTCATCATGCCCGGCCAGGCGACGCGGCGCAAATCGGTGCGGCAGAAGCTCAACGCCATCAGCCAGGAATTCAAGGGGCGCAACGTGCTGCTGGTGGACGATTCCATCGTCCGCGGCACCACCAGTCGCGAAATCATCATGATGGCGCGCGAAGCGGGCGCGAAGAAGGTCTATTTCGCCTCCGCCTCGCCGCCGGTGCGCTTCGCCAATGTCTATGGCATCGACATGCCGACGCGCAGCGAACTGATCGCGGCCTTTCGCAACGACGACGAAATCTGCCGCGAGATCGGCGCCGATGCGCTGATCTACCAGGATCTCGACGCCCTCAAGGCGGCGGTACGCTCGGTCAATCCGACGGTGACCCAGTTCGAGACTTCGTGCTTCGACGGCCAGTACATCACCGGTGACGTCAGCGCCGCGTATCTGCAGAGCATGGAGGACAAGCGGTCCCGGCCGTCGCTGCAGCTGCCGGACGATCAGGACGGCTTCGACGGACAGGATGGCGAACAACTCGACCTGAACCTGGTGCAGGCGGGATGAGCGGAGTGGATACCCGTCCTGAAGAATCGGGCTGGTCGTTCGACACACTGGCCGTGCGTGCCGGCCAGGAACGCAGCCAGTTCAACGAGCACTCGGAGGCGCTCTACCTCACATCGAGCTTCGTCTTCGACAATGCGGCACAGGCGGCGGCGCGCTTCTCCGGCGCGGAGCCGGGCAACGTCTACGCGCGATTCACCAACCCGACCGTCTCCACCATGCAGGAACGGCTGGCAGCCCTCGAGGGCGCCGAGGCCTGCGTCGCGACGGCCACCGGCATGGCCGCGATTCTCTCCACCGTTATGGCGCTGATGAAGGCGGGCGAGCACATCGTCGCCTCGCGCAGCATCTTCGGCGCCACGCAGCAGCTTTTCGGCAACATCCTGCCGCGCTTCGGCGTGGAGACCGGTTTCGTCGACCAGGGAAGCATCGAGGCATTTCGCGCGGCACTGCGCCCGACCACCCGCCTGGTATTCATCGAGACGCCGTCGAATCCCCTGACCGAAGTCTTCGACATCGCGGCGCTGGCCGACGTCGCCCATTCCGCCGGCGCGTTGCTGGTGGTCGACAACTGCTTCTGCACCCCGGCGCTGCAGCGTCCGTTGCAACTGGGTGCCGATCTCGTGATTCATTCCGCGACCAAGTATCTGGACGGGCAGGGCCGTGTGCTGGGCGGCGCCGTCTGCGGCGGGAGAGTTTTGACCGAGGAAGTCTTCAAGTTCCTCCGCACCGCCGGGCCGACGCTCTCGCCCTTCAATGCATGGGTAATTCTCAAGGGGCTGGAAACCCTGTCCGTGCGCATGAAGGCGCAGTCGGCCAATGCGCTCGAACTCGCGCAGTGGCTGGAAGCGCAGCCGCAGGTGGCTCGCGTGCATTACCCGGGGCTCGCTTCGCATCCGCAACATGCCCTGGCAATGAAGCAGCAGGCCAGCGGCGGTGCCATCGTGTCCTTCGAGGTCAAGGGCGACCGCGCGGCCGCCTGGCGCGTGGTGGACAACTGCCGCCTGTTGTCGATTACGGCCAATCTGGGCGACACCAAGACCACCATCACGCATCCCGCGTCGACGACGCACGGTCGCATCACGGCCGAGGCGCGGGCGGCCTCGGGCATAGGTGAAGGTCTGCTGCGGATTGCGGTCGGGCTGGAAAGCGTCGCGGATCTGCAGGCCGACCTCGCGCGCGGGCTGCGCTAGCCCGACAGGTCGATGCGGCGGATGTCTGCCGCGTCGATTTCCAGCGCATCGCCGCGTCCGGTATCCCAATCGGAAAGCACCCAGCGTTCGGCGCCACCCGACGCCAATTGAATCACGTCGTGTCCCGGCCGGTGCGTATGGCCGTGGATCAGGCGGGTGCAGCCGTGAACCGTCAGCGCCTCGCGTATCGCGGCGGCATTGGCATCCATGATCGCGGCGGTCTTGCCCTGCATGGCCTCTGCGCTGCGGCGACGCAGGCTCGCCACTTCGGCGCGGCGCTCCGGCAGGGGGCGGGCCAGAAAATCCGCCTGCCATTGCTTCGAGCGAACCATGCGACGGAACTCCTGATAGGGAAGGTCGTCGACGCAGACGGTGTCGCCATGCATCAGCAGGGTCGCCGTGCCGCCGGCGCCGACTGTCTCGACGTCGGTGAGCAGGCGCATGCCGGCCGCCGCGGCAAAGGTCTCGCCGATCAGGAAATCGCGGTTGCCGGCGATGAAGAAAATGCGCGTACCCTGGTCCGCCAAGTCGCGCAGCAGCTTGCACACCTGCGCATTGAAAGGATCGCCGAGATCGTCGTCGCCGATCCAGTATTCGAACAGGTCGCCGAGGATGAACAGCGTCCCGACCCTGGCGGCTGCCGTCGCGGCGAGAAAGTCCGCGAAGCGCCAGGTCAGGTCGGGCCGCTCCGCGCGCAGGTGCAGGTCGGAAACGAAGCGGGCAGTTCCGGCGATGGTCAGCATGGAACCGCCCCGGCCGATCAGACGACTTCGGCGCGCTCGATGACGACGTCCTGAACAGGCACGTTCTGGTGGAATGCCTTGTTGCCCGTCTTCACCGCCTTGATCTTGTCGACGACATCCTGGCCTTCGACGACGTGACCGAAGACGCAGTAGCCCCAGCCGTCCTGGCATTTGTCGTTGTCGAGGAAGTCGTTGTCGCCGACATTGATGAAGAACTGGGCGGTGGCCGAGTGCGGGTCGCTGGTACGCGCCATGGCGACGGTGTAGCGCTTGTTCTTGAGGCCGTTCTTGGCTTCGTTCTCGATCGGCGCCTTGACCGGCTTCTGGTCCATGCCCGGCTCGAAGCCTCCGCCCTGGATCATGAAGCCGTCGATCACGCGATGGAAGATCGTGTTGTCGTAGTGGCCGGCCTCGACGTAGGCGATGAAGTTGGCGACAGTCTTGGGCGCCTTTTCGGCATCGAGTTCGAGCGTGATGGCGCCGAGGTTGGTGGTGAGCTTGATCATGGGGTTTGTCCTGTGTGAATTATTTCTTGGCGGGCAGCAGCTTGACGGATTCGATCAGCACCGGAGTGGTCGGCACGTTCTGGTGCGGGCCGGCATTTGCGGTCGGCACCGCGGCGATCTTCTGCACTACGTCAAGGCCTTGCACGACCTTGCCGAATACGGCATAGCCCCAGCCTTTGCCGGTCGGACTTTGGTGGTCGAGAAAGCTGTTGTCCTTGAGGTTGATGAAGAACTGTGCGCTGGCGGAATGCGGATCGCCCGTGCGCGCCATGGCCAGCGTGCCCGTTTCGTTCTTCAACCCGTTGGTGGCCTCGTTCTGGATCGGCGCGCGAGTCTCCTTCTGCTTCATGTCCGGCGTGAAGCCGCCGCCCTGGATCATGAAGCCCGGGATCACGCGGTGGAACACCGTGCCGTTGAAGAAGCCGTCCTTGGCGTACTGCAAAAAGTTTTCCACGGTCTTGGGTGCCTTGTCCTGGTAGAGCTCGATGACCAGGGTGCCCTGCGAAGTCTTGACCTCGAGCTGCGGGTTGGCGGCATGAGCGGCGATGCTGAACAGAAGGGCGAAAGCGGAAAGAAACAGGCGATGCATGGAACCTCCGGAAATGCGGGTGGGGAATTGGTGATGCGGCCAGCGAAGGGCCGCCTTACGCGGCGCCTTCGAAGACGATCTTCCAGCGGCCGCCTTCCTTGATCCAGTACTGGCGCTTCTTCATCTGGCTGGAAAGATTGCTGGAGCGGTAATCCTGCTCGAAGGTGACGACGACATACTCTTCCTTGCCGGGATTGCGGAACATGCTGATGTTGCCGGTATCGACCTTGATCCAGCTCTTGGCCGCATTGACCTTGCGTTTCTGTTCGATCCAGCCCTGAAAGCCCTGACCATCGGAGTGGAACTTGTGCGAGTAGTGCCGTGCGTACTGATCGACGTTGCGGCTTTCCCAGTCCTGCCGCCATTCCTCGATCATCTTCAGCAGCGACGTGCGTTCGCTCTGCCAATCGTCGAGCGACAGCCATTCGATGCTGTTGCTGATGATCACCGGGGTCAGGCCGATCTGCAGGCTCTTCGACAGCGTATCGAGATCCTGGTTGGCCAGCACCACGCAGCCGTCGGAAGCCTTGGGCGGGCGCGAGAAGGTGTCGGACGGCGTGCCGTGCAGCCAGATGCCGTGGCCGTTGCGTCCCTGGCGCTTGTCCCAGTCGTTGGGGTAGTTGATCGGGAACGCGCCGCTGCCGTAGAAATCGGTCAGCTTCTGCCGCGGCAGGCTGGAGGTGACGTGGTAGACGCCGATCGGCGTCCTGCGGTCGCCCTCGCGGGTCTTGTCGGCGCCGAGCTTGCCCTGCGTGATGTAGTAGTCGGCGACGAAGCGCGGCGTGCCGTTGTCGTTCTGGTAGAGGTAGAGGCGGGACTTCTGCGTGTCGACGACCACCGCGTGCTTCTGTTCCGGGCCCATCTGCAGCAGATAGCGCGGCACATAGTCTGCCGGCGGCTTGGTGCGGTAGCCCTTGAGCCGAACGATGGCTTCGTCGCGCAGGTCGGCGATCTTCTCCCCGGCGCCTGCTCCGCCGCCCTCGCCAAAGGACATCAGGGGACGCGAGCGCGCCAGCAGCAGATCGCCCTGGACCAGATGCGCCAGGCGGAAATTGGGATAGGCCTTGACCAGCATGTCCGTCTGCTGCATCGCGATGTCCAGCCGGTTGGCTTCGATGGCGTCGAATACCTTGGCCAGCAGCGGCTCGGGGCCCGAGTCCGTAAAGCTCGCGGCGACAGCGCCGGTGCCGGCGGTCTTCTTGAGATGCCTTGGCGCCTTGCCGGCCGCATCGGCCGCGGCTGCCGCAAGCAGCAGACTGCAGGCGGCAAAGACTGTCAGGAGGCGCAACGGCTGGCGCATCAGCTACCGACCCGCTCCTGCAGGATCTGCCACTTGCCGTCGCGCTTGCCCATCAGCAGCGTCTTGTTGCTGGATGTCTTCAGCGAAGCCGATTTGTAATGCTGACGGAACTTCACCGTCGCGGTCTCGCCATCGACACTGATGCGCAGGTTTTCGTAGCTGACCTGGATTGCACCCGGCTTGGTGATGCGTTTCTGGCGTTCGGCATCCCACGCCGAGCGCGATTCGCCGGCCGGCGTCTTGAAGTCGCGGGCATAGGCCGCGAGGTAGGCCTTCACGTCCTTGCGCGACCACGCGGCGGCCCACAGGTCGATGGCATTGGTGATCTCGGCATTGGGATCGCCGGCGGCCTTCGTTGCGGCGGGCTTCGGCACTTCGGCGGGCTTGGCCGGCGCGGCGGCGGGTGCAGGCGCCGCGGCTACAGGAGCGGCGGCTGCGGCAGCAGGAGCGGCGGCTACCGGGGCGGGTGCCGCCTTGGGTGCTTCTGCAAGCTTGATGGGTTCGGCCGGGCGCGCATCGACTACCGGTTTGGTGGTCTTGCCGGGACGGCTGGCAGTGCCCATCAGATCGCGAATCAGGGCCAGCTTGTTCTGTGCGCTGGAATTCGATGAATCAATCTGCAGCGCCTTGTCGTAAGCCTGACTGGCGAGTCGCGCATAGATGTCGCCGAGGTTTTCGTGGGCGGTAGCGTAGGACGGATGGGTGCGGATGGCCATTTCCAGCGCCTGCTTGGCCTTGTCATACTGCTTCTGCTGGGCGTAAATGACGGCGAGGTTGTTGTAGGGTTCGGGCAGTTCCGGATAGTCCTCGGTCAGCTTGGTGAACACCACGATGGCCTCGCTGGGCTTGTTCATCTCCGTCAGCACGATGCCCTTGAGAAAGCGCCCCTGCGCGTCCTTCGGCTTGCCCGCGAGGTACTTGTCGACCTGTTCCAGCGCCTGGGGGTATTGCCCCTGCTTGATCTGCTTGTTGATGTCCTGCAGCGCATCGGCATGGACGGCCGGCGCCAGCGCCAGGAGCGTGACGGAAACGGCTGATGCCAGTAGGCGTGCGGCGGTGAGGCGGATTTGGGTCATGGTATATACTTCTCGTTGACGGTTGCCCGAAAATGAATTTAGTTACGGCCGCTGCGCTTGACGCCGATGAAGCCGGCGTTAGCCTGCTCTGGAACTGCGTTTTCGCGGGGACAAACCATGCGGGATTCAACGGTGGATTCTACCAAGAAGCCCGCACTCCCTACAACCTGACCATGTTTGATCGATGGTCCGATAATGTCGGCCTTTCGTACCCATTTTCCTGCTTACCCCGGCGTCTGGACGATTCCCCCTCCATGTTGAAGCTATACAACACCCTGGCCCGCGAGAAGCAGGCCTTCGTTCCTATCGAGCCCGGGCGTGTAAGCATGTACGTCTGCGGCATGACGGTGTATGACTTTTGCCATCTGGGGCATGCCCGGGTAATGGTGGTGTTCGACCTGGTGGCGCGCTGGCTCCGGGCCAGCGGCTATGCGTTGACGTATGTGCGCAACATCACCGATATCGACGACAAGATCATCCGCCGCGCGCAGGAGAACAGCGAGACGATCCGGCAGCTGACGGACCGCTTCATTGCCGCCATGAATGAAGATGCGGCTGCGCTGGGCGTGTTGCGTCCGGATGCAGAGCCGCGCGCTACCGACTTTGTGCCGCAGATGCTGGACATGATCGGCACGCTGGAAAAGAACGGCTATGCCTACGTCGCCGGGAGCGACGACGTCTGCTACTCGGTGCGCAAGTTCGAGGGCTACGGCAAGCTGTCCGGCAAGTCGCTGGAAGACCTGCGCGCCGGCGAACGGGTCGATGTCATGGCCGGCAAGCACGATCCGCTCGACTTCGTGCTGTGGAAGCACGCCCGGGACGACGAGCCCGCGGAAGTGAAGTGGAATTCGCCCTGGGGGCCGGGGCGTCCGGGCTGGCATATCGAATGCTCGGCCATGGGAGCGAAGCTGCTCGGGCGGCATTTCGACATCCACGGCGGTGGCCAGGATCTGCAGTTTCCCCACCACGAAAACGAGATCGCGCAATCCGAAGGCGCCCACCAGTGCCAGTTCGTCAATTACTGGATGCACAATGGTTTCGTCCGCGTCGACGACGAGAAGATGTCGAAGTCGCTGGGCAACTTCTTCACCATCCGCGAGGTGCTGAAGAAGTACGACGCCGAAGTGGTGCGTTTCTTCATCCTGCGTGCCCACTACCGCAGTCCGCTCAACTATTCCGATGTCCACCTCGACGATGCGCGGCAGGCACTGACGCGGCTATACACGGCGCTCAAGGGCGTCGCCGGCGAAGCGGAAGTGGATTGGAGCGAGCCGCATGCGGTGCGGTTCAAGGCCGCGCTGGATGACGACTTCGGCACGCCGGACGCGATGGCGGTGCTGTTCGACCTGGCAACCCTGGTGAATCGCGGCGAAGCGGGGCTGGCCCGACAGCTCAAGGCGCTGGGCAAGGTCCTGGGCCTGCTCCAGCGCGACCCGCAAAGCTTCCTTCAGGCCGCACCTGAAGGCGGCCTGAGCAACGACGAAATCGAAGCAAGAGTCGGCGCTCGCGCTACGGCGAAGAAGGCGAAGAATTTTGCAGAGTCCGACCGCATTCGCGATGAACTGAAAGCGGCCGGCATCGTGCTGGAGGACGGACCGCAGGGGACCACCTGGCGCAGGGCGTGAATGCATTGAAGAAGGGCGCGTGATGGAAGCCTTCGTCTGGAATCAGGATTTCACCACCGGGCTGGAGCGGGTGGACCAGGAACATCGCCAGCTGGTGGCCTTGATCAATCAGCTTGGCGAGGCCCTGATTGCCGGACAGGTGCAGGATCCGGAATCCTTGCAGGCGACCTTCGGCCAACTCGCCGATTACGCAAAGTATCACTTTGCGGAAGAGGAGCGGCTGATGGCGGAAACGGGCGTTTCGCCCTTGCACGGGGATCCGCATCGTCGACACCATGGCGAGTTCGTCGAGCAGCTTTCGAGCATGTGGAACTCGCGAGGCGCAATGGCCAATGCGGCGGAGAACCTGCATGACTACCTCCGCTCATGGCTGGGCTTTCATATCCTGGGGGAGGATCAGTCGATGGCGCGGCAGATCGCGCTGATCCGCGGCGGCAAATCCCCGGACCAGGCCTACCGGGAATCGCATTCGTCCCGGAGCGACAACGCCACCGCCGCATTGCTGGCGGCGCTGCACAACCTCTACCATGTTCTTTCCGAGCAGAACCGCGACCTGGCGGCAGCCAATCTTCATCTCGAGGAAAGAGTCGCCGAGCGCACCGGGCAACTGGCAGTGGCCAATCAGGCCTTGACGGAACTCAATCATCGGCTGGAGTCGCTGTCCAACACCGACGGCCTGCTGGAGATCGCCAACCGCCGGCATTTCGACGCGAGGCTGGATGAGGAATGGCGCCGGGCTCTGCGGCAGCAACAGCCCTTGTCACTGCTGATGATCGACGTCGACCACTTCAAGCGCTACAACGACCGCTACGGGCATCAGGCGGGGGACCGCTGTCTGCAGGCCGTGACCAAAGCCGCGCGATCCGCGCTCAAGCGGCCCGGCGATCTGCTGGCTCGCTATGGCGGTGAGGAACTGGTGGTGATCCTGCCCAACACCGAGCAAAGAGGCGCGACGCTCGTGGCGCAGGCCATCCAGGCCGGACTTGCCGGCTTGAACATTCCGCATGCCGATTCGCCGGCAGCTGATTGCGTCACCGTCAGCATAGGCGTGGCCACGATGGTGCCCGACAAGCAGACCAATTGCGTGCAGTTGCTTGCCGCTGCGGATCACGGCCTGTATTCGGCGAAGGAAGGCGGCCGCAACCGCATCAGTCCCGGCTAGGGACTCGAATGCTCTCCGAGACACGCCGCGGCCCTGCCGGTCTCAGATGTCGCCGGGTCACCGGCGCCGACTCCTGCGCGGCGCCGGGAGCGGCTCAGCTGCTGAAGAAATCCTTGACCCGGTCGAGCCAGCTTTGCGCGCGCGGGCTGTGCCGCTGGGCGTTGCCCTGGCTGATCTGCTCGAATTCCTGCAGCAGTTCCTTTTGCCGGTCGGTGAGGCTGACCGGGGTTTCCAGCACGACATGGCAGAGCAGGTCGCCCCGGCTGGCCGAGCGGACGCCCTTGATGCCCTTGCCGCGCAGGCGGAATACCTTCCCGGTCTGCGTTTCGGCGGGGATCTTGAGTTTCGCGACGCCGTCCAGCGTGGGAATCTCGATTTCGCCGCCGAGCGCCGCGGTCGCATAGCTGACGGGCATTTCGCAATGGAGGTCGTCGTGGTCGCGCTGGAAGACCGCGTGGGCCTTGAGATGAATCTGGACGTAGAGGTCGCCCGGCGGGCCGCCGTTGACGCCATGCTCGCCCTCGCCGGTGAGACGAATCCGATCGCCTTCATCGATCCCCGAGGGAATCTTGACCGACAGGGTCTTGTGCTGCTTGACGCGACCCGAGCCGTGGCAGGTGCCGCAGGGATCAGGGATGTAGCGGCCGGTGCCGTGGCACTTCGGGCAGGTCTGCTGGATCGAGAAGAAGCCCTGCTGCATGCGCACCTGGCCGTGGCCGCCGCAGGTCGGGCAGGTCTTCGGCTCGGTGCCCTTCTTGGCGCCGCTGCCGTTGCAGGTTTCGCATTCGGCCATGGTCGGGATGCGAATGCGGGTTTCGGTGCCGCGCGCGGCTTCTTCCAGCGAGACTTCGAGGTTGTAGCGCAGATCGGCGCCGCGATAGACGTTGGAACGGCCGCCGCGCTGCCCGCCGCCGCCGAAGATGTCGCCGAAGATATCGGAGAATGCGTCCGCGAAGCCGCCCATGCCGGCGCCGCCGCCCATGCCGGCCTGAGGATCGACGCCGGCGTGGCCGTATTGATCGTAGGCGGCGCGCTTCTGCGCGTCGGACAGAATCTCGTAGGCTTCCTTGGCCTCCTTGAAGTGGTCTTCGGCCTTGGGATTGTCCGGATTGCGGTCCGGATGGTGCTTCATGGCCAGCTTGCGGTAGGCCTTCTTGATGTCCTCGTCGGATGCGTCGCGGTTGATGCCGAGGATTTCGTAGTAGTCGCGTTTTGCCATGTCAGTCGGTCCAGGCTACTTCAGTGCAAAGGCCGAGTTAAGCGGCACTTGCGTATCCGCTTCAACTCGGCCACTTAAAGCGGCACTCTTTGTCAAATGAGCGTCCGGTTTAAGCCTTCTTGTCTTTCACTTCGGTGAACTCTGCATCGACCACGTCGCCGTCGTCCTTCTTCGCCTCGCCACCTGCGCCGCCGCCCGCCGCGCCGCCAGCCCCTGCGGCACCGGCCGCGCCCTGCGCGTCACCGTAGATCTTCTCGCCGAGCTTCTGCGAAGCCTTGGCCAGCGCTTCGGTCTTGGCTTCGATGGCGGCCTTGTCGCCTTCCTTCATCACTTCTTCGGCCTCCTTGATAGCGGCTTCGATGCCGGCCTTTTCGTCGGCGCCGAGCTTGTCGCCATGTTCGGAGAGCGCTTTCTTGATCGAATGCACCATGGCGTCGCACTGGTTGCGCGCGTCCACCAGCTCGCGGGTCCGGTGGTCTTCCTCGGCGTGGGCTTCGGCGTCCTTCACCATGTTCTGGATCTCGGTTTCGGACAGTCCCGAGTTGGCCTTGATGGTGATCTTGTTTTCCTTGCCGGTGCCCTTGTCCTTGGCCGAGACGTGCAGGATGCCGTTGGCGTCGATGTCGAAGGTGACTTCGATCTGCGGCATGCCGCGCGGCGCCGGCGGAATGTCGGACAGATTGAACTGGCCCAGGCTCTTGTTGCCGCTGGCCATTTCGCGTTCGCCCTGCATGACGTGGATGGTCACGGCGTTCTGGTTGTCGTCGGCGGTGGAGAAGGTCTGCGCGGCCTTGGTCGGAATCGTGGTGTTCTTCTTGATCAGCTTGGTCATGACGCCGCCCAGGGTTTCGATGCCCAGGGAAAGCGGGGTGACGTCGAGCAGCAGCACGTCCTTGACTTCGCCCTGCAGCACGCCGCCCTGGATCGAGGCGCCGACCGCGACGGCTTCGTCGGGGTTGACGTCGCGGCGCGGTTCCTTGCCGAAGAATTCCTTGACCTTCTCCTGCACCTTGGGCATCCGCGTCATGCCGCCGACGAGGATCACGTCGGTGAGATCCGATACCTTGACGCCGGCATCCTTGATCGCGATGCGGCAGGGCTCGATGGTGCGCTCGATGAGGTCTTCCACCAGCGATTCGTACTTGGCGCGGGTCAGCTTCATCGCGAGGTGCTTCGGACCGCTCGCATCGGCCGTGATGTAGGGCAGGTTGAATTCGGTTTGCTGGCTGGATGACAGCTCGATCTTGGCCTTCTCCGCGGCTTCCTTGAGGCGCTGCAGGGCCAGCACGTCGTTCTTCAGGTCGACGCCCTGTTCCTTCTTGAACTCGGTCACTACATAGTCGATCAGGCGCTGGTCGAAGTCCTCGCCGCCGAGGAAGGTGTCGCCGTTGGTCGACAACACTTCGAACTGGTGCTCGCCTTCGATTTCGGCAATCTCGATGATGGAGATGTCGAAGGTGCCGCCGCCGAGGTCATACACGGCAATTTTGCGGTCGCCTTCCTGCTTGTCCATGCCGAAGGCCAGCGCAGCCGCGGTCGGCTCGTTGATGATGCGCTTGACATCGAGGCCGGCGATGCGCCCGGCGTCCTTGGTGGCCTGGCGCTGGCTGTCGTTGAAGTAGGCGGGCACGGTGATCACGGCCTCGGTGACTTCCTCGCCGAGGTAGTCTTCCGCGGTCTTCTTCATCTTGCGCAGCACTTCGGCGGACACCTGCGGCGGCGCCATCTTGTTGCCGCGCACCTCGACCCAGGCATCGCCATTGTCGGCCTTGACAATCTTGAAGGGCATCATGTTGATGTCCTTCTGCACTTCCTTTTCCTCGAAGCGGCGGCCGATCAGGCGCTTGACGGCGAACAGGGTGTTCTTGGCATTGGTGACGGCCTGGCGCTTGGCCGAGGCACCGCACAGAATCTCACCGTCGTCGGCGTACGCGACGATGGACGGCGTGGTGCGTGCGCCTTCCGCATTTTCGATGACCTTGGGCTTGCCGCCTTCCATGATGGAAACGCAGCTGTTGGTGGTGCCGAGGTCGATGCCGATGATCTTGCCCATGTTATTTCCCTTTTAAAAGTTTGCCCGCCCGGGATGTTCCCTTGGCGAATCCTTAAGCCTGTTCCTGATATGGGGGTATTGCGCGCTGCTTCAAGCCTTGGCCTTCGACACCACGACCAGCGCCGGGCGAATCACCCGCCCGTGCAGGGCATAGCCCTTTTGCAGGACGCTGAGTACGGTATTGGCTTCGGTTGCGGCGTCGGGCGCCTCGATCTGGCTGATGGCCTGATGCTGGTGGGGATCGAACTTCTCGCCGAGCGGGTTGATCTCGGCCAGGCTGGATTTCTCGAACGCCGCGACAAGTTGCTTGAGCGTCAATTCGACACCGGCCCGGAGGTTCTCTGCGCTCTGGTTTTCGTTGGCCAGCGCAGCTTCGAGGCTGTCCTTGACCGCCAGCAGTTCGCTGGAGAACTTCTCCACGGCGAATTTGCCGGCCTTGCCGATGTCTTCCTGTGCGCGACGGCGCACGTTTTCGGTTTCCGCCTTGGCGCGCAGCCATGCGTCGTGGTGCTCGGCGGCCTTGAGTTCGGCGGCCTTGAGCAGCTCTTCGGGGCCGGGCATCACGGTTGCCTCGGGAGTCGGCGCTGATGACACGGCGGCATCGGCCGTCTGGCCGGAGTCCGGCAAGGCCTGGGTGTCCGGGCTGGGGCTGGAGGTGCTTGAATTGTCCTGCATGGGTCGGGCTCCTGAAGAAACCGGATGGATATCAGGGTGAATCCGCGAGTTTCAAGCCCCCTTTGCCAAATTGTTTGAATTCCGGGGAAATCTAGGAGTGACTGCGGACCCAGCGCACCAGGCTGGCGGCATCCATTGCACCGGCCTGGCGCGCGATTTCACGGCCATTGCGAAACAGGGCCAGGGTCGGAATCGAGCGAATGCCGAAGCGTGCCGCGAGCTGCTGCTCTTCTTCGGTGTTCACTTTTGCCAGACGGAATCCCGGCTCGAGCTGCCTCGCCGCCTGTGCGAAGGCCGGCGCCATGGCGCGGCAGGGGCCGCACCAGGGCGCCCAGAAATCGACCAGCAGCGGTATGTCCGAACGTCCGGCGTGGGTATCGAAAGTGGTCGCGCCAAGCTCCACCGGCTCGCCGTTGAACAGACGGGCCTTGCACTTGCCGCAGGTGCCGCCATCGGCGAGGCGTTCGGCGGGAACGCGGTTGGCAGCGTGGCAGTGGGGGCAAACGACAATCAGGGGCTCGGACATGGTGTGCTCCATATATCAGGTCTTGCTTATATAGAGGTGCCGCCCGGAAATTCAAGTCGCCGCTTTGTCCTCTTCCTGCCGGCGATCCACGTCAGATGGAAAACTGGCCGGCGCGCAGCAGCCGGGTGCAGGCCGCCACGACCTCCGGATCGAACAGCAGACCGCTGCCCCGGTCGATCTCCGCGATCGCCGCATCGAGGCCGAGCGCAGCGCGGTAGGGGCGGTGGTTCATCATGGCCTCGACGACGTCCGCCACGGCGAGGATTCTCGCTTCGAGGGAGATCGCGTCGCCCTTGAGCCCATTTGGATAGCCGCTGCCGTCCAGCCGTTCGTGATGCTGGAGGATCATCGTCGCGACCGGCCAGGGAAAATCGATGTCCTTGACGATATCGTAACCGACCTGCGGGTGAGTCCTGATCATCGAGAACTCGATTTCACTGAGGCGACCAGGGCGATTCAGGATCTCTGCCGGAACATAAATCTTGCCGATGTCGTGAATTTCGGCGCCACGTTCGACGCCGGCCACTCGCGTCTCGTCGAGGCCCATCTCGCCTGCAATCGCCGCAGCCAGCCGGCTGACCCGCTGCTGGTGCCCGGCCGTGTAAGGGTCACGTGTCTCGATCGTGGTGGCGATGGCCTTGATCGTGTCTTCCAGAGCGCCTTCGAGCTTGCGGGCACTCTTCAGCTGCTCGGCACGGGCGCGCACCGTGACGATGCCGAAAGCGAGGTCGGCGGCGAGCTCGACGAGCAGACCAATTTCCTCCTCGCCAAATTCCCCGATCTCCGCCGCATAGATGCTGAGGGTGCCGATCACTGCGTGATCCGTCCTGAGCGGCAGGGCAACGCTCGAGCGGTAGCCGAATTCCAGCGCCAGCGGACGCCATGGAATGAAGCCCGGTTCCGTTGCGATATCCCTCGCCACCTGAATCTGGCCGCTGCGTACAGCGCGACCGGTCGGCCCCTGGCCCTCTTCGGAGTCGGCCCAGGTCAGGTCGAGGGTCGCCACATATTCGGCGGCGCGCTCGCCGAACTGTGCGATTGGCCGGATGGTCTTGCCCGGATCATTGACGACGTAGCCGACCCAGGCCATCGGAAAGCCACCCGCTTCCACCACCACGCGGCACATGTCCTCCAGCAACTCCGTTTCCTCCGTGGCATGTACCAGGGTTTCGTTGCAGCGGCTGAGAGTTCGCAGGAAGCGGTTGCTGCGCTGCAGGGCGCGCTCGGCGATCTTGCGTTCGGTGATGTCGCGGGCGATAGTGGAAATGCCGGTGACGGTCCCCGACGCGTCGAGGATCGGCGAGAGCGACAAGGACACATCGATCAGCCGGCCATCCTTGCACTGCCGGGATGTCTCGAAATGGGCCACACTCCTGCCCTTGCCGAGAATTTCTATGAGATCGTCGATCTCATGCTTGCGCCCGTCCGGCACGAGCATCTTTGCCGCTTGGCCGACGGTCTCGTCCGCACTGTAGCCGTACATCTTCGCGGCGCCGTTGTTCCAGCTCGTGATGCGTCCGTCCACCGTGGCTCCGACGATGGCGTCTTCCGAATATTCGACAATTGCGGCCAGTTCGCGGCGCAGCGCCTCGGCCCGATGCCGTTCGGAAATGTCGCGCACGATTCCCGTGGCATGCCAGCGGCCGTCGATCGTAATCGAGGAGATCGATATCTCGATCGGGAACTCCTCGCCGGTCTTGCGCAAGGCCGCCAATTCCATGGTGTGACCGATCAACGGTCCCTGACCGGTCTCGCGGAAGCGGCCCCAGCCCTGGCGGTAGGCGTCGTAAAAGCGCGCCGGCGCAATCAGCTCGTGCATCGGCTGGCCGAGGGATTCGGCGGACGTGTAACCAAACATCCTTGTCGCCGCGCCATTCCAGTAGGTTATCGCTCCGTCCTGGTTGAGGATGATCAGGGCATCCTGGGCGGACTCGGCCAATTTGCGAAAACGCTCCTCGCTCTCGGCAAGATCTGCCTCGGCGCGGCGGCGCAGGCGGCGTTCCCTGGCTTCCTGCAAGGCGCGGGCGACGGCCGGAGCCAGTTTGCCGAGGCGGTCCTTGAGGACATAATCCGCCGCTCCCTGGTGCAGGGTCTCGATGGCGAACTCCTCGCCCATGGCCCCTGAGACGAAAATGAAGGGCACGTCGGGAGCCTGTTCTACCGCTATGACCAGCGCCGCCAGTCCGTCGAATGCCGGAAGCCGGTAATCGGCAAGGATGAGGTCGGGCCGGAATTCCTGCAACGCCGCGATGAAGGCCTGCCTCGTATCCACGCGTCTGGATGTGAAGTTCATGCCGGCCTTGCTCAGCGCCCGAGCAGCTAGCTCGGCGTCGACCGGCTCGTCCTCAAGCATCAGGATCTTCAGCTCATCCGGCATTTTGTTTCACTCGTGAGGAATCTTGTTGAGCAGCAACCAGTACAGACCGAGTTCGCCCACTACCTTGACGAATTCGTCGAAGGATACCGGCTTGGTAATGTAGCTGTTAACGCCGAGCCGGTAGCACTCCTCGACATCGAT
>Ga0208753_100127_pt1 | contig 37957 bp, 27 predicted proteins | sample LakWasMet37_LOW7_2_FD_183877 | JGI IMG/M metagenome (GOLD analysis project Ga0208753, IMG submission 183877) | Freshwater sediment methanotrophic microbial communities from Lake Washington under simulated oxygen tension - Sediment Metagenome... | ecosystem: Environmental > Aquatic > Freshwater >... | reverse complement strand
GGTTGTAGTTTCGCAGTCCGCCATCTTCTTGTCAGACACGCGCAGTGGAACTGGAATCAGATCAGGAAATCGCGATGAACTGAAAAACGTAAAAGCACTTGCTAAGTGTGGGGAAGCCCTTGTAGTGGAAGTGAGCGGCCTGCGCGGCTTTTCGCGCAGGTCCGCTCGACTGCCGGGTTAGCCCTCGGCATCCGATGCGTTTGGAGAAATGCGTAGTGCATTTGCGAAGCCTTGTGTTGGCAATAGCGTATTTGGTTTGACGACATAAATAGAACCATCTGGCTCGAGCTGAGCAAGGATTTTGTAGCCACTCGGGAACTGCCTTTCAACAAGAGTTGGCTCGCGTTCAAATATCCAGTTGATACGCCACAAGGCGTTGCCGTATTTCCACTGTGTCCGCTCGGTAGCGATAACGAGTTGAGGGCTCTGTTCAAAGCTGCAGCTATATGTGCTTAAGGACACTGTGCCGTTTGGCGGCAAAGTTACCGAACCAGAGCAAGTAGTGACGGTTACTTCTTGGGGTAAGTGGTTAAACAGGCGAATATCGGTAACAGGTACGCAGCCTGTGACCGAGGCCAAGATTCCGACTGTCACTGCGAAGTGTCGTAGCAGAGCCATAAGAGGGCTAACGTCAAGTAGACGTCACGGCAAGATATCCATATCCGGACAGTTCTGCCCAGATATGGCAACAAGCATCCAGATATGGGTATGACGGGTTGTCCATATCTAGGCCTTTTCTGGAGCGACGCGATTCTCGAGTTTGAGCTTGCGTACGGCTGCTCTGGGCAGCAGCCACAGCTTGCGCTTGCCGTCCCAGGTTCCTCCGGCGGCCTTGACCCGGTTCCGCAATTCGGCCTCTTCATAGGCGACGCGTACGGCAACCGGCGGCGGCAGAGGCCGCTCGTCGACGATCAGCTCTACCGTGGTTAGGCGGCAACCTCGCGCTGCGTCCTCGCGATAGCGGACGCAAATCAGGGATGGACCGTAGCGTGTTGCCATGCGCTTGGCGCCGGCCGCGACCGGAGACAGCTTCTTGAGCACGACCCCGCCTGACGAGGTGGCATTGGCGGCAGGCAATGGCGATTGCCGTCGCAAGGTTTGGTTAGTGGCCAATGAATTCCTCCCAACTTTTTGTACGGCAAGCTCTGAGCTGCTTTTTGGGGGAGCATAGCTGCGAATGATGCCGTTGGCAAGCTGCCGCGTCGAGGTGCCGGGCAGCAGATCGCCGGGGTGCGCCCGTGCGGGGGCGCTTCAGCGCACCTTGATCTCGGTCCACATCCGCGACAGGGTCCGCCGCAGTTTCGGGTCGAAGTCGCGCAGCATTTCCAGCCGCTGCAGTTCGGCGGCGGGCGGGAAGATGCCGGGGTTGGCGGCGATCTCGGGGCGGATGTGGGAGGTCGCAGCGGCGTTGGGATTGCCGGCGCCGATCAGGTTGGAAACGTCGGCGGCGTTGCTGCCTTCGAGCATGAAGTCGATGAACTGGTGCGCCAGGTCCGGCCGGCGGCCCGACTTGTGCAGCACGAAATTGTCTACCGCCAAGACCGCACCCTCCTTCGGCGTGGCGAAGCCGATGGTGAAGGGCCGCTTCGCCGCGGCGGCGTCCTGCTGCGCCCGCCACATGTCGTTCGAATAGCCGTGGGCGACCCAGATGGTGCCGATGGCCAGGTCCTTGATGTAGGTGCTGTTGGAAAACGCCGCCCAGTAGGGCTTGGCGCGCAGGATCAGCCGCTTGGCTTCCTCCCACTTGGCGGGGTCGTGCTCCTGCACGGAGTAGCCGAGGTATTTCATCGCCGCCGCCATGAGTTCGCGCTGGCTGTTGAGCACCGTGACGCGGCCCTTGAGCTTCTTCAGGTACTGCGGCTCGAAGATCAGCGCCCAGCTGTCGGTGGGCAGATCGAGCTCCTTCATCTTGTCGGCGTTGAAGCCGATCAGCGTGACGGACGTGGCGTAGGGCACCGAGTAGCGGTTGCCCGGGTCGAACCAGGTGTCGAGGAATTCGCGCTTGATGTTGCGCAGGTTCGGCAGGCGCGCCCGATCGATTTCGCGCAGCGCATGCCGCCGCACCAGCGATTCGACGGCATTGCCGGTGGGCACCAGCACGTCGTAGCCGACGGCGCCGGCTTCCAGCTTGGCAAGCATTTCCTCGTTGTCGGAGTAGTAGTCCTGCTTGAGCCGGCATTTGCAGTGCGCCTCGAAGCGCTGCACCGTGTCCTCGGAGATGTAGTTGTTCCAGTTGTAGAGGTAGAGCGTGTCGATCGCGCGGGCCGGCAGGCCCGCCAGCAGGAGCGCGGCGGACAGGCCGAGGACCAGCAGTCGGCGCTTGCCAGCCCGCGAAGCGGAATTCCTGGCAGACAGAGTCCGATGCGGCGATTTCACTGGCGCGCCGCCTTCAGCACGTCGGGCGCGAGGCGAGACGCGACCAGGATCAGCGTCAGGGTCAGCGCCATCAGCAGCGTGGAGATGGCATTGACCTCGGGCGTCACGGCCACCTTGATCATCGAGTAGATCTGCAGCGGCAGCGTATTCACGCCGACGCCGGCGACGAAGAAGGTGATGACGAAATCGTCGATCGAGAGCGTGAAGGCCATCAGGAAGCCGGCCACCAGCGCCGGCATGATCAGCGGCAGGGTGATGCGGCGGAAGGTGGCCCACGGCGTGGCGCCGAGATCGCGCGCCGCCTCGAAGATGCTTTCGTCCATGCCGGCCAGCCGCGCGCGCACGATCACGGCGACGAAGCCGATGCTGAAGGTGATGTGCGCGGCGAGGATGGAGAACAGGCCGAGCGACAGGTCGAGCACCTGGCGGAAGAACAGCAGCAGCGAAACGCCGAGCAGGATTTCCGGCATTGCCACCGGGGTGAGCACCAGGAAGGGCAGCCAGCGCGGGCGATAGCGGTGCATGGAGAGCCCGGCCATGGCGCCGAGCACGGTCGACACGCTGCTGGAGACCAGAGCGATCAGCAGCGAGTTGCCCGCGGCGTGCAGCATGTCGTCGTCGTGCAGCAGCTTGGTGTACCAGCGCGTGGTGAAGCCGACCCACTCGGCATTGAGCACCGAGTCGTTGAAGGAAAACAGCACCACCACCGCCAGCGGAATGTAGAGGAAGGCGTAGGTGGCGAGGGAGGCGGTCCATAGCCAGAACTGGGATCTTTTCATGGTTGCAGCCTCATGAACCCTTCGACACGCCCGCTGCGCAGGCTGCTCAGGGCGAACGGCGGCGCGCGCAAGGACGTTCGTCCTGAGCCGTGAGCCTGTCGAACGGTCGAAGGATGGGATGCTTTTAGCTTCATGTCACTGCCTCGGTTCCATGCAGGCCGCGCTTCGAGGCCCAGGCCGTGAGGCCGGCGAGCAGCAGCACGCAGACCGTCAGCATGATCGACAGCGCGGAGCCGAGCGGCCAGTCGCGGTTGTCGAGGAACTGCTCCTTGATCAGGTTGCCGATCAGGATGTCGCCGGTGCCGCCGAGCAGTTCCGGCACGGCGAACATGCCCAGCACGGGGATGAAGACCAGCGCCGAACCGGAAAAGATGCCGGGCAGCGAGAGCGGGAAGGTCACGCGCCAAAAGCGCGTCCAGCCGTTGGCGCCGAGATCCTGCGCGGCTTCGAGCAGCGCCGGGTCGTGCTTTTCGAGATTGGTGTAGAGCGGCAGCACCATGAAGGGCAGGTGCGCGTAGACCATGCCGACGATCACCGCGAACGGCGTGTAAAGCAGGTTGGCCGGCCCCAGCAGCATGATCCAGGCATAGATGCGCACCAGGAAATTGCTGGCGAAGGGCAGGATCACCAGCAGCACCAGGAAGTCGCGGCGCTGCTTGGGGCTGCGGGCGATCAGCCAGGCCAGCGGATAGGCGAGCACGATGCAGATCAGCGTGGTCAGCGTGGCGACCAGGAAGGAACGGGCGAAGATTTCCAGGTAGATGACATCGCCGAGCAGGAAGCGGTAGGCATCCAGCGACAGCGCAGGCAGCGGTGCGAGCCCGCCGAACTCGCCGGTCTCGCGAAAACCGGCGACCACGACGATCAGCGCCGGAACGAGGAAGAAGGCCAGCAGGAAGACCGTCGGCGGCAGCGTCACCACCCACTTGGTCAGGCCCGACGGCTGGGTTCTCGTTGCGGACATGCGCGCCCTTCCCTTCGACTCCGGACTCAGTTGCGCAGATACACGCCGGCATCATGCCGCCAGCACACGGTGACCACGTCGCCGACCTCGTGGAACTTGGCGCGGCCCGGCGCGGCATTGGGCATCAGCGCCTCGATCACGCGGCCGTTGGCCAGTTCGACCTTGTACAGCGTGACGTCGCCGAGATACAGCAGCTCGCGCACCACGCCGCCGAAGCGGTTCTTCAGATCGGCGGATTCGCGATGACCGAAGACGCGGATCAGCTCGGGGCGCAGGGCGAAGACGCCGCGCTCGCCCACCGCGATCGGCCGCGGGTCGGTGGCGGCGATGTCGCCGAGGCCTTCCGCGTGCAGGCCCAGCAGCACCTTGCTGGAGGATGTGACTTCGACGTCGAGCATGTTGATCTTGCCGATGAAGTCGGCGACGAAGCGGTTGGCGGGCTGGGTGTAGAGCTGGTCCGGCTCGTCGCACTGTTCGACGCGGCCGTCCTTCATCACGGCGATGCGATGCGACAGCGCCAGCGCTTCCTGCTGCGAATGCGTGACGAAGATGAAGGTGATGCCGACTTCGCGCTGCAGCGCGATCAGTTCGATCTGCATTTCGACGCGCAGCTTGGCGTCGAGCGCGCCGAGCGGCTCGTCGAGCAGCAGCAGGCGCGGTTTGTTCACCAGGCCGCGGGCCAGCGCGACGCGCTGCTTCTGCCCGCCCGACAGTTCGTGGGGAAAGCTGTCGGCCTTGTCCTCCAGATGCACCAGCGCCAGCGTCTCGCCGACGCGGCGCCGTATCTCCGGCGCCGACTTTCCGGCCATTTCCAGCGGGAAGGCGATGTTGCCGGCCACGGTCATGTGCGGAAACAGCGCATAGCTCTGGAACACGGTATGCAGCGGCCGCTTCTCCGGCGGCACGCCGGCCAGCGATTTGCCGTCGAGCAGGATCTCGCCTTCGTCCGGCTCGTCGAAGCCGGCGATCATGCGCAGGATGGTGGTCTTGCCGCAGCCGGAAGGACCGAGCAGGGTGAAGAACTCGCCGGCCTCGATCGAGATGGAAACGTCCTTCACCGCCTCGAGCGAGCCGAAGCGGCGGGTTACGTTGCGGATTTCGAGCAGTGTCATGATGGGTGCGCCAGTTGCCTGTGCGCAGCGGGAACAACAGGGGCGCGTGCGTCCCGGCGAATTCGAAGGGGATATCAGCCGTCGGTGGTGATGGTGTCGATTAGCTCATGCAGGACCTTGTCGGCCCTTTCGTTGGGGACCTGGCAGGTGCCGGCGTTTTCGTGCCCGCCGCCGCCATAGAACAGCATCAGCTCGCCGACATTGGTATTCGAGGTGCGATTGATGATCGACTTGCCGACGGCGAATATCGTGTTCTGCTTCTGCATGCCCCACAGGACATGGATGGAGATGTTGATCTCGGGAAAGACCGCGTAGATCATGAAGCGATTGACCGCGAATATCGTCTCTTCGTTGCGCGGATCGAACACCGCGAGGTTCTTGTACAGCTTGGTGCAGCGCCTGATCTGTTCCTTGGCCTTTTCCGCGTGCTCGAAGTAGAGGTCGACCCGCTCCTTGACGTCGGGCAGGGCCAGGATCTCGTCGATGCTGTGGTTGCGGCAGTAGGCGATCAGATCCATCATCAGCTGGTAGTTGCTGATGCGGAACTCGCGGAAGCGGCCGAGGCCGGTGCGCGAATCCATCAGGTAGCTGAGCAGCACCCAGTCCTGCGGATCGAGGATTTCCTGGCGCGTGAAATTTCCCGAGTCGCTCTTGTCGACGGCCAGCATCATCGCGGTGAAGGACGGCGGAAAGCGATTCTTGCCGCCGAAGTGCTCGTACACCACCCGCGCGGCGGACGGTGCGTCGGGATAGATGATGTGGTTGGGGCGCTCGCCGGGGTTGCGGAAGGTCTCGGAGAGATGATGGTCGAACGCGAGAAATACGCCCGGGACGAAGGGCAGATTGGTGGTGATGTCGTTTTCGGAGATCTCCACCTTGCCATCCTGCATGTCCTTGGGATGGACGAACTTGATCTCGTCGATCATGTTGAGCTCGTTGAGCAGGACGGCGCAGGCCAAGCCGTCGAAATCGCTGCGTGTCACGAGGCGGTATTTCTTGTCGGACATGTCTTTCCCCGGAAGGCTCGGTGTCAGGAAGAATTGTAGTCCAGACTCGCCAGAATGCCATGCGCAACATAGAACACCGCGAGGCGCTGCGGCAAGCCCTCGGCCGCGAAGAGCGCGGCATAGGATTCGAGCTGCGGCCGGTAGCGCCCGGCGTGGTCCGCAAGCTGCCGCGGACCGGCGCCCGGGCCCAGATCGGCGGTCTTGTAGTCGATGATCCAGCGCACGCCGTCCTCGACAAAGCTGCGATCGATGACGCGGGTCACCTGCCCGCGAAGCGGAGTCCCGGGTACGCAGAGCGCGCCGTCGTCTTCCCCGCCGACTCTTGTCAGTGCCAGCTCGGCGGCCGCGTCGGCACGGCGGCGCAGCACCCATTGGCCGTCCGCACTGGCCAGCGTAGTCGCCAGCATGCGCGCGACCCGCGCCGCCCCCGCCCGCGCATCGGCCGCCGACCAGCCGCGGGTGGCCAGCCAGCGCTCGAAGCCGGGCTGGCGCTCGGTCACGCGCGGCACACTCCATGCGTCCGTATCGACCGCGATCAGCTCCAGCACGGCGTGGGTCAGTGTGCCCACGGCAGCAGCCAACGGGTCGGCCGTGTCCTCGCGCGGCTCCGTCACGGGTGCCCGGAGATCAGGTGCGCGCCAGGCCGGCGCCACAGCCGGCTGCTTCAGTCTCATCAGTTGCGGCACGAAATGCGCCAGGTCGTCGGAGACTTCAACAGTCGGCGCTGGTGGTGCGGCGGCCGCTCGCACGAATTCCGCCTCGACGGCCGGCCACAACCGCGCCAGCGGAGAAGCAGCGCGCGGCGCGACCAGGGCTCCTTCTTCGTCGCGCCGCGCGACCCCGACCAGATGCAGGCGGCGCACCGCGCGCGTGGCGGCGACGTAGAGCACGCGGGCATCCTCGTTGCGGCTGCGCTCCTTCTCCATGCGCTGCAGGAAGTCATACAGCGTCGGTTCGCCGGGCGCCCTGCCGCGCCGCGGATTGACCGGCGCGGCGATCAGCCGCTCGCCCGAGGCCAGCGGAAAGCTGTCCCACGCCAGCAGCGGCATGTCCCGTCCCGCCGTTTCGCGATCGAGGCCGGGCAGGATCACGGTGTCGAACTCCAGCCCCTTGGCCTTGTGGATGGTCATCAGTTGCAGCCGGCCGTCGGCCTGCGCATCGGGCGCCGCATAGAGGCGCCCCATGTCGTCCTCGAGGCTGTCGAGCACGAAGCGTCCGGCCGCGTCCAGCGCGTCGAGGCGATTGAAATAGGCCTGCGCGTCGGCGGCCTCGCTGGCGCCGCCGAGGCAGGCCGGCCCGCCGAGCTTCTTCCAGGCATCCTCGACCCAGCGCCGGCGCCGCTGACGGCCCTGCCCGGCCAGCGCCTCGGCCAGCACCTCGCGCACATGGGCGAGCCGCTGCCGGCCATCGGCCGACAGCCGCTCCATGCGTTCGGCATCATTCATCAGCGACCAGATCGTCGCATCGTGGTCGTCGCCGGCCAGCGCGTGCAGATCGGACAGCGTCAGGCCGCACCACGGCGCGCGCAGCACCGCCAGCCAATGCACGCGGTCGGCGCGGTGATGCAGCGCGCGGGTCAGCGAGATCAGGTCCTGCACCGCCTGGCGGCCCGCCAGCGGCTCGATTTCGACGGCCGAGAAGCGCCAGCCGGCGCCATGCCGGCGGATCGCGGCGACCAGCGCGGCGAGGTGATCCCGCGCGCGCACCAGCACGGCGATGTCGCGCGTCCGGTCCTCGCGCCATTCGGCTTCGATCAGCGCGATGATCTGTTGCGCCTCGGCACGGGCGGCGGCGCTGTCGCCTTTTTCCGCGAGCACCGGATGCACCATGATGCCGGCCCCGGGCAAGGCATCGCGCGTGGCGACGAACTCGCGATAGCGGATTTCGCCGCGCAGCGGATCGTCCGCCGTCGGAAAGACCGCCGGGAAGGCGGCGTTGATCCAGTCCACCACCGCCGGACAGGAGCGGTTGTTGCGCGACAGGCGCAGGGGCGTCAAGCGCAGCGCACCGATGCCGTTCCCGGCGACGCGCAGGAAAAGCCCGACGTCGGCCTTGCGGAAACGGTAGATCGACTGCATCGGGTCGCCCACCGCGAACAGGGTGCGGCCGTCGTCATGCTGCCAGCCGGCGGTCAGGCGCTCGAGCAATTCGATCTGCGCCGGGCTGGTGTCCTGGAATTCGTCGACCAGCAGATGGCGGATGCGGTAATCGAGGCGCAGGCCCAGCTCCGAGGGATCGAGCTCGTCGCCCAGCGCGGCGATCGCGCGCGCCGCGAGTTCGCCGAAGTCGACCTCGCCGGCCTCGCGAAACACCAGCCACAGTTCGGCGGCGGCGAGCTTCATCAGTCGCGCGAGCGCACGCACCACTTCATCGTTGTCGTGATCGGGCGCCGGCAGCTCGCGCAGGCGCTGCAGGGCGGCCACGGCCCCGGCGTCGAGGGCGGCCAGGCGCTCCAGCATGGCGTCCTTCTGCGCCTTGAATTCCTTGCCCGCCGGAAAACCATTCTTGACCGTCACGGTCTTGCGCGCCGTGCCTTCCCTGGTCAGCAGGAAATCGGCCAGCGCCCGCCAGCGCGGCAATTCGTCCGGCATCGGGGCCAGTGTCTCCGTCCAGTCCTGCAACAGGCTGCCATCCAGGTTGTCCGCGGCAAAGCGCGCCAGCGGCATCCACTGGCTCTGCCAGGCATCGTCGAGCGCGTCGGCGACCAGGGCCAGTTCCTCGCCGACCATTTCCGCGAGCGCCTCGCCGATCGCCGACTCGGGATGATCGAGGTCGCCACTCATTTGCCATAGTGCGCGCCACTGCTCGCGCCGCGCCAGCATCTCGGCCAGGAGCCGCGCCAGGCGCGTAACGTCGTTGTCGAGATGCGCCAGCGCGGCCGCCACCGCCTCGGCATGCTCCCGCTCGTCGTCACCCTTGCCTTCGAGATGATCGAGCGCCCGCCGCGCCGCCTCTTCATAATGCCGTTTGGCTTCCTCGGCCACCGCCGGTTGAGCGCCGAAGCGCGACAGCAGCGGCATCTGCCGCGCCAGGCTGGCGCACAGCGCGTCGATCGTGGTCAGGCGCAGCCGCCCCGGCTGGGTTTCGATCTGCCAGCCGAGTTCCGCCGAGCGTGCCAGCGCGGCGCGCGCCAGCTCGCAGGTGATGCGCTTGTGCGCGGCCTCGGGCATGCCCGGCTGCCTTGCGAGGGCGAGGCTGTCCGCGATGCGCTGGCGCATCTCGCCGGCCGCCTTGTTGGTGAAGGTGATGGCGATGATTTCCTCGGGCTCCTCCACGATCGCCAGCAGCCGCAGGTAGCGTTGCGTCAGCAGTTCGGTCTTGCCCGCCCCGGCCGGCGCCTCGACGATGAAGGAGTCGAGTTCGAGTGCGCGGCGGCGGTTGTCCTCGTCTTCCCGCAGCAGCTCGCTCATTGCCCCTCCTCGAACTGCTGCTTGCGCTCGGCGACCCGCAGCAACGGACGCACTTCGCAATACTGGATGTCGCTTTCCTTGTCGAAGACGACCGCCGCGACGCCGTCGCGCACTTCGCGTGCGAGCTCGGTGATGCGCTCCGCCCAGAGGCGGCGCAAGGTCTCCCAATCGGGAAACTCGTCTTCCGCATAGCGCTTGCGCTGCGCATCGAGTGCCTTCACTTCGGGCAGCAGGCCGTCGCTTGCCGCCACGCCGAGAAAGCCCGGCGCGTCGCGCGTGACGCGGGCCAGCGCCACGGCCGCCACGGCACGGTCGGGGAAGGCCAGCGCGGCATAGATCGGCAATTGCGGTTCGTCGATGCGCGACTTGGCCCAGCTGTCGGCCGACACATTGCGCCCGCTCTTGTAGTCGATCACCACCAGCCGCCCGTCCTCGAGTTCGTCGATGCGGTCGATCACCACGCGCACCGGCAGGCCCTCGATGTCGAGTCTCTGACTTTCCTCGCAGGCGACGACGCGGAAGGGCGCCCGCTGCGCCTCCACCTCGAGCCACACCGCGAGCAGCGCCCGCAGCCGCTCGCCTTCAAGTTGCCGCAGGCGCGGCGGCAGCGGCTCGACCGCCTCGCGGTCGAAGCCGGCCAGGGCATGCGCCACCACGCGCCGGATTTCCGCGCCGCGGGCGGCCTCGTCCATCTGCATCAAATCGGCAAGGCTGCGGCCGCGCCAGAACTCCTCCAGCGCCGCATGCAGCAGCGAGCCGCGCGCCCGCGCATCGAGGCCGAAAGTCGGCGCCGGCAACACGGCGGCCCCGAGCCGGTATTGATAGAAGGCCCAGGCCGGGCATACCGCCTGCGCCGCCAGCAGCGACGTGCCGCCGCGAATGCGCTCGGCGGAGCCGACGGGCGGCGCCCGCGCATCATCCAGCCGCTCGAGCGGCCCGGACGGGAACGGCAACAGCGGCAGCGGCGGCCACTCGCGGCGCGCTATCTGTGTCAACAGCGGGCTGGCCCGCAGCGGTCGCTCGCCTTCGCGCTGCGCCCATGAGAACACCACCTCGCCGGCGCTGTCGCACCACAAGGCCTGCACGCTTTGCGCCTCCGCCGCCAGGCTGTCGGCGCGCGCCGCGGGGATGCCGGCGCGGCGCTGCAATTCCGCAGGCAGCAGCGGATTCGGCCGCGGCGCGGGCGGCCATGCGCCCTCGTTGAGGCCCATGACCCAGAGCGCATCCACAGGACCCGCAAGGGCATCGCCCAGGCTGCAGATCTCGACCCGCGCCGGAGCATGGCGCGTGGCGGCAAAGGGCTGATCGCGGCACTGGCGCTGCAATTGGCGCAGCGCCTCCCCGCCATCGACGCGACCGAGGACCCCGTCCAGCGCGAGCAGGCCGCCGATGGCCTCGCGCAATTCGTCGCAGGCGGCGCGCTCCGTCGCCAGCAGGGCCCGCTGTCCGGGCCAGCCGAGCGCATCGAGCAGGCCGGCGAAGACCGCAGCCCAGGCCGAGGGAAGCTGGCGGCGCGGCGCATTGCGCACGGCTTCCAGCAGCGCATCGAGGTGGGCGGCAAGGCGCGGCGCCTGCAGGGCGTCGGCCTGGCGCCGCACGGCGCGACCCAGCCGTTCGAGGCTGGCCTCGGGCGGCAGAAACTCGCGCAGCGCGGCTTCGATGCGCGCGCGCGCGTCGGCCTCGTCGACATCGGCCGACCAGCCGGGGCCGCAGAGCAAGGCGCCGAATTCCGCCTGCGCCACGCGCTGCGAATGCACGTGAAGCTGCAACAGGCGCAAGCCGATGTCGACCAGCGGCTCGGCCGCCAGCGGCGAGCCGGCAGCGAATGCATGGTCGCGCTCCAGCGCCGCCCAGGCGGCGCCGACGGCATCGGGATGCAGGATCGCCTCGAGCGCGGATTCCAGCAGCCGGCGTCGCGCCGGCAGATCGGCGACCGCGATGCGCACCCGTGCCGACGCATCGCGCGCCAGCCAGCCTCGTGCCCAGCTGGCGGCCGCGGCGCATTCGGCTTCGCCGTCGGGCAGTTCGGCGCCGACCGCAGGCGTGGTTTCGCCGCGTCCGAAATCCAGCCGGAACAGTTCGACGCCGCGCGCCTCCAGCACCGCCAGCAAATGCGAAACCTGCGGATCGGGCGCGATGAAGCCGGCAATGCCGAGGCGCGCCGGCAGGCCGCCGATGCCGCGCTCGATGCAGTCGATGCGCCATGCCATGACCTCGTCCGCGATGCGCCAGGCGCCGGCCCGGCAGGCCTCGGCCACGGTTTCGCGCCAGCGCAGGAAAGCGCGGTATTCCTCGGTATGCAATGGCTCCGGCACTTCGATACGCCAGGCCCGCTGCAGGCTCGCGGCCTCCATCGCGGCCAGCGCCATGCCGTCGCGGTCGAACAGTTCCGCCGCCGCGCCTGTGTCGCGGGCGATGGCCTGCTCCCACAAGCTGCGTTCCTGCGCCCGCGACAGAAAGCTTCCGGGGACGCTGGCCGGCGGAATCTCGCCGCGCAGCAGCGCCGTCGAGCTCAGGTGCTCGAGCCACATCGCCGGCGTCGAGCTCTGCAGCGCCTGCCAGGTCACGGCGCCGCGCGTCGCCTGCAACACGCCATGAGCCCGACGCAGATCGAGCGCCAGTCGCGCCGTGGCGCACAGCACCAGCGGCTCCGGCCCGCCGGGCAGTTCGGCCAGCTTGACTGCGGGCAGATCGGAACGAATCATCATCGACTCCACACGTCCGTAGCTCGCCCAGGAATTCGCGAGCAGATCAGAGGAAGCCGATCGAGCGCTTGGGCTTGCCCTTGCGCGTCTGATCGTCCGCGATCAGTTGTTTGATCGCATCGAAGATCGCAGAAAATTGCTCGTCGTATCTCATTTCCATCGCCTCGATCTTGCGGGCGAGGTCGCGATTCGAGTCCATGAGACGCCGCAACTGGACGAAGGTACGCATGATGGCGATATTCACTTCGACCGCGCGTGGCGAACGCAACACACTGGAGAGCATGGCAATACCCTGCTCGGTGAAGGCGTAGGGGATTCCGCGCCTGCCGCCATGCATGCTTGCGGTCACAATCTGTGACCGCAAGGGCTCATTCTTCCTGTTATTCGATGCGGCGCCCGACGCACTTGAAATGCCAATCTGGCATTTCAAGCCTTCCCAATCCTCGTTGCTCAACTGGAACATGAAATCGTCGGGGAAGCGGTCGAGGTTCCTCTTGACTGCGCGGTTGAGCGCTCCGGTTTCCACGCCATAGAGCATCGCAAGGTCGGCATCGAGTATGACTTTCTCGCCACGGGCAAGGAAGACGAGCTGCGCCAGATTTTCCGGCTGGGGAGCGATTTTGGTCATCGAGGATCAGACTCTTTGGGCCACACCTTGATTGATTACCCCGCCAGCGGCAGCATCAGGGCGCCGAGGGCGCACAGGGTCGTGGTGACGATGAACACGGCGAGATCGGCGGGATGCACGGGCTGTTGGGCGAATACCTGATCGATGTACATGTGACTGCCTCCTTGAGAATGGAGATCAGTCTGCCCGCCGCAAGGCTCATGGGATGAGCCTGTCGTCCCTCGGGAGCAATTCCGGCGCCTGCGGCTCGCGCGGCAGCACCTCGACCGGGGCGAGGTCGGCGATTTCCTTGTCCTCGGCGGCCACCTTGAGGTCGCGGAACTTGCGGGCGGAGACGAGGACCCGCGTTTCCATCGAGGCCACCGACCTGTTGTAGGCGCCGACCGCTTCGCCGAGGTTCTTGCCGACGCGGCCCCAGTGCTCGGTCACCGTCGCGATGCGGTCGTAGAGTTCGCGTCCGAGCTGGCTGATGCGCTCGGCGTTCTCGGTCAGCGCCTGCTGCGTCCAGCCGTAGGCGACGGCACGCAGCAGCGCAATCAGCGTGGTCGGCGTGGCGAGGATCACGCGCTGCTCGACGCCCTGCTCGATCAGCGAGGGATCGGCTTCCAGCGCGGCCGAGTAGAACATCTCGCCGGGCAGGAACAGCACGACGAAATCGGGCGAGGGCTGGAACTGCTCCCAGTAGGCCTTCTGGCCGAGTTTCTTGAGGTGCTCGCGCACCTGGCGGGCGTGATCGGCCAGCTTGCGCTTCTTCTCCTCCTCGTCGGTCGCCTCCAGCGCCTCGAGGTAGGCGGCCAGCGGCGCCTTGGCATCGACGACGATGTTCTTGCCGCCGGGCAGCTTGACGATCATGTCGGGCCGCAGCCGGCCGTCTTCCGTGGTGGCGCTTTCCTGCTCGAAGAAATCGCAGTGGTCGAGCATGCCGGCCATTTCGACCACGCGCTTGAGCTGCAGTTCGCCCCAGCGGCCGCGGGTCTGCGGGGCGCGCAGGGCCTTGACCAGGTTGCCGGTTTCCAGGCGCAGGGCGCCCTGCGCCTCGGCCATGGCGCGCACCTGTTCGGTCAGCGTGGCGTAGGCGTCGATGCGCGACTTTTCGATGCCCTGGATCTGCTGTTCGAATTTCTCCAGCGAGGTCTTCACCGGCGCCACCAGCTCGCCGATGGCCAGCTGGCGCTTGTCCAGATCGGTCCGCGCGGCAGCCAGCGCCGCCGCCTGCTGCGCTTCCAGCGTGGCGCGGGCGAGTTCGAGGAAGGACTGGTTGTTCTTCGCCAGCGCGTCGGCCGAAATCACCTTGAAGGCATCGGCGAAGCTGTCGCGTGCGGCTTCGAGCGTCGCCTGCCGCTCGGCGAACAGGGCCTGGTCCTTTTCGCGCTCGGCTTGCAGCGTGGCGCACCGTACCGCCAGCGCCGACTCCTGGACGCGCAGCGCGGCCAGTTCGCTTTCCAGCTGGGCCAGCCTGGTCTGCGCCTCCGTCAGCCGCGCGGAAAAAACGACGGCGACCAAACCGCCGCCGATCAGGAGTCCAACAACCAGTGCAATGCCGATTTCCATGCCGCGCTCAACCCGAATTCATCGTCAGAACGGAGAGTATCACTCGTGCATGGCTCAGGGGATGAGCCTCATTCATTGAAGCCCCGGATCAGGCGTCCGGCCTTCTTCGTCGGACGGCCCTTCAGGCCTGCCCCGGGCATCGGCGCCAGGCGGCGGATCTCCTCCAGCTGCAGGCGGCGGGCCGCGCTCTGCGCGGTCTCCTCATAGAGCAGGCGGGCTTCCGGCGCGGGCCGGCGCTGGGCGTTCACGCCGCGCACGACGACGGTCCAGCGCAATTCGCCGGCGACGATCTCGAGTTCGTCGCCCGGCTTCAGTTCGCGCGCCGGCTTGACGTTCTGGCCGTTCCACTTGACCCGGCCGCCCTCGACCGCGGCGGCGGCGAGGCTGCGCGTCTTGAAGAAGCGCGCCGCCCAGAGCCACTTGTCGATGCGCTGCCGCGGCAGGTCGTCATGCCCGGTCATGAATCGCCGGAAGCTGGAACGGGGCCGCCCGCGACTGCCTTGGCGGCCGCCTCACGCTTGCGCCGCGAGGTTGCCATGACCATCGCTTCTCCGTCGATGACCACCTTGTCGCCCACGGTACACACCGTATCAAGAATCACCCGGCATTTTTCCGCGATGACTTCCCTGACGATCACCTTGGCATGCACCGTGTCGCCGATACGCACCGGCGCGCGAAAGCGCAGGGACTGGCTCATGTAGACCACGCCCGGCCCGGGCAGGCGATTGCCCAGCACCGACGACAACAGGCTGGCGCTCAGCATGCCGTGGGCGATGCGGCCGCCGAACTGGGTGGTGCGCCCGTACTCTTCGTCCATGTGCACAGCATTGACGTCGGTGGACACGCCGGCGAACAGCACGATGTCCGCATCGGTAATGGTCTTGGCGGTTTCCGCGCTCATGCCGACCGCGATGTCTTCGACGTCGTAACCGTTCTGTGGATTCATCGCAGTCCTCTGTAGTGGTCCGGGCATTCAGGCCGGATGAAAATCTGGCGCCGCCGTCCCGCCCGGCACCGCTACCGGCGCCATTCGATCTTCTTCAGGGTGCCGCCGAGCGCGACGTTCGCGCGCCGCAGCTCCGAAGCCATCCTGAGTTCGATGGCGAAACGGCCGCGAACGTTGTCATCGGCATCGACCTCGACCGTGCCGTTGGCCGTCAGGGGGCCCTCGCTCAGGCGCACCTGGCGGAGCTGCGTTGCGCCGTGATCACGCACAAAGACACCGGAGACCTCCGCGAACCGCGTGGTGCCGCTGGTCCCTCCGCTCTGGATCATGCGTCCCAGGTCCACCCCGAGCAGATTTCCCCGCTCGACATGAAAATCGCCTTCCATGCGATTCGTCGCAAACAGCTTGCCGGCGTCCGCCGCCTGCATGGCATATGCGGCCTTCCCCACCAGCCTGCCGCCGTCCACCAGGGCGGGGAAAAGTGCCGCAGTGTCGACCTGCTTGGCATTCAACTCCCCGCCAAGACTCCACTGCGCGCCCCATTTCAGTCTGGCGTTGCCGCTCAGCACGCCGCCGTAGGCAAAGGCCTTGAACTCCGTTACGGCAAGCTCGGTCTTGCTCGCCGTGGCGCTGGCAGCCAGTTCATCGAGTACGAGGCTCGAACCGAAGGGCATCTTGAACGTTCTCGCCTTGAATTCGATCTGCACCGACTGGCCCTTGGGCGTCAGCTCGAGATTGAGATTCTTGTCCGCCGATTCAATGGCGATGGTCTGCCACGCGCCTTGGCCATCCGGCTTCAGATTCGCGTCGAAGGCCGGAAGGCTGACATTCTTCGATTGCAGTGTGGCGTTCTGCACGCTGACCGGACCGAAACCCATGGCCCCTGCCGACGGCTTGCCGAACAGGAGCCAGCCCAGGCCTTCTTCCGTCAGGACCGGCGAGTCCAGCTCGACCGAAGAGAACGCCTTCTTGTCGCTGAACACGTTGCCGAGCGCCCCTATCGCCTTGACCTGAAGAATCTTGATCTGCCCTTCACTGCCGATCGAAACGCCTTCGAGCCGCACGTGCCGCTGCGGCACCAGGGACAAGCGCAGTGCCTTGATCTTCACCGGCTGCTGAAACTGCCCGCTCAATGCCTGCTCGAATTGCGGAATCTGTCCATCGAAGGAAACCAGGTGGATGGCGATCAGGCCGATCACCAGCAGTGCAGTGATTCCCAGTGCAAGCTGCTTGGCCCGCTGGCTCGGCTTCGCCGATGAAGCGGCAGTGACTTCCTTCGCCGCCGCCCGCCTGCCCCGCTTTGCGGCGGCTTCCTGCTCTTCGCGGCGGAACTTCTCCTCGGCCTCGCGCCACGCCTTTTCTTCTGCCGCCATGCGCTCCTGCGCTTCGGTTTCATCCTGGCGGGGGAGCTCCGCGGCTGGGCGTCGGGCTGCCTCCTCTGCCTCCTGCCGAGCCTTTTCCTCGGCTTCACGCTGTGCCTTCTCGTCGGCCTCGCGTCGGGCGGCTTCCGCAGCCTCCTGGCGCGCCTTCTCGTCCGCCTCGCGCCGGGCCTTCTCTTCGGCCTCCTGACGAGCCTTCTCGTCGGCCTCACGCCGCAGCTTCTCTTCGGCCTCCTGACGAGCCTTCTCGTCGGCCTCACGCCGCAGCTTCTCTTCGGCCTCGCGCCGGGCGGCGTCCGCGGCCTCCTGGCGGGCCTTCTCGTCGGCCTCACGCCGCAGCTTTTCCTCAACTTCCCGTCTCAGCTTTTCCTCGGCCTCGCGCCGGATCTTGTCCTCGGCATCACGCCGCGACTGGATTTCGGCTTCCCGCCGAGCCTTTTCCTCGGCGTCGCGTCGAGCCAGATCCTCGGCCAGCTTGCGCGCCTGCTGCTCGGCTTCTTCGCGGGCGCGTTCGGCAGCCCTGCGACGTTCCTGTTCCTCGGCCAGCCTTCTCGCCTGTTCCTCGGCTTCGTGCCGGGCGGCTTCCACCGCCTTGCGCCGCGCCTCTTCCTCCACCGCCTTGCGCCGCGCCTCTTCCTCCGCCGCCTTTCGCGACTGTTCCTCGGCTTCCAATCGGGCGTGTTCAGCGGCCTTGCTGCGCACTCGTTCCGCAGCCAGTTTCAGCTCCTGTTCTTCGGCCAGCTTCGCCTGTTTCTCGGCCTCCTCGCGGGCGGCCTCCGCGGCTTTGCGCCGCACCCGCTCCGCAGCTTCCTTGAGCTCCTGTTCTTCGGCGAGCTTTCGCTGCCGCTCGGCGGCCTCGCGCTTCGCCTTTTCTTCCGCCTCGTGCCTGGCCTTGGCTTCGGCCTCGCGCTTCGCCTTCTCTTCCGCCTCGTGCCTGGCCTTGGCTTCGGCCTCGCGCTTCGCCTTCTCTTCCGCCTCGTGCCTGGCCTTGGCTTCGGCCTCGCGCTTCGCCTTTTCTTCCGCCTCGCGCCGGGCCTTGGCTTCGGCCTCGCGCTTCGCCTTTTCTTCCGCCTCGCGCCGGGCCTTGGCTTCGGCTTCGCGCTTCGCCTTCTCTTCCACCTCGTGCCTGGCCTTGGCTTCGGCTTCGCGCTTCGCCTTCTCTTCGGCTTCGCGCTTCGCCTTCTCTTCGGCCTCGCGCCGGGCCTTGGCTTCGGCCTCGCGCTTCGCCCTTTCTTCCGCCTCGTGGCGGGCCTTGGCTTCGGCCTCGCGCTTCGCCTTTTCTTCCGCCTCGTGGCGGGCCTTGGCTTCGGCCTCGCGCTTCGCTCTATCCGCCGCCTCCTGCCGGGCCTTTTCCTCCGCCTTGCGCTGGGAGTCATCGGCCGGCATGAACGAGGTGAAGTCGAGAGCGCCCTCCGAATGCTCGGCTTCGCGGATCAGCTCCTTTGCGACGAGGGCCGCCAGCGCCCTGTCAAGCCACCCGCCGTCCCGAAAGTTGAGCTTGCTTTGCAGTGCATCGACGGAGGAATTTCCATCGATGGCGTCCAGTACCTTGCGCAGATCGTTCGCCAGCTCGCGAGAGGCCGAGGCCGCCGTCTGCTCGCCTTTGTCAGTCCTGGTATAGATGGTGGCTCTAGTCATGGTGTCTGGATTGGCACTCGATAGTGGTCGAGGGGTTGGTGGGCCGGACAAGCACAGGCTTGAGGTCTGCTCACCCGGTCTGCTGCAGATCCGTCCTGAGTCGCCCCAGCAAGTCCTCGATTCTTCCCGAAAGGACGCCGAACTCAATGATGAATTTGTCACTCAAACGAACAATCCTGCCGCTCCTGATGGCGTCGGCGATGGACTGCGCCTGGCGGTGGAATTCTTCGTGCACTGTCAGCAATTCCCTGGCCGAGGCGTAAGCCTGCAGTTCGCCGGCGTTGGCCGCCAGCCACCGGCCCAGACTGCATTGGGCTGCATCGCCGATCGGCTGGGTATCGAAGTCCCGGCCCTGGACACGGTCGAGAGCCAGGTGGAATTTCATCTTCCACGACCGGTGCATCGTGATGGCCTGTTCAAAATCGAATGCTTGCATGGTTGGCGCCTCATTTTCCCGAACTTCGGGGAATGGTCAAGATGATAGCCGGAACGGGCCGGAATCCCGGACTGAACGGATATCGCGAATCTCAGTACACAAGGAATTGCGCTCCATTCAGGCCGGCGCGCACCAGTCCGCTGACCAGCAGCGCCACGCCGACGGATATGGCCACCGAGACCAGGGCATCCCGGCGCCCGATGGTCCTGAGCATGACGGCGAAGGTGGACACGCAGGGCACGTAGAAGGTCAGGAACAACAGCAGGGTAAGGATCTGCACCGGACCGAGCAGGCTGCCGATTTCCTGGGTGCCCAGCGCCTGGTAGATCATCAGCAGCGAGAGCTCCTTGCGCAGCACGCCGAACAGCAGCGGCACGCCGAGCGCCAGCGGCAGGCCCAGCCACCAGACGGTCACCGGCATCAGCAGGGTGTTGATCAGGCTGTCGGCGCCGACGTGATTGAGCAGCGCCAGCACCACGCTGCCGCCCACCAGCAAGGGCGTCACGATGGTGAGGATGTCGCTGGTGCGGGCCCAGGTCTCGCCGAGCAGGATGCGCCAGGTCGGCAGCGCATAGGCCGGAATTTCCTGCACCTGCCCGGGCCCGAGTTCGCGGTCCCGGCGCGACAGCAGACGGCCCATGACGGCAATGACGATCAGGGTCAGGGCGAAGATGCCGAACACGCCGACAGCACCGAGGTACTTGCCGGCGATGGCGAGGATGATGGCGGAACGCGCCGAGCAGGGCACGAAGGTGATCAGCACCGAGGCGATCACGCGTTCGCGGCCGGTGGTGACCTTGGCGGCGCCGGAAATGGCCGGCACGTTGCAGCCGAGGCCGAGCAGGAAGGGCACGGCGACGCCGCCGTGCAGGCCGATCTGGTGGAAGCCGCGGTCGACGACGAAGGCGATGCGGTGCATCAGTCCGGCCTCCTCCAGCGTCACCAGCAGCATGACGAGCGGGATCATGTAGGGCACCACGATTCCGGTGAGGCCGATCAGGCCGTCGAGCACGGCACGCGCGACCACGCCTCCGGTGGATTGCGGTTGCCAACCGGCGAAGGCCTCGGTCAGGCGCACCGTGGTCATCGAATCGATCCAGCCGCTGATCTCGAACACCACGAACAGCACCGCGGCGAATACGGCAAGGCCGCCGATCAGGCCCCAGCGCGGATGCAGGAACAGTTCGTCGAGCCAGTAGCGCCAGCCGTGCGTCTCTGCCGGCGATCCCATGCGCATCGCGGCCTCAACCAGCGTGGCCGCGCGATGATGACGGTCGGCGTGCAGTTCTTCCGCCAGCGGCCGCGGCAGCGGCAGTCCCGCCGCGTCGCGCAGGGCTTCCAGTTGCGGCAGAAGCGCCGGAAAATGCTCGCGAAGTTCGTTCTCGACAAACCCGTCGTGGGCGGCGAACTGCACCAGCAGCAAGGGATGCGGCACGCGAAATGCGGCATGGATCTCGGGGCGATTGAGCGCTGCCGTGAGCGGCTCCAGGCTCTGCACAATGTGCGGGCTGGGCAACTGCGGCAAGGGACAGGTCTCTTCGCGCGCCGCATTCACCGCAGTGCTGAACAGTTGCGCGATGCCCTGCCCCATCAATGCCACCGTGGGCACCACCGGCATGCCCAGCAGTTGTTCCAGGGCCTTGATGTTGATATAGAGCCCCTTTTCAGACGCCTCGTCCATGTGGTTCAGGGCCAGTACGATGGGCCGCCCCAACTGGCTCAGTTCCAGCGTCAGTTCGAGGTGGCCTTGCAGGCTGGTGGCGTCGACCACCTGGATGATCAGATCGGGCGGTGCGAAAGGCGCCGGAGGGCCTGACTGTTCGTGCACCGAAACGGGCGGGCGGTCGTCACCCCAAAGCAGGTACTTCAGTGCGGAAAGATCGTCGCCCTGCAGATGATGCAGGGAATGGATGCTCGGCAGATCGACCACGCTGGCCTCGTCGAGACCTATTTGTACCGTGCACTCGCGATAGACGCGATGCGTGCCGGTCAACTCGCCCCGATGCGGCGCGGTGCTCGAGACGGCGTCGAACAGTGTCGTCTTGCCGCCGCCCGGCAGGCCGACCAGGGCGATGCGCAGACGCCGGTCACCACGGAACAGCGGCGTGCGCAGGGGGATGGAGACCTCCGCCATTTAAAGTGGACTAACTCGCTCGGAGCGACGGGTGATAGTCGAGCGAAGCGATCTGATCGGAAGCCTCCCCGTGAGGGGGCGAGGCGGGAATTCGCGACGCATGCGTCGCGCCGCCGCAGCCGGCTGGCTGTGCAAAGCCAGCCGTGGGCCGCGTAGCGGATGGGAGGGGCGGGCCTTCAATTCGCCTTTCGCGTGTTTCATCATCGGCGGGTGACTTTCTCTGGCATGTGCGTTAGAGCCTGTACTCGAGCTGGAGCCTCGACTGCAGTCGCTTGGCGTGCTTGAAGGCCTCTTTCAGCACCTGCCGATCCAGCTCGTTGAGCTTGTCGGGGTCGACGCGATTCTCCGCGCCCGGCGGCGTGCCGGCGCGCTGGTTGCGCAGGCGCAACTGCTGGATGAAGAAGAAGCTTTCGATCACTGCATTGATGTCGTCATTGCCCAGCCTCTTCTGCTCGGCGGCCGCGCGCAGGCGCGCCGTGGTGCTGCTGTGCGGGATGCCGTGCGCCAGGGCGATGATGCGCGCCGCATCGACGAAGGGACGCGCGCCGAAGGCCTTGAGGTCGAGCGTGTGGGGAAACTCCGGATTGCTGTCGAAGACGAAGTCGCGGATCATGCCCAGCGGCGGCGTGGCCTTCACCGCAATTTCCGCCATGAAACGCAGGAACAGCTTGGCGTTGCCGGTCTGGGCCAGCAGCCACTTGCGCAAGGCCTTGGCCAGGGCCTCGTTGCCATACAGCGGACGGAAATCGAAGAATATCGTCGCATTGAGCAGCGCTTCCGGTTCCGGCACCCGGATCCACTGGGTGAAGCGCTCCTGCCACTCGTCCTGCGTCAGGCACCACAGCGGGTTGCTGGCCATGATGTTGCCCTTGCACAGCGGAAAGCCGCAGCGAGCGAGGCCCTGATTGACGTCGCGGGCGAAATCGAGGAAGCGCAGCTGCAGCTCGTCGCGGTCGGCAAAATCGGGACAAACGAAGATGATTCCGTTGTCCTGATCGGTGCTGAAGGTCTGCTCGTCGCGACCCTCCGAACCGAATGCCAGCCAGGCCCAGTCGAGGCCGAACAAATCGTGCTGCGCCAGATTGATCTCGATCACGCGCCGCGTCAGGCTGTCGTTCAGGCCGGAAATGAACTGCGTCAGCTTTTCGGCACTGACGCCCTGGCTCAGCATGTTGAGGCACAACCGGCGCACGTCGCCGGCCGCCTGGCTCAGGGCGTCGATATCGGTGGCCGCCTCGATCACCTTGCGCACATTGCGCAGGCCGATCCTCTGCAGGGCGAACAGGTCGCGTTCGGAAACGACTCCGGCCACCCGGTCTTCCGCGTCGACGATCAGCAGATGGCGAATGCCGTGGGTCGCCATCGCCAGCATGGCGTCATAGGCCGTTGCATGCGTCGTGATCGTCGCCGGGGAAGCCGTCATCACTTCCTCGATCGGTGCGTCGGCGGGATAGTCGGGAACCACCACGCGGCGCAGCGCATCGGACTGGGTGAAGATGCCGAGCGGCCTGTCCTCCGCATCCGCCACCACGACGGAGCCGACCTTGGCCTGCACCATGGTCTCCATCGCCTGGCGAATCGGCGTTTGCGGCGCCACGCGAACGGTCGGCCGCAGGAAGCCTGACAGCTGCGAATTGAGCGACTGCTGGTCGGAATTGCGCTGGCCGAACTGTGTTTCCAGCTGGCGCCGCGCCTCGTCGAGCAGGCCGGCGACGTGATCGAGCACGAAGCGATTGAACTCGCAGCTGCTGAGCAGCAGCCGCGAGAAGTCGGCGCTGGCGAGACGCCAGACGAGAACGTCGCCCACTGCCGAATAGACATTGATCGGCGGCCGCTTCGCCGCCACCGCCGCGAGCGGAAAACTCTGGCCCGCTTCCAGCTCGTACAGGGGCTGGTCGGTGAGATTGACGTCGCCCACCTGGCGGGCCTGCACCTTGCCTGACTGGATGATGTACAGGTCCGGCGGCTGGTCGCCCGGGGAGAGAATCAAGCTGCCGTCAGTCAATGTGACGGGAATCAGGCTCGCGGCCAGCGCGTCGAGGGCAAAGGCGCCCATGTCCTTGAACGGCGCATGCTTGCGCAAAAAGGCGGAGAGTTCTTCGCGTGATTCGGATGCCATGTTGTTTTGCCCTTGCTTCATGTCTCGATATGGAACCGGGTTTTCAGCCTTTGCTGCAACGCGCGCGCCTGACGCAGCGCCTCGAGCAGGACGCGCCGATCGAACTCGTTGAGCCGGTCCGGGTCGACCTGGTTGCCGGCCGTGCCGGTCTCGAGGTCGCTCGCGGCCTGCACCGTGAGGCGAACGCCTTGCAGTGCATGAAAGCCGTGTGCCGCCGCTTCGGCGTCGGCAGCGGTGATGATCCCCTCCGCCGCGACGGCGCGCAAGCGCGGCGCCGTGCCCGTGGCGACGAGGCCGGCACCGAGCGCCATGATGCGTGCCGCATCGACGAATATGCGCGAACCGAACTTCTTCAAGTCGATCTCGCCGCCGGATTCGGCCGCCGTGACGAAATCGCGCAGGCGTCCCAGCGGCGGCGACGCCGCCAGCGCATTGACGGTCATCATGCGCAGGAAAATCTCGTTGCCGCGCGTAAGGTCCGACAGGGTGCGGCGCAGTTCCGCCGCGAGTTCGCCGGCGCCGGCAACGGCCCGCACGTCGAAGAAGATCGCGGCATTGAGCAAGGCCTCGGGCTCCGGCGTGCGCACCCAGCCGGCAAAGCGCTCCCGCCATTCGGACAGCGACAGGCACCAGCGCGGATTGCCGGCCATCACCTCGCCGTCGCAAAGGGGAAAGCCGCATTCGGCCAGGGCCCGATTCGCCGCCTGGGCAAACGGCAGGAACAGCTCGCGCAGCTGGCGCGCCTCGCCGTCGTCGCTGGCGGAGAACACCAGGCCGTTGTCCTGGTCGGTCGTCAGGGTCTGTTCCAGGCGCCCTTCCGAACCGAGGCCGAGCCAGCACCAGCGCGTCGGCGGCAAGCGAAACCGCAGTGCCAGCAGATCCAGCAGCCGCACCGCGATGGCATCGTTGAAGCGGGACAGGACTCCGGTCACCAGCGCGGCACCGGCCTCCTCCCGGTGCAGGGCAACGGCCAGGGCGCGGACCTCGCCTGCGCACGCCACCAACGCGGCGACGTCGGCCGCGCCGGCGATGCGGACGGATGTCGCGGCAATCGCGGCGGCCTGGGGCAGGATTTCGCTGTGCATCGCGGTCAATACTTCACGCGCGCGAAATAGGTCCGCTGCGAGGCGTCGAGCGCCTGGCGCAGGGTCACGATGCCCATGTCGGCCAGCAGCGGAATCATCTTGAGGAACACTTCGCCGGTGACATAGGCGTCGCCCAGCGCGGTGTGGCGACCGATGACATTGATCCCGAGGCGCTCGGCGATGCTCTCCAGCCGGTGCGATTCCTGGTTGGGATGGATCACCGCCGAGAGCAGCAGGGTGTCGAGCACGGGCTGGGTGAAGCGCACCCCGAGGCTGTCTTCCTTCAGCTGAAAGAAGCGCATGTCGAACGCCGCATTGTGCGCAACCAGAACGGTCTCGGCACAGAATTCGTGAAAGGCCGGAAGCACCACGTCGAGCTTGGGCTGTCCGTTCACCATGGCCTCGGTGATGCCGTGGATCGGGATGCCTTCCGGCTTAAGCGGGATCACCGGGTCGACCAGCTGATCGAAGATCTCCTGCCGCAGCAAGCGGTTGTTCACGATGCGCACGGCGCCCAGCTGGATGATCTCGTCGCCCTCGGACGGCTGCAGCCCCGTGGTTTCGGTGTCGAACACCGAATAGGCGAGATCGGTCAGGCGTCGCTCGGGATCGATGCCGGAACCCGCGGCATCGCGCGCGGCGAACAGGTCAAAATCGTAATATTCGGGACGGCTGTCGCTGTGCAGATGCTGCGCCTGGTCGGTCGCCGGCACCTCGGGCGTCACCGCCGCGGGCAGTACGATGCGGAAGAAGGCGCTGTGCGCGGCCTTGTCGCGCTGATACCAGATTTCGCCGCCGTGGCGATCGATCACGTCGCGCAGCGTCAGCGGACTGGTTTCGGCGCCGACGGTCATCGGTTCCAGTTCCCAGGTGTAGAGGGTTTCCGAGGATATGGTAGTGCCCGACCAGATCAGGTCGACGAAGACCATCCTGCCTTCGGCGGACAGGCGCAGTCGCACTTCGCGAATGGCATAGTGATCCTGCAGGCGCGAGGCGAGGAAGGTGATGGCCTGAATCAGGGCGAAGCTGTCCACCCGCATCCACAGTTCCGCGTCCTGGTCTTCGTGCTTGATCGGCAGTTGCAGCCGCTCGTCGATCCTTCGCGCCGCCGCGGCAAGGATATCGATGCCCAGCACGTCTTCCAGGGGCCAGCGCGTCTTCAGCGAATCGGCGAAGCGGCTCATGGTGGCTTCGAGCCTGCCGCTCATCGCCGAGGCCTCGTCCGCGATCACGCGCGTGAAACGGGCGCGGATGTCGGACTCCATCTCGGGCGAGTCGAGCAGCGTCTCCACGGCGGCGCGGATGTTGCCCAGCGCCGCCCGGTTGCCGTCGGTCAGCGACTGCAGCGCCTGGTCGCGCTCGGCCTCGCGCTCGAAATTGCGCGTGATGTTTTCGATGGTGAGCACGTAGCCCGTAACATGAAGCTCGGCCCCCAGCATCGTCGTCGCCGACCCCCCTTGAGCAGGCGCAGCCTGCGAACTAGTACTGTCGCCCCCCTCCGCGGGAGGGAGGTTGGGGGGGAGGCTGTCCACAGAGGCAGTTGTTGTGCTGTCGGCGCCCGTGCGCAGCACAGGCGCCATCTGACAGCGCAACAACTGTCCGTTGCGGGTCGAGGTGATGAAGTTCGCCGTCGGCTCCGCGCTGCCCTTGCGCAGGCGCTGCTGGATGTTCTCCAGCGAATGGGTGATCTGCCCACGCTCGAGGATCGAGAAGATCGATCGCCCGAGGCCGATCAGGGCGCCGCCGCTCATCGACGTCGGCCCCTGCGCCAGGGTCTTGAACTGCAGCCGCGCGCGGCTGTTGTAGAGCAGGATGCGGCCGTCGAGGTTGCAGACGATCACGCCCATGGCCAGTTCCGACATCAGGGCGGCAAGCCTGTTCTTCTCCTCCTCCACCGTTGCCTTGGCGTTCCGGATCTGCTCCCCGACGTCGGTCAGCAGCTCGTCGCGCTGCTGCGCCAGATGGTTCGCGGCGCGCGCCAGCTCGCGCACCTCGGGCGGTCCTTCGAGGGCAACGCGGAAATTGTGGTTGGCGCCGAGCATCAGGCGCAATGTTTCGGCCATGCGCAACAGGCCATGCACGTATTGCTGGAACAGGCTGCGCAAGAGGATCAGGCCGCCGATGAAACCGAGCAGGGTCATCAGGCCGCCGAGCGGGAGGCGCGGCAGCAGGAATTGGGCAAACGCCTCGCGCTCCGCGTCCTTCGCGTCGGCGAACAGCAGCGCCGCGGTCAGGGCGAAGGGCCCAGTCATCAGCAGCCCCAGCACGCAGGCGGCGAGTATGAAGCGGTACTTTGCCTTCATCCCAGCAAGGACTTGATCTGAGCGACGAGGTCCTTGGTCGAGAACGGTTTGGTGATGTAGGCATCGGCGCCCAGCGCCAGCCCCTTGGCGACCTCGGTCTCGCGACCCTTGGCGGTGAGCATGATGATCTTGACGGCGGTCAGCGCCGGATCGGCGCGCAATGCCTGGCAGACCTCGAAGCCGGATTTCTTCGGCATCATGATGTCGAGCAGGATCAGGTCCGGAGCGAACGCCGAGGCCTGCTGCAGCGCGGCCTCGCCATCGGTGGCCACGGCGACCTGAAAGCCTTCCTTCTTCATCAGGTACTCGAGCGAAATGACGATGTTCGGCTCGTCATCGACGATCAGGATGCGATGGCTCACGAATTTCCTCCCGGCGATTCTTCATGTCCCCGGCCCCCGCCAGGGACGGTATCCCCTTGCGGGATGTCGCCATTATCGCCCGCCTGCCGCGGCAGTGTGAACACAAAGCGCGCACCGGCGCCCGGAGTGCTCTCGACCCACAGCCGGCCGTTGAAATACTCGATGATCTGGCGGCTGATCGGCAAGCCGAGTCCGGTGCCCTGCGGCTTGTCGGTGAGGACGTCGGTGGTGCCCGCACCCTGGTGGAACTTGTCGAAGATCACCTCCTGATCCTGAACCCGGATGCCCGGGCCGTTGTCGTCCACGCTGACGCGCACTTCGCTCGCCGTGCCGCCGGCGCCGACTGTGACGCGGCCGCTGCCGGCCGGAACGAACTTGAGCGCATTCGACAGCAGATTCACCAGCACCTGCATCAGGCGGTCGCGGTCGGCGAGCACGGTGAGCCCCGCCTCGCATCCTTCGAATTCCAGCGTGACATGCTTCTCCGCAAACAGAACCGTCAGCGATTCCGCGGCCTCGTGGATCACCTCCGCCACATCGACGGCGGCCACGGTCCATTCGGCGCGGCCCGATTCGAGCTTGGCCAGGTCGAGTATCTGGTTGATCAGCCGCGACAGACGCACGGTTTCGCTGACGATGATGCCGACGAAGCGCGTGCGCTGGGCAAGATCGATCTTCGGATCCTCCTGCAGCATTTCGGAAAAGGCCCGGATCGAGGTCAGCGGCGTGCGCAACTCGTGGGTCACGGTGGAAATGAAATCGTCCTTCATGCGGTCCAGTTCCCGCAGGCGGGCGTTGGCCTCGCGTAGTTCGGCCGTGGCGCGCGTGAGTTCCCTGGATTTCTGTTCCAGCTCGCGCGTGTAGGCCCGCACCTGCGACGCTTCGTCGAGGATGTTCATCACCTCGTCGATGCCGAGCGGTTCTTCCTTCACCACCGACGCCACCATCACGCGCGCCGAAGCCGAACCGATCGCGCCTGCCAGGAGGCTCTCGGCGAAGCTGACCAGGCGCGCATCGGCAGGAAGTTCGTTGATGCCCTTCAGGCCGCGTTGCTGCGCGTGGCGCGCAAAGGCCTCCTGCGCGCGCGCGAGGCCGAGAAAGCGCCCTGCCAGCGGCAGCAGGTCGCCGACGCCGGCAGTGCTGTGCCAGCCGGGAACGCTGGCCGCCTCGGCGCCGCCGACGAACAATGTCGCCTGCCGCGCCTCGCGCACATTCGGCACGCGTTGCAGGGAAACGCCGATGTAGGCCCCCAGGTTCGCCAGCAGGCTCCAGACCAGGCAATGGGTGATCTCGTCGAGGCCGGTCAAGCCAAACAGATGCTGGGGACGCAACAGCTCGATGCCGAACAGGCCGTGCGCGATGAAGCCGTCCGGCAGCCACCCGGATTTGGCGAAGGACGGCAGGAGCAGGGTATAGGTCCAGACCACGAAGCCCGCCGCCAGACCCGACAGCGCGCCGTCGCGCGTACCGCCCTTCCAGAACAGGCCGCCGATCACGGCCGGGGCGAACTGCGCCACCGCGGCGAAGGAAATCAGGCCGATCGACACCAGCGCGTAGGCCTCGCCGGCGACGCGGAAATACAGATAGCCAAGGCCGAGAATCACGGCGATGGCCCAGCGCCGGATTTCCAGCAGCAGGCCGGAAAGGTCTTCGCGCGCGGCGAGTCCCAGCACCGGCAGGCGCAACAGCAGGGGCATCACCAGATCGTTGCAAACCATGGTCGACAGCGCGATGGTCTCGACGATGACCATGCCGGTGGCCGCCGACAAGCCGCCGATATAGACGAACAGCGTCAGCGCCTCCTGCTGATGCGCCATCGGCAGGGTCAGCACGAAGGTGTCGGCATCGACGATGCCGCGCGGGAAATGCAGCATGCCCGCCAGCGCCACGGGCAGGACGAACAGGTTGATCAGGAACAGGTAGAGCGGAAACATCCATACCGCGCGCCGCAAATGGCTTGCGTCGACGTTCTCCACCACCGCGATCTGGAACTGGCGCGGCAGCAGCAGCGAGGCGAACATGGAGAGGAATATCAGAGTGCCCCAGGTGCCGTAGGCGGCCGGAGAGTCGGCGGTGGTGAGACGGCGCGCCACTTCCGGCACGGCGGCAGCCTGCGCGAAGATGTCGCCGACGCCGTCGTGTACGCCCCAGACGACGAAGGCGCCCACCGCCAGAAATGCGACCAGCTTGACCACGGACTCGACGGCAATCGCCGCCACCATGCCTTCGTGGCGCTCGGTTGCATCGAGATGGCGCGTGCCGAACAGGATGGTGAAGGCGGCCAGGATCATCGCCACGTAGAGTGCGCTGTCGTAAAACAGCGGCACGGCGCCGGCCGTGGCCGGCATGATGATCTCGGGATAGCTGGCGAGAATCGCAAAGCTGTTGGAGACTGCCTTGAGCTGCAGGGCGATATAGGGAATCACGCCGACCACCGCGATCACCGTTACCAGGCCGCCGAGCAACTGGCTCTTGCCATAGCGCGAGGCGACGAAGTCGGCGATCGAGGTGATGCGATTGGTCTTGGCGACCCGGATCATCTTGTGCAGGATGAACCCGGCCAGGGCGAACAGCAGGGTCGGGCCGAGATAGATCGGCAGGAAGCCGATGCCGCTGGCTGCCGCGCGACCGACGCTGCCGTAGAAGGTCCAGGTCGTGCAGTAGACGCCAAGCGAAAGCGCATACACCGCCGGATTGGCGATCAGCGAGCGTCCGGCATCCGCACGCCGGTCCGCATACCAGGCGATGGCGAACAGAATGCCCAGATACAGGAACGAGGCGAGGACGATTACCCAGCCTTGCAGCATCTCAGGACTCTCGCAGAAATGCCGGCGGGCGGGGTGCAGCAGACTTGTTCATGAGTTCTCAGTCGCTCCGGCTTTCCACCACCCAGGCCATTTGCGCAATCAGTGCCAGCCACGACCCCATGAGCCAGGCATACAGCGGCGGCATCCCGAAGAAATCACCGCTGCGATTGAACACCGAGAGCAAGGGATAGTTGAAAAAGAAACAGCCGAGGAGAAACAGAAAGGCCAGACGCTGTGCTGTGAGTCGGGAGCGAATCATGGTGTCACCTCCGCATCAAAAAGAAAAAAGCGCCCGTCTCGCGAGGGGCGCTTTTCTTCGGTCATGGCAACGCTCAGGCGTTTTGTTTCAGCTGATCGAGAATCCCCGGATTTTCCAGCGTCGACACGTCCTGGGTAATGTCCTCGCCCTTGGCCAGGCTGCGCAGCAGGCGCCGCATGATCTTGCCGGAACGCGTCTTCGGCAGGTTCTCGCCGAAACGGATGTCCTTCGGCTTGGCGATCGGGCCGATTTCCTTGCCGACCCAGTTGCGCAAGTCGTTGGCGATCTTCTTGGCTTCCTCCGCCGTGGGCCGCGACTGCTTGAGCACGACGAAGGCGCAGATGGCCTCGCCGGTCAGGTCGTCCGGACGGCCCACCACGGCGGCTTCCGCCACCAGCGGGTTGGAGACCAGCGCCGACTCGATTTCCATGGTGCCCATGCGGTGGCCGGAAACGTTGAGCACGTCGTCGATGCGGCCCATGATGGTGAAGTAACCGGTCTTGGCATCGCGCATCGCGCCGTCGCCGGCCAGGTACAGATTGCCGCCGAAGTCCACCGGGAAGTAGGACTTCTTGTAGCGCTCCGGATCGCCATAAATGGTGCGGATCATGCCAGGCCACGGCTTCTTGACCACGAGGAAGCCGCCCTTGCCCCATTCGACGTCATTGCCGGTCTCGTCGACGATGGCGGCCTTGATGCCGGGGAAAGGCAGGGTGCAGGAACCCGGCACCAGCGGCGTGACGCCCGGCAGCGGAGTGATCATGTGGCCGCCGGTTTCGGTCTGCCAGAAGGTGTCCACGATCGGGCAGCGCGCGCCGCCGACGTTGTTGTAGTACCACATCCAGGCTTCCGGATTGATCGGCTCGCCGACCGAGCCGAGGATGCGCAGGGAGGACAGATCGTAGTTCTTCGGATGCGTCGTCGGCGTGTTTTCGCCGGCCTTGATCAGCGAGCGGATGGCGGTCGGCGCGGTATAGAAAATGCTGACCTTGTGGGTCTGGATCGTCTTCCAGAAACGCCCGGCATCCGGGTAGGTCGGCACGCCTTCGAACACGATCTCGGTGGCGCCGCAGGCCAGCGGGCCGTAGGTGATGTAGGTGTGGCCGGTAACCCAGCCGATATCGGCGGTGCACCAGAAGATGTCGTCCGGCTTGATGTCAAAGGTCCACTTCATGGTCACGATGGCATGCAGCAGGTAGCCGCCGGAACTGTGCTGGACGCCCTTCGGCTTGCCGGTCGAGCCCGAGGTGTAGAGCAGGAACAGCGGATGCTCGGCGCTCACCCACTCGGGTTCGCAGACGTCCGACTGGCCGGCGGTGGCGTCGTCCCACCAGATGTCGCGGCCGGCAACCATGTTGCAGGGACCGCCGGTGCGCTTGTAGACGATGACCTTCTTGATCGACTCGCAGCCGCCCATGGCGATGCCGTCATCGACGGCCGGCTTCAGCGGAATGTTCTTGCCGCCGCGGCACTGCTCGTCGGCGGTGATGACCGCGACCGCGCCGGCATCCTGGATGCGCTCCTGCACGCTCTTGGCGGAGAAGCCGCCGAACACCACGGAATGGATCGCGCCGATGCGCGCGCAAGCCTGCATGGCGACAACGCCTTCGACCGACATCGGCATGTAGATCAGGACGCGATCGCCCTTCTTGATTCCCTGTGCGCGCAGCGCATTGGCGAACCTGGAGACGCGGGACAGGAGGTCCTTGTAGGTAACCTTGTTGGCCTGGCCGCCGTCGGCTTCAAAAATGATCGCGACCTTGTCGCCCAGACCGGCCTCGATGTTGCGATCGAGGCAGTTGTATGAAACGTTCAGCGTGCCGTCGGCAAACCACTGATAGAAAGGCGCCTTGGAGTCGTCGAGCGACTTGGTGAAGGGGGTCTTCCAGGTGATATGTTCCCTGGCCAGACGCGCCCAGTAGCCGGCGTAATCCTGGTCGGCTTCCTTGCACAGCGCCTCGTAAGCCGCCATCCCGGAAATGGTGGCCTTCTTGACCACAGCGTCTGCCGGGGGAAATACCCGAGTTTCCGTGACATTTGATTCGATGCTGGACATTGACACCACTCCTCTCGCATGAAACCGGATGAAATCCGGATGAACAGAACTTCCGCCGAATGACCAGACCTTCAGCCGGGCGGACAAGGTTTGCGCTTCCGACGGGAAAACCGCTGCTGCCGACCGGCAGTATTCTTTTCCCCTGTTTTTGCAGCATATTAAAGCCAAAGAGCCTTACATGCCACTTACGCTGCCGTCGCGGATGATTCGCCGCCGCGTGGGGTAATATTGCTGCCCCGCACCACCAACGGCACCCCCCATGAACCAAATCACCAAGCCAATGGAGTTTTTCATATTCTGGAGCCGCTGGCTGCAGGCGCCGCTGTATCTGGGACTGATCATCGCCCAGGCTGTCTATGTCTATCAGTTCATGCACGAACTGGCGCTCCTGGTGACCAAGGCCGGCAGCCTCAGCGAAAACGAGGTCATGCTCATCGTGTTGGGGCTGATCGACGTGGTGATGATCGCCAACCTGCTCATCATGGTGATCATCGGCGGCTACGAGACTTTCGTTTCGCGACTCGACCTCGAGGGTCATCCCGACCAGCCGGAATGGCTCTCCCACGTCAATGCCGGCGTGCTCAAGGTGAAACTGGCGGTGGCCCTGATCAGCATCTCGTCCATCCACCTGCTGCGCACCTTCATCAACGCCGGGCACACGGAAGACCGGGTCATCATCGCGCAGATCGCCATACACGTCTCTTTCCTGTTCTCGGCGATCGCCATCGCCTACACCGACAAGATCATGATGCAGACCCTGTCTGTCGGAAAACACTGAGCCCACACCACGGAGCCGCCATGACCACCATCCGCCAGGAAGATTTCATCCAGTCCGTCGCCGACGCCTTCCAGTTCATCAGCTACTACCATCCGCTCGACTACATCCAGGCGCTGGGCAAGGCCTGGGAGCGCGAAGAGTCGCCGGCGGCGAAGGACGCCATCGCGCAGATCCTGACCAACAGCCGCATGTCGGCCGAAGGCCACCGCCCGATCTGCCAGGACACCGGCATCGCGCTGGTGTTCCTCAAGGTCGGCATGCAGGTGCAGTGGGATGCCACGCTCTCGGTGCAGGAGATGGTCAATGAAGGCGTGCGCCGCGCCTACACCAACGCCGACAATCCGCTGCGCGCCTCGGTGCTGGCCGACCCCGCCGGCGCGCGCAAGAACACGAAAGACAACACCCCGGCCGTGGTGCATTACGAAATCGTCCCCGGCAGCCACCTCGAAGTCATCTGCGCCGCCAAGGGCGGCGGCTCGGAAGCGAAAGCCAAGTTCGCCATGCTCAATCCTTCCGACGACCTGGTCGAGTGGATACTGAAAACCGTACCGACCATGGGCGCCGGCTGGTGCCCGCCCGGCATCCTCGGCGTCGGCATCGGCGGCACGCCGGAAAAGGCCATGCTGCTGGCCAAGGAATCGATCATGGCGCCGGTGGACATCCATGAGCTGAAGGCGCGCGGCGCGACGACTCCGGTCGAAAAGCTGCGTCTCGAACTCTACGAGAAGGTCAATGCACTGGGCATCGGCGCCCAGGGTCTGGGCGGCCTCACCACGGTGCTCGACGTCAAGGTCCTCGACTACCCGACCCACGCCGCCAATCTGCCCGTGGCGCTCATCCCCAACTGCGCGGCGACGCGCCACATCCATTTCGAACTCGACGGTTCCGGCCCGGCGACGCTGCAGCCGCCCAGCCTCGAAGACTGGCCCAAGGTGACCTGGCAGGCCGATGCCGCCACGGCCACGCGCGTCGAACTCGGCAGCCTGACCAAGGCGCAGGTCGCGGCCTGGATGCCCGGCCAGAAGCTGCTGCTCAACGGCAAGATGCTCACCGGCCGCGACGCCGCCCACAAGCGCATCGCCGACATGCTGGCAAAAGGTGAAAAGCTCCCGGTTGATTTCACCAACCGCGTCATCTATTACGTCGGTCCGGTCGATCCGGTAAGGGACGAAGTTATGGGCCCGGCCGGCCCCACCACGGCGACGCGAATGGACAAATTCACCCGCATGATGCTCGAGCAGACCGGCCTGATCTCGATGATCGGCAAAGCCGAACGCGGCCCCGCCGCGATCGAGGCGATCAAGGACAACCGATCGGCCTACCTGATGGCCGTCGGCGGAGCGGCCTACCTGGTCGCCAAGGCGATCAAGTCGGCCAAGGTCGTCGGCTTCGCCGATCTCGGCATGGAAGCCATCTACGAGTTCGAGGTGAAGGACATGCCCGTCACCGTCGCTGTCGATTCGCTGGGCACTTCGGTGCACATCACCGGGCCGAAGGAATGGCAGGCGAAGATCGGCAGGATTCCGGTCAAGGTCGTTTGATCTTCCAAGATCAGGACAAGACGCGAACCTGTCTTCGGCCCCTGGAATTCCGCGGACCGGAAGAAGGCCAGAACTTGCGCCTGCCGATACCGCCGGAGGTCAGGCCGGCGTCAGATTGAGCGCCTTGCGAATCTCGACGGCAAATTTTGCCGCTTCTTCCTGATCCGGAATTTCATCGGCAAGCGCTCGCGCTAGTGCGCGCAAATCGGTCGCCCGCTCAAAATGGTCCGCACAGATGATCTCGGCCATGGGACCAACATATCTCATCAAGATTTTTTGCGCGGTGGCCCGCACCTCTGCGGTAATCACATTCGACGCGGAAGCCCCCGGTGCCATGGAGGACTCCGCGGCTTTTGGCGCTGCATTTTCAAGATGGTCAAGAATGGCCTGGGTGGACAAATCGTGGTTCTCGGACGATGCGACATAGCCGTCATCGAATCGAAGCCTGGCATTTCTTATTTGAGTCAATGCCGCCAGCGCATGGAGTCCCCGCCGATTGCGGTGCATGAGCGAAACAATGTTGCCGCTGTCCAGATGCACCTGCACCATGAGATTTTCATCGCTTGCCAGGAACAAAGTACCTGTCTTGCGTTGGCTGCAAAGCTGCCTGATGTGTTCAACGATTCTTGAAAACGACGTCCACTCCGCCTGTGTCATCTCGCATCCCCCAGATTATTTTCTAATCGGTTGCGGCAATTCGCCGCAACTCTTTATGTGCCTCTTCACATTTCTTGGACTGCCGCGCTATGCAGTCTGGCATTCGGCCAGAACACAGCGCTTCTCGCTGAATCACAAAGAGCTTCCACCCCGTTCAAAGTCGGCAGCTTGCCCCCGTGTCGGCGCCGGACACCGAACAAGCCGTATCACGCGACAGGAATCAGGGCGAATCCAAGCCCGCAATTCATCTCGTCCCGTCTGCCGCGATCGCCTCGTGAATGACGACGCCCCTTTCAAGTCGCTGGCGGCCCTCGGTCTCATGCACGACGAACCTCTCCCCCGATCAACTCCATGATTCACTTCTGCATCCGCATATACCATGACTTCGTGTCACTTGCAGCCACCCGGATTCCAATGCTGCACTCCATCTTCTGACCGCAGTTGTGCTTGCTGCCTGCCTCGAGCCTTTTGACGCAGAAGATATCGATCGGCGCGACTGGCCGCCCTGAGCATTTCGCCCGTCACTGCATGCCCGCCAGCACTCGGACGCACCTCGAAGCCGACGACAAACTGATGGAGTTCTGATCATCAGTGAGTCCAGCATATAACGCTTTCAATATTTCCACAACGTGATAGTATCGGATCGCCACTGATGATACGAAATGTATCATTAACCAATTAAATGTGGCAATAAAACAGAGGGAAGATCAAGAGGCTGAGCCAACAGTCCTCGGCCGAACGCATGGCCGGTGATCCCTGGCGGGTGATGTCTTCTGCCCCGATAGCGAGCATTGCCAATCTGATGAAACGAATCTGGGGCACGCCGGAAAGCTTTCCTTACTCCAGCACGCCCATAAATCCGACATATTTGAATGGGAGGAGCAATTATGACTAAAGCATCTGAATCAAAAATTAGGGGTTTCGGCATCCGCTTCAAGCTGTTTTTTCTTTTTTCGATACTGATCGTCGCCTTTGCCGCTCAGGCCTTTTATCTGATCGTTCAATTGAACAAGATCACCGACAAGTTCGGACAGCAGGGAACCGTAATCATCAAGGAATTGGCAGAAAACGCCATCATGGCGACTGCGCAGTCCGTCGCAAAACAGACGCAGCTGTATCTGGAAGCCCATCCGGAACTTGCAAAGCAGCAGTTCATGGATAACCAGCGATTCAAGGATATAGCCATCCAGAAGGTCGGGAAAAATGGCTATACCGCACTTTACGAACGCGGAAGTGACGGCAAATGGCGCACGTGGGTGCACACCAATCCGAATATCACCGCACACAAGCTGGACGACATGGCAAAACTGGAAAAGCCATTGGGAGCCAGCTTTCCCGGATTCTGGAAGGTATTGACAGACGTAAACAACGATCGCCCTTCGAAGGGGTACTACAAATGGCAGGAAAAGGACGGCACATTCAAGGACAAGTACATGGCTTGCGTAAATGTCCCCGGAACGGAGTTCTTCATCGCCAGTACCACTTACATCGACGAGTTCACTGAGCCGATGACCCGCCTGGAGCGTGAGAGCAGGGCGACCGCAAAGGACGAAAGCGTGCGCAATGCGATCCTGATGTCCGTCATCATTATTGTGATCGCCATTGTCGTGTTCATTTTCGGTGGTCGATTGACGGCGAATATCAGGTATCTCTCGGAGATGACCGATAGAATCAGCCTCGGCGAGCTGGACGCTGCGATTGAAGTTCGCTCAAAGGATGAGCTTGCGGTCCTGGCCGAGTCCATTTCCAGGCTTCAGCAAAGCGTAAAGCTTTCCATTCAGCGACTGAGGAAATGACCGACACCCGCCTCTCTTTGCCGGGCGAAAAGTCCGGGAGGATTGGCGGTTTTTTGTGGGAGCGTGCCACGAGATCTGTGTGTAAGATGGCAGTAGCTTCTTCATGACGCCGCCGTCCGCGGGGACTTCTCGATGATCCCCCGCGGTCGGCGCGATGAATCGATGACGCGACATCCAGAGTTGCTGCACATCTGGAGTCAGGCAGTATCGGCGACGCCGGACGGCGTCGGTGCGTTCACCCGCGCTCAAAGCCGATCATCTGGACGTATTTGTTCGCATTGGAATTGACCGGCCAATTGACCTTCACTGCTCACATTCTGTTGGCCCTGCCGATGACTGCAGCCGCGCCGCGCGACGACGCCGTCTCGCCGGCGCCGACTTCCCCATCATGATCGGTGTCTTCGATTCCGGCCTCGGCGGTCTCTCGGTGCTGTCGGCGCTGGTCGACGCCCTGCCGCAGGCCGACTTCACCTACTACGCCGACACTGCGCATGTGCCCTACGGCAACAAGAGCGAAGAGCAGATCCAGTGTCGCGTGCTCGCCATCGGTGAAGAGTTGACGCGCCACGGCTGCGGCCTGCTGGTGGTGGCCTGCAACACCGCCACGACGGCGGCAGTGCAGGCGCTGCGTGCGGCGCATCCCGGCATGGCCGTGGTCGGCGTCGAGCCCGGCATCAAGCCGGCGGCGCAGGAGAGCAGGAGCGGCCGCATCGCCGTACTGGCGACCGAGGCCACCGCCGGCAGCCAGCGCCTGAAGCACTTGATCCGCGCGCATGCGGGCCATGTCGAGGTATTCGTCGAGCCCTGCCCCGGCTGGGCCACCCATGTCGAGATGCTGCAACTGGACGACCCGGCGCTCGCCGCCGACGTCCGCGCCCGGGTCGAACCGCTGCTCGACCGGGGCGTCGACCGCATCGTGCTGGGCTGCACGCACTACAGCTTTCTCGCGCCGCTGCTGAGGGAAGTCGTCGGCAGCCGTGCCGAACTGGTCGATGTCGCCGATGCGGTGGCGCGCCAGACGCAGCGCCTCGCCGGACGCCTCGCCCATGGCTCCGGCAGGCTGCAACTGCAGGCCTCGGCGCATCCGGAGCGCCTGCGCGCCGCCCTGCCGCGCCTGCATCTGCACCAT
>Ga0208753_100121_pt1 | contig 38846 bp, 60 predicted proteins | sample LakWasMet37_LOW7_2_FD_183877 | JGI IMG/M metagenome (GOLD analysis project Ga0208753, IMG submission 183877) | Freshwater sediment methanotrophic microbial communities from Lake Washington under simulated oxygen tension - Sediment Metagenome... | ecosystem: Environmental > Aquatic > Freshwater >... | reverse complement strand
CAATTTCTTTCTAAAACATAAAAGCCGCAAGCGGCTTTAAATGACATAAGGCACAAAGATAAGAATTATCTCACAGCAAGATAAAAGACGGCAATTTATCGATTATCTAATCGAATAATCAATAAAAATTGATGTCACTCCGTGATACATAACAAAAAACCACTTCAAATTTGAAGTGGTTTTAAATTTGGTAGGCAGTAGCTCTATCACAAATTTAATATATTCAATTACTTGCGGATTTAATACCCTAAATACAACCTTAAATGCTCTGTTTAATCTTGTTTTAGGGTGCAATCATTATACGCGCATACTGAATCTACCCAACCTCGCGCCAGGTTAAATTGAGCTGTTGTTACTGCGCACGCCTCTTCGACAATTGATAATCCAGTATCGGCTGCGTCAAGCTCTCGCCTGCAGCTGGCAAGTCTTTCGGAATCGCTGGCAATTTCGCCTGCGGTGTTGCGACTACCTGCTTCGAGCAGCATGCGGTCAGCATAAGAAGCAAGCCTAAAATCAGCATTGGTTTTGTTAGCATATAAACTACCCACTTTCTTTTGAAGTTGTGCCTTATCAATATCTAAGGCAGCAATGATTGATTTGTACTTATTGATTTCAAGCGCCACGGCCTTTTTAGTATTAGCCTCTATGATCTGATTCTTTTGCGCCTGCAGCTCAGCTTCTTGCTTCACTAGGCCTATATACTCTGTGAAATCCTGCTTTTCATTCTCATAGGCGCTTTTGTAATGCCAGATGACTAGCAGCATGAGTACCACCAGCACAATGCGCCAGTGCGTGATTAGTAACTGGGATAGGGATTTAAACTTACCTAGTAACCACAAGCCAAAAGTAATCATTAATCTAACTCCACAAATTCCAACGGATCTAATCTGTTAGCCGTACCTAATCCACACACTTGCTTGGTTCGTATCTCAAAATGTAAGTGACCGCCTTTTTCGATGGTGTCCATGCCTTTAGCATTGCCGGTGCTGCCAGTTTTGCCAATCCAACTGCCTACGCTTACCTTCTCGCCCACTTTGACCGCCACTAAACTAAGGTGCGCATAGAATGCATATAGTGCTTTGCCTTCATGTTCAAACTGATGGGTGACTGTGTAGCCATAGCCATCTAGCCCCATGTTTACGCCAACGATAGTGCCATCAGCAACGGCTAGCACCATCTCACCTTTGTTGGCCTGCAAATCAATGCCTTGGTGCGCACGCTTTGAGCCGTCAGCGTTTTTACGCACTAGTCCGAACTTAGCGCTATTCACACTAGCTAAACCAGCCGTCCGTAATTTACAAATCTTTAGTGGTTTCATAAGAAGCTTGCCTCAATATCCTCGTAGTCTTTCATCATGCTTTTAAACCTATGTACCGTTCGTGGCCATACGAAAAATGCTAACGTTCCTGCCGATCCAAAAAGCAACCATTGCCACGCTTCATCAGCACGCACCATGATCGTGTAATAAATAAAAACTATCGAGCTTGAGAATGCCAGCACGTATTTAATTTTGTGGCAGAAGTGGATCATGCCGCCTGGCATCTTTGCCATTGCACAAAAGCTCTCAAATAAAATGTAGAGCGAAAGAATAATGGTTGCGAGTTTTAGCCAGCTCATGCCTTGTTACCTCGTATAAAGTCTTGAATTCTGATAAAAATAGCAGTTAAAATCTTTGGGGCTTCCTGCCTGATCTGCACCCTAAACGCAATGAATGTAAATGCCATGAATGCAGCAACAGACTTTTGGGCAATATCAGGTGCAAACTTTAGAACAACAGGTACCGCCCAACCAGTTGCCAGCGTGCCAACAACGATTAAGATGAACGCCGCAATTAGACTAGCCTCTTTAGAGAAAGCCACGCCCAATGCTGAACCAATGGCAGCAACCCATAGCGTGGCAGCAGGCACATCAAATAAATGTCCAATCGCGGCTGCTAAAACCCCTATGAAAGCAATCGCAATATTTGGTATGTTGTCGTTCATCTCTAACCTTTCTTATTTTTATTTAACTTTTAATTTTTCAAAATTCAGCGATAACAAGTGCTGAGGTGTAATGCGATGGTGATACTTACTATCAAACGGCCTTTGACCCCCTGCTGCTAGAATGCTGGCCACCAACTCAGCACACGACCATTTATCATCTTCCTGCCAGTTTCGCTTTAGACCGATACCAATCACACCGAGCCAATCGTATTGCTTACCTAACTGACCAATCGCAAACGCCTCTGATACATCCAGCTCTTTCACTGGGATATGCATCATCACGGCCTTAGATGACTTTGCTAACCTATCGTTAATCTTACCTAGTACAACGCCATCCCCTGCAATTGCACCGATAAGCAAATTGTCATCAAGTACCAAGTCAACATGGCTATACTCTGACCATGTGATCATTCTGATTAGCCAAGAACCAATATGCCGCCTACGGCTGAATAAGAGCTTCATCTACATACTCCTCGGGGAATCCATCAAGTACCTTATAGGCTTCAAGTTGTTCAATGGTCATGTTGGCGATGGCTGCGCGTTTAACTTTTGCGGTGTTGAAGATAATTGCCTCATTCAACTCCATGCCGTTCACCACTTCTTTAATCTTGCCAGTAGTTAACAGCACACTATCGCCACCCATTACTTGCCAAGGCACTTGAGTACCGCCAATCAAATAAGGAGCTTCGTCTGGTGTTCCTGCTGAACGAGTAGCCATGCGTTCCCACTGTGTGCGGCTTTTCACATCGTTATGAAACCAGTGGTCGCCAATTTTTACGCCTGATTCTTGTAAGTAATCCCGATGGTTTTTAATCTGTGTCCATAAGCGCTCACGGATACCAGCTAAGTCCATCGGTGTATTGATGTAAGTCACTGCTGCGCCGTTGTACTCTTCGGTCACATTGTAGAAATTACGGTTAGCAGGTTCATTGGTTGCTACTACCAACTCAAGGCCAAATGATTGCAAGACTTCTGCACTTGCATCTCTCAGCACCTCAGCAGGGTAAGTCGTGCCATCAATCGTAAAGCTCATGCCATCGTTAATATATTGGTTGCTTGCTTCTCTGTAATACATGGTTAATTCCCTTTTGCGTTCTGATGTTTAAAGGCTGATTTACTTTCAGGGCTTAATATTGTTGCCGTCCAAGTATTTGTGCCTGATGAGTTATAGCTAGATGATGAGGTGCGCAGCTTGAAGCCATTAGATAGCCTGTCCGCATGGGTTCCCCATGTGACTGCGTTACCATTGATAGTGAGTGTTTCAGGTGTACCGTTGCACCAAACATAACGTCCATCTGCACTAGCGTTGCCTGTGAAGCTTCCTGATTCAATCACATCGGTGCTGGTTAGGTTAGCTGTGCATAGTGCTTTAGCTCCAGCAGAGAACGAATAAGTGGGGAAACGTTGCCCGAAGTTGCACGAGAATGTAGAAGCACCTGCTGTACCGTCACTTAATGCAGGAAAGAATGTACCTGCTGGAATACCAGTAAAAGCCACTCCCTGAGATACGTTGTTTTTCTTAAACTCTAAAGTTCTTGCATCAGCATCAAATATGCAAGTTATAGTGTCACCAGTAGTATAGCTAGCGCCATATGCACTTGATGAGCCATTAATTTTGTTACCATTCCCGACATACCCAAATGAAGTTGAATCTTGCCCTATGTAATTTGTTACATTAGTCAAACTTGAGGCAATTCCAATAACTGCTGAACCAAAACTATCTACATATACTTGCCATTCATGTTTACCACTTTCCATTGGAATGGATGCTTTGACTAATCCTGACGAACTACATACTGCCGTCAAGTTTGCTTTAGATAATGTTGTGTTTGAGCTTTTATCCAACGGATTCAACACCGCATAATTCCCACTAGACTGAACCGCACTGGCACTTCCATTACCTGCTGGAACATCCAACATCCAGCAATCATTAACACCAACACTTCTAGTGAAGTTGGTTAGTGTCCAGTGATTGTTATTACCTGACTTGTCGTAACCTAGCGTTGTGGTGCTAGTGCCGTCTTTGAAGTCTAGGTAGAAGCCGTTAGTGCCATAAGAACCAGTGTAGCGTTTTGCTACCCATTGACCTGTAGCTGTGTTGGTTTCACCGAAGCTAGTTTGATTTATTGCCTGAGTGTCGTTCAATATAAACTCGGCAATGTAACCGTCAAACGGCACTGCTGCGGTGCCAGCCTCTCTACCTATATTTACAGTGGTAAAACTAGCTGAGGTTAATGTTTGGTTTAATGCTGGATTTACCGAAGCCGCAAAAGCAGTGACTCGTTCCCCATTTATAAATATTCTAAATCTATCATCTGCTACTGCGTTAGTGGTGTCTTGGATGCATACAATATGTATCCAAGCCGAAGGGTCACGGAATACTCGATTTGTCAGTTTTCTTGCTTGATAAGCCGTATAATAGGTATAAAAATCTAACTGGTCAGCAGATGAAAACTCAATCCCGAAAGACGTATCTACTCCATTGCTTGCGCCAAAAATCATCTGCCGTGCGCCTAATTTCCCGCGTTTGACCCACATAGAAACAGTGAGGGTTTGCCCACTTAGAGCAGTGCCGAATGTTCTAGTCAAATACTGACTACTAGCCGAGCTAAACCGCAAGCTACGCTCAATTACATAACCACCAGCACTACCACCACCAGACATAAAAAAACTAGGGGTATAAAGACTATAAAGCTTTGATATAAAGTTTCTAATCATCACTTAACCCACATTCGCGTTATGACCGTCATAGATAAGCGTGTTACCAGCGCCACCAATGAAGTTGATAATGTCGTAAGCGCCGTTAGTGGTTGCACCAGCAGTTAACGGCGGCGTGTTGTTTGTGAACTTATACGCAGCATTCCAAGCAAATACACGCGCAGAAGTATCACCAGCTTTTAGCATGAACTTGTACATTGCCTTTTCTGTGATACCTGTAGGTGCACCAAACGTAACGGTGATTGCATTGGTTAGCGTCACCTCACGGATTTGGTCTGCACCATCGAACGTGTAGGTTGATGTAGTTGATACCGCAGCAGTGCCGTTATCAGGCACTTGAGTTGCAGTAAAAGTGTTGGCTACGTTTTTCTTGACGGTGTTAGCGTCAAAGGCTTGAACAGTTGAGCCAATTGCAGTAGCTCTTATAAAGCCCCAATCCACAGCCGCTAGATCACCCTTTTCAATCCATGCGTCGTTAGCTGCATTACGTTGTTTTAACTTGCCGCTTGTTGTATCTGGCCAAAACATAAATGGGAAAGTATCAGCTGGCGCAGTTGCTCCACTGTTTAGGGTTACTATCGCCGAAATCAAGTTATTCAGATCAGCCAGAAAGCTGGCCCCATCCTGATCTGCTATGTTGTAATCATGTTGTGCCATCTAATAACCTTTCGCGTGAAAATCGAATGTGCGCGATATAACTGCACCGGCTGCATTCTTAAAAATAATGGTGAAACCTTCAGTGTCTTTATTGGTGATCTCGTAGTAATCACCTGTTTGCATGTTTTGCGCGGTAATACCCAAGGCAGGCGGCGCAATAAATGGGCGTGAATATGTCACCACATAGCCAGCACCAGATGTGCCGCTTGCAATGTCTTCACCAAACTCATCACGGTCTGGCATGTCCACGGTGACAGCTAGCGATTTAAGTAAGATATTGTGATTAGGGTCCTGCGTAGAAAAGTCCGCTTTAAACTCGTAAGCTCTGGCTGTCCAGTCGCCTACAAAGAACGGCTGCCACTCAGACCAATCAGGCGTAACTAATGGGTCGTCATCTGTTGTACGCACACTTAAAGCAACACCAACGTCATTGATGTTAGTGCCGGCAAATAAATTCCAACCACTAATCAAGCCACGTTTTGAAATAAAGTCGTTAGCATCAAATGCACTTACTTCAAGTGCAGCAGTGAGCCTAGAGGTTTGAACACTCCCCAAATCAACAGATTCATCAAAGTAATACTCACCACTGCTATTGATACCGCCTTCAGCTGACAAATAACCTAACGTACTTAACAAACCCCAATCAGAAATCATGCTGGCAGGCGTGATTTTCAAACCACCGCGCTCAGTGTCATAGACCAGGTTATTTTTAGTACCTAAGAATGCCGGTGACTCAGTGACCGTTTCAGCAACGTTTAATGTAATGAGGTTTGATACATTGCTTTTAATCGCAACAGCATTCACAGAAGCATTACCGCTAGAATCAACCCATTTAGCCAAGTAAGAACCTGAAAGCAACGGCACTGTGGTTGCATTTGAATTACCTGGTATTGATGAGCCAATATCCACCGCAGCAGACCATTCAGGTGTGATTAACTCAGGTGTGTAACGCAAACGAAGATACCCGCCAACCAGCACATCTAAGTCGGTTGAAGATGCCCAAGTGATATGCGCATAACCTGAAAGCGCAATCATTTGCAGAGATTCCACATCGTTAGGCGGTGTGGTCTTACCGTAAATCGTCACGTTCACGATTTGAGCTAATGACCTTCTGCCCAATGCGTTCTGTGCATATAGCGTGAATGTGTAATCACCCTCAGCAAGCGGTTGAATATCCACAGTGGTGTTGCTGGTTGTGATGGTGACTGGGTTTTGTCCAGGCTTAGAATAGATCAACACGTAATTGTTAATCCCAAGCTGACTATCCCATGAAACTGTGGCCTTCACACCAATCACACCAACACCAACTAAATACAACGATTCAGTCACGTTTAAATTAGTCGGCGTTGCAGGCTGGCCAGCATTAACAGCACTGGTTTGCAATGGCTCTAAAACTAAGCCCTGCTCTACTGCAGCATACTTATCAGCACGGTAAGCTAGCGCAACAATCTCAAGCTGGGTTTTATCCACCTCAGCAATAGAAACCACACGCCAAGTTTCAGGCACTAAATCACTAGCAGCCACTACCCACATTGAGTAATTTTGAGGGGCGCTAGTAAATTCACTCTCTACCTCAATCACGGTATGTGACCCAGCTGCATTAGTAATAGCTTTGGTTTCAATCTCACCATTGGCTAAGCAGCATGAAATTTGGTAAGTCTTGCCTGACTCAATAGTAATGGCAGCATCAATCGTCACTTGGCTGGTACTTGCAGCAACCAAACGGCCACCCATGCGCTTACCTGCACGCACTGGATCAGTGGTCTGAATCAAACTACCTGATTGAATAAAGACAGAATCTAAGCCAGCTTTAAACGATACCGTTTCAACCTCTTCCTGCTCGGTAGTGAGTAGCATCTTACCCAAGCGGTGCGCTTGCCCACGTGAGGTGCAGCCAGCTGCCACAATATCGGTTTGCACTACACCAAAGCGAGAGATTGCATCGTTGTCAGACACATACTCAATTTTTGGTAAATAGTTATCTAGTGGGTCAATCCATGTCACCAACACAACGGTGTGGCGCACCTTTACACTTGAACCTGAATAATTGAATACACCATCCACCACGTTGGCAGGACTGAAAATCTGCGATACATCCTGTGGCGCATCCTGAGAAACATACACAGAGCCTGATGACCAATAAACCATGGCCCTAAAGATAGAGGCAATGTTAGTAAGTACCTGGTACGCTTGCTCACGTGTTTGCAAATATAGGTTGCAGGTAAAGCGAGGCTCAGAGCCACCGTAGCCATCATCGACCAACTCATCACAATATTTACCAATGGCGTACAAGCCCCATTTATCAATCATGTCTTCGCCGATTAAATCACCGAGGCCATAACGATTATTGGTAACGATATCGTAAAAAATCCACGCAGGGTTATCTGTCCAGGCAACCACAAACGTACCATCCCAAGTGCCGGTGTATTCACGGGTCAATGGATTGTAGTTAGATGGCAGCTTAACTTTAATGCCTTTAATCTCATACCGTCGCACTGGAATGCTATTGAACTGGCTAGAGTCAATCTGCAAGGCCACTAGCGCAGTGTTTGGGTAAGTTAATTTGGCGTCAATAATCTCAGTGTAGCTATCCCACATCGTATTGTTCTGCAACGCAATCGAAGTGCTATCTGCTGTGATTCTACGTACACGAACATCCCACTCATCACCATCGGGCAATGGCACGTAATAAGCACGCTGGTATTTAGAGGTTGTTTTACCTGATATTACGTCTGTGTAAGCAGGTGCATACAGCTCAGCGTAACCAATAGAAACAGATCCACCGTATTGAATGCCTGATTCAACGTATGGGCCAAAGGTATTGTAGGTATAAGCAATAATACTTCCGCCAGTTTTAAGCACTCTAAATTCATATAAACCACTTGCCAACGTAAGCGAGAAGGTTTGTGATCCAGTTGGAGAGGTAAATGAGCCAGGACTGTAATTACCGAAAACAACTTCTGCCGATCCATTCCCTGAAAATGAATAGCCTGTGTAGGTAATCCAATCAACAGCGCCAACTGCTCTATATTGGAGCACTAAAGATAAAGTTTGATTTCCACCAATGAGCTGACCAACCCAATTAACGGCAATGTTAAATTTATCAGATTCAACGGTATTACTTATAAATTCAGCGCCATAAGTAAAACTACCAGACTGGAATATTTTGCGTAATGGCTGTGGCACAAAACCACCACCATCAGTTTGCACATCGATCGCCACTTCAACCGTAGTGCCATTAATATCGCCGTTAGTTGTATCTTGGCGGCTTAATTGCGGCACAGACAGCGTGACGCGCACAGCCGTATTGTTAGAATTGGTAATCGAGCGAACAACACTTGAAGCCTGCTTAATCTGCACACCCACTGGCCCCTCAGCTTCAGCTGCAGAAAAGCCTGGTATATATTCCTGAGACTGAGTGCCATTGCGTGTTGATACCGTCACACCAGTAAAGTTGAATGTACCATCAGCGTTTTGTAGTGGCGTATCATCTAGGTAGATTGATTTTAATCCATCCACCAAGCCTTCGATTTCACCTTCACTGATTACATCAATGATATTGGCGTACTGAGTAGATTTAAGCGAATCAGGCGCTTCAACAGCAACGCGACCACTGCCACCACCACCGCCTTTACCACCACCGCCACCATGTCCTTTAATAATTTCAGTCATAGTTGCGCCACGCTAAATCCAACAGAAACCACTTGAGAGCCAACGCCCATCTTGCCATAGCAAACAGGCACAGGATTACCTTGGCCAGTGACATTCACCGCCCCTGAAAATGAAGTGTTAGGAATATTTTCTGCACGCTCACCAGCGTTCTTTTGTGCCTTTGGCGGTGCAAACAACATTTGAGAAACGCCACCAAGCAATAAAGAAAAGCCAATCCCTGAAGCAATGCCAGACAAGCTAAATGAGAACGAGCTCATAGTGCTTAAGTAAGTAGTACCAGGTAAGTAGAAAGATGCACCAATCAAGGCAGCACCTAGCAAAGCCTTACCTAAACCGCCACTACCAGACACAATTGGCACGATCTTGATTGTCTTGGATGTACCAACGTGCAATTTGTCTTGGCTTGATCGGTTATCACCACCAGCCAATACTTTGTAGTAAGCCTGCCCATCCTGAATAATGGCATCTTTAAAATCTGCATAATTGGCACAGAAAGCACGAATCACCTCAGCTGGTGTTCTTGCATTGAGCTGATGCACTCTGCCGTATCTGTCGGCTAAAAACCCGTAAAGAATCACAGTTAACATAGGGATTGATGCCTCAATATTTTTGAAGTGATTTTTCTCCAATAGCCGCCATAAACATCACGGCTTGAGGCCTTGCCAAACACATGGTGCAAAATCACGTTATCAGCCACATACACAGCGCAATGGTTAGGCACTTGGCTAGCCACTTGCATCAAGATAATGTCGTGCAGCTGAGGGCTATCCACCTCCACAAAGCCAGCAGCTTGATAGTTGTCTAGATAAAGGTTATCGCCTTTATTCCACCACTCCACATCACGTGGATAATCAATCATTTCAATACCAAGCTCGCGCTTGTAGTAATCACGCCAGATGGCATAGCAATCAGTAATGCCATGCACAAAATGACGGCCCACATAAGGTGCAACATAGCCACTAGGCTCTGTATATGTCCAAGTATGTAACGGGTAATTCATAATCAAATATGGCAGCTGATGACGCTCAATCTCAATCAAATCAGCTTGGCTAGGTGCAGGGTTAACATTGATATGAGAATGCACCACGCAAACAACCTTGTACTTGTCGCAAGCATCTGCATACTCAGCAGGATCAATCGCAAAATCACTATCACGAGGCGCAACGTTGGTGCATGGCAAGTACATTTGCTTACGGCGATGACTTACCACCAATCCACAAACTTCACGCCTTGGTGAGCTTGCCACGTGTGCTTTTACTGCTTCTAAAATATGGTCTGCAATCGTCATGGTTATCTAATCAACTTAATCGCAGGGAAACCGCCATAAGGCAGTTGATTGTTACCAAAACGCAAACGGCATGAGCGCAATCTTTTACCGCAATCATCAAGCGACAAATCAGCAGTAGGGTTATCGCTTTTATCAGCCACAGCACCACCAGCATAACTACACTCAGCTGATCGATAAGCCCAGGTGCAAACGTTTTGAATACATTGGCGGCGTGGCAACATAACGCCTTCAAGATCTAAAGCACTGGCAAGTTCCCACTCCACCATTACTTTATTTTCATTGGCTTTACGGTCGATGAAATAAACCTCTTCATCTAAGGCAGCATTAGGATCTGCACTAGGGTTTACACCACCCTCAAAGTTGACCGCATCAAGGTATTTTAAGAAAGTGCGACGGCGTATAAATTTAACGCGTACCAGATCATCATTCTCACGAGACAATCCACCAATCAAACCATCCACGTTAGCAACACGTAACGTTGGCCTAGCCTGCTTACCATTACCATTGCGCTCAAAACCTTCAGCATCAATCGGTAGCCTGGTGTAAGTAATGCCATTAAACACAACATCACCTAAAAGAACATTCACACCGTTATGAAAATAATAATGTTCATCAATGCCAATGGTATTGAGGTCAAGCTCGAGTAGCTCGATCAAGTTACCGCCTTCAGCTTTTTGAATGTCTGAAGTAATCATTCAAACACCCTTCTAAATTTTGTGGTGATACTAGAGGCATTCGCTGAAATGACCGGTTCCGACCAATCATCACAAACAACTCTAATTTCAGAAAAACCAAATGGCGTCCAAGTGAAAGACGTCACACCAGCCTTTAAAGTTAAGAATGCATCAATTGCTTGAATCTCAGCTAAAGTACCTTTAAAAGTTAAATTCCAATCAGTCTTAATGGTGTTAATACCATCACCGACGCGCTGCTCGTAGCCATCCCCAAATGAGACAGTAAGCACCCTTGGTTTTTTATTGATGACAGGGTTTGATGTTGGTAGCCAAGTAAATTCACTCATGCCAACAGCCCGCCTTGCCTTTTTTCACTAATCAATACAGAACGCACAGCACCAGCTATCTGCCTGCCTAGATCATTGCCTTTTTCGTTATTACCTTGCACATTGCTGCCTTTAGCATCAACGCTCACACTGACGCTTATTTGGTTGCTACTTCCACCAAATCCATTTGGGATAATCGTTCCTGGTGCATCTGGAATGAACAACTCTGGGCCACGCTCACCAACCACAGAAATTTTATTTAATGGAGGACGGCCACCATCAGCAAAAAATCCCCCAAAGAAATCTTTAGCCACACCACCAATACCGCTACCAATGCCGCTAAACGCCTCTGATAAAGGCTCTGTTACTAATTTACGCGTAGCAATTCTTATCAGGTCTTTTTCTATACCCAACAATACATCGCCTAAACTTTTATAATTAACGATGGCATCTTCAGCAGCTGAACTAAAAATAAAGCCAAGCTCACGACCAGAGTCGCTAGTTTTATTTACTTTTGTTTTAAGCGTTTCTACTTCTTGATAGGTTTCACGCAGCGCCTCAATCTCTTCAGCACTTAATCCTAAACCCTGCTCTGCTAAATCATTTAATGTTCTTTGTAGTGAAATCTCTACATTTCTCGCTGCAATTTTTTCCTGCTGAGCTTGCTGTGATAGTCCTTGAATTGAAAGCTGGAATTGAAGCTCTTCGGTTTCTTGATTAATGGTAGCCAGCATTTTTTCATAAGCATCAATAGCTAGTTGTTGTTGCTGCTGAGCCTTAGCCTCTATATCAAACTGCTCGTTCTGTAACTCAATCTCAGTTTCAATCGCGCGGATATCACCTTCGTTAAAAAGCTTTTCATCTTCAATCAACTGTAATTTCTGATCAGCCCTAGCTTTTTCCAACTCCATCAACGAAGCTGTTTCTTGCTGAAGGTTAAGCAACTGGACAATTGCCTCATCGCCAATACCCTGCTGCTTCAATCTAGCAATCGTTTTTGCATCCTCAAGAGGAACGCCTTGCGCTATCAACCGATTTTCTTGTTGGATGAGCGCGATCTGATCTTGCAAGGTTTGGATTGGAGATTTTGACGTTGATGCAGGGTCAAGTACTTCGGTTGCTGCTTCAGTCGCATTGCCACTTGTATTCTTTTTAGGATTGTCTTTTAAATAACGCGCTTCTAATTCAGCGGTAATTTCAGTCAACTCTTTTCTAAAACCAATAATATTCATACGCATGTTTTTGCGTATGACAGCATTTGCACCTTCTGACTCTGCTTTTGATAAAGCCTGCTCTCTCTCAGAAATAACAGTGAGTAATTGAAGTTGTCTACTTTCTAAGTTAGCTTGTTCAGTGCCTACAGCAGCTATTTTTACTGTATTACCAATAGCAGCTAATGTAGCGACAAACAAACCAGCTTTTTTATTGTTTTCTATAAAATTATCTGTAATCTCATTGAGAGATGGCAGCAACTTACTTGCAATTTCAACACTTGTATTGCCTGCTTTAGCTTTAAGCAAATCTAACTTGTCGTTAAACTCTCCTGCTTTCTTAGTGTTTTCATCTGTAACACCTGATAACTCGCGCCCAGCCTTAATTTGCTCACGTAAAGCATCACCACCCTGAAGCAATGAAGGTAGTAATTCCTCGTAGCTTTTACCAAGGAACTTATTGGCCAATGCATTACGTGTTTGTACATCTTCAATACTGGATATCACGTCTGCAAGCTGAATATAGGCTTCTAATGGGTCTTTAGCTGTAATGCCTAGTTTTTTAGCGGCCTCGCCATTCTGTGCAAGAAATACTGATAGCTTATTAACACCCTTACCTAATGACTCTAAAGAAGTATCTGAAAGCAAAGCAACTTGACGAAGCCCAGCTAAATTTGATGCAGCAACACCAGTGCGATCACTTAGGTCGCCTAGCATGTCTAAGGTATCAATACCGCTTTTAGTGAATGATGTAAATGTTGCCGCTCCTAGCAATGGGGCTAATCTACCAATGACGCTGTTTAAAGTAACAGCTGCACCCTCAACCTTACCTAAACCAGTTTGAACACTGTTAAACGCAGCCTTGGTACTATCAACGGCACTGATGATTATTTTTGATTCTTCAGCCATTGCCTAAAACCTCTAAAGCGGCGTGTTGCATACAAATGATGTTGGATAACATTTCTTTTTGATTTGAAACCTCCATCATCTTCATTACCGCTCCTAATGCTAATTTATCAATTGATTTGTACTGACCTTGCGGGGTAATTTTCCAATCGTCGCTACAGGCACAAAAAACCTGCAAAGCCTCTAGGTTCATTTCCCACAACTCAAAGTAATCTTGAGTCTGACTATCTGCCACCAAGCCAAATGCTTTTAAAGCATCTACCTGATCTTGATTTTCATCTTGGCCGCCATTTGCCCACCATCGGGCGGCGGCCTCTAGTTTTTTCTTCGAGCACCCAATATTTCACGTAAGAAAGCGTTGGCAATATCTTGCCCAGCAGTGTGATAGCCAACCATTAGTTGATTAAGATTTTCAGGTGTATAAATCGCTTGCGAACCGTCCTCAAGCAGCACATCCTTCCAACCTTCAATCACCTCTTTCAATGCCTCTTCAACGGGTTTACTGCCGTGTTTTTTCTGCCACTCAGCCAACTGCTCTTTATCAAGATACTTAAAAGTAACTTTGATTTTGCCAGGCTCAGCGCCAGCAACATGCAATTCAACATCAGTTGTAAAGGTAGGGTTTGGAGTAATCTTGAACATAACTACAAGCTCACAATTCTTAATTCATCATTACCTGATGCTGGCAAGCATCTAATGTCATAACCAATCAAGCGCTTTCCGTTAATTTCTTGTTTACTTGGGTTAATCATTTGGAAAGATGGCGCATGTAATAAAACCTTATATCCATCAGCAGTACCGTGAATCAAACTTAAGGTTTCAAGCGTATTAGCTTTTACTGCTGCCATAAATGAAACTTCTTGCGCCGCTGTGAGATCTAGCTGCAATGAGCCAGTAATATCACGCTGCGTTAAATCAACCGTTTCACCGCCAAGTAGCGGCGTAAAGTTCACCGCATTAGCTACGTTTAAACTTAACCCACGTGAAGGCCATGCAGTGCCGCCCGTAATAGCACCAGCCGAATAAGTACCACCAAACAGCAAATCACCAGAATTTGAATTAGTAATCACATCAGGCTGCTTCCAGGCACTTAACGTAGTGCTAGGGTTGCTAACGGCAGAAACACCACCATCCAATAAGATAAATTTAAATTTCAATACAGGACGTTCACCGACACCAGCTGCTATCTCTACGCTGCCTCTACCGCCAAAACCTTTATGCAATACACCATCGTCATACCAATAAACTGTTGCACTCTCTAATGAATCAGTCACTGGCGTATAGTCAACACGCTCATCAGCAGTAACAACTTCACCAAATCCACAAGCCCGCAATGCTGCACCCCACTTTGGAGCAACACCAAGCGCGCCAGAACCTTGAAGCTCTACATCAAAACCCATCTCAACGTAACTGGTACCGACCAACTCTTCACTGCTCCCTAAATATGCACGGATTAAATCTCGCGGCACATTTTGAGCATTAAGTGGGTTAATACTTAAGTTAGAAACGAGTTGAGCGTTATCGGCACCTGTAGGAACTGGGTCAACGCCATAAGTAGTTTCAAGTTTAAGTAAAATTGCAGTTTTACGAATCAGACGGTTTGCCATGTTTATTCCTTCGGAATGTCAGTACCAGCTGCATCATTAGCTGGGTTTGTTTTTTGTAGATCAGCTTGGTTTACTGCCAAGCTACCATCCTTGTTACGCACATAAGAACCACCACCTTGCGGGTTTTGTTCTAACACTTCCGTGCTATTAATTGCTTTATTAGTTGCCATAACTCTCTCTAGCTATCCATTGTTGTTTCTGATGTTCTGTAATTAACCGAGTATGTTTTTTCAATCACTGCCAAACGTTTTCCATTAGCAGCGTTTTGGCGAATGGTGCCAAGCTCATTAATATCAAAACAAAGTCCACCCAAGGTTGCATCTGCAAACAACTTTGCGTGGGCCTCTACCATGACTGCATCTACATCACTCACTGCTGTAGGACCTGTTGCCATGAATGTTAGGGTTACTTCTACGTCTCTATCTTTAAATCCAATTACCAAAAGGTTGGGTGGCGGCTCATCACCAAGCTCAATATTGATTGCGGTACCGCTATTTAAGTCCGCAGGCGAAATAGGATCTGTGCGAACATCCTCAGCAGCTACAGTAGACATTGGCGGATCTGTCAAAATATCCTGTATAGCCAGAATAATTTGCATGCCTATACTTGCCACTACACTTCCTCCAAAATCACTAATGCCATTCCTGTACCATCAAGCTCAACACTTGAGACTTTGTAGTCTCCCCCTTTAATGACAAGAGGCGTATTACGAGTTGCAACACCTAAATTAGTCTCGCTAATATGCAAAACAGGTCTAGAACCTTCAACATCAAATGTTGTTTGATAGTTTTTATCGAATAAAGCACTAACAGGTGGATTACCGAGAATTGAGATCGATACAAAGCCAGGTGTATCTTGGTTAATGAAATCGTCAAAATCCTCGGTAAATGCCATCCTTACTCGTTACCTTTTTCAGCAGATTTTTCAGCAGCTTCTTTTTCTGCCTGAGCTTTAGCCTCTTCCGCTGCTGTAATAGCCGCTTGGTCTGCCTCTGCCTTGGCCTTAGCTTCTGCTACCGCTTTTTCAGCAGCTTCTTTTTCTGCCTGAGCTTTAGCCTCTTCCGATGCCTTATGGGCTGCAGCTTCTTTTTCTGCATCTTTTTCAGAAAGCAATAAGCTAGATTGATATTTATCTAACTGGCCATCAAAACCGAAAGTCTCACCTTGTTTAAATGTCACGGGGTGAGCTACTAAATATTGGCCCTTCTTGCTTTTTGCCAGCAAGTGACCACGGTCTTTAGCCTGTGCTTCTGACAAAGTCAGCAGGCCACCGCTAATCACCACTGATTTTCCAATCACTGTATATTTCATGGTGGCGCCCCTTAGATCAATGTCACTTGAACAGAACCCTGCCAGCGGCCATAGCCAACATTGCGCCATGCATCGATACCAACTTGAATAGCATCGTTATCGAATGCAAATTCTGAAGTTTCATCTTTAACCTTCACGCTTGGCTCAGTCTCTTCTTGACGAATAAATGGACGTACAGAGCCATCGATACGATCAATTGTGAATTTATCTGTCCAACCAGCGCTTGTTAATCGTGGATTAACTGCCAGCTGAATATCCCAATCTTCAATTGCCATACTAGATGGGCCAGCCACACGAGCTAAAGACAAGCCAGCACGGAATGCTTCAGACAAACCAACTGGCACCATTACCAAGAAAGATTTTGCTGTTTCATTAATAGGCTCACCTTGGTCATCTACAAATGACAACATTTGCGAAATACCTTTAAGCACAGCTTGCTGAGCCTCTTCAGGACTAGGTGCAGATACCGTGCCATGTACTTGTGCTGGTAAACCAGAAATATCAACATCAATCTTGTTAGATTGAGAACCACTTTCACCTTCGCTATGGTCAGTGTCGTAAAAGTATTGACCGTCATAGCACAATTGGCTTGCGCCATTCACTTTTAAGCTTGATAACAATGAAGCCCAGTGTGTTTCACCACGCTCAGCAAGCTCATTAACACGCACTTGAATCTGGCCAGTTTTATCACGGCGCATGTCTTTTAGTTTGATTTCAAGTGTTGCTTCATAATGCTTGTTTTGAATGGTGATGCCATTCTCTACAAAACCCTTAGCATGACGACCACCAACCCATTCACGCAGTTTTGGTGTGTTACTTAAGAACGCATACTCTTCTGATGACTGGTCTGATTTAAAGTAGTTAGATACTTTATCTAACCACATAGCGCCAGATACAGTTTCCAATGCTTGGAAATACATGCCCACAACGGCGCGTGATGTAATTTTATCCATGGTTTACCCCTTATTTAATCAAAGCAGCGAGTTGATTGAACTTCACAGTCAGCTCTTTGAAATTGTTGTTTAAAGTTGCTTGGTTGAATGCAGCACCTACATCACCGACAGTGCCGTCTGCTGTGCCTGTCGTGCTATCGGTCAAAGCTGTTACCAAACCAACACCACCGCGACCAGCATCAAACTGCACAATACCAATACCACTTGATACAAAACGCACCACACGACCAATAGCTGAGTTGCTTGTTGCAGTTAAAGTGAATGTATTATCATCAGACGCATAAACAGGCTTACCAACATCTGTAATTGCCAAGCTGCCAATCGCTAACTGAATGCGGCCACTAGAACGTAAATTAACGCTAATAGCACCTGCAGCACCTGCAGAGTTATCTGCTTTATCTGTTGCAAACCCAAGAAACGCATCACCAGCCACCAAAGGGCGGGCATAACCAGAAGCGTTATCACCGACAGCTGCCCCGCCATAAATAATGTCTGCTGCTACAACGCCTACATCATTACGGTCACCAATTTCGTAAGAACGCAACTGATCTTGAGCTAATGTGGTCATACCAACGCCAGCTAAAAGCGGTAGCCCTTGAGCAATATGTGAAACGTCATAAACGCCTGCGTAAGCACCAATACTGAATACCGCTGCTACCAGACCAATTAAAAGAATTGTTGATTTTTTCATGATAGATACCTTTATTTAGATTGACCGGCTACTCTCACACTGCCAGCTGCATGAGCTTTTGCGTATGAAAGATAAGTTGCAAAACTGTTGCCGAATTCAGCGCGCAGGCTTGAATCTTTATCCCAAGTAGCTTGCGCTTTATCTTCAACAGACATATTTGCATCAGCTTGAGATTCAGCCTCAAGTGTAGCTGCGTCATCAGGTGCAGATGCAAAAGCAACTGCAGCTGGTGTGCCTGTTACTAAGTTTGCAGCAAACTGGTTTTGTAAAGCACGCTCTGCATTTACAACCTGCACAGCAGCTTCAGGACCAGTGGTTTTGCCATCAAATTTAAGTGAAGTGATTAAAGATTCGTGTCCGCGCATAGATTGCGCCTCAACAGATTTAATACGATTTAGCTCTGCAGATGCTCCGGCGTCGAAGCCGGCACTGCGGCCTTCTTCTACCAGAGCAGCACACAAGTCTGGATGCGCAGCGCGCAATTCTTCCAGTGTCATGGTTGTTACTCCTTTGGTTGAAATATGGGGTGCTGCCTTGTCTTGCTGCATGCCAGGCAACGTGGCATTTTCTTTAGCCGCTGTACTTACATTGGCTGGAATAGAATGAACGCGAGTACTACGTTTTTGCGATAACTCTGCAATTAGTTTGTCGGTAGTTGACACACGATCAGCCAAGCCCATTGATACGGCTTTTTGACCACGGTATGTATTGGCTTGTGTGTTGATGATGGCCTCTACTGAAAGCCCACGCTGCACTGAAACTGCTTGCACAAACATCTCGTAAAGGGTATTAATTTCGTCTTGGAAATCAGCGCGAACAGACTCAGGTAAAGGCGCGAATGGGTTACCATCCACTTTATGATCACCGGCAAATATATGAGTGACTTGAACGCCTTCATTTGCCATCGCACGTGAAACATCAATATGACGCATCACTACACCAATGGAGCCAGCGTATCCAGTATTTGTAATGACTAATTCATCAGCGGCACTACCACCTAAGTAAGCAGCTGAAGCGGCAATACTATCCGCAATAGAAATCATGGGCTTTTTACCCAACAATGCTTGCATACGTTCTGCATGTTCAAACGCGCCGTTGACTTCACCGCCTGGGCTATCGTAAACGCGCAATACAGCATGAACATCGCTGTTATCCATGGCACTTTCAATTTGTCTGGTAATGTCGTTATAACCAAGCAAAAATGTGGAGTCAGCTTCCATACGACTACGGTGCACTGTTGCACCTGAAATATTGATAACTGCCACACCATCCACCACTTGGAAACCGCGCTCATAATCTTGGCGATTCATTTTTTTAGTGGAAAATAATTCTGGTGCAAGCATTTCATATCCAGCTGAATCGCCAGTATGAGAATTAGCAGCAAATAAACGTGGGCTGATACCAGCAATAATTGCATCCAGCTTTTGCGGATGAATCATCAGCGGTGCATTGAAAAGCCTTGCAGTAATATGTGGATATCGCATAGGTTTAACATTACAGAGTGTGACGTCTCATTTTTAGGGGAAAATGAGACGTGATTTATTCATCATCGTCTTCATTTTTTTTCTTATCTAAATCTAAGTCTTCATCTAAGTCTTCAATCTTTACTGGAATACCGCCTTGTGATGGCAAAACAGTCAAGCCGTCAGCATCGCGCATGCGTTTTTCTTTGGCTAATTGCTTATGTTTGGTTTCATAAGGCACACCATCATGCAGAATGCTTTCTGTCTCGCGTGTTGATATACCTAGCTCCACTCGCTCTTTTGCAGCAGAAACCTCTTTGGCTGGGTCAATGCTGCCAGGACCATCTCCAATCCAGATTGATTTACTCCATGCTGCACGAGTAAGCTTGTCTGCAAAGAAGCCTGGTGCTTTGATGTAGCCTTTTGCTACAGCTTCCTCTAGCCACAACTCATATACAGGCTGACAAAAGTCAGAGGCCATCCAATCACGCCAACGACGGTAAGTTTTCCAAGCGGCAAGTAATGCAGCACGCGCAGCTGAATAGCTTGATTGAAAATGCATGATCAGCACTTCAAAGGGGATTTCCAGTTGCATCCCGATTTGGCGCAAAATCGATTGAAAGAATTGGTCAAACTCAGGGTTTGGTCTGCCAGGATTTGGCGAAACAGGCTCTTCACCTGGCAATAAATTAATTACTCGACCATTATCATCAAGACTCCCGTCCCAATTCGATGCTTGTTTTGCATAATTTTGGCGCCCAGTGTCGTCAAAAATATCCATAAACGCTTCGTGATCCATTCGCACAAACATAGCAAACATACCGTTCACTACAGCCGCTTGAAGCTCTGCATCTGTGAAACGTCCTAGCTGCTTCAATGGTTCAATAATTGGGGCGAATTCAGGCACGCCACGCACCTGTTCAGGACGCAATTGCTTGAAGAGATGAATTACATTTTTACGGCCATTTTCACCGTATGCCTGTACGGGGATCCACTCATTACCAGCTTGACGTAAACTACCAGGGTGAATCTTGCTAAAGTGGTATCTAATAGGCGCACCATCACCATCCATCTCAATACCATCAACCATTGTGTTGGTATTTTGTTTTCGATTAGGATTACTGCAACGGTCTGCTTCAATGGTTTGTAATGTCAGGTCGTATCTGTTTCCACGTGGTTTTATAAGATTAATAGAAAATACATCGCCGGACTCCATGCGAGAACGGAATACCAGATCTTGAATTTGGTAAAAGTTTAACTGTCTGCGTAGATCACAGTCTTTACTATTAGCCCATAGAGAATACTCACGCAGAGTGTTTTCTGCCCACTCATCTGCTTGCTGTTCGGTAATTCCTAAGAATTTTGCATCTGGTTTCGGGGAGAGTGAAAGGCCTGTACCTATCACATTCGTAGTCATCTGCCCTACAGCACCACCAGCAATAGGATTGTTACGCACCAAATCGCGACTACGTGCGCGATTCATGACTAAGTCTGGGCTAATATCAGCCTCAGCAGATCCTGCAAAAGAATTCCAGTTTGATGTTGCAGCATTATCACGTTTTGCGCCTTTATAACCAATTCCACTAGATCCCCCTACAGCCAACGCCATCACTGAGCGCGCCTGCATATTTCTTAGTGCAACTTTAGGTGCAAAGTAGCCAATTGCTTTATCAACCAAGTTCGGTTTAATTTCTAACGGTTTACGGGTTGGTGTAGTTTTTGCCATAATGATTTACCTTGGGCGAGCAACGAATGTACGACGGCCACCATATGCTTTAGCAGCCAGCTCTTTTACGCGGGCATCCCAAGTCTCAATGCCATCACGCACTTCTTTTAGATTTGCGCGGTTTAAGCGGCGCCCTTGAAATTCGTAAGATTGATTAGCAAGAATCTTAGATTCTGCTTCTAGATATTCATTAAGCTTGGTTTCTGCTTGTTCGAGTGTAATGCCGGCCATTCGGAATCTCCGATTAATAGTGCCAAGCTTATTGGTATTACCGTCTCATTTTTAGGGGAATTTGAGACGAAAAAAAAGGCCACTTTCGCAGCCTTATTAAATTTGTATTTTTAACCTTAGTTACAACTCATTAAATTAACAGTTCATCGCTTTACTCCTAAAAGTTTGGATTAAATTACTGGTTAATAAAATTGTATTATCTGCCTAGCACTGTCTCAATTTCAGGGGAAAATGAGACGATATCAATCACCTTTTTTCATATGCCTAAATATCGTTGCTCTACCTACACCAGTCTCTTTTCTTATCTCACTAAACGGTTTTCCACCCAAGTACTCAGTCACAGCTTTTTTAACTTGGGCTTTATTGATTTTCTTCTTGGCGATATACGCATCCTCTCCACCCCAATGCTTACGCGTTGTTGTTTCAATTATCTCTAGTTTTTCCTGAATTTGTTCTTTATTCAGCTCTGGAATAGCGTCGCGAAACTGCTGCATCATAAAATCTACTATGTCTTCAGCCACTATCGCGCCCCTCCACGATTAAAACCAGAAAGCTGCAGCTTGCCACCAATGTTGGTTGATACGTCAACCACATCCGGTTGCGGTTGTTGCACTTCTGTTGCATCAGTATCTGCAACATTTTGTGGCTCTATCATTGCTTCGCGTCTTTCCCAGTCGGATTTTTTCCATTTATGCAGGTAGACTTCAGGATGATGACTAGCTGCAATAGATAGCACCCAAGTATCAAGTTGCTCGTTACGCTTACCTTTTTTAAGCTCCCATCTGTTTTTTCTGGGGTTGTAAGTTTCAGACACCAAACCATCGTAGTAAGAGTCATCCAGTCCTGTACTAAAATGCACAAGACGCTCCCCTGGGTCTTTCTCGTTATCCCCATTTAAACGGTTATAGAGCAAATGTTTTGCTGTATCTGAACCAATAACATACAGCGCCACCCCTTTTTTAATGGTTTGGCCTCGCCAGTTAACATCTTGCAAACTTGGCTTTCCTAAAATAGCGCGGCCATAAGTACTTGCACCCTTACATGCTATAACGCGTGAAACGCCAAAATCTGCTGCAGCACGCCTAGAAAATCCATAAACCATATGCGTATGGTGACCGCCTGTATCGACAGCTGTTGCTTCAATTCTCAAACTCTTACCGAAATGATTCACAAACACAGCATCCTTCAAATACTTACCTAAAGAATCCCAAACATCGTCATCACCTGGATTGCCGTAGATAACATGGTAATCAACAGGCCAAGTGCGACCACCACGTCCATGACCAGTGATTTGAATCTCTAATCGATCATCTTGCGTGTCCACCCCGCAAGTAAGAACTAAACAGCCAATTGGTATCGTACGTAAGGCGTAAGGCTCTGCACGGGCAGATAATGCATTTGGCTTAATATCATGGCTACGGTCCGCATATGTTTCACCAAGGCGAGTGTTAATGAACACCATTAGGTCTTTAGGATCGTCCTGAGCATCAATCCACTCATAAACCAACTGGGTCCAAGATTTACCAAGACCAATTGGAGAGTACAAAGCATTGATGTGATAACTTTTATATAAATGATCAGGCGCCATGGCAACCCAGCGTGCCTCACCGCCATGCCCTTTTTCCGGCAACATGATGGCTTTGTGATATTCCTCAATCACACATCCATTGTGTTCGCAGGCGTAGTAAACAGACGCAATCTTTCTCGGATTTTTTACATCCTTTGTCCAGCGTAGGTTATGCCATTTCAGATACTGCATCTCTCCACAATGCGGGCATGGCACGTGGTAACGGCGCTGGTCACCTTTTTCAAACGCATCTTCAATATGGCTAGCATCTTTAACAGTGGGGCTACTAACAATAAACATTTTTGAATCACCAAAAGCTGTTAACCGAATATCTAGCAATTTTAGTGGGTCACCTTGGTCAGTACTCCAAGCCCATTCATCCACTTCATCAGCCAAGGCATAACGCAAGCTAGTAGACTTTAACTCTGAGGTAGAGCCGGCCGTTTTAAAATACAAAATACCGCCAAGAAATTTCTTACGCTGTGCGTTATTGTCAGATGACTTATTGCTCTTTTTAGAAAGCGCCTCTGCTACTGCAGGTGTGTCATTTGCCATCGGGTCAAATTTTTGAGAAACCCAATCATTCAGGCTGCGCTCAGTAGGCATTACAATCGCTGCTGGTCCTTTGGCATGATCCATGATGTAACCAACCCAATTACTGCCTGCCTCAGTGCCACCTACTTGACTTGATTTCATGAACACCACTTTTTCATCAGCAGAGTCCTCAGAAAGTGAATCCATAGGCTCGCGTAAAAACGGGGTGCGCGATGTTTTCCATTCGCCAGGCTCAGCAGAACCCTCACCAGATAATATTCTGTGCTTATCAGCCCACTCACTAACGGTTAAAAACTCTTTAGGCCTTACTGCTTTACGAGCAGCTTCATAAGTCAGAAGAAATGCATCAAATGGCAAACTCATGCTTGCTCCTGAGCAGATTGATTCAATTTGTCATTGCAGCCTTTTTCTAACTGCGTAAGTACTTGATGGACGGCTTGCTTGAGGGTGATACGAATGTCGTTGATATCTTTTCCTACCAACTCAGCACTAATGCGGTGGGGCATGTTTTCTAAGTTTTGGCGAAATGTAGTGACCATATCGCCAATTGCATCCTTCATAGCATCGCGCGCTACTAACTTTCCTATACGTTCCTGATAGTCCAGCTCAGCCTGCAGCGCTTTGAATTGCTGCTCTTTTGCGCGAGATTGTGAAAAGCTATCGCGGCTCGGGTCTTTTGGCTCTTTTTCTTTTTTTGATTTGCCAGTAGTCGAATGAGCACCAATTTCATTTACTTTACTATCGCTACCGCGCTCATTTGCATGGCGAGCTTTCACATCATCTCGGTTAGGGTCTTCAGTTTCAGCAATCTTGATCTTACTTGCCTCAACATCCACCTTGCCATCCTCAGAAAAAACTAAACGTCCTGCCTGCTTTAGTTGGCTAACATAACCCTTAGTCCAGCCCATCAGTTCAGCAAACTCTGTTTGATTTGCTTTAACCATTTGTAACCTCACTTTTAATCATTGGCTGGTGATATTCACAATCGGTATCTGCCAGTGCATAGAAACTATAAAATTCATTAATGCCTTCGTTGCGTGTTAAATAACGGTTACAACTTTCTTTGTATGCGCAGCGGATGCCTTCACATTTTTCATGAGCAGATGCAGCATAAACTTCTAATTTACTTTCTCCTGTAGCCACTTCCAGCCCCTCCAGTTTTATAACGCTCATTATTTTTTAACCGTTCTTTTTCCATCTTGATTAATTGGTCTTCATCAATCCAATTCTTAGATTGTTTATAAACCTGACCATCTGGACCAGTTACCCTGATTGCCAACTGATCCAAGCCAAAGGCTTCAATCATTTCTTTAGTAAATTCATTAATACTTTTTTCTTTAAAATTAGTCATAAATAGACATGTGCAAGGGTGTGCAATGGTCTGTGCAAGGGTGAATATATCGAAACACCGCATAAAATAAGGCGTGTGCAGGGTGTGCAGGGTGTGCAGGGGTCGCCCGTGTGCGCACAGGTGCACATTGTTTAAATAAATATTTATTTATTTTCTCGCGCATACGTGTGATAAAAACCCTTGCACACCCTGCACACGCCAATAATGACGGTGCTTTAACCATGCACAGACCATTGAACATACCCTTGCACAACCCTGCACAATTACGCATGATCACCCCCACTACGAGCAGAGTTATCATCTAAATCTTTACGAAACTCCATGTAGCAATCCGTTAGCCACTTTGCTGGCTGCAATTCACCCATCTGGAATTTTTCATTAATTAAATCTACTGGCGGTGCGATCATGCTCATTTGAACTTGATCACCTTCGTAATGACATGATTTATAAACGCGCGGACGACCTTTTTTCCATCCACGGGTTTTAGAAACTGTACTGATAAATTGAGATGACTCACGTGGCCTAGCTACACCATTCCGTCTAGACCATTGCTGGTAAGCTCGATATAAATCTTCGGAGTGACATGGGATAACCTTCAGGCCTATATCACCGCTTATCCAATCATCCATAAATCGCTGCACGCTATCTTTATTGACCTCGATTAGATCCTCTTTTGATTGCGTCATTGGCGGCTTTGTGTGTTCAGTAAAGTCACCTAGATCTAAATTAAGCAAGTAGTGATGCAATGCAGCCACCCCACCGCTTTTAATCTCTTCATCAACGGCACGATACATCTCATCACCTAGCTTTTCAGGCACCCAGATAACCACAAAGCGCCGATCATCCTTATCCAGAACCAACGGTTGTATTTCATTGGAAAGGAATACAAGATTTACATGATTTCGCTCATCGTGCGCAGCCACATTTTTAGGATTAATGCGGATATTTTCACCAGTTATTAATGCCTTAATCTTATTTTTTTGGTGATACAGCTCTTGTCTAGCCATCACCTCATCAGCAATCATGAATAACTTGCCAGATGCCCAGTCGTTAAACTTATCATCAAGCTCTGCCTGGCCAACAATACGGTTATATTTTCCGTATATAGCCCCATAGGCTTCAAAAAATAGATTTTTACCTACGCCTTGTGGTCCATGAAAAATAAGCGCTGTGCGCATTTTTGCACCACGGTGCTGAATGGGATAAGCCAACCACTTGAGCACCCACTCATAGATTTCAGTGCTATTTTTCTTTTCCTCACCGCTGCACAAATATTGCAGCAAATCCAGCAATACATCGCACTTACCTTGCTTAGGTGTTGTAGGCCAGCCACCCCACAGATTGCACTTAATATGTCTATCATTCTCAGTTGGATCAAACCCAACCTCAGACAAGCGAACAACCTTACGACCTTTATGTAGCTTCCATTCCTTCCAGGCATGGTCAACACATATATCCATCACATCTGATTTTGGGATTAGAGCGCTTTCCTGATGGTCGAACATCGTGCCACCAGCGCCATAAATCAGAGAATAGCGATCAACTGCATCCTCTACATCTAACAACGGCTTTAGCGCATCCCCCGCCCCCACAGATAGAGAGGTGACGCTGGCTGATACATCACTACCCCAGCCAAGTTGGAGGATAGCTTGCTCAACTTGATGCTGAACAACATGCAAACCCTCTGATACGTGCAAATCATTGAAGTCAGTTATCTTTTTGCGTTCACGGTCAATGGTGAAAACAGGAGCAATCCAATGACCATCAACCGCAAGTGCTGCAGCTTGTGCACTTGATGTGCCAGCATTGTTTTTACCGTGCTCAGATCCACAATATTCGCAATACTCACCATGGCTCATCAATGTCATTTCTCCACATGAGCCACATTTTTGAATGTAGTCGTCATCTGCGCAGATTAATTGATTGACTCGTTTATATCGTTTTTTAAGATTTTGTGCGACTGGCAGCAGGTTATTTGCATTAAATGCTACTGCTACTGGCAACCCAGTTGCTTCATGCAGAGTTGCTGCAGTGGCATAGCCTTCTGCCACCAGCAATGTTCTACGTGGTGAACCTCCAATAATGTGGTACTTACCACGCATTTCCATGCCTACTGGCCAGAACTCTTTATCGCGTCCAGTTTTAGCTTTACGTGGATGACCTGCTGGCAAAATAAACTGCAATCCGTAAGTAGAACCGCTATTATCTTGAGCAGGAATAACCATAGCGCCAGAGTCAGAGTAACGCACACCATAAGCACCTACGTTTTTACGTTTCAGGTATTCAGATTCACCAGTAGCATTTAACTTAAGCCAGGTTGCTTGGGCGCGCTTTGCCGCCAGCATAATTTCACGTTTACGGTTAGCTTCCGCCTTTTCTCTATCCTGTGCGTACTTAGCTTTAAGCGCCTCTCGTTGGTCATTGCTCAGCGCTTGGCGATCGATGTTGATTTTACGCGCACCGTTATCATTGCCCTGCCAAATACCATAACTACCAACAATGATCACATCGCCATTGTCCTTAGTAAAATCGTGAAGAGAGTACCAACCCTTCTTCTCACGGGTACCCTCAACCTTGCAGCGCACCATGCGACCAATAATAAAACTATCAACAATTAAGCCGATACTAGTAAGCTGGTCGAATACCTCTTGCTGGTTAACTGCACTGCTCATTTTATAATTCCTGTTGTAACAGCTTTGATAGCTCGGTCAAATTCAACAACCAGCTCTTTACGAATACGCTCTTCAACACGTGAACGAATCAAACGAGTATTGAACATTTGGGGAACATCAATGGTGGACAAAGCTTTAATTGGGAGTCTTGCATCTGACTGGCGAACAAACACGGTACGGCCTTTATTGCCAATGAATGCACCCGTGATTATTTTCTTTCCACCAGCTCGCTTAATTTGAAAATGAAGTTGATTTTGGGTACCGGCTTTATTACGGCGCTTCCCCTCAGCTAGAGTCACTTTCTTTTCCATAAAGCGGATTAAATTAAGAGATCTACCAAATCTACGTGACGCAAATGGATCGAGCTGCACAAGCCACTGAGTAAATTTACGACCGGCTCTAGTCAACTTCAATCTACTTGTAACTTCACTTCTTGGAATATTGAACTCTGCTGCAATAGCACGAGACATTTCTACTTTTCCCTTTGCACCTACTTTATTCAGTGCAGCAGGAATTACCTTCTTCTCAATATCATTTGATAAAGATTTTAATTTTTTGTTGATAGCTGAAAAGTCAGCTCTGACATTAACCTTAAGCATGTTTAGTATGTTCCAACACCGTTTATGTGAGACAAATCACGCTCGTTTCGACCCGTATTCATGAAAGTGCCAGAAGGACCCGTTTCACCCCTAAACTTGGAACTGTTTACTAAACTTTTAATCATATTTGCTACTTCCTCTTATATCCTTATACGGGGCGCGGGGGTTCTACTTATTGCGGATTAATCAAAACTGCTAGTTATGTCACTTTGCTTTCTACAGTGTTTTGAAATGCCAAGAGCTTGCCCTGAACACCTGATACCTCATTAGCTATGCGCTTAAACTCTTTTCTATCAATATCGCCATCCGCATATGCCTTTTGAAACTCAGTAGCTAAGTCTCCCATCTCTTTCATGATCTGCATGTACGAATCGAGCAGACACATGTCTCCACCATCATTGATTGTTGGCAACTTCACCACCACCGCATTACATTTGGCTGCGAAATACTCAGCAACAGAAAAATTAGTATCAGTAAAATCAACAATCTGCTCAAACTCTTGAACATATAAATGAGCATTCTCTGAATTGAAATTAAGCTTATTACGCAACCCTTGAGGATCTTTCCCCATGAATAAAGCTAAATCCCCAATTCGGTGTTGGGCTAACTGGTGTGCTAAATGTCTAATAGTCAACATTTATTTCCTCCTAAATAAATGTATGGTTCATCAATAAACACATACATAATTCAGTCATCTAAAGAAAGTAATTAAAAATAAAGAGAGTAAAAATGTCACTTGAGAAACGATTAGCAGCATTAGAAGACGCGCATCGCGCTTTGCATGCCAGGCATGAAGCATTGGCAATGAGTAACAGGGTTCTTTTGCCATTACTGAGAATAGACCCCTCCTCAAAAAAACGGCTGATGACAATTGCTTATGACGCGCTAACCGAACATATGGACAACGCGAATATGGACGTCGAATTCCAGCAGATTGCGCGTGGTGCGATTGATGAGATATTCTCTGCGATTTAGCTATATATGCTGCAGCGCCTCCCCATTGTTGCATCATGCAGCACTCCTTAAGTGTTCAGGCAAACCGTCATCAGGGTGTGGGTATAGATCGGGGCGAAGCTCATGTGGCGTGACATGCCAGTTAACAGCAGAGCATGCTCGAATAACATATCTTGCAGGTATTCCTTCAGCTGTCGTATTAAGCCATCGCCAAACATGAGCTTGTTTTATTGGGTCTTCATCAGTTGCTAATTTCTCAGCAAGAGAAACCTGACCATCAACCAGTTGAACAATTTTTTCAAGGAAATATTTTGACATGAGTGAAGAATACAACCACAGTTATATTCCTGTCAATAACTTTAGTTGTTTTACAACAAAGAAGATTGATTGTATAAACTTGATGATGAACTATGGTGAACGTCTAAAAAAAGCACGACAAAATGCAAAGCTTTCACAAGCTGCATTAGCTGAGAAGGTAAAAATAAGCCAAGCAAACATCTCAAAACTAGAGATAAGTAATGCTAGTGGCTCAGAATTTACCGCGCAAATCGCTCGCGCTTGTGATGTAAACCCTCATTGGTTGGCAACAGGAGATGGGGACATGATAGATAGTTCGTCTAATACCATCCCCTTATTTAGCAGATCAGCAAAGCAAGATGTTGCTGAATACAAACCTGAACCAATCAACCTTGTCGACAACCCAGACTATCCTTCGATTAGAAGAGTCAATCTAAGGCTATCCGCAGGGATTGTGGGCTTTAGTATCGACCATGATATAGACGATAAATCCCCAATTGTCATGCAGCGCCAATGGTTTGAATCTCGTGGTTACAATCCATCTAAACTTCTGGCGACAGGGGTTAGGGGCGATAGCATGTCACCAGGAATGAATGATGGTGATACTGTTGTAATTAACACAGAGGACACCACCCCTGTTGATGGAATAGCATTTGCAATCAACTACGAGGGTGAGTTAACTGTAAAACGTCTATTTCGTGATGCCGGCATATGGTGGCTTTCATCAGACAACCCAGATCAGCGTAAATATCCGCGTAAGCAATGTACTGGTGACTTATGTTTGATAATTGGCAGAATCGTACACAAACAAAGTGAAGTGATTTAATCTGAAGTAAATATACAGGGGAATCTAATGGCTATATCAAAAAAAGTGACTGACAGAATATCGTTGATGCTTAAAAAATATCAAACTGTACTTAGCGAAGCTAAAGATAGAGACATTAGCGAATCAGATACGGTAGTCATTATCGGCGATATGCTTGCAGACATGTTTGGCTATAAGAAATACACTGAAATAACCACGGAGTTTGCCATTCGAGGTACTTATTGCGATTTAGCCGTGAAAGTTGATGCAAATGTAAGATTTCTTATCGAAGCAAAAGCTATTGGAGTTGCGTTAAAAGATAACCACATTAAGCAAGCAATTGATTATGGTGCAAACCATGGGATTGAATGGGTGGTATTAACAAACGGCGTCATTTGGCAGGTCTATAAAATACACTTCAAGCAACCTATTGATAAAGCTCTCATATTTGAAATAGACATTTTACAAACAAGCCCAAAAAATCAACAAATGCTCGAGTGCTTTGGAAACCTGAGTCGCGAGGGATTCACCCAGTCATCAATGACAGCATTCTTCCAGCAACAGCAAGCAACTAACAAATTCTCATTAGCCGCCCTGCTAACAACAGAACCTATTATTATAGCTATTACTAAAGAATTGAAAAAATTAGGAGCAGGAAAAACAGAGCCTGAGTTCATCAAAAATACAATCCAGAATGAAGTGCTCAAAAGAGAGCTTGTAGATAGTGATGAAGCAAAGGCGGCAAAGGATTTTTTAAAGAAAAGTGCCAAAGCAGCAGCTAAAATAAAAACAAAATCAGCCACAGAAAATACCCAACAAAGTTAAAGGACTTCTATGAATAATATAGATACTGGTCTAGGTGTTATCACCGTATTTTTCTTGGTAGTGTTAGCAATATTATGGTTTTTCTTACCATTCGCTATCTTTGGTACAAAAGCACTCATTCAAGAGTCTATCGATGAACAAAAAGCACTAAGAAAATCGATTGATGACCTGCATAAAACCATTAAAGAAAAGATGTAATTTAAGAGCGTACAAATCAATTGAAATATTTAATGATATTACTTCTGGTTATTACGTCTTTTTCAGTTCAAGCAGAGTATAGACGCAGCTATAAGGCTAAGAGCCAATTTAAACAATCTAACCCCTGCCCTGCTACTGGACGCAGCAAAGGCTCATGCCCTGGTTACATAATAGACCATGTTCAAGCGCTTGCTTGTGGCGGCGCAGATCACCCAAGCAATATGCAATGGCAGACTAAAGCTGATGCGAAGGCTAAGGATAAATGGGAACGCAGGGGATGTTAAAGATAAACTTGCTAAGAAATTATTTTAATTTAATCTGAATTTAATTAGAACATATTGGTCAATATGTTTACATATAGGTAAACTTTGTGATATTTTATATAGGTAATGTTTTCACTATTGAGGAAACTGATGATGCAGCAGCCTCTCGACCCATAGCAGAAGGTCAAGTACAACCAACTACGGCAATCGCTCAGCATAAAACCCTAATTGAGAGATTTGCAAATCTTGGGAAATTAAGATCACCTGACCAAATGAATCCTGAGGGTGACGGTATATTTGCTATTAAAGCAAGAAGTGGACTGAGGGCATACGGATGGTACCACTCAAGAAAAAGAGGAACTTTTGTTATTAGCCATTACATTTGCAAAAAAAAACAAAAACTCGACCCTGCAGACCTTGAGCGCGCACAACGCAACAGAGCCAAATATGAAGCAATTGAATAGTTTCAAAGGATAAATTATGGACAATATTAAAGACTGGGTTAACGCTTCAGAAAAAAACAAGAAAGAATACAATCAAGAGGCTTTAATTCTTGATGTAACTGAACAAATTTGGGAAAGATTAGAAGAGCTTGGATTAAAAAAACAAGATCTTGGCGACAGACTAGGTTGCGGGAAATCTCACGTAACTCAGTTACTAAATGGTGGCAGAAATATGACCCTTAGGACACTTTCCGATATCGCATTAGCACTAGAAAGTGAAGTTAAAATATACCTAGCCGAAACCGTCGCTGCAAAAAACTCAAGCGTTTGGTTCACTAAAAACTATGTAAACTTTCCAGTTGCTAATCAAGCAACACATACCGAAACCGCCAAATTTGAAACTAACGTTTATTCATTTCCTAAATTTGGCCAAAACAACCTATTAGAACGCACAGCTTAATATGTCTGATTATCCAGTTAACTTAAAGCACATTTACTTCACTAGAAGTATTGTGATTTCAAACCCTAATCACACGCCAACTGGCGTCACAGTAACATCCATCAAACCAATTAATCATATTAATGTTGAAAAGCACCCTGAGATTCATAGTGACTATATAGTCACTATGAAAATGATTTTTAACCAAGATAATGATCCAATATCAGGATACTCCATAGATATGGAGTGCGTAGCTTTATTCAGTGTAGAAAATCTAAATGATACTGAAGCTTTAAAAGCCGTTACTGTAATCGGACACAGTGTAACTTATGGTGCAATTAGAGAAGCGGTGCTTTGGATAACAGCACGGCACCCATTTGGACCTTTATCCTTAGGGCTTTCAATATTGGGCGCTCAAAAGGAACAAAAACCTGATGAAAAATAATACATAAACCAACCACAACCCGCCTCTGAGCGGGTTTTTTTACGCCAAAAAATCATCAAAAATGAAAAATATTACTGAAGTTATTTTTTAAATATAACTTTAGTTGTTGACATTAATATAACTGTGGTTGTATATTATTTCAAACGCACCACCTAAACCGTAATTTAGGAGTTTGAAAATGCCAGCAACAGCAGACTTACAAACCGCATTTAATACCTCACAACTCCCTAGGTTGGGCTACACGTTTGAACGCGCCATGCAGAGCAAAGCATTGGTGACTTGTTTAATTAGGCTGGCACAACGCAAAACACCGCAGCAGCCAATACCGAAAAATTCGCGTGCAAAACCTGCACAAGAATATTGGTACAACAATATTTAAGGCTAACCATGCAAACCATTCATTTACAAATTGCAGAAAACACGAATATCCGCACCGTTCAAACATTGATCGATGAGGCCATAGCACTTGGGCTTCGTGTGGTACATCGTCCAGAACGAAACAAAAGCAATGTGGTATCGATTGAGGCACGCCGCCAGATGATGGCTAACGTGAGTGCAGAGCGCGCTTAACCATGAGCAACAACCACCCACTAGACGACCTCACATCAAGTGATTTTATCTATCAGGCGCTTAAAAGCATTGTTGCAGCCGTATTTATTTTAACAATCACGTATCTGTTAACGCCTCAATTTTTGGAGTTATTACATGAAGCTTACATCGGTATTTCTTTTTGGCTGGATGTTGTCATGGATTACACACGGGCGCCTGCTTAAGCGCCTTAAAGACACGCATTACTACATAACCAAACGCCACTACAGCTTAAAAACATCATGGAACTTATCAGGGAGAACAATATGAAATTTAATCCAGCTAATCATAATACGGCTAAAACTATCATCAATAGCTTAAAGATAAATACATCCGTATGGATTACACATCATCAAACTGGAGAACTTAGACAGGATGTAGCAAACATTATCACAATAGATACAGGCTCATGCCATATCCATGAAGACCTCAGCGCTGAACAAGCCCAAGAGTTGATAAACATGCTTAATCAACATATTGAGTACATCAAAGAGGCTGAATTAGAACTACTAGCGTTGCAAACAAAGGCAGCAGCATGACCGCATTAATCATCTTTGGCAGCACGTTTATTTTAGTGTTTGCGCTTGGTTTTCAGAGCTTAAACGTGAATAACGGCCATTATAGAGCTGCTTTTGTTACTAGTTTTGCTATATCTGGCGCTAACCTAGTTTTATTTAAAACAGTGCCTGAAGCTGGCTTTTATGAAATTGCTGCTTACTTAATATTAGGCCCATTTGCGATTGTTGCAAGCATGTGGGCTCATCGCCGCTGGGTGAATAAATGAATCGCGCCCAACGCCGTCAAGCAGAGCGTAACGAGCGCAGAAACATCACCCATGGTGATCGCATAGTGCCACTGCCTGCCCTGCTTGATGAATTTACAGTGTTCGATATGCCTCAGTCGATACTTGATCAAATTAGCAATGGCGCTATTGATGCAATGCAAGGTGTTCCGGTATTTAGAGACAACGAAGGCGTTTGGACTGAGATCATTCCGGCACTAGAAGGATGGATTCTGACCTGGGAAATGATTAATGAGAAACTAGGCTTAAACATCAATTTACTGCCTCTCACTATCATCAAAAAACGCTTGCATAGCAATACACCAATCACGCGAGAAAACATTACAGCTGCGCAAGCATGCATGATTGATTGCCGCAAAGCGTTCAGATCAAGCAAACGTCAGCAAATTGTCAGTATTGCAAAAACAGCACAGACAAAAATATTGATTGAAACAAAGTATGACCAAATCGCTTAACAAAATAGCTAAGAGGCGCGTCTGGACGGATGAAGATAAACGCATGATTGCCCTACTTTATCCATGCAGCAATACGGCTGCCATAGCAAAGCTATTTAATGCCAGCAATTGCCAGGTATTCAACATGGCAGGCAATGTAAATGTAGGTAAGTCGCAATGGTTTAAAGATAGCCCAATGTCTGGCAGCTTAAAACATGATAACAGCGCTGGACAATGCACTAGATTTAAAAAAGGACAAGTGCCATCGAACAAAGGTAAAAAAATAACACCACACCAAAACTCAATAAAGACGCAATTTAAGTCAGGGCAAAAATCACCAAACTACAAACCTGTAGGCACTTATCGAGTAGTTAAAGATGGCTACCTAGAAGTAAAAATAGCAGAAGGCCTACGACAATGGAAATCTGTTAGCAGATTGGTTTGGGAGCGATGCAACGGAAAGATCCCAGACGGGCACATGGTTGCTTTTATTGATGGCAACAAGCTAAATGTAGAGATCACAAACTTAATGCTGATGAACAAAGCAGAAAACGCTAAGCGCAATCATCCTGCCAAGTACGGTAAAGAGTTTATGCAAGTATCACAGCTTAAAGGTGCAATTTCAAGACAGATTAATAAACGAAGGAAAGAAAATGAACAACGACATCTTAGAACTCAGATCGCACCTGTTTAACACGCTAACTGCGCTGCAGGATAAAGAGAACCCGATGGATATCGATCGAGCAAAAGCTATCTGCCAAGTAGGTGATGTGATTGTAGATACAGCAAAAACAGAGATTGATTTCATGCGCGTTAACGGCAGTATCGAAACACATTTCTTTCAGAAACCAACACCGCCAGCACAACTTTCAGCGCCAGCTGCTAAGCAGGCAATTGAGCAAAAAAACACGGTAAACAACCGCGCAACAGTAATAGTTGAAGGCAACGTAACAACCCATAGAGCGAAGTAAAGAGCATCAGCATGGCTATGAGCGAACAAGAATCACAACTACGCACCGCGCTTGCTGAATTGCTAGGCGCACTAAAGGGGATGAAGTTTCATGGGCAAGTTCCAGAGAAAATAGCTAAGGCTAAGAAAGTGTTGAGGGACGTTAAATGAACATACCAAATAGTGATGATTTAGTGATGATTAGGCGCGGTGATTTATTAGCTTTGAAGCAAGAGGCTATATTTGGCGTATTTAGACGCGATGCAGTTGAATGGGATAAGTTAAACGCCCTGCTAGCCAATGCGCCAGTAGTGAGTGGTGAGACAAAAGATGAAATCCAAACCCTACGCGCCAAAGTAGCATCGGCGGATGATGTGAGAGATGCAGAGCGTTATAGGTATTTGCGAGATTGCGGACATGGTTTTGATTTATCAGTTAGAGAAGAAACTGAAGAAGGTGAAATTTGGGTTACTGGCTATCCACCTGATGAACTAAATAAAGCAATAGACCAAGCCCTAGCCAACTACGACAAACTTAGTGAGGACAATATAATGGAAAAATCTTTAAGCCTCGCTAAATCGCAACTAAACAACTATAAGAAACTTAGTGAGGTTAAACATGAAGAGATTTAGCATTACTTTACAAAAAGTATCTACAACTTTTGCTGATATAACAATTGAAGCCAGCACAGTAGAAGAGGCAAATATCATACTTAAAAATTCGTTAGAAAATCCAATGAATTTTCAGTGGGGCGAATCTGAGGTTTATGTAGATTTACCTGACGTAATAACAAAAATTGAATAGCTGAGGTTAAACATGACACAGAATAATGAGCGCGAGCTAATAGAGAGGTTGGCTCTAGTAGTTATTGATTTAAGAAGAAGCCATAACGGATTTGATTTTATAGCATCGTTATCAGAGCTGGAGGCATTTGCTAAAGCCTACAAAGTCGCTATTGATGCAAATGATAAATCACCAATATCGCAGAACGAACAGCAAGAGGCGGTAGATTTAAACGACCTTGCAGGCCGCCAAGCAGATTGGCTAAAAACTATGGGTTGGTGGAAAAACAAAACACCACTTGAAAGCCTAATGCTGGTTGTTTCTGAGTGCGGCGAAGCGGCAAACGAGGTTAGAGGTAAAGAGCCTACTGAACACTTTAAGACTGAGTTAGCCGACATTATCTTAAGAACGCTAGGCATTGCCGCAGAAAACGATATAAACATTCAGCAAGCCGTAATGGACAAAATGGCAAAAAACAAAGAGCTTAAACCTAATACGAATCGAGTTAAATAATGATTATTTATATTAACTACGCGCTTTTATTTCAATTCTCAATGCTTGCTTTGGGATGGTTATATGTTGGTGACAAAATGCAAGCAATATATTGGCTAGGTGCTTTTATTTGCACCGCTGGCGTAACTTTTAAATAGGACTAGCCCATGACCAAAGAATTCTACGTTGAATGCACCAACACTAAGTGCGAGGTAAAAGGATTTGCCGCAGCATCACAGCTAGCAAGCGACCTATTTAAAAAAGGCCATGAGCCTGAAATTACGATTAAGTACAAACAAGTAAAAGTGGAAGGGAAATAAGATGAAAAACATTTATGAAATTAAAGACTGGATGGAGTATCTAGGCGCAAGCCGTGCAACAGTATCACGCTATATTAAATCTGGTCTTATTCCAAAGCCAGACCATATAGAGCCTCGCCCACGCTGGAATAAAAGCCCTATGACACTTGGGCTTCAATCCAATCAGAATAGAATTGCATCATAGCGATTCTATGTTCAAGATACTCAGCACGATTATATGAAGCTCGCACATCATCTATTTCATTGTGTGCGAGTTGGCGCTCGATCCAATCTTTATCAAAGCGCCTACGACCATCAATCGTTTCATTATTAAGAACAGTAGAGGCTAGTGCCCTGAAGCCGTGGCCTGTCATCTTGCCTCGATACCCTAAACGATAGAGTGCAAACAATAGGGTATTCTCACTAATCGGATGGTTAGGCCGTTTAAGTGATCCAAGCACATACTTATCATCGCCAGTGTATTGCTCAAGCTCTTTGATGATACTCAGTGCGAATTTAGTTAACGGCACTACATGGGGCTTAGGCGTTTTTCCAGTAACCGTTTTCATGCGCTCACCAGGTATTACCCAAAATCTACCGTCTTTAATTTCTTTGCGCTCAAAGTACCTTAGCTCAGTGGTTCGCACAAAGGTCAATGCAAGCAATATCAAACCAAGCCTAGTAACAGGTTCATCATAGCTTTTAATTGCTTGAAATAAGTCTTTAGCCTCACTTACATCAATGCAAGGCATATGCGTTCTAACTGGCGACCTAAGCACACTGCATAAGTTGGTCGCTGGATGCAGTTGTATTTCATCCGTGTTAACGGCATGCGTGAACACCTGCCCTAGCCTGCTTGCAATTCTATTCGCAGTTTCAACAACACCTTTGCTTTGAATACCCTGCACCAACTCAACCAACTCTTTGCGCGTAATCTTATCAAGTGGCTTATCACCTATCTTCTCAAAAACATATTGGTCCATACTCGCTTGAATAATGGCCTTATGCTTTTGGCTTTTAAGATCAGGCAGATGATGCTTGTACCATTTATCTTCTACAAACTGCTTGAAAGTCATTACACGGCTTTCGGTTAAGCCATGTAGTTTTAATCGCGCCTGCTCATCTTTAAACTCTGAATTTAATAATCTAGCCTTAGCTAAACTAATTTCAGGGTATAGCCCATAGGTTTTAGTTTTGTATTTATCGTGAATATCTTTGTAGTTATATCGCCATGATTTTATATTTCTTGGCGTAACCACTAAGTAAAGCCCTGCCATATCAGCAACCTTGTATTGCTGCTCTTTAGGCTTTAATGCCTCAATCTGTTTAATGGTTAACATGCTGATACCCTAAACTGATTTAGCGAATCACCAATGCGATACCCTAAAATATTTTGGCTAGGCTTGTTTATACATGATGAAGTATGACGCATTATGTAAGCATATGATTAACTGCAAGGGCAGTCAGTATAATGCTTTCAGCTTACTTTGTGGTGGTTTTTGATGAAGTTTGACGAACGATGAAAAAACTTGAGAAAGAGTAACTGGTAGGCAGTAGCAGATTCGAACTGCTGACCTCTTGGATGTCGACCAAGCGCTCTAACCAACTGAGCTAACCGCCTGTATTTATATTAGCTAATGCCTAAAAATATAAAAAGTGCCTTCACGTTTT
>Ga0208753_100114_pt1 | contig 39558 bp, 33 predicted proteins | sample LakWasMet37_LOW7_2_FD_183877 | JGI IMG/M metagenome (GOLD analysis project Ga0208753, IMG submission 183877) | Freshwater sediment methanotrophic microbial communities from Lake Washington under simulated oxygen tension - Sediment Metagenome... | ecosystem: Environmental > Aquatic > Freshwater >... | reverse complement strand
TGCGTTACCGCTTTAAACCTTGTATAATCAGCGAGCCAGCTATTATAGATGAATCCTTTTCAGTGATTTTTGGGTTTATAAGTGTTGGAGAGAAAAGCTGTAACGCAAGGAGCGCCAGGAACCGCAAGGGGCGCAAGGAATTAACCATATCTCATCTTGCTTAGTAGTTGACGTGTTGTGCTATTAAATACAGCACTACATTTTGGTTGTAATAAGAGAATCTGCCTGCTTTACACATTTACCCCTAGTCCTATATAAAACGCATAAAAAAAACGCCAGCTTGCAACTGGCGTTTTTTTTATGTGTTTTATTGAAGTATTAAAACTTACCGTGTAACGCGTCGTACTCTTTGTATTTGGCATCGAAGGCATCCATGGCTTTCAGGTCTTTACCTCTCATCTTGTCGCGCTTGTAAGCGAACATATTGGCAAGAAAGTCAACAGTTTTATTAATGACACTTTTCTCGGTGCTGTTTCTGCCTGCTTTGGCTTTTAGAATAGTATAAGATTTTTCCAACCACTCAATAGAAAGATCGAGGTTCTCCGTCAGCACTTTTTCCATATCTGCATTGGCTTTTTTGTAAGGCTCCAGTTTCAGTTTAAATGCGGCATCTGAAGCTGCTTTTTTCTTTGGGTCTTTTTCTACAGGCCTGTCGGCATTCAGCCCCTGCATAGCACGGATATTAGCAGCATATTGATCATCATACTCACCAAAGAAGTTATAATAGATCACACCAACGTTAAAAGATGCAATACCATTCTGGGTATTTTTTGCAAAAGCTTTTTTATATGCATCCACTGATTTCAGGTTGTAAAAGCGCTCCTGAGAGCTGTCGAGGCTTTTGTCTTTGTGGTGGGCATTTGTAAAAATATCACCAAACTCCAGGTATTTAATTTCTGAAAGTGTTCCTGCTGCATCTTCTTTATCGTAAAGTTGGGTTTTTTCTGCAAGTGACATATTATGATCCATATAATCAATCTCAGATTCTTCCCAGTTATGTGTTGGATATAACTCTTTTGCTATTGCGATGTATTTTTTGAAATTAGCCTCATTCTTGGTTGATATAAAATGATCGGCCAGGTATTTATACATGTCCAGGTAATTCTCACCACTCACTTTATTATCAGCCAGCCTGCTGTAATATTTAGCAGCTTCCGGTGCATTACCTGCATTCTGATTAGAATATGCCAGGTATAAAAGAGAGGTGGTATCAAAAGTGATATTGGTATTGCTCCATTTGTTTGTAAAGATCATGTCGCTATACTCAACAGCCAGTTTAAAATTAGCAGCAGCTTCTTCCCATTTTTTCTCATTGAATGATTTTACACCTATTTGATACGATGTTCTGTAAATAGAAAAAACACCCTCTGCACCCTTGGTTTTCAGCAGTGCTATGGAAGCATCTGCCTCAATGTATTTTTTAAAGGCTTCATCAGCTTCTTTTCCTGCGGTGGGATATTTTTCGCGCAGTTTGGCATCCTGGTAAAGTTCTGCGTAAACACTTGCTTTCCAGTAAAAGGTTTCCGGTTTTCCCTGTTGTTTGGGATCGGCCACAACTTTATCTATTTCGGTTTTGGCATCCTCTAAACGTTTTATCAGGAGAGAGGTCTGTACCTTTTTCAGGTCCTGCGCGTTTACCAACTGGGCAGTTACCGCAAGTAGGGCTAGCAATAAGAGTTTCTTCATAAAAGGAGGGGTTTGTTATTGATTATCTTCTATTGTTGTTTCGTTATTGTTTTCTGTTGTATCGGTACCGGGTGTGCTTTCATCCTGCGCTGGCAGCTCAGTTGCCACTGCAGGTTCATCGGATTCTTCTATTTGTGAAATAGCTGCAATCTCGTCGCCTTCATCCAGTCTAATCAGCGTTACGCCCTGTGTGGCCCTGCCTGCTTCCCTGATATCAATGATACCTGTTCTGATGGTGATGCCAGACTTACAGGTAATGATCAGGTCTTCTTTTTCTGTTACATACAAAATGCCTACCAGACTGCCTGTTTTCTCCGTTACATTGATAGTTTTAACACCTTTCCCACCCCTGTTGGTGATGCGGTATTCGTCAACGGCTGTCCGTTTACCAAATCCTTTTTCGCTTACCACCAGTATGGTACGGGTTGCATCTTCTTTGTTGATGCAGATCATGCCCACTACCTCGTCTTTCTCATCGTCCACTTCAATACCTGCAACGCCTATCGCACCTCTTCCTGTTGGACGAACCTTGGCTTCAGGAAAACGGATGGCACGGCCGCTTTTTACTGCCAGCATGATCTCCTGTTTTCCATCGGTCATCTTTGCAGATAACAACTCATCGCCTTCGTTAACAGTAATGGCTATGATACCATTTGCTCTTGGGCGACTGAAATCTTCCAGCGATGTTTTCTTAATGATTCCCTGTTTTGTACAAAGTACGATATAATGGTTTTGTACGTATTCTTTATCGTCTAATTTCTTAACGTCAATGATGGCTTTTACTTTGTCGTCACCCGGTAATTGTATCAGGTTTTGAATGGCCCTTCCCTTGCTCTGTTTTTCGCCTTCGGGTATTTCGTATACACGCATCCAGAAACAACGGCCTTTCTCTGTAAAGAACATCATGGTGCCATGCGTAGACGCTACGAACAGGTGTTCTACAAAATCTTCTTCACGTGTTTTAGAGCCTACTGCTCCCCTTCCGCCGCGGCGTTGCTGGCGGTATTCGGTAGCAGAGGTTCTTTTGATATAGCCAAGGTGCGAGATGGTGATCACTACGTCTTCATCTTCAATCAGGTCTTCAATACGCATTTCATCGGCCAGGTATTGGATCTCTGATTTACGTGGATCGCCAAATTTCTCTTTTACTTCGAGTAATTCTTTTTTGATGAGCTCATAACGCAGATCTTCGCTGTTCAGGAGTTCTTTCAGGTGTTTGATGATGTTGATCAGTCCGTTAAATTCTTCAACGATCTTATCCCTTTCCATGCCTGTTAAACGCTGTAAACGAAGTTCCAGTATGGCTTTTGCCTGCGCCTCAGATAAACCATCTTCCTGTTGGTACAGTGCGTTGGTTAGGTCTGAGAACAATTGCTGGTTCAGGGCCCATTTTTCTTCTCTGCTCTTTGCTATCAGGTTTTCTTTGGCTTCATCCGGTGTGCGGCTGGCGCGGATCAATGCGATCACTTCATCCAGATGATCCAGTGCTTTCAGGTAGCCTTCCAGTATATGGGCACGTTCTTCGGCCTTGCGCAGTTCAAATTTCGCCCTCCTGATCACTACATCCATCCTGAATTCGATGAATTCTGAGATCAGGTCTTTCAGGTTCATCACCCGCGGCCTGCCTTTGCTGATGGCCACATTATTGATTCCGTAACTGGTTTGTAATTCTGTGAATTTGTATAACTGGTTAATGATAACCTGTGCAACCACATCTCTTTTCAGGTCGAGTACAATACGGGTACCTTCCCGCATATTACTCTCGTTATTCACGTGGGCAATGCCTTCAATGGTCTTATCATTTACTAGTTGACCGATACGGTCTGTAAGCTGATCCCTGTTAACCTGGTAAGGTGTTTCAGTGATCACGATCTGTTCGCGGCCACTGGCCTTGGTGTCTACATGACATTTACCCCGCAGAACCACCCGTCCGCGCCCGGTGAGCAGCCCCTGCTTCACCCCTTCCATTCCGTAAATAACGCCACCTGTTGGGAAATCGGGTGCTTTTACATATTCGATGAGTTCTTCTACTGATATATCGCGGTTGTTTACATAAGCAATGCACCCATCCACTACTTCGCCAAGGTTATGCGGCATCATGTTGGTAGCCATACCTACGGCAATACCGGAAGAACCGTTTACAAGCAATTGCGGTATGCGGGTTGGCAGAACAGAGGGCTCCTGCAGCGAATCGTCGAAATTGAGCTGGAAGTCAACCGTTTCCTTCTCAATATCGTCCAGCATGGCTTCGGCCACTTTTTGCAGGCGGGCCTCTGTGTAACGCATGGCAGCCGGTGGATCACCATCCTGGTTACCAAAGTTACCCTGGCCATCTACAAGGGTATAACGCATGGTCCAGTCCTGGGCCATACGCACCAAAGTATCGTAAATAGACGCATCGCCGTGCGGGTGGTATTTACCCATTACCTCACCCACGATACGGGCTGATTTTTTATAAGGTTTGTTGCTGTTATTACCCAGTTCGTTCATCGCATACAATACGCGGCGGTGAACGGGTTTAAAGCCATCCCGTACATCGGGTAATGCCCGGCCTACGATCACCGACATCGAATAATCAATGTAGGCGGTCTTCATTTGTTCTTCGATATTTACCTGTATAATCCGGTCGTTATCGTTGGTCTGTTCAGGTAACTGATTCTCTTCCATGTGTGTATCCTCGTCTAAATTTAGGGTTCATTAACAGGGTGAAAAACACACCTGTTTTCAGGGATGGCGAAGATAGCTTTTTTGAGGGGGAAAGAGTGCTAAAAATGCTTGTTTTTTCAGGGGTTTTATCCACAGTTGTGAATGAGTGGGAAGAGGGGATTTTGGGGGTGAAATGGGGTGGGAACTGTTAAAAAAGTTAAAGGGGTTAAAGTAGTTAGAAGGGTTAAAATAGTTAAAGAGGTTAAAGGGGTTAAAGGGGTTAAAGAAGTTAAAAGAGTAATACCACTTTTAACCATTTTAACTTCTTTAACTACTTTAACCAATCCTCCTATCTTTAATTATTGAAATCACCCCGGCTTCTACCATTTTTACATGCTTATGAAACACATTCTTCTTTTCGGCGCCGGAAAATCGGCCACGGTGTTGATCGATTACCTGAAGCAAACCGCAACAGATAAAAGCTGGCGGGTAACCATTGCAGATATCAATCTTGCTGCCGTTCAATCTAAAGTGGGTGAACATGCACTGGTAACAGCGGTAAGTATTTCCATTGAAAATGTTACAGAAAGAAAAGCTTTGATTCGTGAAGCAGATGTGGTGATATCTTTATTACCCCCCGCCCTTCATTTTTTTGTAGCGATGGATTGCCTTGCTGCAGGTAAACATTTGCTAACCGCCTCTTATGTAGATGAAAAAATAAAGGCACTGGCAGATGATATTGCCAACAAAGGCATTTTGTTTTTGTGTGAGATGGGACTCGATCCCGGTATTGATCATATGAGCGCCATGCAACTCATTAATCATATCAGGGAACAGGGCGGGCGTATTACCTCGTTTCTTTCGCATTGCGGTGGTCTGGTGGCGCCTGAGAGCGATAATAACCCTTGGCACTATAAGATCAGTTGGAACCCGAGGAATGTAGTTTTAGCGGGCAAGGCAGGAGCGGTTTACAGAGAAGCATCTGAAGTCAGAAGCCAGAAGTACGAAGAATTGTTTGCTGATTGTAAAGAAGTTTTTGTGGAAGGCATTGGGCAGTTGGCTTATTATCCTAACCGCGACTCGTTAAGTTATATTCCCGTGTACGGATTGGAAGGAGCTGAAACATTTATCCGTACCACCTTGCGGCATCCTGATTATTGCAGGGGATGGAAAAGAATTATTGAACTGGGGCTGACGGATGAAGAAAGAATGATTGAAACAGATGGCTTGTCTGTTGCTGATTTTTTTAAACAACATTTTTGTGATACCAATATTTTCATCGCGTCTGAAGATGAACGCTTGCAAAAACAATTCCTGTTTTTAGGCCTGGAAGATCACTCGCTGATCAATAAGGGCACCTGCAGTGTGGCAGATGTATTGCAATTTATTCTTGAAAAAAAATGGGTACTGCATACGCATGATAAGGATATGATCGTAATGATGCACGAGATCGGGTATGAAGCCAAAAATCAAAAGTTAAAAATCAAAACTGTATTGGTGGTAAAGGGGGAAGATCATTTACGGACAGCGATGGCTAAGACTGTTGGGCTGCCATTAGGTATTGCGGCTACTTTATTGCTGGAAGGAAAAATTAAGGAAACCGGTTTACATATCCCGATCATCCCCGGTATTTATGAGCCTGTATTAAAAGCACTGGCCAATCACGGGATTGTGTTTAAAGAGACTATTGTGTAGTTAAAATGGTAAAAGCAGTTAAAGTAGTATTTGGGGGAGTCATATACCCTCTGTGCAACTCTATTCCTCAGTGTATTCTCTGTGTTGAAAAAATATTTCGGCTTGATGAATTTGCTTTTAACACAGAATACACAAAGAACGGGGATTTTCACAGAGAAAAAGGCAAAAATCAAAATTAGAGCCCTCATTAATCCTTTTAACTACTTTAACTATTTTAACCACTTTAACCATTACCCATTCCAATTAGTTAAAAGAGCTAAAATGGTAAATGAGGTTACCGGGGCTTCCTGGTTTTGCCTTTTGCCTTTTGATTTTTTACTTCAGGCTCTCCCCCCGCATCTATCACCCACTCATAATCAAGCTGCCTTTTTTCGAGGTTGGCTGCAACAACACGTATCATCACTTTATCGCCCATGCGGAAGGTGCGGCCGCTTCTTCTGCCCACCAGGCTGTAATCGCCATCTATCACACGGAAATCATCGTAATCAGACAGGCTGATGATGCTCACCAATCCCTCACATTTATGCGCTACTGTTTCTACCCAAAAACCGAAAGCGGCCACTCCACTAACCACCCCTTCAAACACCTCTCCCAAATGGCCTTTCAGGAATTCTACCTGCTTGTATTTATTACCTGCACGTTCACATTCCATTGCGGCCCTTTCGCGTTCGCTGCTGTGTTTGCATTTTTCTTCCATCTTTTTATCAACCATTGGTTTATTATCAATGATGGACAGTAATACCCGGTGTACCAATACATCGGGATACCTTCTGATGGGGGAAGTAAAATGACAGTAATGTTCAAAAGCAAGGCCATAGTGACCGATGTTTTCTGTTGTGTATATGGCTTTGGCCATGGTGCGTATACCCAATTGTTCCAACACATGCTGTTCGGGTTTGCCTTTGGCATCGGTTAACATGGTATTAAAACTATGGGCAATTTTCTGCGGCGAAGAGGTATCAAAAATATGCCCGTGTTTTTTGGCAAAGATGATAAATGGCGCCAGCTTTTCCGGATCGGGCTGATCGTGTACACGGTAAGGAAAAGGCAATGGTTTTTTATTGATGTTGAGCTTGGCAACATTTTCGGCCACTGTTCTGTTGGCCAGCAGCATAAACTCTTCTATCAACTGGTGCGCTTCCTTGCTTTCTTTTACTACAACGCCAATGGGTTTCCCTTTTTCGTCTAATTTAAAACGCACTTCTGTTGAAGAAAAATTGATCGCTCCTTTGCTGAAGCGGTTCTTTCTTAAACGTTGCGCCATATCATTCAGCAACAGTATTTCAATCTCATTAATTCCTTTTTTGGATTCGATGATCTCCTGCACATCTTCATAAGAATAGCGGTGATTGGAATGGATCACTGTTTTGCCCAGCCAGTATTGTTTGATATCTCCTTTAGCCGTCATCTGGAAGATAGCTGAGAATGTAAACTTATCTTCATGCGGACGAAGCGAACAAAGTTCATTGGAGATCCTTTCCGGCAGCATCGGGTTTACGCGGTCTGGCAGGTAAACAGAGGTGGCGCGTTTATATGCTTCTTCATCCAGTTCGGTTTCGGGTAATACGTAATAACTCACATCGGCAATATGCACACCAATTTCATAGTTACCATTGGCCAGTTTGCGGATTGAAATGGCATCATCAAAATCTTTGGCATCTGCGGGATCAATAGTGAAAGTGAGTATATCGCGGCAGTCTCTTCTTTTTTTAATTTCTTCTGTATCCGGTACATCAGGTAATCTTTCCGATTCTTCCAGCACATCTTCCGGAAAGAACAGCGGGAAGCCTGCTTGTGCCAGCAGTTCTTTCATGGCAGCATCGTTCTCGTCTTCCGGCAGCATTACATTCACCACTGCACCAACGGGTTTCTTATCATCTCTGTCCCATTTTACTAACCTTGCCACTACCCTGTCTTTGTTTTTTGCGCCGTTTAATTCGGTGAGTGGAATATAAATATCTGGCATGGGTTTATCCGTATCCGGGATAAAGAATGCGTAGTTGGTTGATAGCTGTATATGGCCAATGAATTCTGTCTGTTTGCGTGTAACCACTTCGGTGATCTTTCCTTCTTTTTTTCCTGTGCGCATATTCTCTTTAACCACTTTTACCCGAACAGTATCGCCGTTTAGTGCCGTTGCAAAATCGCCGGGGCGTACCAGCACATCGCCCGCAACATTGTCTACAATCACATAGCCCATACCTGAGCGGGTAACTTCCAGCTTCCCTTTCAGGTTTAGCTGCGCCGATGGTTTCGACTTATGCTTTGATTTTTGTTTTGCTTTTTGCTTGCTCATTTGGCAGGGTTAAAATGAAAGTTTCTGATAAAATCTTTTACCAACTCATTAAATTGGTCTCCTTCATCAAATAAAAAATAATGTTGGATAGGCAGCACATACATGGGCAATTCCCTGAGTTGTTCGGCAAATTTTACCAGGCGAACAGCATCTTTCTCCGTTGTTAGAATGATCTTATCCTTCGCATGTATGTGTTCAAATTTGTGAATGATCTCGTTCAGGTCATCAATTGAAAAAATATGATGATCAGAATAATCCTGCTGATAATAGGTATGTGTTTTTTCGGCAAGATATTCTTTTAGTGGTTTGGGATTGGCGATGCCGCAAACCAGTAATACTTCATCTCGTGGTGTAAGCAGCCAGTCGTCTCCGCGGTTTACAATATGGTAAGGCGTACCGTATTCAATGGTGGTAAAGAATACTTTCTGTGCAGCATCCGGTTTCAGATCGCGGATGATCTTTTGTTTCATTTCTGCTGAAAGGTTGTAGGGGCATTTGGTAACCACTATCACCTGTGCACGTTTGGCAGATGCCCATTCATCGCGCAGGTCGCCGGTTGGCAGAAAGAAATCATTCGAATACAGATTGCCGTATTCAGTTAATAAAATATTGAATCCTGCCCGGATGGTGCGGTGTTGAAAAGCATCATCGAGGATAACAGCCTGCAGGTTAGGTACATCCTGCAGCATATGCGGGATGCCCACAATTCTTTCTTCGCAGGAAGCCACCGCTATATCAGGAAATTTCTGGTGAATTTGCATGGGCTCATCACCGATCTCCAAAGCGGTGGTAAAATCGTTGGCCAGCGCATAGCCCTTGGTCTTTCTTTTATATCCGCGGCTCAGTGTGCCTATTTTAAATTCGTTCCGTAATAATTTTACGAGATACTCAACCATGGGCGATTTGCCGGTTCCGCCCATAGAAAGGTTGCCAACACAGATCAGTGGAAAATTAAATTCTGCAGATTTGATATAGTCCCGGTCGAAAAGCCAGTTGCGTATTACGATAATAAGACCATAGAGAATAGCCAGCGGTAATAATAAAACACGGAATGACTTCAGGAATATCGTGTTAAAATTCATAAGTATGTTGCGGTGTGATACAGTAGCATAAAGGTACGTCAAATTGCCCGGTGTCGGATATCTTATCAATGGGCTCAAAATAAGCGAACCCGATCGTTACCACATCTTTCCGGCAATTAACAAGGTACCTGTCGTAAAATCCTTTGCCATATCCCACCCTGTAGCCCTGTTTATCGCAAACTAATAAGGGTACCAATACGAGGTCAAAATACGCTGGTTGCAAAACAACCCCTTCTTTTGGCTCGGTTATTCCCCAGCTATTGGTATGGTATACAGTGTTTTCGTTAATAGTTAGTGCGGTAATGGTGTTTGATTTGACATCGGTTATCGGATATGCCATTGTTAGCCCTGGTATCATATGCCTCAAGTAGCCGGTAAACAAATGTGTATTGGGCTCAGCATGCCCGCTCAGGGGCCAGTAGGATAATACGGTTTGAATGGAAGAAAAATCGAATTGCTGAAACTGGATAAGCAGCAGGTCGTCCATGCGCAGCCGGTCTTTAGCGTGAAGTTCGGCCCTTTTGGCTTTGTATAGTTGTCTGAGTTCCTCTTTGTTCATGACGGGGTATTCGGTTACTCATTTACAAAAAAAGAAAATAAAGTAGACCCATAGTTTCGCTGAAAACTGAACCCCTCAAATTTTTGGTATTGATTTCGGGGAGTATGTTCCAGTACAAAGAAACCATTCTTTGCGATCAGTTTTTTTGCTACAATAATTTTTGGCAGTTCATCAATCGTACCCAATGCATACGGTGGCCCGGCAAAAATGAAATCAAATGTTTCGGTACAACTGTTCAGGTAAGTAAACACATCCATCTTCAGCACTTTGTAATTTTCTGCACCCAGCATCTCAAGGTTCTTTTTGATGAAAGCGTGCATGGTATTGTCTTTCTCAACAATAGTTTGGTCTGCCGCCCCGCGTGAGGCCAGTTCGTAACTGATGCAGCCGGTTCCTCCAAACAGGTCAAGCGTTTTGATCCCTTCAAAATCCATCCGGTTTTGCAGGATATTGAAGAGGCCTTCTTTGGCTATATCGGTAGTGGGCCTGGTATGTGGCATATTTGCCGGCGGACTGATCCTTCTTCCTCCCCATTTTCCTGAAATGATCCTCATACCGTTAACTTGAAATAAGGAGTAAAATAATGCAGGGGATATCCCTGGTGCGTAAAAGCTGTTAAAGCATCCGTATCTATACTTTCGATGGAAGTTGCAGTGAACAGTTTTGCTAACTGCTGATATATGGCCGCTTCAGGATCAAGCATGCCGCTTATTTCAAGCGCTGATGTTGTATCACCAATATGCAGTTGCTGTATGGTGTTCATTACATGATACAATATGTCTTCCAATGCAGTATAATGGAATGTCTGGATAAGTTGCAGTTTACCATCTTTAAAAACCGTCAGGATAAAATGCCTGCTGTAGAACCGGATATTTACAAAGAATCCCTCCGGTAATTCTTTTGCAAGCAGGTCTGCAAGTATCCTGGAATAAATATGATGCGGCTGGTATAAAATAACATGTCTTTCTATCCATTCATGAATAGTTTTCTTTACGCGATACGCATTTACCATGCTTTCTTTACCTGCCAATGTATCGTATTTGATTTCGAAGCTGTTTTTTTCTCCAAACAATAATGCGAGGTAATCTTCTGCCGCCGTAATGCTGAATTTTTGTTCGGGCATAATAACGGCTTCCTCAAAATTGAAATAACACTCCGTTTGTCTGAATGAGTGGTTGATAATGTTGGAGCTGGTTCTTAATTCAAAAAAAACATCCGACCAGTCGTTTGATCCTTTATCTAATTGAAATAATTCAAAAGCAGTTATTTGTTGCGTATCACGGTTCTTTACTATGCAGGCTATTTCGCTGCTGCCAATTTCAAGGATTAGCTGGTCGGTTTCGCCAGCTTCAGCCTCTTTTGCGGCAGAATAATAACTTACTACGGGATGGATCATGCGGCTCAATTGACTGCAATGTTATAAAAAAATGGCAAAGCGGTAAAAGCGATCTGCTGAAACTGCAAAATAGTAGCTTTGCACCAGATTATGAGAAAGGTTTCTAAAGAGTTAAACTTACAGGTTAATATCAGCAATAAACAGATCCTGGGTATCGCGCTGCCAATAACAGCGGCTATTATTGTACCCCAGATCAATTTTATTACAAATAATATTTTCCTGGGTGGATTAGGGCAACGGGCATTGGCCCTTGCGGGGATAACCGGCGTGTATTACCTGATTTTCGCTGTTGTTGGGCATGGCCTGAATAATGGGTTACAGGCCCTGATATCCCGTCGTGCTGGCGAGAACCGTATTGATGCCATTGGTAACCTTTTTTCGCAGGGGATACGGATCGCACTTGTATTTTCCATTATAGGCATCCTGCTTACCTGGCTGGTGGCACCATCGGTGTTGGGATGGTCTTTGCATGATGCAGAGAGTGTGCGCATCTGTATCAATTTTCTGAATATCCGGATTATGGGTCTCCCCTTTCTGTATGTGTACCAGATGCGCAATGCTTTGCTGGTTGGTACCAATCAAAGCAAATATCTCATTATTGGAACGGCAACAGAGGCTGTATCCAATATCTTTTTCGATTATTCACTTATATATGGAAAATTCGGGATGCCTCAAATGGGATTCAACGGGGCCGCGTATGCCTCTATTATTTCTGAAATTGCAGGACTGGCAGTGATCTTTGCAGTGATACGGATGAATGGCATTGCCAAACAATTACACCTGTTTAAGAACTGGGCCTATGATGCAGCTAATGTGAAGCTGATCATCAAACAGTCTTCGCCGCTTATCCTGCAACATACCATCAGTATCATGAGCTGGGAGTTCTTTTATATTTTGATCGAACACCATGGGCAAAGAGATTTGGCCATATCCAATACCATGCGTAATATTTTCGGGTTCTTTGGTTGTTTTACCTGGGCTTTTGCCTCAACTGCCAATACAATGGTGAGTAATGTGATTGGCCAGCAAAGGCAACACGAAGTAAAAAGACTGATCTATCGTATCATGTACTGGAGTGTAGGGTTTGCGATACTGGTTTGTTTGTTTCTGAATCTTTTTCCGCATGCTTTTTTATCTATTTACGGGCAGGGAGAAGATTTTATCACAGCCGCGATACCTGTTTTGCGTATTGTATCCAGCGCCCTTGTGCTGATGTCGGTTTCTGTGGTTTGGATGAATGCGGTTACAGGTACCGGTAATTCTAAAATGAATCTCTTCTCCGAATTTGCCGCCATTACTTTTTACTGCATCTACGTATACATCGTACTGGAAAAACTGAAACTGCCTATTGTATGGGGATGGGCCAGCGAATGGATTTACTGGACAACCATATTTGTTCCTTCTTTCTGGTATATGCAAAGCGGGAGATGGAAGAATAGGAAATTATAGCGTGTTTTCCGGCATGATATTTGAAACTTTTTGGTAATACGTTCTTCAGGCAGATAGTCTGCAGGGCGGCAAACAATTTATCTAACCAAAAAGCTGATTATGAAAAACACATGTCTACTCTTATTGCTGTTAAGCATTGTTACAGTTTCACACGCACAGTTTCAAACAGGTAAAAAAGTAATTGGGGGGCAGATTGGGATTGCGACCTTTACCAATAATTATTCCACCACCCCAGGCTCTGAGCAGCGGGTAACACAATTCTCAACATCTTTTTCATTGTCACGGTTTAAATCGCCTACCCTCTTAAATGGTTTTGGTTTTTCTTATAATTATAGCCGTGCCCATAACAATATTGGCAGCCCAACTGACGACCAGGTATATAATGACCATAATATAACCGCTTTTATAAGCAGCACCAAACTCACACCATTAGCTAAGAAATTCTATCTCACACTTACCGGAAACGCAGGTGCCGGATATGGTTTTTCTAAAGCAGACCATGTCCCATCTACCGGAAATTACTCCAAAGGTGACGGCTATAATCTGTATGTGTCGGGCGATTTGGGGCTGCTCTACCAACTGAATGAGCATTTTTTATTTACCACTGCACTTACCAATTTGCTTAACCTGTCTTACCATCATGGCAGTACCAGCTACTACTCAGGTACAACAGTTAATAAAATAAATAACAACAGCTTTGGCCTGAGTTCCGGGTTAAGGGGGTTCTCGATAAATAATATCTCTGTTGGCGTAAGGTATCTGTTGAAGTAACAGGGTAAAGCAGGAGTAATTTTAACCTTTTAGTTTAGTAACCAGGTCGATGTATTGCTGCATGGCCGCTTCTTTAGACAGCCCCTGCAGTTTGGCCCATGCTTCGTGTTTGAACTTTGCTACAAAATCAAATGCGTTGGATGGGCCAGCTTCTGTATTGTCGCCTTCGGTTGCCTGCTTGTATAATGAATAAAGCTTGAGCAGAGTTTCATTATCAGGTTTTTCAGTAAGTGTTTTACTGTTGGCTACGGCTTGTTCAAATTGCTGCTGGAGTTCCATGAGGTGTAATTTAACCGGAGTCGGGACGCTAAAGCGGCCTGACCCCTAAAATAAAAATTGAATCAAAAATTCCTATTGCATAGACTCCAGTAACCTGGCGCCTTCTGCTTTTAAAGCTACATCATCTGTTGTTCTTGTAGGAAGTTTTACCAGTTTATTTAATACTTCTATTGCCTGCGCAGGTTTCCTGTTTTCTTTATAGGCTTTTGCCAGGTCGAGGTAGTTGGTAACAAAATAAGGCGCAAGGGTTTTACATTTTTCCATGTACTGAATGGCCAGTTCTAAATCGCCATCAGGCAATCCGCCATAAAATAATTTAACAGCAATTTTTTTGATGCCGGATAAAGTGGCCATCTCGTAATGCCATTTGCCAAATGTGTAATTGGCTTTGGCATGGTTTGGGTTGAGCTGCAGTGCTTTATCTGAATAAATCTTCACATCTTTTACCAATGCCACAATCTTTTTATTCTCCGTTTCTACATCGGTCATCTTACCCGATGCCATAGCCATTACATAATACGCATCAGCGCTATTGCTATCAGCTAATCTTGCCCTGTTGGCAAATGCCAGTGCCGTTTCATAATACAATTTTTTAGTACCCTTATCTGTTTGCCTGATGCCGATCGACGCATTCATTTCCGATGCTTTTACCAGGGCTTTTACATTAACAGGATCAATTAATAAAACCTGTTTGTATTTTTCAAGGGCATCGGGTTCTTTTAATTGTTTTTCAAAATTATCCGCTTCTTTCAACAGCACCGTTACATCCTGCGCATAGCCGGTTACAAAAAAGCAGGTCAATAAAACAGAAAAAATAAATTTCATCCTCTTCATTTGTATTACAGGTCTTTTCTTTTCAATTCAAAACTCACGCCCACACTTCCCTGCATTTGCGAAACAGGCGGATGTGTTTTTCTGATAGAGATACACACTTCTTCTGCAAGTAAAAACTGTGCCAGTATTTTTTGTGCAATATCAGTAACCACCGTTTCCAGTAAGGGTGTTGGTACAGCCATCCTTTTTTTTACCAGCTCATACACCGCTACATAATCGATCGTATCTGCCATATGTTTAACAGGTAAATGTTGTGGCGCATGTTTGATGGTAATATTCAGTTCAAACTCATTACCCAATATCTTCTCTTCCTCATAAATACCATGATGAGCGAAAATTTTGAGGTTATGGAGGTGGATGGAAAGCATGGGAGAGGTTTGTGGTCTGTGGTCTGTGGTCTGTGGCTATAGTTTTTCAACAACTATAGACTACAGACCACAAACTACAGACTTGTTTAAGCAATTCCTTTAGCACTCAAATACCGCTCTGCATCTAATGCGGCCATACAGCCACTGCCTGCAGCGGTTACGGCCTGGCGGTAGTGTTTGTCCTGCACATCACCTGCTGCAAAAACGCCTTCCAGGTTGGTTTTGGATGTGCCGGGGATGGTTTGGATATAGCCTGTTTCGTCCATATCAATCCAGCCTTTGAAGATATCGCTGTTGGGTTGGTGACCAATAGCTACAAAGAAACCACTGATAGGTATTTCCTGTGTTTGCTGTGTCTGGTTGTTTTTTATGCGAACGGCTTCAACTTTTTTATCGCCCAGTATTTCATCGGTGTCTGTATTCCAGTAAACCCTGATATTTGGCGTATTGATCACTCTATCCTGCATCACTTTACTGGCGCGCATTTTATCTCTTCTGATAAACATATGCACCGTGGTGCACAGTTTGGATAAATACATAGCTTCTTCTGCAGCTGTATCCCCTGCCCCAACAATCGCAACTTCTTTACCCCGGAAGAAAAATCCATCGCAAACTGCGCAGGCGCTTACGCCAAAACCATTCAACCTTTCTTCACTCGGAATACCCAGCCATTTGGCTGATGCGCCGGTACTGATGATTACTGAATCGGCTTCAATCAGTTTCTCTTCATCAATCCATACTTTGTAGGGTTGCTGACTAAAATCAACTTTGGTGGCCAAGCCATAACGGATATCGGCACCCATGCGGGCTGCCTGTTTTTCAAAATGCACCATCATCTCCGGACCCTGTATTCCCTCAGGATAGCCAGGATAGTTTTCTACTTCTGTGGTGATGGTTAACTGACCGCCCGGTTGTATACCCTGGTACAATACCGGTTTCATATTGGCCCTTGCAGCATAGATAGCTGCAGTATATCCTGCCGGACCGGATCCTATGATCAATACATGTACTTTTTCTGAAACCTCATTTGACATACAAAACTGTTTATTTATTAGACGAACAAAAATATCGAACCCTTTCACTTATCCCTGTTTGGTTTTTCACAAACAGGATTTATTTGGGGATAATCAATTGTTTATACTGGGGCGCATACCCACAAAAAGAACCCAACGCCCCATTACTGATATTACCCATCACTTTTCCTGGTGAAGAAAACGGATTACCCACCGATTGATAGGTAAACTCCCATGTTCTCCAGAAATCATAGGTAGCTTTATCAATATTACAAAGCTTTACAATAACGGTGTCTCCCCTTTTAAAAAAGCCGTATTCGTCTCTTTTAAGGTTTTCATTTTTAGAAACGCCCTGGTCTATCTGGATATCATAGGTTTTACCATCAACAATCTGGTCGTCAAACACACTATTAAAACCGGGTAAAAAATCTTTGCCGTTGGTGCTTGTATAATAACGGATATAATTCCCAAATCCTGGCGGATCCGTTACCCGCGACATCACCACCACTTTTGATGTATCTACATTACCGGGCGCTTTTTTCCACCAAACAGAATCTATCTTTTTTGTAAGTAAAGGAATGGTTGTAGATGCATGATACACCTGCCCGCCCGTTTCTATTGAAAGGGTATACTTTTTACCAAACTCGCCGGATAAAACGCTTTGGGGGGTAGTGTAGTAATAAAAACTGTAGCCATTGCTAAGTGGGAAACTGTCCTCAGTTAATACATAGCTGGCTGTTCCATTATTAATAGTCACTTTGGCCCCATGTATATACGAATGATCGAGCGCATACAGGTCTATTTCGGAAAAATAATTAAGTGAGTTAGATAAGATCACCGCAGGTGCCTGCCCGCTTTCTATTTGTGCCTCTACCACCAGTTTGGCTGGCTGCTGATCGGGCTGCACCTGAATTGTTTTTTCACAGGCCCAGAAACCGCAAAGTATTATTACAAAAACAACCCATTTAATCATGCCGCAAAATTATACTGATATAACATGGAAACATCATAAAAGTTGTTAATCTAATCTAATTAATGATAACCTATTCCTGCAGGGCAAAAACCGGGAACGGGTTTATGAGGTATACCCACCCCCGCTGTATATTTTTCTGCGAAAAACATGCAGCGGCCCCTCCTTGAAAAGGTGGGGATATTTATAAGACAAAGCCCTCTGTTTGGGCAGAGGGCTTTGTCTTATAAATTGAATTGGGTAAAGTTTATCCCAAATAGGCTTTTAATGCATTGCTGTAACGGGCTTTCTGCAAGCGTTTGATCGCCCTTTCTTTGATCTGGCGGATACGCTCTTTGGTGAGATCATATTTCATACCGATCTGCTCAATAGTTACACCATTCTCTCCATCCAGCCCAAAATAAGCGTTAACGATCTCTGCTTCACGGGGACTGAGTGATTTTAGTACGCGGCGGATTTCTTCGCGCAGTGAATCTTTCATCACATCTTCATCGGTATCATCACTGCCTTCCAGTAAATCGCCCATCGCAACGTCTTCAGCCTCGTGTACGGGGGCATCCAATGAAGTGTGACGGGTATTGCTTTGGAAAATATTGTTGATCTCTGTTTCGCTCATTTCAAGGATCTCAGCCAGCTCTTCGGTAGATGGCTCACGCTCATGCTCCTGTTCAAAAGCCATATAGGCTTTATTAGCTTTATTGTAAGTGCCGATCTTATTCTGCGGAAGACGTACCAGCCTGCCCTGCTCGGCCAAAGCCTGCAGAATTGACTGACGGATCCACCAAACGGCGTATGAAATGAATTTGAAACCTTTTGTTTCATCAAAACGCTGGGCGGCTTTAATCAGGCCAAGGTTTCCTTCATTGATCAGGTCGCTGAGTGAAAGGCCCTGGTGTTGGTATTGTTTAGCCACAGATACCACAAAACGTAAGTTTGCCTGCACTAATTTGTCCAATGCACGTTGATCACCCATTTTGATCTTCTGAGCCAAAGTAGTTTCTTCTTCAGGTGTGATCATCGGGATCTTCGAAATTTCCTGCAGATACTTTTCAACGGCTTGCGAATCACGGTTGGTAATCTGTGTAGCGATTTTGAGCTGCCTCATGATGTGTAATTACTGGTTCTTATATGATATTAAACGACTAAAAGACCACAATTGTTTTATAAACGTTGTAAGGAAACCGTTAAATTATGGACAGTTCTTTCAGAAGTCTGCAAAGGTACGTTGCAGCAGCGAATTTTGCCAGCTTTTGTGGAAAAACTTGGCTAAATGGGCAAAATTTAGAATGTTTTACCCTTATTCTGAATAAATTAAACCCTGTCAGAAGCGGCTAAAACTTAGGTTTCGGTTTATCTTCGCCGCTTATGATAGATTTCAGATCAGATACAGTAACCCGCCCTACCCCCGGGATGCTGGAAGCCATGATGCGTGCCCCGGTTGGGGATGATGTTTTTGGAGAAGACCCCACCGTTAATCAACTGGAAGCTATGTGCGCCGCTCTTTTTGGGATGGAAGCCGGTATATTTTGCCCAAGCGGTACTATGACCAACCAGATAGCCATTAAATGCCATACACAGCCGGGTGATGAGGTGATTTGCGACCGGTTATCGCATATTTACCAGTATGAAGGTGGTGGAATTGCCTTTAATTCCGGGGCTTCTGTTAGGTTACTGGAAGGCGATCGTGGACGCATAACAGCGGAGCAGGTAAAAGAATCCATTAATCCTGATGATATTCATAAGCCTGTAACTACCCTTGTTTCTCTTGAGAATAGCGCTAACAGAGGCGGCGGTAGTTGCTATCATTTTGCTGATATTCAGTTGATTAAAGAAGCTTGCCTGCAAAATAATTTGAAACTTCATTTAGACGGAGCCCGCCTGTTTAATGCCTTAGTGGCAAAGAATGAAACCTGCAAACAATATGGTGAAACATTTGATTCGATCTCTATCTGCCTCAGCAAAGGTCTTGGAACACCTGTGGGCAGTGTGTTAATAGGTACGAAAGCAATTATTAAGAAGGCAAGGCGGATAAGAAAGGTGTTTGGCGGCGGCATGCGTCAGGCGGGTTATCTGGCTGCAGCCGGTATTTATGCACTTGAGAACCATGTGGCCAGATTAGCGGAAGACCATGCACATGCACAGCAAATCGAAAAGGCATTAACGGCTAAGGATTTTGTAGGTGAGATATTACCTGTGGAAACAAATATTATCATTTTTGAAGTAAAAGGCAGATTTACTGCACCCCAATTGGCCGAAAAGTTGCGGGAAGAAAGTATTTTTGTCATCCCCATATCCTCCAAACAGATCAGGATCGTAGTACATCTCGATATCACCCCTGAACATGTTGCGAAAACCATCCAGGTGATCAATTCTTTATAGATAGATCATCCAAACAGAGAAATATTAACAATCAGCATAGCTATGTTACCCAGAATTAACCCAACGAATACACAGGCCTGGTTTTTATTGAAAAAACACCACGAAGAAGAAATGAGCCGCCGGCACATGCGCGATCTGTTTGCTGCCGACCCCGAGCGCTTTAACAAGTTTTCGATCGTTTTTGGCGATATCCTGTTCGATTATTCAAAGAATATCATCAACCAGAAAACACTGCAGTTGCTTTTGCAACTGGCGGAAGATTGTAAGGTAAAGGATGCCATTCATGAAATGTTTGCGGGCATTAAGATCAATGAAACGGAACAACGCTCTGTATTGCATACGGCACTGCGCGATTTTTCGGATACTGCTATTTTGGTTGAAGGAAAAGATATTATGCCAAGGATCCGCAAGGTGCAGAACCACATGAAAGAATTTTGTGAGAAAATACACAGCGGAAAATGGAAAGGCTATACCGGTAAAAAGATCCGTTATATTGTAAACATAGGTATCGGCGGCAGCGACCTGGGGCCGTTTATGGTTACCGAAGCGCTTCGCCCCTATTGGAAAGAAGGCATACAGTCGTTCTTTGTAAGCAATGTTGACGGAACGCATATTGCTGAAACACTCAAGAAAGTAAATCCCGAAGAAACCCTTTTCCTGGTAGCATCAAAAACATTTACTACGCAGGAAACCATGACCAATGCACATACTGCCCGCAGTTGGTTTTTGGAGCATGCCAAAGAGGAGGCAAATGTGGCCAAACATTTTGCGGCACTCAGTACCAATGAAAAAGAGGTTACTGCATTTGGTATTGATAAGGCCAATATGTTCGAATTCTGGGATTGGGTAGGCGGAAGATATTCTTTGTGGAGCGCTATCGGTTTGCCTATTGCATTAACAATAGGCTATGAAAATTTTGAACAGTTATTAAAAGGCGCTTTTGCTGTTGATGAACATTTCAAGAAAGAAAAGTTTGATAAAAACATACCGGTATTGATGGCGTTGATCGGCATCTGGTATACCAATTTCTATGGCGCACAGAGTGAAGCCATTCTGCCTTATGATCAATACATGCACCGTTTTGCGGCCTATTTCCAGCAGGGTAATATGGAAAGTAATGGTAAGAGTATTGACCGCAGCGGTAATCCTGTAAACTATTCTACCGGCCCGGTTATTTGGGGTGAGCCAGGTACAAACGGACAGCATGCGTTTTATCAACTGATCCACCAGGGTACGTTAATGATACCGTGCGATTTTATTGCGCCGGCTATCAGTCATAATGCCATTGGTGATCATCATGTAAAACTGTTGTCGAACTTCTTTGCACAAACAGAAGCGCTGATGAACGGAAAATCAGAGAATGGTGTAAAAGTGGAATTGATGAAAGCGAATAAGAACGAAGATGAAATAAAAAAGCTGGCGCCATTTAAAATATTTGATGGCAACAAGCCCACCAATTCGATCCTTGTAAAAGAGATCACGCCTTATACGCTGGGTAGCCTGATTGCTTTGTATGAACATAAAATATTTGTGCAGGGCGTGATCTGGAACATATTCAGCTTTGATCAATGGGGTGTTGAGCTGGGTAAGCAATTGGCCAACCAGATATTGCCTGAGTTAACCAATGATGAACCGGTAACAACGCATGATACTTCTACCAATGGATTGATCAATGCGTTTAAGGCGTTTAGAAAAGCGTAGGAATGTTGAATATTAAATATTGAACAGGGAATGTTGAAGTGATGCAGTTCAACATTCCCTCAATCCGTTCTACATTTTAAATTTAAACCGTGCCCTTGTGCCTTTGTGTGCATTATATTCCAGGCAAAGCAAGCGTAAATTGTAATAATGGAAAACATTCTCATACGCCCCATTCAGCCCGGTGATAATGTTGCGATGGCAAATATTATCCGCAGAAGCCTGGAAGAATTTGGGGCAAATAAGCCGGGTACGGTGTATTATGATGAGTCAACTGATCACTTATTTGAATTATTCCAATCAACTCCGCGCAGCGCTTATTTTATTGCAGAGAAAGACGGTGTGCTGCTTGGCGGGGCCGGGATTTTTCCTACAGAAGCTTTACCGGCAGGCACCTGCGAGCTGGTGAAAATGTACCTCTCTCCTTCTGCAAGAGGAATGGGATTGGGAAGAAAAATGATCAGCCGTTGCCTGGAAGAAGCTGTGGCACTGGGTTTCACTTCAGTCTATCTTGAAACCATGCCTGAATTAAAGAAAGCTGTAAGCGTGTATGAGAAATTCGGGTTTGAATATCTTACGGCACCTATGGGTAATTCGGGGCATAATGGTTGTGATATCTGGATGCTTAAAAAACTATAAGTGTAATGTGTTGTGCTATTGAAATCCATCAGTTCTCTGCGTAAACTCTTTTACTCTGCAGACAAGCGATAGGAGCTGATGTTATGAGCATATTATAACTATTTGTAGTGGGTTAGGCGAATTATTTTATTTTATTGTGACAAGCTGAGTACTGGTGATGAGGTATGTATTAATGCGGATGAGCTATTCTGCTGCGCCAATTGATTGAATGCAAATGTTAGCGTATGTTTTATTCTTTTGCTTATTAGAGTGTAACAGATAAATTGAGCCTTCCTCCAAGGCCTACCTCTATAATTTTTTGTAAAGTTGAGATACGTACATCTTTGATATCATTTTCAACTTTTGAAATATATGCTTTATTAGTACCGCATTTATCTGCAAGCTGTTCTTGAGTTAACCCTTTCTCTAATCTTGCTTCAAGTAACAAAGCACCTAATTTGAAGCTCTGGTACCCTTTGTCAAATTTATCACGTTTTGGAGTACCTTTTTTACCATACTGTTCGTCAACTAACTGTGCAAGCGTCTTAGTATTATTTTTTGCTTTCATAATATTCCTCCATTATTTTTAAGGTTTTTGTAATTTCTTGTTTGGGCGTTTTTTGTGTTTTTTTCTGGAAACCATTTGCAAGCACTATTAATTTACCTTCATCGAAAAAACAGAAAATTCTAAAAATATCGCTGCCTAGTTGAACCCGAATTTCATATAAGCCATCAGTACCTTCTAAATGTTTCAAATAATTTTCAGGAACATGTTGCACTTCTTCTATTAATAAGAAAGTCCACAAAATTTTAGCTCTTACTTTTTGAACTTGTGCTGCTAAGAAGTTTTCAAAGTAATTTTTATAAGTAAGAATTGTTCTGTATTTATGATTACTCACTTTGTAAAGATACAAAAGTAGTCCAAAGGGGCAACATTTATTTTTTTATAAAGGGGGCATAATTAGTAAGCCAAAGAAGAATTTAATTGAAAATGGAGAGCATCTCAACAAAACAAAAACAGGCGCGTAGCCTGTTTGCCATCTCTATACCATCTTTCGATAACTCCATACAGTCACTCCGCTCATAACCGGTTCCGTTCAACAGGGGTTTCATTGTTCGCCCGTTGGGCGCAACGAAACCTTAGTTATTAGCTACAGTTTTGTCCACCGTTAGAATTGCAATGTCTTTTCAACTTTCATTTCTGTTATGTCTAACTTTAATGTTTTTGTGTTATAAATAGGGCTGTGGTAACCATAAATCTTATTGTTGTCAAATGCTCGTAAATCAAGAACGCTAAATGTTTGAGAATAAATTGTCAAAGTTCGTGTGTCAATGTCAGCGATTGCAATTTGTTGAATAGTCCCTTTTAAAAATCTTCTTGTCCAAATTGGTAACGCAACTTGATTGCGTTTTGTCTCCCAAATTACGGGACCGCCACACCATTTATTCAAAAGAACTTTTTCATAACCATTAGTGACCAAATAGCATTGTCCACCAATTGGTGCACCCATTCCAATTTCGTTTAGTTCTCCAAACTCAATCTTAAATTGTCCGTCATTAGAAATTAGATTTTTGTCGTTGTTTGAAAAGTCCCACGGGTTTGGATAATTGTCATTCATAAATAGACACACCTTTAAAAATGTCAGCAAATGTCTGCCAGTTAGCTTCGTTTGCATTTATGTTTTGATTGGTATTGTCATAATACCCTTGAATGTCGTTTGCATAGGAACATAATGCTTCTAAAAAGTCGTCCAACTTTGTGTTCTCCCAACTTTCAGGATTGTCGACAAAATCCTTTCTTAACAAGTCAATAAACTTGATAAAAGATTGTCTGTCGGTTACTTTAAATTTGGAAACGGTGTCTGTCATAAAATTGTAGCTAACGTTTTGCAGCTACCCGAAGGGCGGGACTTTTACCACAAAACTTGATTTGAAAAACTAATGTTTGATTAACCACAAAGCTGTCTTTGGAACACGAAACCCCGCCTTTTGGGTAGGTGCTGTTAGCGGTTCGTGCTATTTTCAGTTCGGTGTCGTGTCGGTTGATTTCAGTCATTGCTTGATTTCTTTATTGCCACTAAACAATGCCCTTCTGATTTTTTCTGACGTTCGCAGATTACAATTTCGTCTGGCTTAAATTCTAACTCTTCAAACTCGTCATTGGGGTCAAAGTCCGCAAATGATTTAATGCGATAAACATTTTCATTTAACCTGTCAGCCCACAATGGTCGCCAAACAGGAACAGCTTCATTTATTACTTGAACATAGATAATTTCTTCGTTTAGTTCAACAAAGTCTGTGTAGTTACAACCAATTTTAAAAGCCAAGTTGCTTTGGAAGCAAATGTTTAAGTCGTCTTTGTCAGTTATGTTTTTGCTTTCAAGAAAACTATCAAAGTCATTTCTCAAGTCGGGAGTTAAAAAACCAATGTCGCTTAAATTAAAAACCTCTTTGTATGGAGTTGAATAATCGTGTCCTCTAATTTTTAGAAATGTCAAGGAACGAAATACAAGTTTAAAGCCACAAATAGTTTCTTTAGACCAGTCCTCATGTGAACGTGTCCAAGTGAGTTGAAGTTGATTTGAGGTTATGTCATGGTGGTAATCTCTAAAGTCAAAGTTGTTGTGCAAGTCCAAAAACTGTCCGTTGAAGTCCAGTCCTGCTTGCTCAAAATTTACTTTAAAGTTGGTCAGTATCATTAGTCAATATTTGTTTTTGTCTTGCAGAAATGTTTGGGTTTACACTGTCGTCCAAGCATGACCGCTAACTTAGTTATACGCGCTAATCTATTACACCCATACAGCTATTTGGGTGGGCTTTGCGCGTATAACTTTCGCATAATGAATATAGGAGAAATATATTATAAGTCATCGAAAGGTGTTGTAATATTTTGAATACTTCTCGTACTTACATGGGTATAAATCTCAGTTGTTTTACTGCTTGAATGGCCAAGTATGGTTTGTATATATCTTAAATCAGTTCCCGCTTCCAATAAATGAGTTGCATAACTGTGTCTTAACCAATGTAATGTGGCAGGTTTCTGTATCCCCGCTTTTAATACAGCCGTTTTCATTACCTGTTGCAGGCTTCGCTGGTCGTAAGCTGTTTCAGGGTATTGTCCTTCGAATAAATAATGTTTCGGTTTGTACGCGAGGTAATATGCTCTCAATAATTGGATGGTCTTATTGCTTAAAGGGGCAACCCTGTCTTTGAAACCTTTCGCTTGTTTAATGAGCAGCAGGTTTCTTTTTGCATCAATATCGTTTATAGTTAAATGTAGCAATTCACTGCAACGTAACCCGCAACTATATACCAGGGAAAGCATGGTTCGATGTTTCAGGTTTACCAAAGAATTCAGTATTCTTTTTACCTCTTCCTTACTTAATACATTTGGCAGCTTCTTTATTTTTCTGGGGCGATGGATCTTCTCAATTTCTATTGCAGCATTTAATATGGAACCATAGAACAATTTGATGGCATTCACTATCTGATTCTGGTAGGAGTAAGAAAGCCGTTTGGCAATAATATAATCGTTGTTAAAATCAATCACATCCAGATTAGAGATACCTGTGGTTTCCTTATCAGGAAAATATAGTAAAAAACACCTGATTGCTTCGGTATAGGTTTTAATGGTTTGAACACTATAATTTTTAGACCGCATGAAGCGAATAAACTGTCTGATATGTTCTGCTTTTTCTTCTGATAGTTTTTCGGCAATGCCCGTTTCAAATGCTTCCGACTTTGGCTCCAAACCCAGCAAATGGCGGTAATAGGCATTATCCTGTACATGCCAGCAACGCAAACGGGGATCCCATATCGCACCCTTCCATTGTCTTATTTCAGCAACCCAGTCTTTGTGGTAGGGAAATGTAATGGCAATTCTTTTTTTGCCTTCGATCTCCATAATGCCAACCTGCCAGTTTTTTTTCATTACCCAAAATTTATACAATTTCAGATAAGGAAAAAGGCTTGCGGTAAATACGCTGTATAAATACGCGAAACGTTCGAGGCTTTCCGCAGGCTGGTATTTTATAACTGTCTGCCCGGCAACTGAAGCCGATTAGCATTACCGCGTAGGCTCCCCAACCGGCTGCCAAGCTGGGGCAGGTTTGAAAATACTTTGTGGGGGTATTGATAAGAAAAACTATTGCATTGTGTTGCCTATTATAAAATCAGCCCCGGAACCCGCCTGACCATATTAGTTGCCCCATCGGGGCAACAGGTGGGTAGCCCCCAATAAGGGAAGGAAGCCCCCCCGCGTGCCGTAGGTACGCCACCGTTTTTCAACACTGAGCAGGTAGGCAAAAAAACCTTCCTCAGGCCCATTTTTTAGCCAAAAACACAAATGAGCAATAATACAGTAATAATATAGTAATCCCACCATAACAATATACCTATAACGTACTTACCCCATACCAACCACTCACCAACCTTACCCCCCTGCCATACCCCCCCAAAGCCCATTTTAAGCCCGCCCCCAAAAACTTTTTAACCACAGTACTTAAATGGCATTTTTATACTCTGAGGGGTGTTTTGCGACAAAAAAATGCCAATAAGCGATAGCGTGGGAAAATGTTATAGCAATGCTATAACAATATACCTGCGAGGCACTAACCAGGCGGTTAGCTTTAGAAGGCAGGCGCGGCCGGGAAGAAAGCAAACAACCGCATAATTACCTACACCTTTGTGCAACTCCGCTTCTCCGTGCACTCTGTGCTGAAAAAGCAACCTCATCGTTTAAGGTGATATTTTAAACACAGAGGTACTGAGGTTCGCAGAGTATAATCAATTAACCCCGCCAACAGGTTCATAATACAATAATTCTACTCCTGCTTTTTCCCTTTCAGGTTTATGCCAATACCTACTTCATATTGCTGGCTCGAATTATTTGATACCCTGATATTGGTGTTGTAAAAAAAGTTTGCTTCAACAAGGTTATCAATACGGATACCTGCTCCTCCCCTGATATTACCGCTTGTTTGGTATAGCAGCATGGCATTGATCAGCTTATTATATTGGAACTGCATACCAAGATCAAGTATTGGAGCGGTTGTTTTGTATACCCTAAACATCATCAAAGGTTTCAGTAACAATTGTTCATCGTTATTAATATCAATGATGCCTGACAGGCCCATTTGCGCAATAGTAAGATTGGCATTGCCTTCTGTTTTAGCTGAAAAATTTTCTTTCAGCCTTTGCAGAGAGATTCCTGCAGTAAAATTCTTTTTTATGTACACTGCTCCTATATTGCCATCAAACTGCATATTCTGGTTCAGGTTATTTGCAATCATTGGATCAACAGCGCCGCCTTCATCAATGTATGAATTGTTGAGCCTGTCTTTCATAAAAGCTAATGAGAACCCGATCCTGAGTTGATCTGACTTATTCAGTTTTATGCGATAAGCATAATTGGCCAGTCCCATAGTTCTGGTTAGTATACCTGCTTTGTCGGCCATAACCTGCAACCCTGCGGCAGAGTTGGCGCCAAACAGGAATTCAGCGCTCACATTAGTAAATACAGGCGCTCCATCAAAACCCACCCAACTCCTGTTTTGCAGGGCGTATATTTTATTGCCGTCAGCACCTGTAAAACCTGCATTCCATAACATCCGGTTATTAAAGTATTGGCTCATGCTGTTTCCCATTTCCTGTTGTGCATTGGTGCACAATTGCAGCAACAACCCTAAAACGAGTAGTGCCCCGGCTGGTTTAAACTGATAGCTCTTGTTCATATCTTTCTTTTTAAATTTTAATACTTGGTTTCTCTCAGCTTCTTTTTTATCAATCGGCCTTCTCCTATCTCATCAACATAATGGTTCCTTTTTTCACCACCTGGCCTCTTATGGTAAGAACAAAGAAGTAGGTGTCTTTAGTTAACAACCTGCCACCTGAATAACCGTCCCAATCGTTAGCGTAATTATTTTGTTCGAAAACAATCCTGCCACTGCGGTCGAACACCTGTAGTTTATTAGTGGGATACTGATCCAGGTTTTTAATTACCAAGCGGTCGTTGATACCATCGCCGTTTGGTGTGAATATATTTACCGGTTCTACGTACAGGTCTTCTATTGCGGTAACATTTACGCTGGCTGATGCGCTGCATCCCCAGGTATTGGTAGCTGTTGCAGTATAGGTTCTGGTATTCACTACTCTTGCCACAGGATTTGCAATGGCGGCATTACTCAGGCCTGTTGCAGGCAACCAGTAATACGAGGTAATATTACCTGTTGCACTTGCCTGCAGTTGTGCCATGAGTCCTTTACTGATACCGGATGGTGTTGCCGTAGCAGTAACAGTTGGCAAGGCATTTACTGTTACATCTTTTGTTACAGCAGTGATACAACCACTTAAATTGGTAACTGTGTAACTGATAGTAGCGGTACCTGCTGCAATACCATTAACGGTACCTGAAGTATTAACAGTAGCAATGGATGCACTGCTGCTGCTCCAAACACCACCTGTTGTGGCATTGGCGAATGTTGTACTGCTGCTTGCACATACCCCGGTTACTCCAGTGATAGCTGTAACAACCGGCAACGCATTTACGGTTCCGCTTACGGCTGTATTCCTGGTAATTGCGTTTGAGGATGCACTGGTTATATTTCCTGACGGAGTACCTGTAGCTGTTTTGATTAACCGCACATAAACGGATGTTGTGTTCACTGTTCCGCCGGAATGTTGAAGGGTAAGACTGCTGCTGTAAGTGCCTGCAGCGCTTAAAGACAACTCATATCCTGTTGGAGCAGTTACTGTGATATTGTCTGTTAATGTGGTGCCAGCCACAGTAAATGATTGTGCCGCAGAAACAGCTCCTGCACAGGAAGCAAATGCATTCAGTGTTCCTGTAACAGTAACAGTAGATGGTGAGAGAATATTGGCTGTTAACCCGGCAGGCTGTGTGAGTGTATAATTACCTATGGCTGTTCCGCTGATGGTGTAACCTGAAACAGTTACTGCAATATTATTGGCAATTGCTGCGCTTGCAAAACTGGCAACCGGTGTTCCTCCCAAAGTTACATTGGATGCATCAGATGTTATTACACCACTTAAAGCTGCAGTACCTGTAATTGTTGCTGTTGTTGTACCATCATAAATTTTATTACTGGCTGTTAATCCTGTAATAGTTAATTCTTTGGCGGTAATATCGGCTGTTAAACCTGCTGGCTGAGTAAGAGTGTAATTAGCTGCAGCAGTTCCACTGATGGTATAACCAGATACAGTAACGGCTTTTGCTGTTCCTACTGTTGCACTGGCAAAGTCTGCTATAACAGTTCCCCCCAATGTTACACTGGATGCATCTGCCGTTACTACTCCACTCAAAGCAGCAGTTCCACTTAAAATAGCAGTGGTTGTTCCATCGTATATTTTATTACTGGCTGTAATGCCGGTAATGGTTAATTCTTTGGCCGTGATATTGGCTGTTAATCCTGTTGGCTGTGTGAGTGAATAATTACCCGCTGCTGATCCACTGATGGTATAACCGGATACGGTAATGGCTTTGACGGTTCCAACAGTTGCATTGGCAAATACAGCGGTGGCTGTTCCACCCAGTGTTACATTAGATGCATCTGCAGTTATTACACCATTTAAAGCAGCAGTTCCATTTAAAGTTGCCGTTGTGGTCGCATCATATACTTTATTGCCGGCTGATAAACCTGTTACGGTTAATTCTTTGGCGGTAATATCGGCTGTTAATCCGGCTGGCTGTGTGAGTGAATAATTACCCGCTGCTGATCCACTAATTGTATAACCGGATACGGTAATAGCTTTGACTGTTCCAACAGTTGCACTGGCAAATACAGCACTGGCTGTACCGCCCAGTGTTACATTAGATGCATCTGCAGTTATTACACCATTTAAAGCAGCAGTTCCATTTAAAGTAGCTGCTGTGGTTGCATCATATACTTTATTGCCGGCTGATAAACCTGTTACGGTTAATTCTTTGGCGGTAATATCTGCTGATAATCCTGCTGGCTGTGTGAGCGTATAATTACCTGCGGCTGATCCACTGATAGTGTAACCGGATACAGTGATGGCTTTGGCTGTTCCAATATTTGCGTTGGCAAAAACTGAGGTCACTGTTCCGCCCAGTGTTACATTGGATACATCTGCGGTGATCACTCCACTTAAAGTGGCAGTACCACTAGGTGTTGCGGTAGATGAACCATCGTACACTTTATTGCTGCCCGCTAATCCTGCTATGGTAAGTTCTTTGGCGTAAACGGTACTGGATACTGTTGCCACATTTACACTGGTAGCGCCTGTGCTGGAGAGTACAACATTTCCACTGTAATTGCCCGGAACTGTGGTTGAAACTATACGAACATATACTGTTGTGGCTGTTACTGTTCCGGCGGCTCCTACTACGATACTTCCGGCAAATCCTGATGAAGCAGCAGTTGATACTTCAAAACCGGTTGGTGCCGTAACAGTAATACCTGCATTTAAACCGGAACCAGATGTACTGAAGCTGGTATTGGCTGAAGCTGTGCCATAGGTGGTTGTTACTGCACTTAAAGTGCCTGTACTTGTAATAGTTGGAAACTGTGGGGTATTGCGGATCACCGCTACATTATTGGTGGTATAATTAGCAATGGCAATATCCGGCTTACCATCTCCGTCTATATCGCCTACCGCTACAGCTTGTGGCAGATTATTGGTTCCTGAACTAAGGTCTACTCTTGTGTCGAAATTAATGGTACCACTGCTGCCAATATTCCGTAATACAGATGCTGATGCTGCATTTGCATTGGCTGTGGTCAGGTCTGCTTTACCATCCCCATCAATATCGCCTATTGCAATACCATTAGGACTTTGGCGTGTTGCAAAATCAACTTTTGTGGCAAAGCTGATGCTGCCTGTACTACCCGTATTTCGCAGCACAGATAAATTATCAGAAAGAAAATTTGTAACCGCTATATCAGGTTTCCCATCTCCATCTATATCACCTATTGCTACACTGGAAGGATCTGTACCTACTGTAAAATCTGATTTTGCAGCAAAACTGATATTGCCAAGGCTACCTGTATTTAGAAATACAGAAACAGAAGTAGCAGTATAATTTGTAACTACTATTTCAGGTTTCCCATCCCCATCTATATCTCCAATTGCTACATTATAGGGGTTGCTGCCCGTTGTATAGTCAACTTTTGTTGCAAAACTGATAGTGCCATTACTGCCGGTATTCCGCAAAACAGATACTGATGCAGCATTATTATTTGCTACGGCTAAATCAGGTTTACCATCTCCGTCCAGATCCCCAATTGCCACACTAACAGGTGCACTGCCGGTTGTAAAATCAACACTTGCGGCGAAGCTGATATTGCCACTGGTACTTGTATTACGTAGTACAGAAACAGAAGTAGAGTTTCTGTTTGCCACAACCAGATCGAGTAATCCGTCGCCATCAATATCACCGATAGCTACAACGTAAGGATTGGTACCTGCCGTAAAATCAATTTTGGTTGCAAAGCTGATCGTACCACTGCTTCCTGTGTTACGAAGCACAGATACTGTTCCATCGGTGTAATTGGCCACGGCCAGGTCTGATTTGCCATCGCCATCTATATCTCCAATTGATACGCCATAAGGCCCCGAACCGGCGGTTACATCTACTTTAGCGGCAAAATCATCAACGGTAAGGGTGCTTTTATTAGGACTGAATACAGGAGTGAAATAAGCCGAACTGTAGGCAGACAGTGTTGTTCCTCTGTTTAATACCATAATTGGTGCATAGGTAGCGCCAGCCGGAACCGTTACTGTTAAACTGGTGGATGAGCCTGCTGTAGCTGTAGCCTTGGTTGCACCAAAGAAAACATCATTATTAGATGCGGTAGTATTATAATTGGTTCCTGTAATGGATACTGTTGCATTAACTGCTCCGCTCAAAGGAGTATACGAACTGATTGTTGGCGGGAACTGCGGTGTATTCCTGATCGCAGATACATTATTAGTACCCTCATTTGCAGTTACGAGATCCTGTAAACCATCTCCGTCTAAATCGGCTATCGCTACACTACGAAGATTACTGCCTGTTGAAATATCTGCTTTGGTATCAAAACTGATTGTACCGCTGCTGCTCATATTGCGCAATACAGATACGGTATTGGATGTGTAATTTGAGGTTGCCAGGTCTACCTTGCCATCGCCATTGATATCGCCTATTGTTACAATTACAGGAGCAACACCAGTGGCAAAATCTACTTTGGCAGCAAAACCAATTGAACCCGTAGTACCTGTATTCCTGAACACAGATACGGTATTGGAACTGGCATTGGAAACAGCGAGGTCTGGTTTTCCATCCCCATCAATATCACCCAGTGTAATACATTGCGGGCTGCTGCCGGTAGCGTAATCTACTTTGGCGGCAAAGCTGATGGATCCATAAGTACTGGTATTTCTGAATACAGACATGGTATTGGAACCATAATTATCAACGGCCATATCGTACTTTCCATCTCCATCAAGATCGCCCATTGCAATAACAACAGGATAGGTTCCTGTAGTAAAATCTACTTTTGCAGCAAAACTGATGGTGCCGCTGGAACCAGTATTTAAAAACACAGATATAGAATTGCCCTGGTAGTTTGCTACAGCAAGGTCGGACAGGCCATCTCCATCTATATCAGCAATTGTAATGCTAACCGGATTATTGGATGTGGCAAAATTCACTTTTGTGGCAAAGCTGATCGTTCCAACGGTACTTGTATTGCGTAATACAGAGATGTTATTATCACCCATATTTGCTACAACCACATCAAGTTTGCCATCCCCATCTATATCGCCTATTGTAATTCCTTTTGATGCATAACCTATCGCAAAATCTACCTTTGCAGCAAAGCTGATCGAGCCGCTGCTTCCTGTATTACGTAACACAGATATCGTACTGGCAGCGCCATTTGAAATTGCCAGATCTACCTTGCCATCCCCATCCAAATCGCCTGCTGCTACACTAAAAGGGCTGCTGCCCGTTGTATTATAGATAGTTGCAGCGAAATCTCCGCTGATAATACTGCCTTTTGCCGGACTGAATGTAGGGGTAAAATAGGCAGAACTATAACAAACCACTCCGGCGGGAGCATTTAGTACTGTTATGGGTGCATAGGTTGCACCATTGGGTACTGTTACCGTTAAACTGGTTGTTGATCCGGCCGTTACTGTAGCCATGGCGGCACCAAAAAAAACCACATTATTAGATGATGTGGCATTAAAATTGGCTCCGCTTATTGTAATCGTAGTGCCTACCACTCCGCTGAGCGGACTAAACGAAGTGATGACAGGTAGTGATATACCAGCCCGGGAGGCCATCTGGAGGAGCAGGAATACAATCAGATATCCAAACCTGATAAGGCTGGTACGTATGTTTCCGTTGGAGGGGGATATTGTCGTCATAAAATGAGGTTGATTTCTTGCATTAAGGATTCCTTAACAAAAGTAGACGGTGCTGTTTAGCTACTTTATGATGGCTATCAGCCTGGTAAATGATTCTGGTTAATTCTGCAAAAAGGCTTACAGTATTGGAAAACTGTTGAGGAGAAAACGATGGGCAAGGATTAACTAACTGATCATGGTCAGTAAATAAACGAAGACCTCGACGCTTTAAATATCCGGGGTAAGGCAAATCTTCCGGAAGAGCATAAAAAAAGAGACCGCCTTTTGAGCGGTCTCTTTTTTAAGAATATGTTTGTGTTAAATTACCATTTATCTACTTCCTCAGAAGCGCCATTATCGGCTGTAGCTGCATCTGTGATAGGCGTTGGAGCAATATCTGCTACAGGGGCTGAAGCTTCTGCAGCAACAGCAGGTGCATAGGTTTCAGTTTCTGAACCAACCGCTTCTCCCTCTCCTTCTGCATATTCGTGGTTAAATGCATCAAAATCGAAATCAGGCATCAGGTCTGTTTTCACATAATCAATGGCCTCACCCAGGGCCTTGATAAATTTATTAAAGTCTTCTTTATACAGGAAAATCTTATGCCTGTCGTAACCATTGTCATCAAAACGCTTACGGCTTTCTGTAATGGTAAGGAAGTAATCATTACCACGGGTTGCCCTTACATCAAAAAAATAGGTTCTTCTTTTTCCAGCCCTGATACGTTTGCTGTAAACACTTTCCATCTTTTTGTCATTGTTCTCGTACGCCACGTCATTAATTTTTGGTTAGCTAAAATCCTTTTAAGTGCCACAAATATAGGATTGTTTCAGAATTACCAAAATTTTAGAGAAAAGTCGGAAAAGTCCGGAAGACGGGGAGTCCGGAAGTCTGAAAAAAGAAACAAAACAAACAATGCCCTATCCGCCTACTTCCGGACTTTCGGTCTTTTCAGACTTTTCAGACTTCTCTTCCGTTAATTGCAAGCGATACAATTCGGCGTAATAACCATTATTGGCCATCAGTTCCTCATGCGTACCCTGTTCGGCCAGTTCACCATTTTCGAGAACGATGATATTACTGAATTGAAAAGAAGAAAATATCCGGTGGGTGATGATGATGGCTGTTTTATCGTTCAGGTAACGATACAGGTTACCGATGATCTCATTTTCTGTTTTGGCATCCACGGCACTCAGGCAATCATCAAACACAATGATCTCCGGCTCTTTAATCAGCGCACGCGCAATGGAGATCCGCTGTTTTTGTCCGCCACTTAACGTAACACCCCGCTCTCCTATGGCAGTTTCATACCCTTTATTAAACCGCAGTATCTCATTATGTACGCTCGACGACCGGGCAGCCTGTTCAATGGTTTCTTTGGATGCCGTTTGCGCCAGTCCAAAACTGATATTATTACTTACACTGTCACTGAATAAAAAAACATCCTGCTGCACATAACTGATCTGCTCTCGCAGTGTTTTGAGTTCTATTGATTTGATATCACGCCCGCCAATACTGATGGTGCCTGCTGAAGGGTCGCAGAATCGCAATAATAGTTGTGCCAGTGTTGATTTGCCGCTGCCTGTTCGTCCTAAAACCAAAATCTTATCACCTTGTTTAATCCTCAGATTAATATCACGCAGTGCCCTGATGCCCGTATGTGGATAAGTAAAGCTCATATGATCAAACACAATATCTCCGGACACTTTATCAGTTACCGGATTAGCTGCATTATTGATAACCGGTTTTGTTTGCAAAAACTCATTCAGTCTTTTTTGTGAAGCTGCTGCTCTTTGTATCATGCTGGCTGTCCACCCAATGGCGCTAACGGGGAATGTGAGCATGTTGATATAGATCACAAACTCAACAATCAATCCTACCTTGCTGGTATCCTGCAATGCCTGCATGCCACCCACCATGATGGTTACCAGGGTACTCAACCCGATCATCAACGCCATACTGGGGAAATAGATGGCTTCTACTTTTGCCAGACCAATGGCATTCTTTTTGTACTCCTCGCTGTTTTTACGGAAGAAACCCATCATCGCTTTTTCCTGCACAAAAGATTTGATCACCCGGATACCCGAAAAAGATTCCTGCGCATTGGTGGTGAGGTCGGAAAGTAAAGCCTGTATTTTCTCGCTTTTTTTATTGATGATGCTGTTTACCAGGTAAATGGTAATGGCCAATACGGGCAATGGCGCGAGTACGAGGATGGTGAGATGCACATCTTTTCGAAGCATATTCACCACACAAAAACCGATCAGGGTAACCAGGTTAATCAGGTACATAATGGCCGGGCCGGTAAACATTCTTACCCTGCTCACGTCTTCCGTCATGCGGTTCATGAGGTCACCGGTACTGTGTGTTTTATAAAAATTGGTGTCCAGTTTCTGGTAGTGCCTGAAGATCTCATTCTTCTGATCAAATTCAATATGCCTGCTCATTACAATAATGGTTTGCCGCATAAAAAACATGAGAATACCCCTGATAAGGGCCAGTAACAGGATGATGAGGCTGGACAGTGCAATCAATCCGCTAAAACTGATCTGGGCCGATTGCACCCAATCAATGAACAGGTCTACCAACCGGTCGTGCACAGGCCTTACTGCCGGTGGATGGGCGCCGGGCAGGCGTTGCTGTACCTGGTTGATCACAAAACCGGTTACCTGGGGCGCCAATACGGCAAAATAGTTAGAGGAAATAACAAACAATGTTCCGATGATGAAACGATAGCGGTATTTCCAGAAATATTTATTGAGGGCCGATAGCTGCTTCAAGTGGCGGACGAATTTTGGCAAAGGTAAAGGGCAATACGGATTTACATTTACGAGAAGTGATGAATAGATGAACGCGTAGATATATGGTGTATCGTAGGGATAGATGACCAGAAGGAATTATTTAGCCACGGACCTGCCTGCCTCTGTTGGCAGACAGGTCTGTGGCGGGAATCGGGGGAACAATTAAAAGATCCGGCCTGGTGTTATGTTAATCGTGAGTGGTGAGTTAATTGATTACCTGTAATTACTCACTACTCACCACTCACTTTTTATTGAATGTTCAAACTATACCTCACAGAAACCCGTAAATAAGGGTAATAGTAATTTACGGTTGGATAATCTTTGTAATGGCCGTGCAGGGTAAAATAGCCGGGCTCTGCACATAAAGAGAAGCCGTTAGCAATATGATACCTTACCTCGCCCGTTAAAGCATGTAACAGGTGGTGTGATTGATTTCCGCTGATGGTTTTGAGCCAGCCGCCTTTATAATTGGCACTCACAGAAAATTTATCAGAGAACCGGAATCCTCCGCCTGCATTAAAGCTAAGGCCCATTCCATAATCGTACGCCCTGCCACCTATCCGGTAAACATTAGGTACGGCTGCCAGGATAACAGGTCCTGCACCAACCTGCGTAGTAAAAGCAAGTTTATTAGATAACTGATGACTGGAGAATAAATTTAGTTTGATGCTTTGTGTGCTGTAGAAAAATGATTCGTTATGAACATAATCGTAATTGGCAGACATGACCGCCATGCGTTTGGTTTTTTCTTTTGATGTTACCTCCCATCCTGCCAGTGAGCCATAAACGCTGATCACATTAATTACAGAGGTATCATCTTTCCCAAACTCCAGGTGGATGGATATATTACTGAACGGTTTTCTGAAATTTTCAGACGGGGTGCCAAATAAAAACTTCATGTGCCCATACCAGCCAAAACCTGCAATACTATTGTTTACATTGAATTTGCGCATGCCTGCATCAAACTCTGCGTATACTTTGGTAGAATCTCTTTCTGTTGAATTAGGTGCTGTTTTGCCCCATTTTCTGTCAATTATTCTTGTAAACCCAAAAGAAGGATTGATCAATAAAGCCAATACCTCACTTGCCTGCCTTTTAAAACCACGTCGGTTGTTATTTACAATATTGTTTGCCAGGCGGTAAGTCATCTCCCCCATTATCACACCTCCAAAACTGGTATTGATAAAATCATTGGGCGATGGATACTGTTGCTCCGCTACTGTTTCCCATAGATAACTTCCTACGAAGGCTGCAGGAACAGATTGCCAGAAACTATAGCCATTGGCCCTGAATGCGTTAAAATAAAGACTTCCGTGATAGGGATGCGCAAATTGGTTGGTGCCAAAATCATCATCGTCCCATGTCCAGCTTTTAGGGTTTAGATTATTGCGGATTGATGAAAAAGATATGTTAGAGAATTCTGCTTTGTTAACATATTTATTAAAGGCCCATGGTATGGCATTAGACAGTACCAATAATCCTGCTGCGCGGCCGAAATGTTTTTTTGTTAAGGTATCCTGCAAAAGTGTTTTCGTTGCACTTCCGTTACGCTTCTGCATGAAAAAAGGTGATTGAAAAGCAAAAAGCTGGTAAGAACTGCAAATAAGAATGATAAGTAGCAATGTAAAAGGACCGGTTATTAGCTTACCGGTTTCTTTTATAAAATTACTATTGCAGTCATCGCCTGGCATATACGCAAATGTACCCCGCCTCAAAAACAGCAGTAATGACTGCTATCAGTCTAAAGCCTGTTAGTTGTCATTTGCATGATATACTTCAGTATACAATTATATCGCTTTACTAAAGGTATTGGTACTGATCTGTTTTCTCCAAAGCTGTGCATCTAAGGCGGCACTGATATTACGGATGAACGACATGCCTTTATTGGTAACCTCAACCGTTTTCCCATTAACAACTACTAATCCATCAGCTTCCAGTTGGGCCAGTTTTGAAAAAGCGCTGGCAACAAAGTCAGGATCAAGCAGCGGATGATCGAGTACGGTTTTGTTCCCGCACATCAGTTCAAGGATTTTTTTACGGATGACCACATCCTCTTCACTCAAAAAATGACCGTGAACCAATGGTAATATGCCTTTATTAATTTTTTCTTCATAGGCTTCCACTTCTTTATCGTTTTGCGCAAAAGCATTCCATGCATCGCTGATACTTGATACACCAAGGCCGATAATGAGTTTTGATTTGGTTGTGGTGTAGCCCATGAAATTCCTGTGCAGGTTGCCGCTTTTGGCGGCGAGGAACAGTTTGTCATCCAGCAAAGCAAAATGGTCCATGCCAATACTTTTAAATCCTGCAGCTTCCAGTAATTCTCTGCCCTTATTGTACATCTCCCATTTTTGATTGGCATCTGGCAGATCGGCTTCTGTATACCTTCTCTGCACCTTACTCTTCCATGGCACATGCGCATAAGAGTAAAACGCAATACGGTCGGGCATAAAGCCTTTGATGAGGCTGATGGTATGCTCAATACTGTCTACTGTTTGATGTGGCAGCCCATAGATCAGATCAATATTAATACTCTGGTAATGGTATTTTCGGGCCCAGTCAACTACTTCTTTTGTTTTTTCGTACGACTGTACGCGGTTGATCACAAATTGCACTTTGGGATCAAAGTCCTGCACCCCAAGACTGATCCTGTTAAACCCAACGGTGGCTAATTGTTTAATATGTTCCTCGGTGGTATAATTTGGATGAACTTCTATGCTGAATTCGTGGCTATCATTCACTATTGCCCCATCGGTAATGCCATTGATGAGTTGTGTAAGGTGGGCGGGACTGAAAAAAGTAGGTGTGCCGCCACCAAGATGAATTTCTTTAATAACCGGCGCTGTTGGCAAGAGAGAACGGTACATACTCCATTCTTTTAAAACAGCCGATATGTATGGATCTTCTACCGCATGGTTTACCGTGATCCTTTTGGTGCAGGCGCAGAAAGTACACATGTTTTCACAAAAAGGAAGATGGATATAGATGCACAATTCGCCATTCTCTGCTTTAAACGTATCAATAACCGATTGTTTCCATTTTGCTTCATTGATGGTGGCAAAATCCCAATACGGAACGGTGGGGTAACTGGTGTACCGTGGGGTAGGTACATCGTATTTATGAAGCAGATCCAGAATCTCTTTACTCATACACTAAAGTTTAACCCGGTTTTGAATGGGCCACCCGGGCATGGGCACGAAGTTAAACCAAACATGGCTATCTAACGGTATCCCGGAACAGGGTAAGCCATTAAGCGGAGAGATTTGACACAAATAAGACAAATGGAACTATATGGGCACTTGTTAGCTGAAGATTTTCTAGCATAAATCAGCAGCTAATTTTTGTACTAACATGTTGTAGTATTAAACACATAGTTACATAGGTCAGGAAATAGGGCATATAGTTTAAACGCTATGTTTCTTTTTTGTTTTACCTATCTACCTATGTGTTTTAAAACTGATTTGAAATAAAAGATAACCGCCTTATTCAATACTTTTAAAATAAAACAAATTAGTACATCATTAGCGTTGCGTTGTTATAAACACTAGTTCTTTGAAAATATTGTCAGCATTGAGTTTGCGCGGATTGTGACCCTGCGACGATTTGAATTATTTTGAATCGAAAAAAATATAACTTTCTGGAAAC
>Ga0208753_100110_pt1 | contig 40141 bp, 31 predicted proteins | sample LakWasMet37_LOW7_2_FD_183877 | JGI IMG/M metagenome (GOLD analysis project Ga0208753, IMG submission 183877) | Freshwater sediment methanotrophic microbial communities from Lake Washington under simulated oxygen tension - Sediment Metagenome... | ecosystem: Environmental > Aquatic > Freshwater >... | reverse complement strand
GTATTTGTCCGGCATTCGCGGGGTAACGGGGTGTGCCTTGCTCGGTAGCGGGGATGTCGGCATGGTGCTCGATATGAGTTATGTGTTGAGCAAGGAAATGGGCGTTGAGTGATGCGTATGACCGGCGAGTTGGCAGAGATGTATTCGATGATTGATGCGTTGCGGGGTGTTTTGGCAAGTTAAGTCGTTTGCCGAATTTTTAGTATAACTTGTGTAGATACCCATGCTAAAGAACGGAAACACCCACTCTGGCTGTCGCCGGGCGGGCTTATTCCGGCCTACATCCTGTCTTGAACAGACTTGTGTATAAAGATGAGAGCTGGAGCTTGGGAGCGAGTGAAGCATGAACATCGGCACAGCGCTATCCGCTTTGTTACGCCAGCGCAAAGGCATGAAGGTATAGACGAAAACCTTTTGGCTAACCGTAAAGTCGTCTACGAGGCCGCTCGTGCTCGACACCCCCATCGCTGGAGCGGAAATACACGGAATTGGCAAAGAATCCAAACAGTTCACCTTAACCCAGACAAGGCCTAAACAAAAAAATGATACCAAGGAGGTGATTATTCAAAACAAAAAAGCAGCGTAAGTTTTAACCGTCGAGGCGACAACTACATTGACAATTTCCGATAAAGCCGGACTGCATTCCTAATCTCCAGATTGGGAATGCGCGTAAAATGCAATCGGATCACGTTGGGTTTGAGTCAAAATGCACTTAGACCGCCGTTTAACTACGTTTAAGCAACTGCTCGAACAGCTCAATGGGCACCGGCTTACTGAACAAATAGCCCTGACAGAGTGGACAATCATGTTGTTCCAGGAAAGCCCGCTGCGCTTCTGTCTCTACCCCCTCGGCGATAACCTCTATGCCCAGACTGTTAGCCATGGCAATGATGGTCTTCACGATGACGGCATTATCCGGGTCTCTTAAAATATCACGCACAAAACTTTGATCGATCTTGAGTTGATCTAAGGGTAACTTTCTCAAACTGGAGAGCGATGAATAGCCGGTGCCAAAGTCATCCATCGAAAGGCCGACACCCATTTCCCGGAGTACATTCATTTTACGGATGGTGTCGTCGATGTCGTCGAGTACCAGCGTTTCTGTGAGTTCCAACTTAAGCCGGTGTGGCTTGATGGCGCTACGGGTTATAATCTGAATCACTTGTGCTACAAAGTCAGGCTGATGGAACTGGCATGCACTGACATTGACGGCCAGTTGTAAATGCTGAGTGTGCTCACTGCCTTCCCAGATTTTGAGTTGGGCGCAAGCAGTTTCCAATACCCAGTAGCCAATGGGCAATATCAAGCCATTTTCTTCGGCCAGCGGGATGAAATCCGTAGGGGGTACCAAACCACGCTGTGGATGGTGCCAACGGATCAGCGCTTCGGCGCCGACGGCTTGGCTGTTGTAGCTAATCTGTAATTGGTAATAGATCTCGAACTGGTTTTCAGCCAGTGCCAGATGCAAGTCTGCTTCCAGTGCGACACGGGCAGTGATGTTGACTTGCATTTTCCAGTCGAAGAAGCGCAACGTATTACGGCCTGATGCCTTGGCATGATACATCGCAATATCCGCTTGTTTCAGCAGCTCATCTACGGTTTTTTCGTAGCCGTTGAATAAGGTCGCGCCGATGCTGGGGGTGTTGTGGTAATCATGTGCGGCAAGTAAGTAAGGCTGGTTGAGCAGGGTCAGAATTTTATTGCCGACAACTTCAGTCTGTCTTACGGCTTCAGTAGTTTGCTCGCTCAGATCTTCCAGCATTACCACGAATTCATCCCCGCCTAGACGGGCAACGATATCGACTTCACGGACACAAGCAGTCAACCGTTCGGCAACCTGTTGCAGCAACAAGTCGCCAACGTCATGGCCGAGGGTGTCGTTTAGCGTCTTGAAATTATCCAGGTCAATAAACAGCAGCGCACATTTTTTGCCGCTACGATGACTTGAGACCAGGGTCTGCTTTAACCGATCCAGAAGTCGCCGCCGGTTAGGCAGGCCGGTTAGGGGGTCGTAGAATGCCAGCTGCTCGACTTCATCTGCTGCCGCCTTGCTAAGTGTGATGTCGACGTGTGTGGCAACGTAATTTATAATGTTGCCGTATTGGTCTTTCACTACGGTGATAGTGAGATGCTCCGGAAAAATTTCGCCATTCTTGCGGCGGTTCCAGATTTCGCCTTCCCAGACGCCGGTGTTATGGATGCTCTGCCACATGGCCGCATAAAAAACGCTATCCTGTCGACCTGATTGGAGGATGCGCGGGTTTTTGCCGATGACTTCTTCTGCATTGTAACCGGTGATGTGGGTGAACGCGCGGTTCACTCGAAGGATGGTATTATTCGCATCAGAAACCAGCATGCCTTCTTGAGATTCAAAGACCGTGGCGGCGATGCGAAGGTCTGTCTCGATTTTCTTACGTTCGGTGATAACATCAAACAAGGACACGAAGTAACCTTTTTTCGGGCTGTACACGGATATCCAGAGCCACTGCTGCAAGGCGTTCACGTATATTTCAAAGCGTTCTGGTTTGCCGGATAAGGACACCCGCCCGTAAATTTCGAATAAATGGGCGTCCGACTGCCGTATGCCCGGAATGACTTCAGATACTCTTTTGCCAACGACGTTTTTTAATCCTGTCAGTGTCTCGAACGCGTCATTGACGTTGAGATAAATGAAATCCTGCGGCTGACCCTGCTCGAAAATCATCTGACAATAGGCGAATCCGTTCAACATGTTTTCGAACAGGGAGCGATAGAGTTTTTCACTCTCGCTAAGTGCCTGCTCTGCCCGTTTACGAGCGGTAATGTCACGAACTGTTGCTTGAATAACCGGTTTTCCATTCAATACCATTGCGCTGAGAAGTACTTCAGCAGGAAATATTTCGCCGGTATCGACACGCTTGTGTATCCATTCGAAGCAGTAATAGCCAATATTGTTTGCCGTAGCGATGTATTGATTAGCCAGCACCTTGGAACTCGTGCCGCAGGGTTGCTCCGGCGGCGACAGGTCGGCAGGATGCTTGGTACAAAATTCTTCCCGTGTTGCACAGCCGAAAAGCTGAAGTGTAGCCCTGTTACAATCAAAAAAACATTGCTCATCCAGCAGCATTATGGTGTCGCCAGTCGTATCGTAGAGCGTACGGAATTTTTGTTCGCTCTCACGCAGTTTTGTTTCGGTCTTTTGTCTATGCTTCTTAGCTAAAAACAGCCCCGGTATATCGATATAGGTCAGTAAAAACAGCATGGCGATATTCAGGATGACCGAAAGTGCAAGGGCGAAACCCAGGTCATAAAAATCTGCGCGTTCACCTGCAAGTGACAGGCAGCCCAATAGAAATGGGAGGACAATCGCCGTTGTTGGAAAGATGAGATTGCTCATTCTAAAACTCATGTATCCCCATGCATTGATAAAATGCTTTGTCGGTTTTTTTGTATCCTGCTAGAGAAAAACAAGAACCAGAATTTTTTTTAGCATCTGCTTCTATTTTAAATGGGGTTACATTCGTATTGGCTGGGAGTGCCAACATATCTAAACCTACATATAATAAATAGTTAACGAAGCATGCTGAAATAATTACAATAAAAAAAATAAAACTAAACGGAGTTCGATTCATAAAAAGTACCTAAAAATTATTTTATTTAATTCTCCTCTTTCCCATCACCAGAAAATATAAAATTGCCTAATGGGGGAGGGGAGTGAATGAAAGGTGCGAGAATAAACAATGAGAATTCATCAGACGACTAATGCTTAGTCAATCCTATTTTGATGGGTAAAAGTAAATCCGTTCGTCCTGGGCTTGTCGAAGGATGAGCGGATTTACGCTGGACTAAACGATTTTTACCCGATATATCAATGCTGATTGAGTACTAGCCGTAAATTAGCCTAGCTTTTTAAAGATTTAGACACAAAAAAGGTTCGTTACGCAGAAGGAGCGATGTCAGGTAAATATTATTACAGCGGATTTGAAAGCTGAATATTACAAAATTGACTGATAATCAGCCAAATAGAAAGGGGAATTGCTGGAAATTTATTGCTTAATTCTTGGAAGAATGAGGAAAAGCCAGCGTTGTATCAATATTCTCAAAAGATACTAAATTTCCGTGAACATGCAGTGTGATCAGTAACATCTAGCGCACCATCCCATTGGTACCAAGTACATCCTTGTGTCGACGACAGTAGTAGAGTAAGCCTTGCCGACTTATAAAGCTTTACTGGAAGTAGGGCGTATTTAAAGTAGCAAATTTCTAAAAATAGTCAAATTTAATTTATCAGGCGTTATAATCAAAATCGCAGTGCAATAAATAAAGAAGCGATAGAATAAAAAGTCTAGCAACATAACCCCTATTGTTTCTCTGAAGAACAGTGTACATATCAATGGCAATTTTCTTATCGTAGCTCATGAGCCAGTTGGTTCATGTCTTCATCCGTGAGTTGATTGATGGCAGGGTTTAGTTTTCCTTCCGTTTGCTTCACATAATTTGTAAAAACAGCGACGGCACTATTTCTTCGGTCTCGGCTCGCAGAATATTTTGTAAACTCTTCGGCTGAAATAATGAAAACCGATGGCGGCCCTCTTCGAGTGATAGTGATCGGTTCTCGCTGTGCGGTATCGAGAACTTCACCGAAACGGCTTTGAGCGTCGGTTGATGTGAGGGTGATCATGAATATACTCCCAAAATGTTGATGTTGATGTTGATGTTGATGTTGATGTTGATGTTTGTTTTAGCCATGATAATCAATTTTATTATAAGTCAATCACTTGATGGCGTGAGAAATTTCAAAAGCAGGCGATACATACCTTCAATGACAGTAATGTATATTACATAATTTAGGTGCGTGAGCTTCAAACATCGTTGGGTTCGACCGTCATGTCCCATAACCAGCTTAAAACCGATCTCAAAAGCAAAGCATCCGAACTTTCCGGCTGGACTATCGACGTGGAAAAGTTGATATATCAGTCGCTGCTGATAACATATCTTGAAACAGGGGGATTGCTCAGTTAAATAAAGCGATCTCCCTCGGTGCTCAGGATTCCGGCATTCATGCCGGAACGGCGGATTTGAGATCAGTGGATAAGTTCTAATCGTATAGGCCACAAGTTTTCTGTATCTGTGCTCGCGCGGAGTATATCTCCGGGTATACCAAAGTGGAGGGTTACGCTTCTTGTAGGTATTTGCTTATGTGGGAAATACCTGTTAAATTATACGCGTCGTTTTTAAATCGGTAAGCCCGTTCGGTTTTCAGCGTCAGCACAAGGATGTAATCGGTACCAATGGGATGGTGCATATTTGGTGTAGCCTAGCTATCTTGGTTATATTCGCGGAAATATCAGTATTTCCGGGAGTCTTGATACAACCGCGCTTTTCCCCATTTCATCAATAATTCAGCGTTAGATTTTCATTGATTGTTGATTCTTTGCCGGATTATAAATCCCGCATGGCGACAAACTCCTATGTCATCGTGTCAAGGCAAAGCAATTTCCTCATGAAGCCAATGAACTTTGGCTCAGCAACACCAATACCCCCGTTCCACGCTCGCGCAATTCGGTTGATTAGCTCCTTCTGTTTTCCAATTGCCTGATGGCTTGTCATCAGCCGGTTTTTGTAATATTCGGCTTTTAAATCCGCGGTAACAATATTTGACTGACGCCATCTCTCCAGAGGCTTTTTGCCCTGAATACTTCAGCTGATAAGCGATGCGTCGATAGGAATAGTGATGGTTCCTTTTCACCATGCTCTGCCCCCGCTACCCTGCGAACTGTGTATTCGGTTTGTAGGTAAGGTCGGAAAGGAACCATCTCTACCTCTATTAAGCGGGTCGACTATTCAAACCGCAAGCCAACCTTACGGTCATCGTATAAATAATAACTGCAACACAGGCCAAGTTTCGACGCATTGAAAAATGACTAAAAAAATTAATGTAAAACAATTGCGAAAAGATATGTTTATCTGCGGTACCGATCGAAAATGGATCGATATGCCTTTCTTTCGCAAAAAGTTTCTGATTACCTCCAACAAACAGATAAATACTTTGCGGGAGTACTGCGAATTCGTTTATATCGATACCGAAAGAGGCGTTGATGTCATCAGCGGGCCGGAAGCCGAAGCAATAGCTGAGCAGTACAACGCCGCAACAGTTGTTGAGCGCGATAGCGCCAACCAAGGCCATGAAGATAATGCCTATCGAAAAAGTTACCAAGAAAGCCAGACGATATTAAGCGATGTATTAAGTGATGTACGGCTCGGGCGTTGCGTTGACAATCCCAAGGTCAGGGGCGTCGTGCAGGAACTGATCGTCAATATCGTAAAAGATAGCCAATCGATGATCGGATTGATCCAATCCAAAGACAAGAACGACACATTGGCACGTAAATCGGTCAATGTTTGTATTCTGGCCTTGGCTTTCGGCAAACATATAGGCATTCCGAAAGAAAAAATGTATGTGCTGGGTTTGGGAGCGTTGTTGCATGACATCGGCATGGTGCAAATCCCCAACAGAATACTGTTAAAAAAGCAGCCATTAACGCCTGCCGAGCGCGCGATTATGGAAAAGCATACCGAATACGGCCTCGCCGTATTGGCTAAAACGCGGGAAATTCCTGTCGACGTATTAAAGATCGTACATTCCCATCATGAACGCATGGATGGCAATGGTTATCCGCAGAAATTGCAAGGCAAGGAAGTCGGCTTGTTGGTGCGGATGGTCACGATCGCTTCCGTTTACGAGGCGCTAACGCGAGAGCGTTTTTACACAGAAACGCTAACGCCGGTTGCGGCATTGAAATACCTGTATACCTCAGGAACAGCGATCTTCGACGCGCCTTTGGTGGAAAAATTCATTCAGGCGCTCGGCATCTATCCATCGGGATGCGTTGTCGTGCTCAATAGCGGAGAGATTGGCGTTGTCGTCAACGTCAATCCCCAGGACCGGTTACGCCCGACCTTGCGCATTGTGACCAATGCTCAAAAACAGTTGCTCGGGCAAGCGTATGTTCTTGAACTCGCGGACCGCATAACTAAAGACATAGAAATCGTTAAAACATTAGCCATGGACGATCCTATTATCGAACTGCTTATGACGCTGAACGAACAGGCGCAAGACGGAGTGAATGAAGCGTAGCAAGACAAATAAGCCCGTCAGGCCGGAAAACCTTAAACCGGAGATACGGTTTTTCGGCCCGGCAACAGGCCGCTTTGGCAAGGCGTAGCGGCAGCAGAACCTCAGGACAAGAACAGAAGTACAGAAGTAATAGCTGTCGGATATTGTTGATTTTAAATTATAGGTAACTCAATGACTTCAAATGACCATTCAGTATCGGCGTCCAACAAGACTACATTCTTATTCGCTAATGCGGCGAGCAACAGTCCGGCAGCAACTAAGCCGGAATTACAACAGCCGATTGTCGAGGAGGGTGAAGAGTGGGAAGGATTTTATGACGATGACCAGTATGAAGATTTTTAATATTGCGGCGTACTCCTGTTTAGCGCTCATCTTTATGCTCAAACGTCTGCGGGATTTTGATAACGAGCGCTACGCACGGCAAGGATAAAAATAGTATGAGTAGCATCTGGGCGATAGGCAATCATGTGAGGGTACAGGGTATGGGCGATAATTTTAAAATACTCTCTTATGACTTTATCTTGGGCGGCTGCGTTGAAATGATTTTGGAATCCCCTGAAGGCGGCAGGATTTTTTTAAAGCGGCGAAAATCGCAAATCCTGAATTCAGTCGAGCAATGCGACGCGAGTCAATAACAGCGTGAATAGGTGAAGCGTAAATGAAGACTAATAGGCCTGTGACGAACCGGGAGATTCTAATAAAAGATGAAGGAAAAGAGCGGCTTAACCAGATGTCTAGTGCCGGTAAACGCGCAAAAAAGCCTGCCGTATTAGCCGCAATGGTCGATCTGATCAAAGCAATAGATGTCAGGAAAAAAATGGCATTAATAGTATTCGCGTTGCCGGTGCTCTTGGCGCCGGTTTTCCACTTAATGTACCGGTTGTTTTTAGCGCAGGATTATCCGCTGTTAACCGGAGTTGCCGTTTCAGTAATGCTTGCCTTGGCGATAACGTTCAATGTAATCAAAAGCGTCGCGGCCATGCTAAAAAAAACCAACGCTATTGTTTATCAGTTGTTAGAGAAAAGGTTTGGCAATATTCAGGATTTAGCCGGGAATGACCTGATTGGCGATTTCCAGCGCACCTTATATTCAATGAAGGTGAATTTGGATTTAGCGCAAGCCGGGGAAGATACTGCAAAAGTGGCGCAGGTTAACCAGGCGCCAGGTCACGTTCATACCGGTGTAATCGTAGCGAATAATGATTTTGAATATATTTATATGAACGACAGTCTGTTGGAGATTTTTAAAAAAGCCGGAAGCGATAGTGCCGCACCGTTGCCGGATGGCAGGGCCGAGAGTGCTTACCGGCATGCCGGTCATCAAGATCAGTCAGATTTAAATAAACCGTGTCGTTTCGAACTCCATATCGCCGGGCAAGTAATCAGGTTTTCGATCTGTTCGGCATGAACTCGGCAAAACAAGTAAATTCAATAAGAAACCGCCATAATATGGGCATGAAAAGCTCAGGAAATAGGAGAAGCGCTGCGTTACCACGCTGGAGCGCGGGTGCCTGCGACGCTTTTGGCGACAATAACCTCTTAAATGAATTTATGAAAATAGAAGAAAAAGTTAAGCAATATATAGAACAGTTCAAGCATGCTACCGAGCATCTTGATCCGGCGGATGAGCGCCTAAAAAAACTCGATATTGATTTCGTCCGAAAACTGTCGCGGATTATCGAAACGCACCCCGGCATTAAAGACGGACAGTCAAAGTATGTTGCAGAAAAAGCGTTGCTGATTGCCGCCGTATACGACATCAGCGCGGAACAGAAGGTCGATATCCTCTATGCCGGATTGCTGATACAACTGGGCAAGATAAGTTTGCCTGAGAAATTGCTGACAACGCCTTTTTATTCACTGTCTATGGTCGATAAATACCGCTTTTTAGGACATGCGGTGGACGGCGAAGTTTTATTGCACGGTTTAACCCAGTTTAAAGGCGCTGTTACCTTGATCCGCCATCAAAACGAACATTATAACGGCGAAGGCTTTCCTGACGGTTTGGTTGAACACAACATTCCCTTAGGCTCGCGTATTCTCAGCGTGGTCAGCGACTATATCGCCTATCTTGAAGGCTCAATGACCGGTAAAGCCATGTTCGCCGACGCTGCGCTCAGTCAATTAATAATCCAGAAAGAAAGCCATTACGATCCTGAAATTGTCGACATTTTCATGCATGTGCTCAGAGGCGCGACCCTTGAAGAACTCAAAGAAACGATTGCTCAAGCGAAACTGCTCGCCGTGGCTACCGAACGCTGGAGAAAAGGCCTGGTGCTTAATGCGCGAAATAAGCCGTTACGCACCACCACGATTGTTGAAATTGCCTTATCGCAACTGAAACTGGGCATGAAAGTGGATAGCATTTATTTCGGCAGCGAGCCCTATATTAGAAATTGTATTGTCGATCAATCCATTATCGACAACGTTACCTTATTAACAAAAAGATACGGAAAAAATCCCATCATCAAAATTTTCCTGAGCATGAAATAAGTTACGGTTAAGGAACGAGCATGAAATAAAGACGGCAACGGTGTACGGGAGGAGTGCAAGCTTTGCTTGCGCATGCAGGCGAAGCCTGCACTCCGACTATCGGCAACTTGCCTAAGGTATTCCATGCTCATTCCTAAGTAGGTGTTCATAAGTTTCTTAACATGCCGGAAAACTTTTGCCCAACTACTTATTGTTTCGGCTTAGCCCTGGGCAAGCGTCGCCATGCAGGCATCGGGTAAAGGCGAATCCGCGCGGTTCGACGCATGCGGGACTTAACCGGTTTACGAAAGAAAACTCAGCATTGACGGCAGATGGAGAGTCCTTATGCCGGCGCGCGGGAACGATAAAGTTGTCAAATAGAAGCGCTCTAATAATAAAAAAAATGGAAGGTAGCTCATGAAAATCAATATGCCTGTGACTAATCAAGAAATCCTGATGAAGAAGGGAGCAATCTTGGTTTCGCGAACCGATTTAAAAGGAATTATTACCGACTGTAACGATGAGTTTATCAGCATCAGCGGTTTTGCCCGCGATGAACTGATCGGCGCAAGTCATAACATCGTCCGTCATCCCGACATGCCGCCGGCGGCTTTTGAAGATTTATGGACAACGGTAAAAGCGCTTAACCCCTGGCAGGGGATAGTAAAAAGCAGGACGAAATCAGGCGATTATTATTGGGTGGAAGCCAATGTGCTGCCGGTGTTTAAAAATGGCAAGGTCGATGGATACCTGTCGGTTCGCCGCGCGCCAAGCCGTGAAAAGATTGAAAAAGCGGAGTGGCTATATCAACTGCTTAGCGCCGGGAAAGCGACAATAAGGCCGACCGGTTTGCCGGCGATGGTTAAATCAATCAAGGAAATAGAACTCTTGAAAAAAATGGCCGGGGTGCTGGCCGTGTTGTTGATGCCTATTTTCTGCTTTATGTATCAGTTGTTTTTAGCGCGGAATTACCCGCTATTAGCCGGTGTTGCCGTGTCGGTAACGATGGCGTCGCTGATCGGTTTTAATGCGCTCCGCAGTCTTTCCGCGATGTTGAATAAAACCATCGGTGTTTTTTATCGTCTGGCCGAGAAAAGATTTGGCAATGCCTATGCGTTAGATAGAAATGACCTGATCGGCGATTTTCAGAAGGCCATGTATTCCATGGAAGTGAATTTGAATTTGGATTTGGCGCAAGCCAGGGAAGATACTGCAAAAGCCATGCGCATTAACCAAGCGCTGGATAATGTTCAGTCCGGCGTGATGGTGGCCGACACCAACCTTGAAATTATTTATACCAACGAGAGCGTTGATCGTATGTTCAAGGCTGCCGAGCAGGATATTCGCGAACAGTTGCCTAATTTCAATGCCGATAAGCTGCTGGGTTCGAATATCGATAGTTTTCACCAGGATCCCTCGCATCAGCGCCGCCTGCTGGCCGAGTTAAAGGAATCGTATAGCCAGGAACTGCTTATCGGCGGCCAGCATATGAATGTTATTGCCAGCCCGGTTATCAATGCCGAGGGGGAGCGCATCGGTTTTGTCGCCGAATGGCAAAATAAAACCCAAGAGGTTCTAATCGAACAAGAGATTGGGCAGTTAGTGCAGGATGTTAAAGCGGGCGATCTGAGCACTCGCATTGACATGGGCGATAAACAAGGGTTTGCCAACATGCTGTCGTCCGGCATCAATGAATTAACGGATGTCATTGAACGTGTGTTGAGTGATGTTAGCTTGGTGATGGAAGCCATGGCTGAAGGCGATTTAACCGCCGCTATCACTAATGACTATCAAGGCATCTATGCGGAATGCAAGAATAATATCAATGGCACCCTAATCAACTTGAGCAATTTCATTGTTCAAATCAGGGATTCGGCTGATTTTATAGACAGCTCATCGCAGGAAATAGCCAGCGGTAATGACAATCTGTCCCAGCGCGCCGAACAGCAAGCGGCCAGCCTGGAACAAACCGCCGCCAGTATGGAACAACTCGCCACTACCGTAAAAGATAATGCAGGGAACACGCAACGAGCCCATCAAGTTGTTAATTCAGCAAGCCAATTGGCGCAAAAAGGCGGCGAGATCGTTAAGTCGGCGATCATTGCCATGCAGGATATTAATAGCAGCAGTAATGAGATTGCCGAGATTATTGGCGTGATTGATGAAATCGCCTTTCAAACCAATCTCTTGGCTTTAAACGCAGCGGTAGAAGCGGCCAGGGCTGGAGAACATGGGCGCGGATTTGCGGTGGTGGCAACCGAAGTGCGTAATCTGGCTCAACGCAGTGCCGATGCCGCCAAGCAAAGCAATGACCTGATTCAGAACAGTATGCAAAAAGTCCGTGCGGGAACGGCATTCGTTAATGAAACAGGTATTGCGCTAACTGAAATTGTCAACAGTGTAGCGCAAGTCGGTGAAATTGTTGCTCAAATTGCCAGCGCCAGCGCAGAGCAGACGGCAGGTATCGATCAGGTCAATCAGGCGGTTTCGCAAATGGATGATATTACTCAGCAAAATGCGGCTTTAGCGGAACAAGCGGCAGCGAGTAGTATTTCTATGCATGATCAGTCTGCCAATATGAGCAAGTTGCTCGGTTTCTTTAAAATAAATTCGAAGGCCGCCTCCTCGCAGTCAGTTAAAACCGCCGGGTATAGCAAGGTGTTGGTAGCGCCGGTAAGAGCAACAGCAAAAAAACCTGTGTCGGCTCCGGTGATGTCATCAAACAAGATCAATATCGATAGCAGCGACGACTGGGAGGAGTTTTGATCCCGAAGTGAAAATAGTCGTGCCCTGCAAGGCGCTACGCTTTTAATGCCGCAGTTTGATGGCGATGATTGAGAGGAATTTAAAGTGACCAGGATCGAGCAACTTGAAAGTGAAATAAAGAAAAAGACCAAAGAATTAAACACAAGCTTTAAGACCCAGGTTTTGTTGCGTGAAAGACTGAAAAATAATACTAAAACGCTGGGAGAAGTCTTAGACCAGCTTAAGGCGATAGAGGCCTATTTAGAAAGTTCAAACGAATATATTCATAAGCTAAAGCAGGAAAACCGGACGCTGCAATTATCATGCGACGCATGGGCGAAGCGCGCGATAACGCTTGAGTTTGAGGTTTTAAGTGCGCGCGATGCGACCAAAGAATAAGAGCCGTTACATGAAAGTTAGGACGCCATCACTAATAACTTTCGCTTATGGTTCCCACGCTCTGCGTGGGAACCCAGTCAGGGACGCTCCAGCGTCCCGAACCGCAGAGCGGTTCAGGCTGCATTGCGCTAGTTCCCAAGCTCCTGAGGCTGTGAAAGTATTCGTTTTTAGAAAAAATTAAAGAATTCACCACGAACGACTGCATGGATGCAGGAGGTAGAGCAATGCAGGAGCAATTGCCGAGACACGAAGGACGCGAAGAAAAACAATCGTTTTAATTCAATATATTGAAAACTTCGTGTCTTCGTGGTGAAAAATGTTTTTAGCCTAATTTGGATAATACTTTCGCAGTCTCGGGAGCTTGGGAATCAGCGTATCTCTTAACTTAATGGTAGTGGCGCAGAGCCTGGAAACAATGAGTTTATGTTTCGGGACGTTATTACCGACCCTATCCTTACATCCTTCCTAAAAGATAGATTCCGCCATGATATTCACTAATTCAAAGCTTATTTTTATCGCAATGCTGGCGGTTTTATCGACTGGCTGCGCACGGTATTCGGCCGGTTCGGGTTGTGCTCCTGTCAGCAGCAATTATCCTGATGCGGGTAAACATGAGCCGGAATATTACCTGGTAAAAAAAGACGACACCTTGTACGCAATATCGCTACTGTTTGATCTGGATTATTGGCAATTAGCGCGATGGAACCAGATCACTCCGCCTTCTTATACGATCAGAGTCGGTCAAAAAATAAGACTTTCCGACCCGACGTGGGAAAACAATCCCAGCCAAGCCCAGATGGACGACGGAGGGGCAGCCCCAAGGATCGGGAAAACGGAACGGCGCTCAAGAGCAAAATAGTCGTATCGAGGTAAAGTAAAAAGCGCGTTATCCCGGCAGTCCTAAATCTTGCGTTGGCTGAGAATGCAGACCTTCCAGGTTTTAAAAACCTGGAAGGTCTAATTTGCAGCATTTCGAGCGGAGCAATATGTTGGTTCAATAGGTAGTTTCACGCATGGTGCAAATAATGGGTTTCCTATAATCTGGACTTGTTCTTATTTTTCGAACCGATTTATTTAAGCATAAAAAGAATGTTTTCAGTATGCCTGACGGCGGCTTGCGGACAAGACAGACTGAAACAGCCGATTCGCATGGCTTGATAACGACTCCGGTTCGGCTTAACCATTTTGCAACTACCGGCCCTATTGAATTTTGCGTGAAAACACATTCTTCCGATATTAATAAACAAAGTGTAAGCGCCGTAAAATGGAGCGCACTTGGAAGCATCGCCCAATACGGCTTATCGTTGGGTGCGCAGATTGTATTGGCTAGAATCCTTGGGCCCGAGAACTACGGGTTATTCGCCATCGGCACGATAGTGCTGACGTTCAGCAGTTTTTTTTCCAATTTCGGCTTTGCTTGGGGCTTAATTCAAATCCAGGACTTGGTCGAAGCGGATATTCGTTTCGTATTCACCTGGCAGCTTATTACTGGGGCTTTGGTCGCTATCGGACTTTATTTATTAGCTCCCGTTGTCGCCGGTTATTTTAATGAACCTCGCGTTATCCCTATCGTGCGTTGGTTAAGCTTGGCGTGCGTATTCAGCGCCATTACCGCGCCTGCCGGTAATTTACTCAGGCGGAATCTTGATTTTCGCTGGATTAATATTATTCAAATTATTAGTTACAGCATTGGCTATCTTGGCGTCGGCATCCCGTTTGCGTATCAGGGCGGCGGTGTTTGGGCGCTGGTTGCCGCCTGGATTACCCAATCTTTTACGATGATGGTGATGACCTTTATCCGCTATCCGCACAGCATAAAACCTTTATTCTGGTATAGCGGGGCTAAGGCCATGTCAGGGGTGGGTGTAACGGTGTTCGTCACCAATCTCTGCAATTGGCTGCTCATCAATATAGATCGTATTTTATTAGGACGTTTTCTCGATTCTCACGCCGTAGGCCTATACACCGTGAGCTATAACCTCGCTAATACACCCAACAATCTGCTTATCGGGGCCTTCCAACCGGCATTTCTTACTGCCGGCGCCCGCCTGCAATCGGAGCCGGAGCGTTTGCGCCGCGCTTACCTGCCGGTCATTGCGACGGTGTGGATACTGATTGCCCCGCTCTTTGTGCTTTTTGCGATGATTGCCGAGCATTTAGTCGGTTTTTTATACGGCGCGGCCTGGAAATCGTCGGCGACGGTATTGGCTATTTTGGCGCTAAGCATGCCCGCCTACATCACCTGGGCCATGTCCACGCCGATTTTGTGGAACACCGGCCGGAAACATTATGAGAGCTTATTGCAATTACCGATTCTGGCCATTGCAGGATATGCCTTCTATAGCTTCGCTAACAAAGGCATTGTGATCGTTGCCTTGATCGCCGGCGGCGTTCTTTTCCTTCGGGCTGCGGCGATTACTACCGCGGCGTGCCGTCGCTTAAGCATTTCCGTACTGGACTTATTGCCGCTTGCCGGGCGCGGGATTGTCATGATGAGCATCGCCGCAGCCGGGACCTTTAGCGGCATTAAACTCGGCGTTGCCGCAAGCGTTTATGCCGACACTCAACTTAGCCTTATTATTTATGCGCTTACCGGCATTAACATCAATTTTATGGCAATCGCCGCCCATTTATTGCCGTTGCTTGGCGGGGTTTTTATAGGGGGCATTATTTTATTAGCGATCGTATTCATTTTTCCCCGCTTGCTGGGTCGTGAGGTAGTTGGGATGTTAGGCCGATTTAGCGGCCGACTGTCTCGCGCAGCAGGCGATCACGCCGAACCCGAATCAAGCAAATTAGTGGCGTTGGCGGAAAATGACTGAGTTTTTGCTAGCTCCGCTAGGGTTCTTGGCGGCATTTTCGGCGGCCATCGGCGCAATATTTTGCTTGATGAAGCTGTCGCAGATGCTTCGTAACGAGGAAAGCGCCTACTTGCCGTATATTTTTTATAGCTCGACCCTGGTTTCTATACTCACCCACATCGCCACCGGACGAAACCTGTTTGCGCAAAGCATGCTAGGGGCCACCGAGCTTAGCGATAACAGCTTGAGCTTTCCTCCCTATTATTTATGGATCAGCCGCGCCAATACGACATTTATTCTTTTTGTCGCCTGCCAATGGCTCGTCAGCCGCTTAATGCGTTACGGGACCAAACCCGACACGCCGACGCTGCTGATCGGCGCATTCTTGTTTTTATATTTTACCAACGTGCTCACCCCGGCATTATTCAGCGCTCATCCGTCATTCGATCACAAATATGTGTACTTAAGCTTATTGGGGGTTGCCTCGCTGTTCGCCCAAGACAACGAAGACGCCGCCATCCGTGCCGCGCGTAATTCCCTGTATATTTTTCTGCTGGTCAGCGCCGCATGCATACCTTGGAACCCTGGTTTAGTGTTGAGCGACAATTATCTCGAAGGCGTTATTCCGGGATTAACCTACCGTTATGCGGGATTGGCCAATCACGCCAATTCTTTGGGTCCCATTATCGTGTTATTTCTGCTTTGCTTATACAGTAAGCCTTATGCCCGCCGTTGGATCAATTTCCTGGGCTGGATACTCGGCTATGCGAGCCTGGTGTTGGCCCAGTCAAAAACCAGTTGGATCGGTTTTATTATGTGCATGTGTTGCATGGGATATTTCAAATACGGCGCTTTTTTTAAACGGCGTCTTTTCGATGTAAATAATCCTGTTTTATCGGCTATGTTTATTGTCATGGCCATGATAACAGTCAGTGCGGTGTCGGCGGGGATTATGTTGAGCGATATAGAAGGCGAAATTAATGCGTTTTTTTCTACGCGCGCGGGTGCGGATCTGACGACCATGACCGGACGAACTCCGATATGGGAAGTTGCGCTCAGTGAATGGCGCAATAGCCCGCTTTTCGGCTATGGATTAACCCTCTGGGATGCCGCCCATCAAACCAAAATCGGCATGCCTTGGGCATTCGACGCGCATAACCAGTTTATTCAAACGCTCGCCAGCGCCGGGCTGGTGGGGGTGGCCGGATTAGCAATCTATGTGGCGACATTATTCTGGTTTACGCTGAAAACGGCCAAATCGAGCCAAGGCTTAACGCTTGCCATTTTCTTGATGATTTTCAGTCGATCCATCACCGAAGTGCCGTTACCGATATTTGGTTTCGATTTCAATTCGCTCACCCATATCTTGCTGTTGATGATTATTGGCGCGCAATTCAAATATAGGCGTATCGAAAAAACTAACCGGGCGGTACTGGCGGCTTATCCCAAACCTGCTATCTACAGAGGTCAAATCTGATGTTTTGCTCAATCATTATCCCTTTGTACAACAAGGCAAACTTTATTGCCGATGCCATTCAATCGGTACTGAATCAAAGTTATCAGCATTTCGAAGTGATTGTGGTCGATGACGGTTCGATTGATGATAGCGCGTCGCGCGTTCGAGCCATTGACGATCCGCGGATTAAACTGATTCAACAACCCAACCGCGGCGTTTCGTGCGCGAGAAACCAGGGTATCGATCTCGCCAAAGGCGATTTGGTGTGTTTTTTGGATGCCGATGACTGGTATTTGCCTATGTACCTGGAAACAGTGGTTTCGATGGCAATGCGTTATCCTGAAATCATATTTTTTGCCTCGGGCTATAAAAACATTAACGCCATGAATATGGATAGAGACAGTATGTCCTGGGATCCGGGCGATACCGATACGGTCGAGGTCATTGACGACTTTTTCTATCGTTGGCGTCGATACGGCCCGTTCTTCGGAACCTGTTCAGTCGCCGTTCGGTATGCCGATCTTCGCCAATTCAAGCCTTATTTTCCGCCGGGGGAGCAATGGGCTGAGGATCATGATCTCTGGTTTAGATTAGCCGAGAAGTCGAGCCTCGCGTATTGCCCGGCGCAACTGGTCGCTTATCGAAAGGAAGTGGATGGCAGTCTTTGCGCGATCAATGAGTCGCGTTCGTTATTGCCCGCCTATATTCGCCTTGAACAACGCGCGCTCGACCGGCAACTGCCGGACAGTCTGCGCTATTCCGCGCTGAGATTAGTGGCCGAGGTGAAAATCACGGTGGTGCGGAGATTATTAATGAACGGCCAACGTTACGATGCTTTGTTGCAACTCTTAAATGCGGGGCGGGGCATGGTCTCAAGACGATGGTGGGTCAGCTTGATGATGTGCCTGGCGGGACCTTCGGCATGGGTAAATCGCTGGGAAAATTGGCGGCTGCAACGAACCCGCGATTGGTGACAGGCGCTATTTGTAAACCATTTTGGATAGTGCGTCCGGGCCTGGGCTGAGACGCTTGTTAACCCCTAACGGCAATCGGAGTAATCGAGTATGCGTATTACCTTAATAGCAATGCATTTTGCCGAGTACGCTTGCCGCCTTGCGGAAGCGCTGGCTCAAGAACACGAAGTTCAGCTGTTGCTGGGTGAGGCGAATGTAGCGTCCGAACTTGAAGATGAGTTCGAACGCTACCGTACCATTCCGCGGTTGACCCTGGTAACGCTGCCCCATAGCAGATCGCCGCTACGTTGGCTGCGCAATGCCGTCCGTTTGGCCGGCGAAGTGCAACGCTTCAAGCCGGACATCGTTCATCAACAAGAGCATACGCGGGACTATGAAGTTGCCGCGTTGCTTTATCTGAGCCTATTGTTCCCTTTCGTCCTGACCGTACATGATCCGCAGCCGCATTCGGGCGAGGATGCGCAGCAGCACAACTTTAGTCGGCACAGTCTCTACAAATGGATGTTGCGTAAGCGCTGCGACGCTGCCATCACCCACGGAAATCTATTATGCGAACAGGTGGTTTCGGTAGCGCCCTGGCTTGCCGGGCGCGTGACCAACATTCCGCATGGGCCGTTGGGCCCAGTGACAATACCGCAACAGGCCCCGGATTCCGGAGCGCTGCTTTTTTTCGGTCGCATCAATGCTTACAAGGGACTGCGTTATTTCGTCGATGCGATTTTGCAACTGCGGGCGAAAGGGCTTTGCGTCAACGGCATAATCGCCGGGCGCGGAGGCGATCTCGCGGCCAATCGAGCAGTTATCGAGGCGCATGATTGCTTCGAATTGCATGACGAATTTGTATCGCGGGCAAAAGTGCAGCAGTTATTTACCCGGGCCCAACTGGTGGTCATGCCCTACATCGACGCCACTCAGAGCGGCGTGGCCGCGATGGCTATCGGCTTTGGTCGGCCGGTGGTGGCGACACGGGTTGGCGCTCTTCCGGAAATGGTATTGGAGGGTTACACCGGTTTACTGGTGCCGCCCCGCGATTCGGCCGCGTTGGCCGACGCGATCGAGTCTTTACTCGTAGACCCCGGCCGATACGCCCTGTTGGCCGACAACGTCCGGGCGACAGGAACGCAGGGGGATTTCAGTTGGCAAAGCATTGCCGGCGCCACCGCGAACGTCTACTCCGAAGCGATAGCGCGCCGCTAAGGAGTCCGGCAATAATAACTTCCTTAGGGTTTTCACCCTCTGCGCGCATCGTTACAGCTGTTCCAATCCGACAGTCCCTTACTTGGCGGTAGGTGGAAAACAGGCCGATATACAGACCTTCCAGGTTTTTAAAACCTGGAAGGTCTAACGCACTCGTTCCCACGCGCCCTCAAGCCGGCTACCGAGCGGGACGGGGGTTGCACCCCCGTCCCTACCGTTTTCGATTACTGCTATATCTTCATCCGTCAAACGTTTCGAACGGGGTTGCAAACCCCGTCCAGCCACATTCTTAACATGAATGGCATGTGTGGGAGCGGCTTTAGCCGCTCCCACACATGCCGGAAAACTCTTGCCCAACTACTTACCAGAATATCTGCCGATTTTCGGTAACGCCTGAGTATTTATACCAATACCCAATAGATAGAAAGCGGTTAATAATAACTACCAACAACGTAGCAGGATATGCGCCCACTCTTTGGTTTTGAGCGCAAAGATTCGTTCCGCTACAGACTCCGTGTCATGGCGTTAATAAAACGTTATCGCTTGGTTTATCGGAGTCTTTACGCCAAGCATGACTATTTAACCCCGGCGCTTGAATCTGTCGCCAGTGTAACTTCTATCTATATCCCAGGGGCTAGGGAAAAGTCGCAAAGCTCGGGGCGCGGTATTGATAGTTAAGCTATCCATTTAGGAATGTGTACGAAATAACGTGGGCAAGATGCTAATAACCGGAGTGCAGGCTTCGCCCGCAAGCGAAGCTTGGCAATCCCGCTGAAAATTTATCGGCGCGAGTTGTTCATGTTATTTCATATGCACGCCTTAATAACAAAAAGCAGACATATTGAGGACGTTTCATTATGCAAAACATTCAACAAGATAATGAAAGCAGCTTTCCGTTAAAGGGTCATTGCTCCGGAGTTATGATCGGAATGGTCTCCGTGCTGATGCTGTTGGTTTTAATTAGCGGCGGCCGGACAGTCCATGCCGCAACGGCGGCTCGGCCGACGCTGGAACTCAATCTGGCCGGGCCGCAGACCGGACACGCGGGGCAAGCGCTCGCCGGAATTAGAGTAAATCTTATCAACCCCGGCGTTGCAGCGGAAAATGCGCGGCTGCGTCTTATTATCCATGACGGAGCCGATCGCGACCTGAAGTCTGGGGATATTAAGATCGAGGTGAGGGAGGGCAAATCATGGCGCTCCGTTCCCCTTGAACCGCTGGATGGCGGCGCTATGGCCGCTATCGGCTCCGAGGGATCGGGGCACGAAGAGCGTCACCAACCCGGAGGTTTCACAATCCCGGCTAATTGGAACAAGTTATGGCAACTACGGCTTACCTTTCAATTGCCCGGCGTTTATAAATTGGTCGTCGCGGTCTCGCCCGACAACGGCCAGACCCACCTGGCTCCACCGGCCACGATAATCTTGGAAGCGCTGTGATGAAGGCCGTGAAGATAGTATTGCCGGTAATGGAACTATTCAGGCAAGCGGGAAATCGTCGGTTGCCGCGGCTTAGCGGAATGCTGTTGATCGGCGTTCTGTCGACGATAATGGCGATGCCGTCAGTCGAAGCCGCGGCAAGGACCATCGTGTCGTTGACATTCGACGATGGCTTAAGGGAGTCGGCCGCGATTCAACCGCTGCTTAACAGCGGCCTGAAAGCCACGTTCTATGTCAACTCCAATCGGATACGTCTTTCCGGGCCCATAGACAATAATGACTATCTGACTAAAGGCGAACTCGATACGCTGTTTAACAACGGCCATGAAATCGGCGGACACACCATTGACCATGCCGACCTTGCCACGCTTAGCGACGCCGCCCAACTGCAAGTTATCTGCGACGATCTGGTAACACTCCGCGGCTGGTACGGCGACAGCGTTTATTCTTTCGCATATCCGTACTCATCCACCGGGCCGACCACCCAAGGCATTGTTGCCGGGGGCTGTTCCGGTACTTACGGGCCTTTGAATAAGCCGATCGGGCGATACGACAGCGCGCGATCGGTCGGCGGCGCAGGATGCCAGGCCTGCCCCTTGACAGAGTTGCTACCGCCTACCAACCCTTATTACATCGCAACCGTAGGTTCGGTGGTGTCTACGACTACGCTTGCGGAAATGCAAAACTATGTGACCCAGGCGGAAGCCAATGCCGGAGGATGGGTGATATTCAATTTTCATTCTGTGTGTAATGGCTGCGATACCTATGCGGTGACGCAGGGAACCTTGAGTAATTTCTTGACCTGGCTAAGCGCTCGCGAACCGCAAGGCACCTACGTAAGAACCGTTCATCAGGTCATGTCGGGGGATTACCCGCCGTCTCCGCCGCCGCCATCATTGGGACCCAATCTGTTGATCAATCCCTCGCTTGAGGCGCTCGGCATTAATAATCAACCCGACTGCTGGGTGCGTGATAGCTGGGGAACTAACACCGCGACATGGACGCGCAGCAGCGATGCTTTTAGCGGAAGTTTTGCGCAAACAGTGCAGATGACCGCCTACACCAACGGCGACCGTAAGCTGGTGCCGACGCTTGATGCAGGCCAGACGGCCGGCGGCTGCGCGCCTCCGGTGGAAGCGGGCGCGACTTATCAAATCAGCGCCCATTACAAGTCCACGACCGGTTCGACCGTTGTGCTGTTCTACCTCGATGCTAACGGCGCGTGGCAGTATTGGCGAGACGGGCCGGTATTGCCGGCATCCGCCGATTGGGCCCAGATGACTCATAATTCAGGGACGTTGCCGACCGGCGCCCGAGCCATGAGCTTTGGTATCGCCCTGGCCGGTATCGGCACGCTGACAACAGATGAATACTCAATGGCGAGGATTCTGGATACGCCGCCTCCCGTGAATACGGTGCCCGCATTTACAGGCGGCGTCACTACCTTGACAGTGGCTGCGAACAGTCCGGCGCAGGATTTGAAAGCCAATCTGCATGTCAGTGATATTGACATAGGCCAAACCGAAACCTGGAGCGCAAGCACTGCTCCCGCCCACGGCACACTGGTAATCAGCGCTGCGACGGCCAACTCCGGCAGTATCAATATAACGCCCGGCGGCACGCTGACCTATCAACCGCTGGCCGGTTATACCGGTCCCGACAGTTTTTCGGTGCGGGTCAACGACGGCAGCGCCAGCGCGATTCGCACTTTTGCGGTGACGGTGACCGCGCCGCCTGCGAATACCGCGCCCGCCTTCACCGGCGGCACTACGACCCTGACAATGGCCGCGAACAGTCCGGCGCAGGATTTGAAAGCCAACCTGCATGTCAGCGATATTGACATCGGTCAAACCGAAACCTGGAGCGCAAGCGCGGCTCCCGCCCACGGTACGCTGATAATCAGCGCTGCGACGGCCAACTCCGGCAGTATCAATATAACGCCTGGCGGCACGTTGACCTACCAACCGCTGGCCGGTTATATCGGTTCCGACAGCTTTACGGTGCAGGTCAGCGACGGCAGCGCCAGCGCGATCCGCACTTTCGCGGTGACGGTAAATACGGCCTCCAACTTGATCACCAATGCCTCGCTTGAGTTGGATCAGGACGCTAATAGTCAACCCGATTGCTGGCAACGGGGCGGCTGGGGAACTAACACGGTGACATGGACGCGCACCAGCGATGCTTTTAGCGGAAGTTTTGCCCAAGCGCTTCAGATTAGCGCCTATACCAATGGCGATCGCAAGCTATTGCCGACGCTCGATGCCGGGCAGATAGCAGGCGGCTGCGCGCCTTCGGTGGAAGCTAATGCGCTCTATCGGCTTAGCGCCTATTACAAGTCCACCGTTACCGCGACCGTACTGCTGTTTTACCTCGATGCTAACGGCGTGTGGCAGTACTGGCGGGACGGGCCGATATTACCGGCATCCAATGTTTGGGTTCAGATGGTTCATGACACAGGAGCATTGCCGGTCGGAGCTAGAGCCGTGAGTTTCGGCATCGGCCTGAACAGGGTTGGCACGCTCACCACGGATGAATACTCAATGGTGAGGATTAATTGAATAGGCGATGGCGAGGCTTTTCCCTATTTATGAAATACGGTAAGCGAACGAAGTTATTTTTTTCAACAATTTGTTAAAGAGGCGATTGCCCGTTTCTGTGTTCGAAAATGCAGGGTTGCAGGGCAAGGCCAACAAATACGGAGGTTCATCTCTATGAGTATAAGCAAAGAAAAAACGCGGGTTCTTTATATCATTAGCGGCGAGCTTTTCGCCGGTGCCGAGCGAGTGCAGGATTTGCTGGCCTTGCGATTGCCTCATTACGGCTACGAGGTGGGATTTGTCTGCTTGAAGCAAGGTAAGTTCTCGGCGTGCCGGGCTTCCGCTGTGCCCTTGTTCGAGCTGCCGATGCGGTCGAAATTCGATCTGACGCCTGCCTGGGAGATTGCGCGCATCGTCAAGCGCGACGGCTACGCTTTATTGCATAGCCACAGCCCGCGCGCCGCCATGGTGGGACGGCTGGCAGCCTGGTTGGCCGGCGTTCCTATGGTGCATCACATCCACAGCCCTACGGCGCGAGATACCGAAAGTAGCTGGCGCAATCGAATAAATACGGTCATGGAACGCGTGAGTCTGGTTGGCGTCGCTAAGCTGATAGCGGTTTCGCAAAGCCTTAACAGGTATCTAAGATCGCAAGGTTGGTCGGCGCAAAAGATAGTCACGGTAGCCAACGGCGTACCCACATCCGGCCCTTTGCCGGATCGGCCGGAACCGGGTCCTGAGTGGGTGATCGGTTGCGTGGCATTGTTTCGGCCGCGCAAGGGCCTGGAGGTGTTGATCGAGACCTTGGCCAAGTTGCAGCAAGCGGGACGGTCCGTGCGCCTGCGTGCGGTCGGCGCTTTTGAAACGGCTGCTTATGAGACTGCTATCAAGGCTTTAGCCCTGCGTTTGGGGGTACAGGATGCCATCGACTGGGTCGGCTTTACCCAGGATGTTAATACGGAGTTCGCCAAAATGGATGTGTTTGCCTTGCCCAGTCTGTTTGGCGAAGGCATGCCGATGGTGATTCTGGAAGCTATGGCCGCCGGCGTTCCGGTGGTGGCGTCTGATGTGGAAGGCATTGCAGAAGTGCTTGACCACGGACGCTCCGGTTTGGTGGTGCCTGCCGGCGACGCGGACAGCCTGACCGCTGCGCTGGCCGAGCTGATGGGCGGCAAGTACGATTGGAAAATCATGCGCAAGGATGCCTACCGGATTCAAACGGAACGCTTCTCGGATCGCTGCATGGCCGAGGGCGTGGCTCGCGTGTACAACGGGACCATCGGTATGAATACGGCGCAAGATCGTAGCCGCGCCTATTCCGTCATTTCCCAGTTAGATCAGTCAGGAAGGATGTAAATTATGAAAAAAATATTAGCTGTTGCCTCTGCAGGCGGGCACTGGACTGAGATGCTGCTGCTGAAAGAAGCATTTGCAGACCATGATGTTGCGTTTGTCTGCACGATGGAAATGTACCGGTCGGAAGTCGCTCCGCACCGATTCTACGCCATTCCCGGCGTGAGCCGCTTGCGTAAGCGCTCGATTGCGGTTTCGATTGCAAAACTACTGATTATTCTCGTTAAGGAGAGGCCGGATGTTGTCATTACGACCGGTTCGGCGCCCGGCTTGCTGGCGATTTTTTTCGGCAAAATGCTGGGTGCGCGAACACTGTGGATCGACAGCATCGCCAGCGTAGAACATTTGTCTTTTTCCGGGCGAATGGCTAAGAAATGCGCCGATCTGTGGCTAACGCAATGGCCCCATTTGGCCGATGCCGTCAATGGGCCCAATTATCGGGGGAGTGTGCTATGAAAGTGTTTATGACAGTGGGTTCGATGTTGCCATTCGACCGCTTGGTGCGGGCAATGGATAGCTGGGCGAAGGCGCATCCCGAAGCTCAGGTTTTTGCCCAAATCGGCGAGACCAGGTTGCGGCCCATGAATATGGATTACGCCCCGATGATTAGTCCGGCCGAATATCGGCGTCACTTCATCGACTCCGATGTCGTGGTTTCGCATGTGGGAATGGGTACTGTGATTAGCGCATCCGAGTTTTGCAAGCCGCTGGTGATGCTGCCGCGTCGGGCGGAGTTGAAGGAGCATACCAACAACCATCAGTTTGAAACGGCCAAATGGCTGGAAGGGCGCTCAGGGCTTGATATTGTCTATTCAGAGCGCGAATTGGCCGGAGCCATCGCTAACAGTCTCGGAGCGGACCTGGGTTCGACTATCGATACCGGAACCAGGGGCAAGCTGATCGATACCCTGCGCCAGTTTATCTTGAATTGAATTTTTTAAATGTATGAGGGATTGTTATGAAGCTGCGTGTCGCTTTAATTGGACTTGGCAAAATGGGACTTTCCCACTACGCCATCATTAATTCTCACCCGGATGTTACGCTTGCGGCGATTTGCGACACCTCGGGTTATGTATTGGACGTGCTGAACAAATATGTCGGCATTAAGTGCTATACCGACTACCGAAAAATGCTCGATGAAGAAAGGCCGGATGCGGTATTTATTGCGACGCCTTCGCGCTTTCATGGCGAGATGGTGCAGGCGGCCCTGGACCGGGACTGTCATGTTTTTTGCGAAAAGCCGTTCTGCCTCGATGTGGCGGAGGGCCAGCGGCTGGCGGCGCTGGCCGAGAGCAAAGGGCTGGTCAATCAGGTCGGCTACCACTACCGCTTCGTGGGCGCGTTTCAAGAGATGAAACGCCTGGTGGACGCCGATGTTCTCGGCCGTATCCATCATCTACAGGTTGAGGCTTACGGTCCTGTGGTGCTTAAGCCGAAGGGTTCCACTTGGCGTACGTCCAAGCAGGAGGGCGGCGGCTGTCTGTACGATTACGCTTGTCACGGCATCGATCTGGTCAATTATATCGTCGGGCCGCCCGATGCAGTGGGGGGGACGGTGTTGAATAAAGTGTTCTCGCGCGATGTCGAAGACGAGGTGTACTCGACCTTCTTTTACGCGGACGGCAAGACCGGACAGATCGCGTCGAACTGGAGCGATGAGAGTTACCGGAAGATGTCTACCACACTGACGATTTGGGGAACAAACGGCAAGATTACGGCAGACCGGCAGGCGCTACAGGTGTATCTGCGCGACGGCCCGAACGAAGAGCTAAAGCTTAATAAGGGCTGGAACACCCGCTACACCACGGAGTTGACCGAAGAGGTTTGGTATTATTTGCGCGGCGAGGAGTATTCATCGCAAATCGATCACTTTGTGCAGTGCGTCAAGGCAGGTCTCTGCGATACCCGAAGCACTTTTCGCACGGCGGTGGACACCGATCGGGTGGCGGAGATGCTGATCAAGGATGCGGACAGCAGTCATGTCGATGCGGCGGCCTTGACCAGACCTTTGCCTCTACCTGAGAAGAAAAGCGCCGGGCGGGGTATTTATCAAAAACTGACTGAATTGAATGACGGCCGGTCGTTTTTTAAATCAGGCCATAGATAAAGGAGTTGAATGTGGAAAGAATATTATTTGGCGATAACCAGTTCTTCGGCGTGAATCATATGTCGGAGGAAAAAGCCCGCGCCCAGGCCATCAAGTTTCAGGACATCAACGCCGTTATCGATGTTTTGGATGCCGCCTACGACGAGGGTATCAAGGTGTTCATGTGTACGACGCATGAACGCATCGGCGAAGTCTGCGAGCATATGCGCGCCAATCCGCAGCGTTATCAGGATTATCAGTTCTATCCCTGCATGCCTTATGCGCACAAGTACGCCAATGCCGTAACGGAACTGGGTATTTTAGAGGCGCTTAAGGGTTTTCTTCCCGAGCAAGGGGCATTCAATGCCATGGTCAAGGGCGGGATGGCGTTGGCGAATAAAGATGTCGAAGCTATCGGCCAGTTGCTTATTGATGCGGAGATGAAGATGTTTCAAGATTTGCAGACGCCGGTCATCTTCCTGCAAAACGTGGTGACAGATCTGTTGCTTGGGCTGGGATTCAAAGAAGCGTTGCGCATCTTTGCCGACCATGTGAAAAACAAGTACAACGCAGAACCCGGATTCATCACCATGAATATGCCCAAATTGCTGGATGTGTTGGAAGAGCTGGGTATCGACAATCCTATCGTGTGTTCGAATATCAATAAAATAGGCTTTAGGATGTGCGGGGGAGTCGAGGCTTACGAAAGCGCTATAGCAACGCGGAAGTTTCGCCCGGTTGCGATGTCGGTTTTTGCCTCCGGCGCCATTGCTCCAAAGGAGGCTTTGGAGTATGTCTGCACGCAGAAAAAAATCGAGTCCATCGTGTTCGGTGCGTCCGGTCGCGGGAATATTCGGCAGACGAAGCAATTAATCGAACAATTGCTGCCTGCCGAATGAAGGCCATTTAAAAAATGCGGCGGTTGAGTAGAGGCAAGGAATACTGCGGTTGCCTGCCTTGGCCGCCTCTATCCTTATTGCACTTGGAGGTTAAAACGGTTTTTTTCTTACCATCTTGTTTTGAAGCTGGCGACAGGAGACGTATAAGTAGCGCCGTTCTTGTCTTTAGCAACGATTTTATAGTAGTAGGTGTAACCATCCCATAAATAGTTAAGCTTCAATGCATGATTCGTATCCAGCGTGTCATAACTCCACGATGAGTCGAGGCTGGTGCTTCTACCGTAATAAACAACAGCGTTGGACGGGAGATTGGTCGTCCAGTTAATAACGGCATCGTGCAAGTTTATGTTACTTACATAGTAGGAGCTTATGCTCAGATTGGACGATGCCGCCGGCGTCTGAACGGTAACCGTGTTGCTTGATGCTGAAAGATTACCGGCAGCATCGTAGGCTTTGGTCGTGTAGTTGTAACTCGTTCCACCTGCCACGGAGCTATCGGTAAAGGCGGCTACGGAGCTGCTGCCGACTTCTGCGCCGTTTCTGTAGATTTTGTAACCGCTAACACCCACATTGTCGGTTGAAGCTTTCCAGGTAAGATTGACTTTTGACGCATCGGGAGCGCTTGCCGCAAGGCTAGCGGGAGCCGATGGCGCAGTCGTGTCAGCGCTGGGCGATGGCGTACTTTGAGGAGGGGTTGATGATGAACCGTACTCAAAGGCGCCGATGTCGACTTGTCCACCCTGCGGTCTTGCGTTTAAATCGAAGTCTGTCGTTGGCGCACTGGTTGTGGTTCCGGTGTTGATCGCGGGAGACGACGATTGCAGATGGAAATTGCTGTTAACGGCATCCGTGAAGAGGGGATTGCCGGTGACAGCGCTTGTTCCGGCCGCTGAACCGCCTTCGAACATATTGTTGCTGATCGTGGTGCCGGACGACGCCTGGATATTAAACGATTTGGCCTGACTTATTACGTTATTCCGGACCAGAACGCCACTGTTCTGAGAACCTTGAATACCGATACCGCCGCCGCTTCTGAAGCCGCATTTATAAGCAGTGTTGTTGTATATCGAAATGTTGGTGAATTTAGGTTCGCTATAGCCGGACTCAGTCCAGTTAGCTAGAAAAATACCCGATCCGGCCAAGTTATAGAGAATGTTGTTGTATATCTTGACATTGCTGATATTGCCGCTACGTTCCCCGCCGAGCCTGATGCCGTCTTCGCCCGCACCTGATGCGGCCGACTTAGAATTGAAAACGGTGTTTCTATAAATCTCGATAGTGTCGGCGGGCGTGTCCCAGCCGTCCACGTAAATGCCTATTCTGGACATATTGTAGACGGTATTGCCGAATATCTTGCCGTTGGTCGCACCGACCTTGGCATCGATCCCTTCCATGTTGCCTTCGTGAATGCGGTTATTGCTGACAGCGAAGTTATTGGTCGAAACTATAGAGATACTTTCCTGAGAGAAGCCGGTATTGGCATTGACGACCTCATTGCCGTCAACCGTTACGGTATCGCTGCTTATCGCATAGACGCCCGAGTAAGCGGTGTTGTTGGTGTAGTTATTGAGAACCCGCACATTAGTCGAGTTGTTCATATACACGCCAAACCCTGGCGAATTAATGAAACGCAGGCCGGAAACTTGTATGTAGTTGCGGTTAGAGAGAGAAAATACGCCGCTCCAATTGCCATTGTTGAGTCCCCCTGAGCCGTCAACGGTTACCGTTTCGCCGGGATATGCGGCGTAGGCGATGAAACCCGCTGAGGAGCTCCCTGAGTTCTTGGGAAGAATCTGTTCTCTGTAAGTGCCGCCCCGGATGCTGACGGTATCCCCGGCAACGAGCGTATTCGCCGCTTTGGTTATGGTTTTCCAAGGCGATGCCACGGTGCCCGGATTGGTGTCGCTACCATTGGTAGCGACATAGTAGTTGGCCGCATTGGCAACAGGTACGAAGAACAGCGAGCAAAACAGGATAGCGGGCAAATTTTTAACATTGCCAAGTACTGCCGGGATTGAATTTGCTCGGAGTTTTCGATCCACGCCGAAGATCGGATCTGAACTGCTGGATAAGGCCGAATCAGGGGTTACTGATTGAGTCGATTTATTCACGAAATTACCTCTATTACATAAAGCTATTAATGTACGAGACACTCGATGTCTCTTTGTTGTATTGCATTGAATTATATTGGTAATTATGTAGTAAGTGAGTTTTATTCCATTTCTCAAATAAGAAATAATTTCTATATAAGACGGGTAAAGTTTAGCCGTGAAATATTAAAAGTTACTTAAATCTAGGTATTTTTACGTAGGTTGTTTCACATAATTGAAAATCTCCCAAACAAAGGCGTTGAGGCTGCGACTTTCAGATGCTTGACCAAGCAAGTCTTTAACCTGAAATCGCAGTTGGTCCATGAAAAATATGAAATAAGTCGGTAGGTTCGTCCTTATCCTCATGCGGCGAGTGGAAATGAGGGGACGATCTCGAAAGCGACAGGCACATTGATGCCATTGGCGTGATGCGGGCAATTGAGGATGTTGACGGTGCAATTTTGGCAGTGATCGAAATGCCAAGTTTCCGCCACATGACGGGCGCAACTCCGTTTAATTGGCCATTAACAGTAACATCCGAAACAAATGCGTAGCGGTTTGGTGACGGGTAGCGGGGCGGATGGTGCAGCTATGATGACGATTGGAAGGAGCAAACATGGCATGGGAAGAAACCTCACAATATTGCACTATTATCGTAATCCTGTTTGGCAATACGACCCGGATTGCCGAGCACCAGACAGTGCTTAGGGATGTCCTGAGTAACCACCGCGCCAGCGCCGATGGTGGCGCCATCTCCCACGCTGACATCGGCGCGAATTTGCGCATGGGCGCCAATATATACCCCTTCGCCAATTATCGGCCCGCTATCGTTAGTATCGGCCGCTCCCAGCTTGACCTGTTGATAAATGGTGCAGCGGGGTCCGATACGGCAATTTCTTACCTCAATCCCCCCGAAGTGATTAATATAGAAGCCGGGTGCAATATCGGCGCTTTGATCCAGGTCGATACCGTAGGCCTTGCGGACGCAAACCGATAATATCCGGTAAGCCGGGTAAAGGGAAATAGCAATGGCCCCGCCGTAGCGGCGTTTGTGCAGGCTACTCAACCAGCGTCCAAAGCGGTATATTACCAACGCCTGGAGTCCATGATGCGCCCATAGCAAACGTAGGACATCAATTGAATGGAAGGCTTTGCTCCGATGAAGAGCGCGCTGGGTGTCGGCACGAATGTTTTTGAACACTTAGTCTCCCCATTTTGTTTTTGCATACGCTATGGCCTCCGGATCCGAGCGTTTTCGCAACTCGGAATTATCGAAGTTCCGTAATACCAACCGTGCGAGATTGCCCTGCATCACAACGCCTGCGGGGATGCTTTTGGTAAGCACGGTGCCCGGCAGTAGCGTGGCGCCATCACCGATCTTGATGGCGCCATGTACCACGCAATCGGAACCAATCCACACATTACGCCCAATCTCCGGGCTCCCGCTATTGGCATAGCTCATGCCGACGGTCACTCGTGCGCCAATTACGGTCCCGGCGCCTGTTTTCCCGGCTCCGAAAATGATATGTCCCTGATCGGAAAAGCAAACGCCGCCTTCAATTTCACAGCCACTGGCAATATCGCTTTTTGTGTTGATCTCAACCGCCAATCTCAGCAGCTTAAGGGGAATGACCATGAGATACCATTGCCAGGCGCGCCAGCCCCTCTCTTCATGCTTTAAATGCAACCAGTGAGCGATGCGGTGTGTCAGCATCAACCGCAAACAGGGGGAAATTGCCAACAACCATGAGCAGGAGATCAGGCTCATGGGACGCTCCGGCCAACGCCGCCGATGGGCAATCTCAATGTCCTTGACCAGCTTGCCACCTAATTCGCCAATGAGCGAGCGGCCGGCAACTCTTGCCCACGTTCGGAGAGGCATACGGACATCTCCGTCGTCCTTCTTGGCTAACAGGTTCACTTTGCGGCCTGTTTGCTAGGGAGCGTGTCGACAAAATTCAAAAAGGCGTCGGCAAGCAACTCTTGCCCGCGTTCGTTGAGATGGCCGCCATCGCTGGTAAGTTCGGGGCACAGCGCCTCAACCTCTTGTCCGTCTACCTGTACCTTGCAGCTTGTATCGCGGTTCGATGTAGCTTCGATCCGGGCAAGGTCGAACAAGCGGCCCTCGGCAAGATAGCGTTCACGAAGCAGGGTATTGAATTCCGCGCGTCTGGCATTATCGAGATAGCCGTTGGGCTGTTTGCCCATGAGTTGCTTGGCCCAGGCCTTTGGCCCGCTTTGTGCCGCCATCAACGGCGCGGTCACCGCGACGAAACGGGTGGCGGGATGCCTGAGAGCCAAGGCTTCCAGGCCGGCAATATAGTCGTTAGCCAGCTGCCGTGCATCGGTAGCGGCATTGAAGTCGATATAACACAGCTTCATCAGCGCTATGTCCGCCCCTTGGGCGGCTCCGGCGTCAACGGCTCCGGAAAAATCCTGGATTTTGGAGTGCGGGTCGCCGTTGGCGCCAATGACAAAATGGCTGATGCCGGGTTCGGCGGGCGCGGTCCGCTGTTCGTGAATGCCGATTTTTACGCCGTCCCGATCGGCCAAGCGGGTTAAGCCGTTGAGGAGGTTATAGCCCACCGATTGGTGACCGAAAATCACGTGTTTTTTTTCCAGCGCTTGCCATTTCGGCGCGTTAATGTGTGTTATCGGCATTGATGCTTCCTCATGTTTCGCTGTAGTAAACCCCGGCAGTACCAGTATCGCAACCGCAACCAGCCACCACCGTTCGCATGCTTTTCTTATCGTAATGCCGTGTGTCCGTTTAGTTGTATTCATACTCAAAAACCTATGGATGATTTACAGAGGTCTGTAAGATAGGGAGTTCAATTTTTTCAATCAATAAGTGCCATTACCTATCGAGCGGTTCCGCCCCTCGGCTCAATGCCTTGTAGGGCAACGCCAGCGGCTTTTAAATTCCCAATGATTATTTAGTCTTGCCTTAGCCTGGCAGCGGCGGTTTAGTATTCGGGCCGGTTACTGCCTCCATTGGAATTCCCGGCCAGTGCAGCGTCGCCGTGGTTTTGCGCTTGGCTTCGATGTCGCGGTAGATGAATGCCGCTTGATCAAGGCCGATGTCCAAAGCCTCGGCTAACTTGGCGCTCGGTTCGCCGCTATTGCAAGCCAATAAGGCAATATCCATTTTGTCGTAGGGCAGGGCAAAATAAAATTCGTCCTGTCCTTGCGCCATGCTGTAAGTATCGGTAGTGGGCTGCGAGTCGCATATGGCCTGGGGAAGCTTCAGGTAACGCGCCAGCGCGTAGACTTGGGTCTTGTACAAATGCGCGATGGGTTTTAAATCGGCCGAGCCGTCGCCGTTTTTGACAAAAAAGCCTTGGTCGTATTCCAGACGGTTGGGAGTGCCGACGACGGCGTAGTTCAAGCGGTCGGCATGAAAGTATTCGAGCGTTTTGCGCACCCGTTGCTTGAAGTTAGTGGCGGCGACGATTTGCAGGTAATTCTTCGAGTCCAGTCTTTCCTCGAATAATTGTCCTTCCGGGGACTGCACCACCAATTTGAAATAATTGAAATGGCCTTGCTGCCCTCCTGCGATGACGATTTTGTTTTTCCAGTCGTCGGCGTAGTCCGGAAAAACCGCACGGATGGCCTCGTCGCGCCAGCGGTAGCAGCCCAGGGCGTCTAATACCGGGGCTATATCGAATTGCTGGTAGGCGATGCCGAGTTGTTCGGCGAGCATGCGGCCGCGAATAGAGCTTTCGGAAGCGGAATCGCGCTCGGGCAATAACAGGCCGAAGACGCGCTCGCTGCCGACCGCCTGCGCCGCCAAGGCCGCGCAAACCGCGCTGTCCACGCCGCCGGAAATGGCGACGACGAGGCCGCGGCGATGCAGATGGCTGCGTAACAACTCACGCATACGTTCGGCAATTTTGGCGGTTTCGGCCGCTTCGTCGAGCTTGAGCGCAGCGCCAAGATTCAGGGTAGCGCTAGGATTCAGTGCGGCAGTAAGATTTATAGTCATAAATAACTCCTTAATAGTGGATTAGTTCAGTTCGGCAAGCAACGCGGCGCACTGTTCCATAATCAGCTTGCGGGACAGCTTGCCGTTGACAGTGCGCGGCAGTTCGGGCAATAGCAGGATGTGTTTGGGGACCATATAGTTTTCCAGGCGCTCGCTGCAAATGCGTTTGATTTGTTGCACGCTCAGTTCCTCGCCTTGGCGCGTCGCAACAAAAGCGCATACGGCCTCGCCCAGCAATGGGTCGGGAATGCCGATCACTACGGCGTCCTGTACCGCAGCAAGGCTGTAGATGGCATTTTCAACTTCGGCAGGGCTGACTTTTTCCCCGCGGCTTTTGATGATTTCATCGCTACGCGCCACGAAATAGAAGTCGCCCTCTGCATCCTGGCGGAATAGGTCGCCGCTTTTTAAGATGAACTCGCCCGGTAACGGGCCGGGTATCAGCATTTCAGCCGTTTTTTCCGGCTGCTTCCAGTAACCCCGCATCACATGCGGGCCGCGCACGTACAGATTGCCGACCTCGCCCCGTGCCACCGGCTGTCCGTTTTCATTCAGCAACAGCAGTTCGGTGCCGGGTATGGCGCAGCCTACCGATTCCGGCTTTGTGTCGGCCAAGCCGGGATTCAGGTAGGCGCTACGGATGCACTCGGTCTGTCCGTACATCTTGTATAAGCTAGCCTGCGGGAACAGCCGCCTAATGCCGGGGATAAATTCGGCGGGCAGCGCGGCGGCGGCGTTGGTAATCCGGCGCACGCTGGGAAAGCATAGCGCTTGTTTGGCATCCTGCGCGAGCATCAGGGCGAAGACGGTCGGTACGCTGGCGAAGCTGGTGACGGCTTCGTCATGCATGCGCTTAAATACTTGCGCCGGATAGGTAAACGAGCGTTCCAGCACCAGGGTTGCTCCGGCATGCACCGCAGAAAGCCACTGGAAAAGACCGTAGCCGAAATTGAGGGGTAATGCGGAAAACAGGCGGTCATCGGTTGAAAAGCCCAGATATTCATTAATACTGTCGAGCACAAATAATAACGACTGATGCGAGTGCATCACGCCTTTAGGTTCGCCGGTGGTGCCGGAGGTGTAAATCAGCGCCGCCAAATCCAGGGTGATGGCCCGTTGCGGCGGCGGGGTGGACGGCATATTAATTAAAGTATCGTTCAGGTTTTCAATGCCCGCAGGCAAGGCGCTGGATTCGGCGCTGCATAATATCCGTAGCATCGGCAGTTGCTCCGCCACCGGTCCGAACACGCGTATGAAATGCGCTTCGCTAAGCAAGACGCGGGCGTCGGCATCGCGCAGGATAAAGACCAGCTTGTCGGTCTTGGTTTGGGCATTAATGGTGACGAATACTGCGTCGGCCAGCAGCACCCCGTAAATTGCTAAGGCGCATTGCCAGGTGTTGTCCATGAAAATCGCCACGCGGTCGCCGCGGCCCACGCCGTGCGCGCGCAAGGCATGGGCGAGGCGGCAGGCGTAATGCAAGGCCTCGCTGTAGCTCATGCGTACATCGCCGGCAATTAAAGCGCAGTGATCGGGATAGCGCGAGGCCGTCGCTAGCAAGGTATCTTGCAACAGTCTGGACATAGCGTTCACCTTTAGGCGGCAATTGCTTGTTTGCGGTTGATAAAAGCGGCCAAATTGTCCACGGAATCGAGATTGGCTGGAATCATTTCATCGTCGTTGACTTTGATGCCAAAGGTTTCTTCGATGAAAAGGATGATTTCCAGAACGCCGGTGGAATCGATAATGCCGCTGTCAAGAAAGGAATCGCCGTCCTGTAAAGCCGATTCGTCTTCGGTGAACAGGAGGTTCCCCAATATGTAGTGTTGGATAGTTTTTTTCATCATTATGACCCTGGTTTAGTGTGAGGTTAAGGACGAGCAAGCGCCATCCGTTGCGCGGATAGTCCGGGAAAATTGTTCAATGAAAAAATAATGGCACAATTGCGTGGAAAGAACGCCGACCAGAGCCATGTTGTCCTTGTAAGCAATCGCATTGCCGCAACGCGCCTTTTTAAGCAGGAAGCCGACTTTTTTCGCGTCGAAATAACCGTAGTGTTTGAGTTTTTCTTCGCTCAGCATCTCGTCAACATAGGCCGGCGGATGCGCAGAGCAGAAGGCGGGGATGTCCGGGGCGCGATACGGTTGTTTGTGGCGCTCGATAATCTGCCGGGGCAGCTGGTTTTTCATGGCTTGCTTAAATAAATACTTCTCGTTGAGCGCCCGCATTTTCAGTCGCGGATCCAGGCGATTGGCGAACTCGATAACGCGATGATCGAGAAAGGGGAAACGTCCTTCTACGGAATTGGACATCAGCATGCGGTCTCCCTGGGAACATAACAGATAGTCGCCCATCAGCGTTTTAGCTTCCAGGTATTGCGCTTTGTTGAACGCATGCCACTGCCCGAAAGCGGGAGGCAACTGCCCGGTCAGCCGGTCGATAGCGTCTTCCCGCAACGCGGCGTTGAGGTCCTGCGAGAAAAAGACTTTGCACTGGGCGGTGGTAAACCATCGGGTAAGATGGCTGAATCCGGGCTGGCCGGGATTATCCAGGCCGATGCTGTAATACTTGCGCAAGTAGGCTTTAGCCTGAGTGCCGGAGGTTTCCAGATAAGGGTATAGCGTTTTGAGCAACAGCGGCCGCCATTCGGACTGCGGATGGCGGCCCCAGAATTGGCGAATCTTGGCTTCCTTGAACAGGTCGTAGCCGCCCAGCGCCTCGTCGGCGCCCTCGCCGGTGAGAACTACCTTGTATCCTGAGGCGCGTACCAGTCCGGACAGCTGCCTCATCGGCGCGGGGGCGGTGCGCAGAATGGCGGTCTCTGCGTGGAAAATGGTGGCGGGGAAATCTTCGGCAATGTCGCGGTTAAGGCTGATTATCCGGCTGTTTTCTACGCCGAGATGAGCAACCATTTGCTGCTGGAAAACCGATTCGTCAAGGGACTGCTCTTCGAAGCCTATGGAGAAGGTCTTGAGTTGCGTATTCGAGTGTTTGCAGATTAGCGCGACTAACGCAGAGGAATCGAGTCCGCCGGAGAGATAGGCGCCGACCGGCACATCAGCGCGGAGACGGATACGGGTTGCATCGGCCAGTAGCTGGTATAGTTGCTCGGCCAGTTCGGTGTCCGAGTCCCGGCGGTAGTCGTCCTGTTCGGGAAAATGCCAGTCCCAATAGCTTGACTCGTGCAATCGGCCGTTTTCCAGCGTCAGCATATGCCCCGGCGTTACTTGGAAGATGTTCTCGAACAGGGTATTGGGGCTGCGCGGCGCCCAGAAGGTGAATATCTGATCCAGCGCCGTCGGCGAGATGCTCGGCGCTGTCGATAATTGCGGCAATAACGCTTTGATTTCCGAAGCGAACAGCAGCCGATCGCCTTGGCGCGTATAAAACAGCGGCAAAATACCGACCCGATCGCGCACTAACAGCAAGCGTTGGCGGTTGCCGTCCCAAAGCGCGATGGCAAATTGGCCGTTCAGGTGTTGTACAAAAGCATCGCCGTATTGCTCATAGGCATGGACGATGACTTCGGTATCGCTGTGGCTATGGAAGCTGTGATCCGCTTTGAGCAAGGTCTCGCGTAACTCAAGGTAATTGAATATCTCGCCGTTGAAGGTGACCCATACGGTTTGATCCTCGTTATGCATGGGCTGAGCGCCTCCGGCAAGGTCGATGATGCTAAGGCGGGTATGGCCCAAGCCAATGCGTCGGCTGGGATCAACGTACACTCCACTGCCATCCGGACCGCGGTGACGGAGCGGCGGCAGCATGCTGCGCACATCCGTTTCGTTAATGTTGGCCTGCGTCGAGAGTGCTGCGATACCGGTAATGCCACACATACGTATTCCTTATTATTCCATTACGGTTAGGTCTTGCTTTTTGAGTTGCGAAGGGAACTGATCAAGCTTGGAATTCATTCTAAATAGAAAAAATAAGGAAGAATATTGGTACAAACACCTAAGAATGCGCTGAATAAGGCGCATGCCAGGATTTGCCGGATAGACTAACAGACCGAGCGCGGGTGCATTTTTATCAAGGCTCCGATTGGAAGCCTGATTGCGGTTTTATCATCCGGAAAATGGCTCGACCGAAGGCTGTTTTCGATTGCGCTTAGGGGGTGGATTTAAGACTAATCAATAGGCGCATCCTGGCATCGACGATTGGCTTGAGCGAGATACCAAAGTTGTACGAATAGAGGTCATCTGTCACAATAACGCCCACTTAGTGACTAACAAAAGGACAGCTCCATGGCTGAAATAACTGAAGTACCTAGCCCTTTTTGCGGTATCGGCACGGACGACCTGATCATTCAGGTTGACGGTGTATCGCTTAAGGTGGCTGAAAACGGCTGTGCGGTTAATTCGCCCGCTTTTGAGCAGGCGATTACCGATACCCGTCCAAGAGTCGATGGTAAGGATGTCAGTCTGGAGGCGGCCGTGGCAAAGGCGGCGGCTTTGTTAAAGAATACTAATCAACCGGTTATCGGCGGTTGCGCGACCGATGTCAACGGCATGCGGGCGTTGCTGGCCTTGGCTGATCGTAGCGGCGCGGTGGTCGATAATATGAATTTTACCGGCGCACGGAATAACTTTCTGGCCTTGCAGGATTCCGGCTGGATGAATACGACGCTGGCGGAAGTAAAAAACCGTTGCGATTTGTTGTTGGTGGTCGGGGTTGATTTGGAAGGTTTTTCGCCGCGCTTTTTTGAGCGTTATCTATGGAATAAAGAATCCATGTTTATGGACGATACCGCCAAGCGTGAGGTTATCTATTTAGGTAAAGCGCCTTCCGGTACGGCCTCGACTTCGCCTGACGGCCAAACAGCGCTGGTTTTTGAATGCGCAAACGAAGACTTGCCGGATGTTGTCGCGGTATTAAGGGCGCTGGTGAAAGGCAATCCGATTCGGGTCGATTCGGTCGGCGGCATTGCGGTCGCCGATTTACAGGCTATTGCCGATAAATTAAAAGCGGCAAGCTATAGCGTAGTGACCTGGGCGGCCGGGGCATTGGCTTATAGCCAAGCCGAATTGACGGTGCAGACCCTTTCTGAAATGGTTAAGGAGATTAATGACCGGAATACCCGTAGCTCCGGTTTGCCGTTAGGCGGTAAAGAAGGCGACCAAACGGCTAACCAGGTTTGCGGATGGACTACCGGTTATCCGGCGCGCACCCGTTTTTCCAGCGGCTTTCCGGAATACGATCCTTATTTGAATGACGCCAATTTCCTGCTAAGCAACGGCGAGGCCGACGCTTTGGTTTGGGTTCAGGCATTTAATGTTAAAGCCGTACCGCCGGTAACCGCTTTGCCGACTATTGTCGTAGGCCGTTCCGGCATGACCTTTGCGAAAGAACCGGACGTGTTTATTCCGGTCGGTACGCCGGGCATTGATCATGTCGGTCATGCTTATCGCATGGATAACGTGGTCGCTATTCGGCTGAAGAAGTTACGCGAATCCGGCCTGCCCAGTACGTCTGACGTGCTTAATGCCATTGAACAAGCTTTGTAGGCAGAAATATGCTCCTGCAATTTCTGCACTCATTACATCCATGTAACTCGGAAGAATAGTATGTTGATTAAATTAACAGGCGGGGCTGTTTATGATCCTGCCAGCGGGATTGATGGCGCGAAACAGGATATTTACATTCAGGACGGACGCATCGTCGACAAGCCCACCGGCGATTTTCAAGTCGATAAAGAATACGATTTAAAAGGCAAGGTGGTGATGTCCGGCGCGATTGATATGCACACGCATATCGGCGGCGGTAAAGGCAATATCGCCAGAACTTTGCTGCCGGAAGATCACCGCGCCGATCCTGTCGCGCGTACCGATATTACCCGTTCCGGCTGCGGTCATGCGATGCCCAGCACTTTTGTGACCGGCTATCGTTACGCGGAAATGGGTTATACCGCCGGTTTCGAACCTGCGGTATTGCCGATTAACGCTCGCCAGGCGCACATGGAAATGGCCGATATTCCGATTCTGGATAAAGGCGGTTATGTGCTGTTGGGCAGTGATGATTATTTGCTGCGTATGTTGACGGCCAAAAAAGATCAAAAAGCGATTAACGATTATGTCGCTTTTACCATGCAAGCCGCTAAAGCCATCGGCGTTAAAGTCGTTAATCCGGGCGGTATTAATGCATTCAAGTTTAACCAGCGCAAACTGGATCTGGACGAGCAAAACAGCCATTACGGCGTGACGCCGAGAGAGATCTTAAAGTCACTGGCGACCGCTGTTAAGGAATTGGGTGTTACCCATCCTCTGCATGTGCATGGTTGTAACCTGGGCGTACCCGGCAACATGAATACCACGCTGGATACCATCCAGGGCATAGGCGGCCTGCCGATGCATTTAACGCATATTCAGTTCCATAGTTACGGCACTGAAGGTGATTTCAAGTTTTCATCGGGTGCGGCGCAGATTGCCGAAGCCGTCAATAAAAACAAAAACATCACGATCGATGTCGGGCAGATTCTGTTCGGTCAAACCGTAACCGCGTCCGGCGACAACATGCGTCAACATGCCAATCATAAACATGCCAGCCCCAATAAATGGGTGACCATGGATATTGAATGCGATGCCGGTTGCGGCG